>ERZ777011.2069-NODE-2069-length-17673-cov-3.865989_pt1 | contig 17673 bp, 17 predicted proteins | sample MGYA00374964_ERZ777011 | MGnify/ENA primary metagenome ERZ777011 (study PRJEB29310, sample SAMD00008975) | mouse gut metagenome | study: EMG produced TPA metagenomics assembly of the Metagenome analysis of fecal microbiota from mouse which was promoted...
AACAGTGTATAAAAAGGGAATGAATGATTCTACAGCATGGCTTGAAGAAAACGGTTTATAGAGATGGAAAAAGGGATTTATTATGCTGTATATTGCAATTATCATGCTTCATTGTCGGTATAAAGAAGTTCTAGAAGGGAGCGAGAAAGACAGATGAAATATACGAAACTTGGGAAATCAGATTTGAACATATCCCGTATCTGTATGGGATGTATGGGATTCGGTAAGGCCGGAAATGGGCAGCATACATGGACGATTGACGAGGAACATTCCCGTGAAATTATTCGCCGGGGTCTGGAATTGGGCGTTAATTTCTTTGATACAGCCATAGGCTACCAAAGCGGAACCAGCGAGCAGTATCTGGGCAGGGCTCTGCGGGATTATGCAGAAAGGGAGAAGGTCGTGGTCGCAACAAAGTTTCTGCCACGCACCCGGAAGGACATCGAACAGGGCATAACAGGGCAGCAGCATGTGAAACGCATGCTGGATCAGAGTCTTGAAAATCTCGGTATGGATTATGTAGATTTGTATATCTACCACATGTGGGATTATCAGACGCCGATCCATGATATTCTGGAAGGTCTGAATCAGGTGGTGAAAGAAGGAAAGGCCCGTTATATTGGTATTTCCAACTGTTATGCCTATCAGCTTGCGAAGGCAAACGCACTGGCAGAGAAGGAGGGCTTTGCAAAGTTCATATCCATACAGGGACATTATAATCTGATCTTCCGGGAAGAGGAGCGGGAGATGGCAAAGCTCTGTGCTGAGGACAACATTGCCATGACCCCGTATAGTGCCCTGGCTGGAGGAAGGCTTGCAAAGCAGCCGGGTGAGACCACCAGGCGTTTACAGGAGGATCAATATGCGAAGTTTAAATATGATGCGACTGCCGGGCAGGATGCTGCCATTATTTCCCGTGTGGCGGAGCTGGCAGGGCGACATGGAGTCAGCATGACAGAGATCGCTCTTGCATGGCTGCTGGCAAAGGTGACAGCTCCGGTAGCAGGTGCCACAAAGCTGGATCATGTAGAGGACGCGGTAAAGGCGGTGGAACTGCCCCTGACAGATGCGGAACTGGCATATCTGGAGGAGCCTTACATTCCACATGCACTGGCAGGTGTCATGGCGCAGAATACCATACCCGCAGCAAAGGAATCGAGGTGACAGGCGGATGAAGGGAAAGGCCGGATTGAAATGGACGCTGGATATACTGATGACCATAGCGCTTTTATTCCTCATGGGGTATCAGTTCTGGGGAGAAAAGGCGCATGAGTGGATCGGAGCCGGAATGCTGCTGTTGTTCCTGGCGCACCAGATCTGTAATTGGAACTGGTATCAGAAGCTGTTCCAGGGGCCCTATACGCCGATGCGTATTGCACAGCTTGTCATCAATAGTCTGACGCTTGCAGCAATGCTGATGCTCCTGTACAGTGGTATCACCATGTCCAGGTATGTGTTTGCGTTTCTGCCGGGATCAGGGGGAATGGCGCTGGCAAGACGACTGCATATCCTCGGCTCTTACTGGGGCTATCTGTTGATGGGACTGCACCTTGGTCTGCACTGGAGTATGATTTTGAATCGGCTGCATATGCCGGCCGGAAAAGGAGGGAAGATCACAGGCTTTATTATGGGCCTGCTGGTCGCAGGATATGGCTTATACGTTTTTATTCAGCGGGAATTTCTGACGTATATGCTTCTTCGCAGTGAATTTGTCTTTTTGGATTATGAGGAGTCCAGACTTCTATTCATTCTTGATCATCTGGCCCTGCTGGGGCTTTGCATAGTTCTTGCTCATTACGGAAGCAGATTTCTTAAGAACGCCGGTCGCAGATCCAAAAAGGAAGCCGTTGACTGACGATTATGGCATATTGACCCTGCCCCTGTTATGAAATATAATATTTATATAAATCAGAGCGAAGGAGGAGACTCCCGAATTATTAGAATTTATAATAAGTATGAGGAACGAAGATAACATGGGAAAGAATAAGATCTTAATTGTGGAGGATGAGGAAGCGATCGCAAAGATGATCGCAATGAATCTGAGGGTTGCAGACTATGAGGTACAGTTGTTCTATGACGGGAACGAGGCGGCAGATGCCTTACCGGAGCAGCATGATTATGATCTGGCGCTGCTGGATGTCATGCTGCCGGGGCGGGACGGCTTTGAACTGCTGGAGGACATGAAGCAGTATGACATTCCGGTGATCTTCCTGACAGCAAAGGATGATATCGGTTCGAAGATTCAGGGATTAAAGGGTGGTGCAGAGGATTATATTGTAAAGCCTTTTGAGATATTAGAGCTGATGGTACGGATAGAAAAGGTGCTGGAACGGACGAGTAAGTTAAGTAATGTGATCCAGGTGCTGAACATGGAGATCAACTTTGAGGAGCATACCGTCCGCCAGAATGGAGAAGAGGTACTGTTAAAGCCGATGGAGTTTGAACTGCTGGCAGTATTGGCAAAGAATAAGAATATTGCCATTTCCAGGGAGAATCTGCTTCGGATGGTCTGGGGGGTCGATTATGTAGGAGAGACAAGGACCGTGGATGTACATATCGGACAGCTTCGAAAGAAACTGGGACTCGGTGAAGCGATCAGGACTGTATCCAAGCTTGGGTACCGACTGGAGGAATAACAGTGAAGTTAAGAACACAAATCATCTGGATCAGCAGCATTGCCGTTCTGCTGGCGGTATTGATCAGTGATGCCGTGATCTGGACAATCAATAAAGAATCACTGCAGAATGAAGCGATGATAAAGAGTTATCAGAACAGCTTTTCGATGATCAATCGTATGGAAGAAAACCTGGACCGAATGGTGCTTCTAAATAATGTAATGCCGGATTCTGTTTATCTGAATTACTATTTCAAACGGAGCATGGATGAATACAGCATATGCTTTCAGGGAACCGGGGAATATGTGAGTAATGAGATTGATGAAAACGCAGTAAAGGAAATCTATAACCGTACTGTATTCACTGCCACAGATCTGGCGGAATTCAACTTTGAGAATTATGAGGAATTGCAATATGCGGAGCTGAAGTGGGAAGGAAGGGATTACCTTGTGTTTTCCAGCCTGGTGAAGCAGAATCTTCTCGTATATCACTTCGAGGATATCACATATGTAAGAGAGGAATTAGCCCTGTTGCTGCTCATTATGCTCTGTATCACACTGGGCGTGATCGCAGTCGTTGTCTTCGTTCTGGTCTTTGTACTAAAACGGGTCTTTGAGCCGTTGCGGATCCTGAATGTAACGACGAAGCGAATGGCAGAAGGAGATTATCATCAAAGAATTGATATCCAGAGCCGGAATGAAATCGGTGAACTGAGTGAGAGCTTTAACAGCATGGCAGAAGCGGTCGAGACGCGGGCCCGGTCACTGGAGGAATCCGAACAGAGAAAGACGTTATTTATGGGAAATCTGACCCATGAATTAAAGACACCAATGACAGCGATCTCCGGTTATGCTCAGACATTGTTGTCAACCAGGATCACGCCGGAGGAAAAAGAGGAAGCACTGACCTTTATCTATAAGGAATGCGGGCGTCTGGAGCGTTTGTCCAGAAAGATGATGAAGCTGCTGGAATTGGATCAGGAGGAAGCGCTGGAGCTATGCGATATGTCGATAGAAACCATATTCGAAGCAGCACAGCAATCCTGTAGTGTGATCCTGCGGGAGAAAGGGATTCAGCTGGAGATCGAGGAGCATGGAGAGCACTTTTGTATGGAGCCGGATCTGATGACAGATGTGATCATTAATCTGATCGACAACGCAGTGAAAGCAAGCAGGCAGGGAGGACGGATCTGCCTGCAGGCAGAGGGAAATGAAATACGGGTACGGGATTATGGACGGGGGATTCCCAGGGAGGAGCAGGATAAGATATTGGAGCCATTCTATATGATTGATAAATCCAGAAGCCGGAAACATGGAGGCGCCGGATTAGGGCTGGCCCTGACCGCTACGATTCTGGAGCTGCATCATGCATCCCTGCGGATTGAAAGCGAGCCGGGATCCGGAACCTGCATGATTTTACAATTTGTTTAAATAACGATGAATACTTGATGTAATGATCCATGCTAGGATAGTTTCAGAATGAAACCCTGGCATGGTTTTTTGCGTGTACGCGAACCGGAGGAATTCGCAGGGTGCGTTTCTCCGGATTGGAAAGGAGATATAGAAGATGAGCAGGAAAACACGAATAAAAATACTGGCGGCAGGTATGATAGCCGTTTTTGGACTGTCTGCCTGTCAGAAGAGTCCGGATTCATCCATTATCGTAAATAAGGATATGGACAATCTGATCGATGAAGCACGGAACGGGGAGAACGGAAGCTCCAATGTAGTTGACGTGGCAATGAATTATGACAGTTATCAGGCGACGCTTCAGGATGCATCCCTGGGCGTGACAGTAAATGCGGATGCAAGGGTAGACATTCCGAACGCAAGCCAGATGTCGGTTCTGCGGGTGAAGCAGGCACCCATTTCCCAGGAGCTTTTAACCAGCGTGCAACAGGAATTAATGTCCGGAGAAACACTGTACGACGGAGCCATTTTATCGACAGCTACAAAAGCGGAGATTGAGGAGGAAATCCGGCGAGCACGGGCTGAAATGGAGAATATAGCAGATCAGGATCCGGATGCGGAAGTTTATCGGGAGGAGATCCAGAGCCGCATCGATGAATATCAGGCGACGTATGAGAATGCACCCGCTGAACTGGTGTGGGGAGAGTATCTGTCGGATGGAGCGTTACATACAGTCGAGGAATTATATCAGAGGGATGAATCCAATGAGTTTTATTCCTGGGAGTATTCCCTGAATCCGGCGGGAGATGTCTATTATGGAGTAAATGATGGGACGGACGGGCACTTTTGTTCCCTGTTTGCAATGAACAATGCAGAAAGGGGAAACTGCCTGCGCTATCGGAGCAGCCGGCATGGATATGAATTTACAGCCGCGTGTTATACGTTTTCTTCTGATCTGGAGTCTATAGAAAAAGGAGCGGATACTGGTGTTTCTTTATGGCTGGCGGATCAGGAGCAGATACCGGATCGGATCAAGATGAATTATGGAGCTGAATCGGCAGAGGATGCATTTCAGGAGGTTACGGATGAAACAGTCACGATTTCAAAGGAAAAGGCGGTAGAGATGGCAGATGCATTTCTGGAGAAGGTCGGGATCGAAGGCTTTGATTATTATCAGGGTGGAATGTATTATGAGGTTCTGGATATCCGGAGCCATGGAGATACCGATAAGCTGCCTTACCGGAAAGAATTTGTTCTGTCTTATATGCGGAAAACCGATGGTGCCTTTACAACCTTTGATGCAGCTTTCAAGCATACGGAAGGCTGGCAGGGTGAGGATTATGTAAAGAAGGATTGGCCGGTTGAAAGTATCGAGTTCCGGATCACAGATGATGGTATCGTAGGCTTTGACTACAATGCACCACTCCAGGTGGTAGAGACAGTGGTGGAACAGTCGAATATGAAGAGCTTTGAAGATATCCGGTCTACATTCGAAACCATGGTAATGGTAACCAATGCCCAGGATGCGGATCCGGTTACCGGTATTGTTCCTCCGGTTACCATTGATATTGATCGTGTGGTATTGGGTTATACCAGGATCAGCGAAGCAGACAGCTATGATACCGGACTTTTGATACCGGTCTGGGATTTCAAGGGTACGGTTCATGATCAATATTATGGAAAGACCGGTGTTGGGTATGGAAGCGTATTAACGATTAATGCTATTGACGGCTCCATTATTGACCGGAGCCTTGGATATTAGAATGAATTCGGATAAATGCATAAAAAATGCAAAGAAATACAATAGAAGGGAAGGATAAACAGAATATGATGAGAAAAAAGGAAAGGAAGATAAAACGATCATTTCGGATACACCGGTGTCTGCCGGCTCTTGGCATGATTCTGGTGCTGGGACTGTCCGCCTGTCAGAAGAGTCCGGAATCCTCCATCGTCGTGAACAAGGACATGGACAACCTGATCGATGAAGCCCAGAACGGGGAGAATGGAATTGTCAATGTAGACGAGGTGGCGGAAGCCTATGACAGCTACCAGGTATCCCTGTCCAATGAATCATTAGGCGTGACCATCACAGGAGAAGCAAAGGTGGATATCCCGAAGACGGATCAGATGTCGGTCCTCCGGGTGAAACAGAGCCCGATTACCCAGGAACTGCTGGATAAGGTAAGGCAGGAGCTGGTGCAGGAAGAGACTTTATATGATGAAAGGATCTTCGGCATAATGACCAGAAGCGAGGTGGAACAGCTGCTCCAGTCTGAGCGACGTGGAGCAGCTAACGAGGATGCATTAGAGGAAGAACGACAATGGTCACAGGAGAGAGTGGATATACTGCAGGAGCTGTATGAAAATGCTCCGTTGGAACGGGACTGGGAGAGGTTTCCTTCCGATGGACAGATCCATACAGGAGAGGAGCTGTACGGGGAGGCTTCGGGCTATAAGGATCAACGGGCGGAAGTCTGGTTCCGACATCAACAAAGCTGGGATCCTTCGGAGGAAATATATGAAGCCTGCAGCAATGGCAAGGATGGAAAATATATCGGGCTGTGGGTTTTGAACAATCCGGATCGGGGTAATTTTCTGCGATGCCGCTTCAACCGGAGTGGGCTAGTGGAAGGTGTCAATGGAGTGGCGCATACTCCTGTAGATCTGGATGCCGTAGAGCAGGGAAGAGGGGAGCAGATCTGGATGTCATCACCGGTCTGGAAGGCGGATTCGGAAGAGGTGCCTCAATTTATAAAAGATAAGGTTAATGAAAAATCTACGTTTTATAAAACAGAGGATGCCGATGCAACGCTTTCAGAGAAAGAGGCAGTGGAAATGGCGGATGCGTTTCTGGAAACCATCGGTCTGGACGGATTTGCATATTATAATGGCGGACTGTTTTATGAAGCCAACCGGTTTGATGACCTGGATGGTCAGGTAGAGGATGATGACTATAACAGATATGGGTATCAGAAGCTGTACATTTTATCCTATATGCGCAATATTGACGGCGCCTTTACCACCTATGATCCGGAAATGAAATTATACGGTGATTTTGTCGGAGACAAGTTTGTGAAAAAGGAATGGCTGACAGAAAATATTGAAATCCGCATCAATGATGATGGTATCGTAGGCTTTGATTACAATGCACCGTTAGAGGTGACGGAGACCGTAGTCGAGGGAGCCAGCATGAAATCCTTTGATGAGATCAAAAGCACGTTCGAGACCATGGCGGCCATTCAGAATGCAGATCCGAATCTGGATGTTAAGCAGAACACCGGAGAGAGGATCACACCTGTCACCATTGAGGTTGACCGTGTGGTACTGGGATACGCCAGGATCAGTGAGGCGGACAGCTTTGATACTGGTCTTCTGGTTCCGGTCTGGGATTTTAAGGGAACAGTGACATGGATGGATGCGAGCAATGACAGTAATTATTGCAGTATTCTAACGATCAATGCCATTGACGGCTCGATTATTGACCGGAGGCTTGGATATTAGACGGAATCGGGATATTTCCGACACAGAAGAAGAGAGAAGGAGAGCAGAGTATATGAGATTAGAACAGCAGAAAATAAAGGGAAGAATCTGGATACACCGGTGTCTGCCGGCCTTTGGCATGGTTCTGGCGCTGGGGCTGTCCGCCTGTCAGAAGAGTCCGGAATCCTCCATCGTTGTGAACAAGGATATGGACAACCTGATCGATGAAGCCCAGAACGGGGAGAATGGAATTGTCAATGTGGACGAGGTGGTGGAAGCCTATGACAGCTACCAGGTATCCCTGTACAATGAATCATTAGGCGTGACCATCACAGGAGAAGCAAAGGTGGATATCCCGAAGACGGATCAGATGTCGGTTCTCCGGGTGAAACAGAGCCCGATTACCCAGGAGCTGCTGGATACGGTAAGGCAGGAGCTGGTGCAGGGAGAGACCTTATATGACGGGAAACTCCTGGACGTGCTGACCCGGGATGAGATTGAGCGGGCAATACAGATGGAGCGGGAGCGTCTTGGCAAGGGGTTGTCAGAGGAGGAAGAGCAATGGATACAGGAAGATATTGACCAGTATCAGATCCTGTACGAAACTGCTTCCGAGGAACGGGAATACGAGAAGTATCCTTCGGACGGGAAGCTCCATTCCGTAAAGGAACTTTATCAGGCAGATCCGGAAAACGATTTCTGCTCCTGGGAATATAGTCTGAATCCGTCAGGTGAAGTATATTATGGTGTCAGTAGTGGTAAGAACGGACAATATACCAGCCTGTGGGCCTGCAATAATCCGGAGAGTGGAAATTGTCTTCGGTATCGTACCGGCAGGAGCGGATATTTTACTCATATTAAGGATGCAGTTTATGCCGCAGCAGACCTGGAGGCACTGGAACGGGGAATAGAACAGAATTGGATGGCAGACGAGTTCTATAAAACGGAGGAAGAGGCGATCGAACAGGCAAATAATTTGTTTGATGGAAGTTCAATGCATCCCGAATATGAAATAATAAAGGATGCAGATGCAACCCTTTCCAGAGGGGAAGCGGTTCAGATGGCAGATGCATTTCTAGATAAGGTTGGCCTGGAAGGATTTGAATACAGTAATGGCGGATTATATTATGAGGTTCAATATTTTAGTGAGTCTGGTGCGGCAGGCTATCAGAGAATCTATATCCTATCCTATATGCGTAGCATCGACGGGGGCCTGGTTACCTATGATACCACGATGAAGCATGTGGAAGACGGATATGTTGACGGAGTGTATGTGAAAAAGGACTGGCCGCTGGAAAGTATCGAGTTTCATATCAATGATGACGGAATTGTGGGATTTGATTATAATGCACCACTGGAGGTGATAGAGACGGTAGTTGACGGAGCCGGTATGAAATCCTTTGAAGAGGTCAGGAGTACCTTTGAGACCATGGCGGCCATTCAGAATGCAGATCCGAATCTGGAGTATTACCAAAGCAATGGAGGAGAGCCGACCCCCGTCACCATTGAGGTTGACCGTGTGGTACTGGGATACGCCAGGATCAGTGAGGCGGACAGCTTTGATACCGGTCTTCTGGTTCCGGTCTGGGATTTCAGGGGGACGGTGACATTGAATACAGATTACAATAGCTGGAATAATTATTGCAGTATTCTAACGATCAATGCCATTGACGGCTCCATTATTGACCGGAGCCTGGGGTACTAGAAGCGAAGAAGAGATTGAGGACAGAGACTATGAATAGCTTTGAAACAGATTTATTTCGGGCAATTACATCAAAGGGATTTGTGATCGGACTGGTTCTGGAGCTGGCGGTCCTTATGACTGCAGGTATGAATTCGGAGTTGTTTCGTGTGTGTGTTCCGGTTCTTTGTACCCTGCCATATTCCACAGCCTGGCTGGTAGAGTACCACAGCGGTTTCGTGAAGAACTGCCTGCCCCGGACGAGTATTACCTCCTACATTCTGGGTAAGATCCTTGCCTGCGGTATCAGCGGCGGTCTGCTGGAGGTGGCAGGCGCATGGATCTTTACCCTGCTGTATCCGCTGGTAAAGGAAGGGGACGCGCCGAGCTGTCAGTTTCTGCTTCTGTTTCTGTCCGGAATGCTGTGGGCGGTGCTTTCCGCATTGTTAGCGGCATGGTCCAACAATCGTTATATTGCATATGGCGGTTCCTTTGTGATCTATTATCTCCTGGTCATCCTGCATGAACGGTATTTTAAGCAGCTTTACTGTCTGTATCCGTATGAATGGTTTGCACCCAGCCATACCTGGATCTTCGATGAGCAGGGAATCGTGCTGCTGCTTGCCGGTATCATTCTGATACTGATCTATTTCTATTATAAAATTCTCAGGAGGTGTATCGAACGTGTATAGAATGAAACAAATCAGTCTGACAGCAATGGCAAATTTCCGGCGCTGGCGGAGCAACCCGCAGGTCTGGCTGGCGTTCGGACTGGGCTTCGTCATATGCTTCCTGCTTTCCAATAAGGTGCTGTTGTTCGCCCAGGAGCATAACACCATACTTCAGGTTCTGGAGCCCTTTATCTGGACCTTTGGCGATGCCAATTCCATCCTGCTGGTTTCCCTTTGTCTGCTGTTGCTGTTCGCAGATATGCCCAATGTAAGCAATGAGGTTCCACTCTTTCTGGTTCGCATGAACCGGATGAACTGGATGCTGGGACAGATATTGTATATGGTGCTGGGGACGCTGGCCTTCGTGGGATTCATTCTGGTATCCACCTGTCTGCTGGCCGGTCTCCATGCATATTCGGCCAACCTCTGGAGTGATACTGCCGCCATCCTTGGCTATTCCCAGATCGGGAAGAAGATTGCAGTTCCGGCATTTGTCAAGGTTCTGGAATTATCCTTTCCATATCCCTGTATGCTGCATATCTTTGGTCTGATGCTGGGATATTCGGTCTTTATGGCCGGTCTGATCCTGTATCTGAATCTGTGGAAGGGAAATTATGGCATGATCGGCGGCATTGCATTCAGCGGCTTTGGATTTCTGCTGAATCCGGAAGTGATCGCCAACTGGTTTCATATACCATTAGAGCGGATCCGGATTGCCAATATCATTTTCGGCTGGATCTCTCCATTGAATCATGCGACTTATTATATGCATAATTTTGGATATGATAATCTGCCGAAGCTTTGGGTATCTTATGTATTCTTCATACTCGGGAGCCTGATCCTGTTTGGTCTCTCCCTTTGGAAGATTCAAACCTATGCGTTCCAGTTTACCGGAACACAGAATATAACATAGAGAGGATGACGAGAATGCCAATCAGAGAAGAAAAGGGAATTGAAGTAAAACATGTTTATAAATCCTTTCGGACGGAAGCAGTATTGACGGATGTCAGCCTGCGGATCCGGCCGGGCCAGATTTTCGGTGTCGTCGGAAATAACGGAAGCGGAAAGACTGTTTTAATGAAATGCATCTGCGGATTTTTGCAGCCGGATAAGGGAACGATCCTGGTAAACGGACAGATGATCGGAAAGGAGTGTGATTTTCCGGATCGGTTAGGTGTCATCATAGAGACACCCGGATTTATCCCGAACATGAGCGGTTATCAGAATCTGAAGATCCTGGCGGCCCTGAAGGGAAGGATCGGAAAGAAGGAGATCATGGAAACCATCCGGCGGGTTGGCTTGGATCCGGGGATGCGAAAGCCGGTTGCCAAATATTCCCTGGGCATGCGTCAGCGGCTGGGAATTGCGCAGGCGATCATGGAGAATCCCGATGTTTTAATACTGGATGAGCCGTTTAACGGTCTGGATAAGACCGGTGTGGCACAGATGCGGGAGCTGCTAAAGGAGCTGAAGGCACAGGGAAAATCAACTTTGCTTGCCAGTCACAATGCACAGGATATCGAGGTGTTATGTGATACCGTTCATGATATGGAGGACAAGTGGGAGGAAGAAGCAGAAGAACAAGGAGGAAATACGGAATGAAGGCATTTAGAAAAGGAATGATAATTGGAATGGTACTGCTGGTACTTTTTCATATGCAGGCAGGGCTTACTTCCGTCCGTGCAGCGATCCCGCCTGTGCGTACCGCCTCGGATACCACACCGAATTCAAATCAAAGCACAGAAGCAGGCCAGAATTCGAAACCGGATCAGAGTACGGAAAACGGGCAGTCCAAGGGCAGCAGTATGATAAAGCTTGTCATTGACAACCAGAATCGGTATGATGGTATGGATAAGACGTACTCCGAAGGATACATACCGCGGGTAGAGCAGGGAACGGTTTCTCTGATCATACCGATGACCTGTACTGGAAGCATACAGAATAATAAGCTTCGGGCCGCTCTGAGTCTTGGAGATTCCCAGAATTCTCCGTTCGTAAATAAGAATTATGATAAGACCATATCACTGCAGCAGAATGCGGTAAATGATGGAACCGGTACGGTGGAAGGCTATGTGGCGGCGTTTTCCTTAGAGTTAAGATCCGACCGTTATAATGGAAGCTATCCGGTTACGATGACAGTGGAGGGAACAGATGATCGGGGCACCGAGATCCGGCAGGATTTCACCATCTATGTTACCATCACAGACGGAAAGGATCCGAATGAGGAGCCGACAACAGAGGCTACAACAGAGGAACCGGTCCGGTTTGCTCCGAAGGTTCTGGTGGAGTCCTGTCATTTTTCAAACGAGGATCCACAGGCAGGTGATACGGTGACTGCGGAGTTTACTCTGGTTAATACCAGCCGGTCTGAGGGAATTCAGAATATGACGGTAGCTGTTTCCGCACCGGGAGAGCACTTTACGCTGCTGAGTGATTCCGACAGTATCTATGTGGGCGCGCTTCCGGCCGGTAAGACTACCACGGTAAGCTATGATTTTGCGATTGACGTGGCAACGCCGCAGGGACAGTATGATCTGGCGCTGACTATGGATTATGCGGATTCCAAAGGAGCTTCCTATTCCGGAAGCGGAACCGGCAAGATCAAGGTAGGACAGCAGATGCATATCCAGTTCGACCCGCCGGTCATCAGTGAGGCAGTTTATGTAGGGGATATCATAGAGGTACAGGTACAGGCGATGAACCTGGGCAGGAGTAAGGTATATAACGTAAGGGCTGTCTTAGAGGCGGACGGTCTGAAGCCGGAGGCGACGCTGTTCATCGGGGACATGGAGGCCGGAACAGTGCAGACCGGCACTGCCAGAGTTGCAGTATCCAGTCTGACAAAAGGGAACTCCCTGTATGGCCGGACGGATGGTATCATTACTTATTATTATGAAGATGAAGCAGGAAAGGAGTATGAGGAGCAGGCAGATTTTTCAACAACGATCACTTCGCCATTTTCCAACCAGCCGGCGGAACCAGAGGATCAGACCGGGCAGTGGTGGATCATAATCGCTGTGATCGGGAGTATTCTGTGTGTAATAGTTGTCATTATAATTATCCGGGGGATCAAACGTCGCAACAGGCAGGAGGAAGTGACAATCGATGAAATGGTGGAATAGGTTTTGGAAGCAGAGAAAACAAAATGACAGAGTGAAGGTTCAGCTCATTGCCGGCTGTATCGGGCTGTTCTGTTTTGGGTATGCGCTATACCATGGTATCAGTTTGTATCGGCTGCTCAATACTCCGGTGGAATATGTCTGTACCACAGCAGATTTTGACGGAGGACTGGATGCCAAGCTTTCACAGGTACAGGAGTTGGATTATATAGATGCAGTCAGCCGTCAGGAGGTTACTTCTGTGGAGATCACCACACAGCGGGGAACACTGACAGTTCCCTGTCTGAAGGTATCAGAGGATTACTTAAGGGATGCCTATGGTCTGTCAGAGACCAGTGCCATGCAGACCTTCTATCTGAACCAGAATGCTTATGAAAGTTTGTTGAAGGCGGTTCAGTCACCGGAAGAGGAGATTAAGGATGTGAAAGTGGGTTATGTGATGGGAGAGGAAAAGGGAACTGCGAAGCTGATCTCCGGTTCGGAATTACTGCCTAATGACAGTCCTTATATCTTCTGTACGGGCGATCCGGTCTGTCTGCGGAAGGAGGGAAGACAGCTGCGGGTTCGGGTCCGGCAGCAGGATTTAGACGGAATGCAGATAAAGGAACTCGGACAACTGGGGATTCAGGTTGAGAATCAGAAGGAAATAGAAGAAAACCGGTTGCTGCAGGAGCAGAAGTTGATAGAAATGAAATACAACCTGTTCATTGCTGCTTTGTGTATGTGCTTTGTCTGGTGTCTGAAAAAGTTCGGAAAATAAGACGAAGACAGGATATAAATTGAATTTTAACGTTTGGGAGTCTATTGTCAACCTAATTTATCTATTGGGTTGACAATAGACTCCCGAATTGATATTATGGTACTGTAATTACGAGTGATCAATTCTCCCGGGGGTATAGATCGTGAAAATCAGTTTAAAAGAAAAAGTGTTAGAGATACTGGAGCAGCAAAAGGGCAGGCATATTTCCGGCAGTGAACTGGCAGAGCGGACCGGTGTCAGCCGGAATGCAGTCTGGAAAGCAGTCAAAGGTCTGCAGGAGGAAGGATATGCGATCCGGGCGGTTACGAATAAAGGATATTGTCTGGAATTGGAAAATGATATTCTTTCCGTGCAGAGCATTTCGAAATATCTTCTGCCGGAGCTGTCCTGGCTGCAGCTGGAGGTACATAAGGTTGTAGATTCTACGAATGATCGGGCAAAGGAATATGCTGCCCAGGGCAGACCGGAGGGACTGGTCATAATTGCCCAGGAGCAGACTGCCGGACGGGGCAGAATGGGACGGAACTTTTATTCTCCGTCTATGAGCGGTGTCTATATCAGCTTTCTGATGCGTCCCGATTTTACTGCAAGGGAATTCTTATTTATGACGACTGCGGCAGCAGTGGCGGCAGCCGAGACGATTGAAGCGGTATCCGGGGAACCTGCAGGGATTAAATGGGTAAATGACGTATTCTGTCATGGAAAAAAGGTATGTGGAATTCTGACAGAGGCATCGGTGAACGTGGAAACGGAACTGCTGGAATATGCAGTCACCGGAATCGGTTTTAACATCCGTGAGCCGGAGGGCGGTTTTCCCGAAGAGATAAAGGATGTAGCAGGCCCCATATTTCAGAAGGCGCAGGAGTTCGGTCTGGCAGACTCTGACTATGATGCAAGGAGTCAGATCGCAGCAGGTATGATCAACCGTTTTTGGAGCTATTACCAGCATTTGACAGAACGTACCTTTATGCCGGAATATAAAAGACGCTCTTTTTTACTGGGGCAGGAGGTACGGACGCTTTCAGAACCATCAATCAGCGGCAGGGCAGCAGATATTGATGAAGAAGGACATTTGATCATTGAACTGGCGGACGGGACAAGAAGGGTCCTATCCTCCGGAGAGGTCAGTGTCCGCCCGGTATCTGACATACAGAAAGGACAGGAGACGAAGACATGAACATGAATAAGGTAGAATCAACAGATGAGAGCAAGGAACTAAAAATCGGAAACCGGGAACCGGTATTTACTACAAAGGGGATCGTAATGATTGGTGTTTTCGCTGCAGTGACTGCGGTGCTGGCACAGGTATCCATACCGACGCCATGGGGGATCCCGATTACACTGCAGACCTTCGCAGTAGCACTGGCAGGGTATTGTCTGGGAAAGTATAAGGGAATGATGTCGGTATTGATCTACATTCTGCTGGGGCTGACAGGTCTTCCGGTCTTTGCCGGCTTTACCGGGGGAATCGCAAAGCTGGCGGGTGCAACTGGCGGATATATCTGGGGCTTTTTATTTATGGCTTTTGCCTGTGGCCTGGAAGATACGGTAAAACATAAGTGGATTTCCATATTTCTGGGACTGCTGGGGCTGGCAGTCTGTCATCTGCTGGGAGCTGCCCAGTTTGCTTTTCTAAGTCAGAGGACATTGGCAGAAGCATTTCTTCTGGCATCTGCTCCGTATCTGCTCAAGGATGTGGTTTCCGTTGCTGTGGCTTACGGACTGGCGATACCGCTTCGAAAGGCAATGCGGTCTGTTGGAGGAGCCGCCGGAAAAACGATCTGATCAGGATTTTCTTTTATAATTTTTTTTCAGAAACCTGTATAAAAGAAAAGAAAGCGTTAATACTATAATCAATCCAATAAGTATTCACTTATTAGATTAATAGCGTAAGCTCTTTTCGATGGAAAAGACCTACGATCCTCCCCTTTATCCATGAGGCTCCGGTTTCCCCGCCGGAGTCTCTTTTTGCTTTGCGGTTTCTTGACACAGGATTTGAAACAGGATAAAATTGAGAAGTAATTCGGATAAGAAAATGCGAGAGGAACGTGTATGAAGAAGAATCCAATACTGGTTATCATATTTGAAATTGTCAGTATTCTGGCATGTATTATATTTCCGTTTATGATTTTTTTCAATGCCGGAGGCTGGTTTTTCCCTTCTGCTGCTTCCGCAGATCCGGATCTGGATCTGCTGGATTGTATGCAGTCGACGATCGTGGCGGCGGTGATATTTTTTCTCATGATCGGTCTGGTACTGGCAGCCCTGGTTGTGGACTGCTTTGTGATCATGCGGGATGTAAAGGGCTTTAAGGTGTCGCTGATCTCGATTCTTACAGCACCGGCCTCATACCCTATTGTCCGTACAGAGGCGTTGCAGGAGGAAAAGAATATACGCATCTTTCACCTGCTGGCTGGGGGCGCTGTCTTTGTCAGCAACGGACTGGTGATCATATCACTGGTTTATTATATTATCCGTATTGCCATTGTAGCAGGCGGCATGCTGTAAGGATCCGTTTGGCGGATCTTTGTCGTATAAATATGAAAAATATATAAAGCGCTTGCAATTTCAGGGATAATTTATGATAATAAAAGTTACTTTCAAGAAGGATGCAGGAACAAAGATAAAGGTGAATGGCTTATGAAGACAGGTCTGGTGCTGGAGGGCGGTGCCCTGCGGGGATTATTTACTGCGGGAGCATTGGATTATTTATTGGATAAAGAAGTATATTTTGACTATATTGCCGGGGTTTCTGCCGGGGCCGGTAATATGATGAACTACATTTCCCGGCAGCGCGGAAGAACCAGACAGGTGATCAGTCCGGGAAAGAAGGATGCATATTATGGTCTGGCACAGTTGGTAAAGACGGGCAATTATCTGAATCTGGATAAGATGATATTCGAGTTTTCCTATGAAACCTTTCCGTATGATTTTGATGCGCATAAGCAGACGAAGGTAACGCATGAGATCGTTGTGGTTAATTGTGAGACGGCAGAAGCCGAGTACATAAATGGTGCCGGAGAGGATATGCATACGCTGACAGCAGTCAAAGCCTCCTGTTCTGTACCGTTGCTTACCATGCCGGTGGAACTGGATGGCAGCGCCTATATGGATGGCAGCCTGGTAGATTCCATTCCATATCAGCATGCCTTTGACATGGGCTGTGATAAGGTTGTGATCATTATGACAAAGACCGGAGATGAGACCCCCACAGATTACAGGAAATATAAGACGCTGATCCAGATGACATATGGTAAGCAGTTTCCCAGATTTGCGGAGGCATTGTTGCAGCGTACCGATGTGTATCAGGTACAGAAGGAGGAAATGGAACGACTGGCCGGGGCAGGGAAGATATTCATCCTGCGTCCGGAGATGCCATGTATCAGTAAGTTTGAGACCAGAGAGGACAAGCGGGAGGCATTTTACCAGCATGGTTATGACCGTATGAAGAAGGAATACGACGCCTTGTGTCGTTTTATGGAATGAGAGCAAACGGGCAGGAGGGGACGGAATATCTTGTTAGAGCGCAGTGAATACATGCCACTTGAATACATTCGAAAGCAGAAGTGGACAGGAAGCTTTCAGGGGATGCGGTTTCTGTTACATCGGATCGAGAAAGAGGAGCAGAGCATTCTGGAGGCGGTCATCTGGAAGGAGCCCTATTCCTTCGAGGCTACCCCGGAGGAGGAAAAGCATCGTCAGCAGTTTCCGTTCAGTGAAGAAGGACGGGAGCAGGCGATCGTCTGGCTGGAAGAAGAATATGAGCAGCACAGAGAGGAATGGCGCTCCGCCATGAAATGGGACTGGGAGCGGAAAACAGTTGAAAAAATATAGCAGGTTTGCTATACTGGGAAGGTCGAGATGACCAGATGAAATTCCGAGTTTGAACAGATACATGAGGAGAAAGAAGAGGACAGGAATATGAGTTTGTTAAAGGA
>ERZ777011.2070-NODE-2070-length-17671-cov-2.808470_pt1 | contig 17671 bp, 15 predicted proteins | sample MGYA00374964_ERZ777011 | MGnify/ENA primary metagenome ERZ777011 (study PRJEB29310, sample SAMD00008975) | mouse gut metagenome | study: EMG produced TPA metagenomics assembly of the Metagenome analysis of fecal microbiota from mouse which was promoted...
CTTTTAGCCCGCTGGCGCGTTCGCCTTGAGGAAAGAACTCTCCCAGCAAATATGCTTTGCTTAAGTTATTCGCGTGAAGGCAACTAAAAGAAAAACTTCGTTTTTCTTTTAGCCCGCTGGCGCGTTCGCCTTGAGGAAAGAACTCTCCCAGCAAATATGCATTTGCTGGGAGAGTTCTTTCCTCAAGCTCACTTTGCCTTCACGCTCATTATAACATATATTTTGCAAAATAGCTATAGGAAATGTTTCACGTGAAACAAATCCATTTTTGGAAATGTTAATGTTCCACGTGAAACATTTTATTCCATTATTTCAGCTCTACAAAGTTATGCTTGATTGCATAGACTGCGGCCTGCGTCCGGTCAGCCACTCCAATTTTCTTAAATATGTTAGAAACATGATTTTTTACCGTTTTCTCACTAATTTTCAACTGGACTGCGATTTCCTTGTTGTAAAGTCCTTCGGCCAAAAAACACAGAACCTCTACTTCTCTTGCCGATAATGTTTTCTCCTTGCTTCGTGCTTCCTGCCTCAATTCTTTTACATATTTTTTTTCCTTTAATAACGGAGTTAAAGAGGCATCAATATAGCTTTCTCCGTTATGAACTGCATAAATCGCACTTTTTAAAACAGAGGATTCAGAATCCTTTAAAACATAACCTGCAACGCCTATTTCTATTGCGCGCATTAAATATTCTATCTCATTATGGATTGTCAAAATCAACACCTTTTGCTTATTTCCGGTTTCATGGAGTTTTCCAAGTACATCTAACCCGTTCATTCCCGGCATATTAATATCCAGCAAAACCACATCCGGATGCAATTCCTCTATCAATTCTAAACATTTTTCACCATCACCGGCTTCTCCAGTTACCTTAATATCATTTTCCAATTCTAATAATTGTTTTATTCCTTCACGCACCATAGAATGGTCATCCGCAAGCAATACACTTATTTTATCCATTCTTTTCCTCCTTCTCTGTTTTTAGCGGAAGCTCTATTACAACTGTTGTTCCTCCGCTGATGACCGATTCAATTGAAATTGTTCCTCCAAGCAGGGCAATACGCTCCTGCATCATAGAAATCCCAAATCCATACGGCTCATCCTTTACAGACGATTTTAATTGTGTCTCAGCATCAAAGCCGACTCCGTTATCCTTTATTTTTAGAATCGCTTTTTCCTGTTCATAAGAAATCAAAATATCAATTTCAGATGCCCTTGCATGTTTTATCACATTGCTGCATGCTTCCTGAAGAATCCGATAAAGAGTTACTTTCCATATCGGAAGTAGATTTGCCGGTTCTTCCGAACCCTCCTGAAAGGTTACCTTAATGTCATAACTTTTTTGCAATTTCAAGCAGTAAGCATCAATCGTAACTGCCAGACCAAGATTGTTCAAAGACATCGGACGGAGATCATAAATAATTTCCCTCATTTCATTTATAATTGTCTTTATCGTTTCAATCATTGTCTGGAGTTCCAGCTTTACCCGTACTGTATCAATATCCAGCAGCTTCATGCAAAATTCTGTTTTGTGTACCAGACTTGTCAGACTCTGTACGGAGGAATCATGCAAATCCATCGCAATCCGGTTACGGTCATATTCCTGTGTTTCTAAAATGTGCAGCCCCTTTGTATCCTCTTCGGCATTTACAGAAGTGGTTGCGGAAGTTTCTGGTATTTTACAGACTACATTCTTTAAATATTGTAATTGTTCCTTACGGGATTTATATTGTTCCAGCTTCTCCTTTAACCCTGGAAGCTTTTCCCTCACTCCCTCCGCCTCCCGGAGCAAGGTTCTTTTTTCTTCTCCTTCTTCATACACACCAACCGGTGAAAAAAAGTTAATATTACTATCCTGCTTTTGCTCCAGCTTCTGCAAGGAATAATCAACTTCACGTATTTTTTGCTCTGTTCCTTGGATTTCCTCTATTATTTTTGTAAGCTGTGCTTCGTTCTCTGTCTCTAATGTATCCAAAAAACAAACTGTTTCTTCGATAGTAAAGTTTTTCTCTTCCCTCATCATGGGCACCTCCTATGTGCTAGGTTTTAAAATGCCTTCCGCAGTTTTAAACTACGAAGTATGATTCTGACAGGCCCTGCAAATACTGTTCTGCCTGATTTCTAATACTGTATGCTCTACGCCCGCTTCCATATAAGTTTCACCAGTTGGACGGAATCCTATCTTTTCATAAAATTTTACCGCATGAGGCTGCGAGCCTAGTATCACCCGGTCGGCTCCCATCATCAACGCCTTATCCACAAGCATCCGGACAAGAAAATCTCCAAAACCTTTTCCCCGTTCTTCTTTCTTTACAGCAATCCGTCCGATTTTATAATCTTCTCCTGCTTCAACCTTATAAAGCCTGCCCGCGGCAATTGGTATTGTCCTGTCACTATCCTTATATACTACTGCATGTATTGCTGTCTCGTCCATATCGTCAAAAACAATATTCTTTGAAAAACCAAACTCGGTCACAAATACTTCTTCCCAGATTGGTGCAATTTCCTCCATATGGTCTAAACCTAAATAATATTTTCCACAAATCATGTTTTATTCCTTTCTATTACAGTGGCTGTTTCAACGGTTTTCCCTGTCCCCGCGGATATTTTTCTGGCGTCTTCCCTGTTTTTTTAATGAGGACAAACGTCCGTGCAATTTCTGTATCCGGCAGGCAGCCCTGCTCTGCTTTTATCAGCTTTCCTCTCAAGAGCTTAATTGCATTTTCTGCTTCTTCGCATTCTTCCTTACAATCTCCGGCTTTATATGAAATAAACATTCCATCCGGCTTTACAAAGGGAAGACAAAACTCGGACAAAGAAGCAAGCCTTGCTACCGCCCTGGAAACACAGTAATCAAACTGTTCTCTGTACTCTTCCTTACGCGCTGCTTCCTCTGCTCTTGCATGTACCGCGGTTACATTTTTTAAACCGAGCAGTCCGATTAACCGATTTAAAAAAGAAACTCTTTTGTTTAAGGAATCCATCAATACAAACTCTGTTTCCGGAAAAGCTATTTTTAACGGTATTCCCGGAAAACCCGCTCCCGTACCAAGGTCTAAGAGCTTCTTCCCGTTCAGATTTTTTATGCTGCCTGCCAGAAACAGACTGTCCAGAAAATGCTTGCAAAGAACTTCCTCATATTCCGTAATTGCGGTCAGATTCATCACCTGATTCTGCTCTATCAGATAATCATAATAGGCTTCAAACTGCTCCTGCTTTTCTTTATCTAATACGATTCCAAGCTTCTCTGCACCTGACAAAAGTATTGTATTATCCCGCATACTTCCTCCTTATACCGGATGCACAGCAAAAGCACCCTTTCTGTAACATGAAATTATCCTCTCGCCAGATAGACCAACAGTACTGAAATATCTGCCGGGGAAACGCCGGAAATTCTAGAGGCCTGTCCCACATTTTCCGGACGTACCTGCTTTAACTTCTGTCTTGCCTCAATTCGGAGAGATGGTATTTTGTCATAATCTGTAGAAACCGGTATTTTTTTGTGTTCCATCTTTTTAAACTGTGCCACCTGGCTCATCTGACGCTTGATATATCCCTCATATTTTAATTCGATTTCCACCTGCTCCGTTACCTCCGCAGAAAGCGCCGGGCGGTTCTTGTCAATTGGCTTAAGGGCGTCATAGGAAAGCTCTGGTCTTGTAATCAGTTCCGCCAGAGTTACTCCGGATTTTAACGGCGTACTTTTTAAAGAAGCCAGAAGCTCTTGTACTTGTGCAGTAGCACCAATTGTCTGTGCCTTTGCGCGAGCAAGCTCCTTCTCAATGCTTTCCCGTTTCTGTTCTAGTCTGCGGTATCGCTCCTCGTCAATCAGACCTACCTCATAGCCATACCTTGTCAAACGCAAATCAGCATTATCCTGCCGCAAAATCAGACGATACTCTGCACGGGATGTCATCATACGGTACGGTTCATGGGTCTCTTTTGTTACTAAATCGTCAATCAGAACTCCGATATACGCTTCCGAACGATCCAGAATAAGCGGTTCTCTTCCCTGCAGCTTCCTTGCTGCATTAATTCCTGCAATCAGCCCCTGTGCTGCAGCTTCTTCATAGCCGGAGCTGCCGTTAAACTGCCCTCCGCTGAACAAACCGCTTATTGCTTTAAACTCAAGACTTGCCTTTAATTGCATCGGATTGATACAATCATATTCTATTGCATAGGCATTTTTTACAATTTTTGCATGTTCCATTCCCTTAACGGAACGGTACATTGCAAGCTGGACATCCTCTGGCAGAGAACTGGACATTCCTGCAATATACATTTCATTCGTATAATTGCCTTCCGGCTCAATAAAAATCTGATGTCTGTCCTTATCTGAAAACTTCATTACCTTATCCTCAATGGAAGGACAATACCGGGGACCGGTTCCATGAATTACTCCGGAATACAGAGGAGAACGGTCAATGTTCTTTTTAATAATATCATGTGTTTCCTCATTTGTATAGGCAAGCCAGCAAGAAACTTGTGGTTTTGTTAAAGTTTCCGGGTCCGTTGTAAAGGAAAACGGTACTACCGTTTCATCACCAAACTGCTCCTCCATTACGGAAAAATCAATCGAACGCCGGTCAATACGCGCCGGAGTACCCGTCTTAAAGCGATACATCTCAATTCCGTGCGCAAGCAGACTTTCCGTCAGATGATTTGCCGCAGGCAGGCCGTTCGGACCAGTATTCTGGCTTACTTCACCGCAAATACAGCGCGCTTTTAAATAAACACCGGTGCAAAGCACTGCTGCCCGGCAGGAATACACAGCACCTGATACGGTCTTTAGCCCTGTAATGCGGCCATCCTCAGTTATAATTTCAGAAACCTCTGCCTGCCGGATGGTCAGATTGTCCGTATTTTCTAAAACTCTCCGCATTTCATTCGAATAGTCCTGCTTATCCGCCTGTGCGCGGAGGGAATGTACCGCAGGCCCTTTGGAACGGTTCAACATTTTAGACTGGATATAGGTCTTATCAATGTTTTTTCCCATTTCACCCCCAAGGGCATCGATTTCTCTTACAAGATGACCCTTTGAAGTACCTCCGATATTCGGATTACACGGCATCAGTGCAATGCTGTCTGTACTGACCGTAAACAAAATCGTATTTAAGGATAATCTGGCACAGGCAAGCGCCGCTTCGCAACCCGCATGCCCTGCGCCGACTACCGCAACATCATAGCTTTCACAATTATATTCCATAGGTTTCTCCCCGACTTTTTTACTTACCCATACAAAATTCACGAAATATGGTATTTACCAAATCCTCATCCACAGATTCCCCGGTGATTTCACCGAGACTTTCATATCCCTGCATTAAATCAATAGAATAAAAATCCTCTGGAAGTCCCGCCTCTATACTCTGTAAAACCTGACCGGCTGCTTCATAGGCACTCTGCAATGCCTGCTTCTGCCGCTCTCCTGTAATGTAAAGCTCTTCATTATAGGAAAGCTCATTTTGAAAAAACATCTGCTCGATTGTATCGTAAAGCTCTTCCAGACCCTCTTCATTTTTTGCAGAAATACAGAGCACCTTCTGTCCCGTCAGCTTTTCTAAGGCAGAAGTATCCGGCATCTCGCATAAATCTATTTTATTTAACAGTATAATTGACTTTTTCCGCGCAATCAGGGAAATAAGTTCTTTCTCTTCCTCCAAAACCTGTTCTGTGGCATCTGCAAGATAAAGAATTAAATCTGCATCCTCTGCTGCCTTTTTTGCCTTTTCCACTCCTATTTTCTCTACAATATCCTCCGTAGAACGGATACCCGCGGTATCAATTAAAGAAAGTGCAATTCCGCGTATCGTAACGGTTTCCTCTATCGTATCCCTTGTCGTTCCCGCAATATCCGTTACAATCGCACGTTCCTCTCCCGCAAGCAGATTTAAAAGAGAAGACTTCCCTACGTTCGGTTTTCCCAAAATTACAGTACGGATTCCTTCCCGGAGCATTCTTCCGTTTTCTGCAGAATCAATCAATTTCTTTAAACGCTCCCTGATTTTTATTATACTTTCTTTTAACTCATTTGTAAAACCATCCAGTGAAATATGTTCCGGATCGTCCAGTGCTGCTTCAATGAACGCAGTATGATGTATCATAACTTCTCTTAAATCAGAAATTTCCTTTAATACTCTACCCTGTAACTGTGCCATGGAATTTTTTAAAGCCAGGTCACTTTTTGCACGGATTACCTCCATCACTGCCTCTGCCTTTGATAAATCAATTCTGCCATTTAGAAAAGCCCTCTTTGTAAACTCTCCTGCCTCTGCAAGACGGACTCCCTGCTTTAATACAGTTTCCAGCACTTTTTTTGTTACAAGACTTCCACCATGACAGTTAATCTCTGCTACATGCTCGGCTGTATAGGTATGAGGAGCACGCATCACAGAAACGAGAACCTCGTCAATGATTTCCTCACCGTCTTTGATAAATCCATAATGAATGGTATGCGTTTTTTGTGCAGACAGTTTTTTTTCCGTATTTCTTGCAGAAAAAATTTTATCCATTACTTCAAAGGTCTCCGGTCCGCTCACCCGGATAATACTGATACCCGAATTACTTAATCCGGTTGAAATCGCAGCAATTGTATCCACCTTTGTTCCACCTTTCCAAAATCTCCGCCTGAATAAAAATCATGGCTCTTTCTCATATAAGGACAAAGCTTCCTATACTATGAGAAAAAGAGGCTGCGCGCTATGCGACAGCCCCTTATCAAATTACTCTGCCTGTTCGGTTGCAGTTTCCGTATCCGTAGAAGAAGTCTCTGCCTCTTCAAAAGAAGAGTCACTGCGGTTATATTTACGGTAGCCGTTCTTATAACCACCCTTTGTGTAGCCGCCGCGGCTGTTACCATAATTCCCTTTCCCATAATATCTTTCATTTCCGAAGTCACGGACACCCTTCTTTAAAGAAATGATTACCTTACGATAAGGCTCGTCCCCTTCGCTATGGGTCTCTACATACTTATTGCCCTGTAATACAGAGTGGATAATTCTTCTTTCATAAGGATTCATCGGCTCTAATGCAACCGGACGTCTGGTTCTCTTTACCTTGTTTGCAATATTCTTTGCAAGGTTTTCAAGCGTTTCCTTTCTTCTTTCACGGTAATTTTCCGTATCCAGCTTTACCTTAATGTAAGTATCGCTGTCCTTATTTACTACAAGGCTTACAAGGTACTGTAAAGAATCCAGGGTCTGCCCTCTTTTACCGATTAACACACCCATATCTCCGCCCGTCAGGTTGATATTCATGGTCTTTTCTGCTTCGTCAAACTGAATTTCTGCCTCTGCATTAACACCCATTGCCTCAAATACTTTAGAAAGGAAGCTCTCTGCCGGATTCTTCTCCTCTTCCTTCTCTCTTGCACGAATCCTTGCCGGCTTTTTATTCAATCCAAGAAAACCGCTCGACTCCTTTTCAATTACTTCGTACTCTATATTTTCTGCAGAAGCTCCGAGCTTGATTCCGGCTTCTATTATTGCATCTTCTACCGTTTTTGCGGTAACTTCAATCCACTCATTCATATCAATACCTCCTAATAAAATCACTTACTACTTTCCGGAACGATTTTTCAAAACATTTGCATAACTTGAAATACTGCCACCGGAAACAGGAGTTTCTTTATTCTCCGTATTTTCCTGATTTTCTTCTGTATCTGCACTTGTAGCGGCTGCCGCATTGTTATAATTCTTTCCAGCCATATTTGCATAATCTGCCGTAGACTTTGGCTGTACTTCAATCGATTTCGTGGAAGTCTTCGCTACCTCAGCCATTTTATTTCCCGTTTCAATGCCGGACTTTTTCAGCTTCTTTGCACGCTTTTCCTGACTCTTTGCAATTAACTGCTCCACGCCTATCTTGTCCAGATAACGGTTGATAAAGAACTGCTGTACAATCTGTACGACAGAACTGATAATCCAGTAGATACCTACGCCGATTGGAATCATAAGACAGATAACGCCGGACATAATCGGGAAAAATATGTTCATCATTTTCATGCTGGACATAGCCGGGTCTTCCTGCTTCCCGTTGTTCTTTTTCGTACTCGCCATGGAGAGCTTTGACTGAATAAACTGCATCGCCATTGCCAGAATCGGAATCAGAATTGCCGGAGTAAAATAATTTCCATTCATTACCGGGCTGTTCAAAATATTCAGACCGCCGATAAACTTATGGATACTGAGAATCGGCTCGGAATATCCGAGTAAAGCGTCAGAAATACTAGGAAATGCAGAAGCCAATGCATCCCACGTACTTTCATTACACTTAGACAATACATCGATAATGTTCGTCTTTGTTAAAACGCCTATTTCATAGCCGGTAAACTTTTCAACAGAAACGCCGATTTTAGCATCTTTCACAAAATTCGCAAGTGTTTCTGCATAGCCTTCCACGCCCTGAATCGATTCTGCTGCAAGCTCATACATATCATAAACATCGTTAATATAAGCAGGAATCGCATAAATTACACGATAAAGAGCAAACAAAACCTGCAGGGAAACTAAAAGCGTAAGACAACCCATCATCGGATTTGTACCGTACTTATTATAAACCGCCTGGGTTTCCATCTGCATTTTTCTGCGGGAAGCCTCGTCTGTTTTTCCTTTATATTTTTCGTTAATTGCCGTAAGCTCCGGACTCATCTGGGAAGAGAGCCTTGTAGATTTCTGTTGCTTAATCGTGAGCGGAAGCATCAGCATTTTTACGATGATGGTAAACAGAATAATACAAAGCGCGATATTTGCAATTCCAATTCCATTTACATCCTCGTGAAATAACGAAAGAAATTCATAGATACCGTTCAAAATCCAGCCTAATCGGTCCCATAATAAGACCGTCTTCTTTTGTTAAAAAAACAAAATCCAACAAATTAAAAATCCTCCTTAATTACAACTAAGGAACCGGGTCGTAGCCACCCGCATGAAACGGGTGACAACGGAGTATTCTTCGGATTGCAAGCCAGGAGCCCTTCAAAGCACCATATTTTTCCAGCGCTTCCAAGGCATATTGAGAACAGGTAGGTATAAACCTGCAACAGGACCCTCCCTTATAAGGCGATATATACTTTTGATAAAAACGAACAAATGCAATTAATCCTTTTTTCAATTTGATTCCTCGCAAAGTATTCTATGCAGTTTTGCTAAATGCAGCATAGCACTGTTAATTTCAAAATAGCTTCTACCCTTTGCTCCCTGTCTGGCAATTACAACAATGTCCCAACCACTATGGAACTTCCCTTCATTTAATCGGTAGCTTTCTCTGAGCAATCTCGTTATTCTGTGTCTTACAACACTGTTGCCTACTTTTTTACTTACCGAAATACCAAGCCTGCCGGTTTCTAAATCATTCTTCTTTGCATACATTACCAAATACTTGTTGGCATACGATTTACCCAGCTGGTAAACCTTTTTAAAATCTTCATTCCTTTTGATTGATTCCGCCACTGTGTTCTCTCCTGAAAAAGAAAGAGTAAGAGAAAAGGTCACATATTATGCGACCTATGCAGATAATTTATGTCTACCCTTTGCTCTTCTTCTGGCTAACACCTTTCTTCCGTTTGTGGTACTCATTCTCGAACGGAATCCATGTACCTTGGATCTCTGTCTCTTCTTCGGCTGAAACGTCATCTTCATAAACTAACACCTCTCTTTCTGTTTGCTACGTGCAAAAACCGCACACTACAGCATTTTACCTAAATAGCATCTATATTATAGTAGGAAACTCGTCTTTCGTCAAGTAAAAATTGCATTTTTCCTAAATTTTATTTTAAAAAAACACTTTGCTATTTCTGTTATTTTTGATATAATATAAGATAGTGGATTTATAGGCTTTAAAGAGCGTTATTTTCGCATTAGAGGCAGTTTATAGAAAGGGTAATACAAAATGGATATCAAAACGATAAAAAACAAATGGACGGAGATTTTAGAGTACATGAAAACAGAGTTCGTCATTCCGGACGCACTTTATAAAACATGGCTTCTTCCGATGTGCCCTTATGCCATAAAAGGAAATAAACTAATTATTCACTTTACAAACAAAGAACTGGGTATGATGGGAATCGATTTCATTAAGAAAAGATATCTGCGGTATCTTGAAACCTCTGTAGAAACCATCCTGAATGAAGAATATGAAATCGAGCTTATTTTATCAGACGAAGTATCCGAAGAAGAGTTCTCCGAGTCTTCTATTAAAAATAAGAAGCAAAACGAAAGCTACGATACGCTGAACCCGAAATATACCTTTGATACCTTTGTCGTAGGAAAAAGCAATCATATGGCACATGCAGCGTCTGTTGCAGTTGCCGCAGCACCCGGAGAAGCCTACAATCCTTTGTTCCTCTACGGCGGGGCAGGACTTGGAAAAACCCACCTGATGCAGTCGATTGCCCACGACATTTTAGACCGGAACAAGGACTCTTTGATTCGCTATGTTACGAGTGAGAAGTTTACAAACGAGCTGATTGAATCTATCCGCAACAACAAAACTTCCGAATTTCGTGAAAAATACCGGAATGCCGATATGCTGCTTATCGATGATATTCAGTTTATCATCGGAAAGGAGAGCACGCAGGAGGAGTTTTTCCATACGTTTAACACGCTTTACGATTCTAAGAAGCATATTGTTATTTCGAGTGATAAGCCGCCGAAGGATATCGCTACCTTAGAGGAACGCCTTCGCTCCCGCTTTGAGATGGGCCTGATTGTAGATATCGGAAGTCCGGATTATGAAACCCGCATGGCCATTCTCAGCAAGAAAAATGATATGGATAATTTTGCTATCAGCAATGACATTCTTGCCTACTTCGCGGAAAATATCAAGTCAAATATCCGTGAACTGGAGGGTGCTTTGAATAAGCTCGTTGCCCTTTCAAGACTGAAGAAGCAGCCGATTACAATGGAGCTTGCCCAAGAGGCACTGAAAGATTATATTTCTACAAATAACCATAAGACCATTACAGTCGGTTACATCGTAGATATTGTTTCAGAGCATCTTGCCATTTCCTCTTCTGACATCTACTCTAAGAAAAGAAGCAGTGAAATCGCAAATGCCAGACAGATTGTCATGTACCTCGCTACAAAGCTGACAGACTTATCGACGACAGACATCGGAAAACAGCTGAACAACAGGGACCACTCCACGGTCATTCATGGAAGAAATAAAATTGAAGAGGATTTAAAGCTCAATCCTCAGCTTCAAAATACCATCGATGTGCTTCTGAAAAAGATAAATCCGTAGCATATCATGCAAAAACCATTTTATATATTGGATACTGCACATTAAATAGGAAGAAACTCGTTTTACTTGTCCATAGGCATTTTGTGAATAACTTGTGATTAACTGTGAACTATTGTGGATAAATTACTTCTATTTGTTTATTTTACACTTTACTTTATCAAATTATCCACAGATACAGGCTCCCTTATCCCAAGCTCCATTCACCCTGACAATTCACTTAAAGTCAGCTTATAATAAGGGATTGCGAGCTTATTCACACTATGAACCCTGCCTATTACTTCGTCTGTAATATTATATATGATATATAGATAGAGCTTTCAGCGAAAGGAGATATTCACTTTATGAAAATCACATGTCAAAAGTCTGACTTATTAAGCAGTGTTAATATTGCACTCAGGGCTGTCCCTGCAAAATCTACCATGCCTATTCTGGAGTGTATTGCAATTGACGTAACCGACAGCTTTATAAAGTTCACTACCAATGATATGGAACTTGGTATTGAAACTATTGTAAAGGGAACCATTATAGAGACAGGAAGTATTGCAATTAATGCAAAAATATTGTCTGATATTATAAGAAAGCTTCCGGATAATGAAATCCGGATTGAAACCGATGCCAAATATATGGTTACAATTACGTGTGGAAAGTCAAAGTTTTCAATTCCGGGAAAGGTAAGCGACGAGTTTCCTTCTCTTCCGTTTATTGAAAGGAAAGAAACGATGGTACTGTCCCAGTTCACGTTAAAGGAACTGATCCGACAGACTGTATTCTCTATTTCTGACAGTGAGAATAATAAAATTATGACCGGTGAGTTATTTGAAGTGGCCGAAAACAAATTAAGAGTTGTTTCTTTGGACGGTCATCGTATTTCGGTACGGAGAATTGAACTAAAGGAAAAGTTTCAGGATACGAAGGTAATTGTTCCGGGAAAGACCTTAATTGAAATCAGCAAGATTTTGTCCGGTGAGATTTCAGATGAGGTCAGGATTTACTTTACTGATAAGCATATTATTTTTGAGTTTGATGATACGATGGTACTGTCAAGGTTAATTGAAGGAGAGTATTATAAGATTAACCAGATGCTTTCCGGTGATTATGACACAAAGATTACGGTAAATAAAAAGGAGTTTCTGGATAGTATTGACCGTGCGACCCTGCTTGTAAAGGAGTCTGAGAAGAAGCCGATTATTATAGGAGTCAAGGACGGAGAAATGCAGTTAGAGATGACCTCTACGATTGGTTCTATGGATGAAAGCATCGATATTACAAAAGAGGGAAGCGATATTTTAATTGGCTTTAATCCGAAGTTTTTAATTGATGCGCTTCGTGTCATTGATGAAGATGAAGTCATGCTGTATATGGTAAATCCATTACTATTTATATGACAAATCCAAAGGCGCCTTGTTTTATTAAGGATAGTGAAGAGTCTTACATTTATTTGATTTTGCCGGTAAATTTTAACGCTGCTGCAAGATAAGAAACGGAGTAGATATGGAAGAAATTAAGTTAAAGGATAGTTTTATTAAGCTTGGACAGGCATTAAAAGCTGTCGGTTTTACAGAATCAGGTGCAGAAGCAAAAGAGGTTATACAGGAAGGTCTTGTAAAGGTAAATAATGAAGTTTGTACACAGCGTGGAAAAAAGCTGACAGACGGTGATATTGTTTCCTTCCGGGGGAAGGAAATTAAAATTGTAGGATAGTTGGTGCTGTCTTGAAAATAAAAAGATTAGAATTAAGCGAGTTCCGGAATTATAAGGCCCTGTCTTTGGAGTTTGATGAAAAGGTAAATATTTTATACGGCGATAATGCACAGGGAAAGACCAACGTGTTAGAAGCTATTTATCTTTGCGGAACGACAAAGTCACATAAGGGAAGCAAAGACAGGGAAATGATACGGATTTCAGAAGAGGAAGCACATATCAGATTGCTGATAGAGAAGGCCGAAATTCCTCATCGGATTGATATGCATTTGAAAAAAAATAAAACAAAGGGAGCTGCTATCGACGGAATACCGATTAAGCGTTCTTCCGACTTATTTGGTCTGTTACATATCGTTTTCTTTTCTCCCGAGGATTTGAGCATGATAAAAAACGGACCGGGAGAACGGCGCAGATTTCTTGATTTAGAACTTTGCCAGTTGGATAAAATGTATTTGTATTATCTTGGAAATTACAACAGGGCGCTTAGTCAGAGAAATAATCTTTTAAAACAGATCGGATTCCGCAAGGAATTAGCAGATACTGTCGGAGTCTGGGATACACAGCTTTCCGGATATGGAACGGAAATTATCCGGGCAAGAAAAAGGTTTGTCGATGAGTTAAACGAACTGCTCCCACGGATTCACGCAAGGCTTTCCGGAGGAAAGGAAGAGCTTTGTATCCGATATGAGCCGGATGTTTCGGAAACGGAGTTTGAATTAAAGTTGAAAACCAGTCTGGAACGGGATTTGGCATTAAAGTCAACGGGCTGCGGTCCACACAGGGACGATATCAATTTCTATGTAGAGGAGAAAAGTCTGAAGTTGTATGGCTCCCAGGGACAGCAAAGAACTGCGGCATTGTCCTTAAAGCTTGCGGAAATCGAGCTTGTAAGAACGAAAATCAAAGAAAGTCCGGTGCTTCTTTTGGATGATGTTTTGTCGGAGCTTGACAGGAACCGGCAGACTTATCTGTTAGAAAGTATTACAGATTTACAGACGATGATTACCTGCACCGGGTTGGAAGAGTTTATCGGGGACAGAAAAAAGTATCATAGGATTTTTCATGTAATGAACGGTATGGTACAGGAACAGAAGGAAAGCAGAGAGTAACAAGGAGGCTTACATGAGTAAGGAATATGGAGCAGACCAGATACAGATTTTAGAGGGATTGGAGGCAGTCCGGAAAAGACCGGGTATGTACATCGGAAGCACATCAGTACGCGGTCTTCATCATCTCGTCTATGAGATTGTAGATAATGCAGTCGATGAAGCATTGGCAGGCTTTTGTACAGTAATTGACGTTTCTATCAATCCGGATAATTCGGTTACGGTTATTGATAACGGTCGTGGCGTGCCGGTTGAAATGAATCAGAAAAAGGGAGTTTCCACGGTAGAGGTAGTTTATACCATTCTGCATGCAGGAGGAAAATTCGGCGGCGGAGCCTATAAGGTATCAGGAGGTCTTCATGGCGTAGGTGCATCGGTTGTGAATGCGCTTTCAAAGTATATGGAAGTAAAGGTAGAGCAGAATGGCCATATCTATCGCCAGCGTTATGAAAAGGGAAAGCCGGTGACTCCGCTTGAAGTTATTGGCGATTCTGACAAAACTGGTACAACAGTTACTTTTTTGCCGGATGATACGATTTTCGAAGAAACTATATTTGAATTTGATACGTTAAAGAGCCGTTTAAGAGAAATGGCATTTTTGACAAAGGGAATTAAAATTATTCTTCGGGATAAGAGAGAGGAAGAGGAAAAGGTCAGAGAGTTCCACTATGAAGGAGGTATCCGCGAATATGTGGAATACCTGAATAAAAGTAAAGAGGTACTGTATCCGGCAATTATCTACTGTGAAGGTACGGTAAACGATGTTTATGTCGAAGTAGCAATGCAGCATAACGACGGCTATAACGAAGGGTGCTACAGCTTTGTAAACAATATTACAACACCAGAGGGCGGTACGCATTTAGCCGGATTTAAGAACGCATTAACAAAAACTTTTAATGATTATGCGAAGTCACAGAAATATTTAAAGGAAAATGAGCAGAATTTGTCCGGAGAGGATATCAGGGAAGGATTAACTGCAATTATCAGCGTAAAGCTTGGCGAGCCGCAGTTTGAAGGACAGACAAAACAGAAGCTTGGGAACAGCGAAGCAAGAGGCGCAGTGGATTCTGTTGTCAGTGAGCAGCTGACCTACTTTTTAGAGCAGAACCCGTCCGTGGCAAAGGTAATCTGTGAAAAGGCAGTACTCGCACAGCGTGCGAGGGATGCCGCAAGAAAGGCAAGGGATTTAACAAGAAGAAAAAATGCTTTAGACGGTATGAGTCTTCCAGGAAAGCTTGCCGACTGTTCTGACAAGGACCCGAAAAACTGTGAGATTTATCTGGTAGAGGGTGACTCTGCAGGCGGTTCTGCAAAGACGGCACGTTCCCGTGCCACGCAGGCAATCCTGCCGTTACGTGGAAAGATTCTGAATGTGGAAAAGGCAAGGCTGGACCGTATTTTAAGCAGTCAGGAAATCAGGGCAATGATTACGGCATTCGGAACCGGTATTTCTGAAGATTTTGATATCAGTAAGCTCAGGTATCATAAGATTATTATTATGACAGATGCCGATGTGGACGGAGCCCACATCGATACGCTTCTGCTTACTTTCCTGTACCGTTTTATGCCGGAGCTGATTAAGCAGGGCTATGTTTATCTTGCAACGCCTCCGCTGTTTAAGATTGAGAAAAACAAGAACGTATGGTATGCATACGACGAAGAGGAACTGAATGCGATTCTTTTGGAAATCGGACGTGACCAGAACAATAAAATACAGCGTTATAAGGGTCTTGGCGAAATGGACCCGGAGCAGCTCTGGGAGACTACAATGGATCCAGAGAAGCGTATTTTAAAGAAGGTATGTATGAATGACGACGCAATGTCAGAGCTTGACCTTACGTTTAATGTATTAATGGGGGATAATGTGGAGCCGCGCCGTGAGTTTATCGAGAAGAATGCGAAGTTTGTAAAGGATTTAGATAAATACTGTTAAGAAGCGGCGGGCAAGAACTGTCGTATTCACAGGAGGTAAGAATGGACGAACATATCTTTGATAAGATACAGGAGGTTGACCTCCAAAAGACCATGGAATCATCGTATGTAAACTATGCGATGTCGGTCATTGCATCCCGTGCCCTTCCGGACGCCAGGGATGGTTTAAAGCCGGTACAAAGAAGAATTTTATATGCGATGATAGAGCTGAATAATGGTCCCGACAAGCCGCATAGAAAGTGTGCGCGTATTGTCGGCGATACGATGGGTAAATATCATCCGCACGGAGACAGCTCTATTTACGGAGCCCTTGTTAATCTTGCACAGGAATGGTCTACCCGCTATCCGTTAGTAGACGGGCACGGGAACTTCGGTTCGATAGACGGTGACGGCGCCGCTGCAATGCGTTATACTGAAGCAAGACTAAGTAAGATTTCTATGGAGATGCTTTCCGATATTAACAAGGATACGGTTGACTTTGAACCGAACTTTGATGAAACGGAAAAAGAACCGGCAATTCTGCCGTCACGCTTTCCGAATCTTTTAGTAAACGGAACGACTGGTATTGCAGTAGGTATGGCGACTAATATTCCGCCGCATAATCTGAAGGAAACCATCCAGGCAGTTATCCGGATTATTGATAACAAGGTAAATGATAAAGAGACCTCTATAGAGGAGCTGTTAGAAATTGTTAAGGGGCCTGACTTTCCGACTGGTGCAACAATTCTCGGTACTAGAGGGATTCAGGAAGCATACCGGACCGGGCGCGGCAAAATAAAGGTACGCGCGGTAACGAACATTGAAACTCTTCCGAATGGAAAGAGCAATATTATCGTAACCGAGCTTCCGTATATGGTCAATAAGGCAAGACTGATTGAAAAGATTGCCGAGCTGGTACGGGATAAGAAAATTGACGGTATTACAATGATACAGGATGAGTCTGACCGTGAGGGAATGCGCATCTGTATCGAATTGCGCCGTGACGCAAACGCGAATGTTATTTTGAACCAGCTTTATAAGCATACCCAGCTGCAGGATACGTTTGGCGTAATTATGTTAGCGCTGGTGGAGGGCGAGCCAAAGGTGCTTTCTCTTCCGGAGGCACTGGATGTTTATTTAAAGCATCAGGAAGAGGTAGTAACACGCCGGACCCGGTACGACTTAAATAAGGCGGAGGAGCGCGCCCATATTTTAAGAGGATTGCTGATTGCCTTAGATAATATTGATGAGGTTATTAAGATTATCCGCAGCTCGAAAAACGGCGCGGAGGCGAAAGAGCGTCTGATGGAGCGCTTCGGTCTGGATGATGTGCAGGCACAGGCAATTATTGATATGCGTCTGCGTGCATTGACTGGTTTGGAGCGGGAGAAAATTGAACAGGAGCATGCAGAGTTAATGCAAAAGATTGCAGAGTTTAAAGCAATCCTTGCCGATGAAAAGCTTTTGCTTGGTGTAATTCGTAAGGAGATTGATGAAATTGCTGAAAAATATGGCGATGAGCGTAGAACCTCTATCGGATATGACGATGAGGACTTTACGGATGAGGACCTGATTCCGGATGAACTTACCGTGATTGCCATGACAAAGCTCGGCTATATTAAGCGCATGACAGTGGATAACTTTAAGAGCCAGCATCGTGGCGGTAAAGGTATTAAGGGCATGCAGACAATAGAGGACGATTATATTGAAG
>ERZ777011.2073-NODE-2073-length-17655-cov-11.355341_pt1 | contig 17655 bp, 14 predicted proteins | sample MGYA00374964_ERZ777011 | MGnify/ENA primary metagenome ERZ777011 (study PRJEB29310, sample SAMD00008975) | mouse gut metagenome | study: EMG produced TPA metagenomics assembly of the Metagenome analysis of fecal microbiota from mouse which was promoted...
AACTACGAGAGAAACACCGTAGTTTTCTATTTACACAATCAGATAGATAGTCCCTGACATTTTAACAATATCTTGTAGATTGTTTTTATACGCTATTTCTTTTATGCTTCGTATGGGTTCCAATATTTCATCATTTTTCTTTTTCTCCGTTGTATTCATCACAGACAAAAGTGAAGCCAGATATTGATGTATATTTTTGCATAACGTGACAAGTTGCAGAATTTGCATTAATTCTTTTGGATGGTCCATTTTGTTAGCACAATGCCATCTATCACTAATATTTAATTTACTACCTTCCCTATAATGAGTATATAAATTCCTCCTAGTACCATCAAAATGCGATGTCAAAATCTTAAGATTTCTCTCTATATCATTTGATAATGGAGTTGACTTATATTCAGGGATTGTTTTAATTCTATTCCATATACTATTCTGTCTTCGCTCTTCATTATAACCATATAAATGAGTTAAAGCAGCAGTCTCAATTCTATATACGTACATAAAACAAATTGATCGCTCTGTATTACTTTGAGCATTTAGATAACTATCCATTGAACAGATTAAATCATGTCTCATAAAACTAACAGCTAATTGCATCTCTACGAGTGATCTCATTTCTATAAGCTTATTGTAATCAATCTGCCTTGATTTTAGATATTCAATTATTTTTTCACAAGTATCAAATAGTCGCTTCATAGACTCTATATCATTCCACGCATTTGCTATTTGATGCGAAATCATAATGTCAAGTTCTTCTTTGTTATTAAAAGCCTCTGCAACTTTAGCATTTAAAATATCTTGAATATTAAACTCAAAACTACTCTTACGAATATCCTCTTTATCAATGTGATTTAATCCTTCTTTAATCATTTGCAAAATCGGAGATACGTATTTTAATATCATGTCGTGTATCAATAATTGCTCACTGATTCTACGTACATACACATCTTCATCATTTAAAGCAAGCAACTTTTTGTACATGATATTAGGTTCATCATAATGAGCTGTCATAGATCTCAATCCGACATTACACTTCATGCCAAGCTGACGAACCTTTTCTAAAACACTTTTCAATTCTAATGAATTGTAATGTTGTTCATTAAGATAATGTATTAGGATAGCTAATACTCCGTTCTGATCTTTACCACCTAAATATATACACCATTCATATTGTGATAAATTGATCATCTGCATATGGTAGCGTTTAACGTATGTGTTACTGCTTGACAACATATCTTTCAAATTGCTACACACTTCACATATCCCTAAAAGACTACCGCTTAACAATTCAAGTACTAATTGCAAATAACTTCCCTGCAATTTGTTATTACATATCTCAACTTTTATCAGTTCAGTATCATGCAATAAACATTCTGAATCTGCAATCGTTTTTTTAGCATTGTTTATCAAGATATTAATAGTCTCCTCATTTGCAATTATTCGCTCCTTTTTCATACTCAAACTTTTTATCCTACAAAGTTACGAAAAAACATATCACACAGTGATTTACACACGGCTATTTCATTATAATAACCCATCTAACATTTTATGAAAATCATCTCTTACCTCATATATAATTACCAACAACTACCATAAGTGACATCACAAAACGCCCCATACTTACTTATAATCAAATGTTTACCACGACCAATCACCATCAAAAAGTTATTCATCAGTTATATTTTGGTGAATGATTCCACCATTGAAACACCTGTTTCCTTTGCCGTCGAACAATTAAAAACGATAGGCGTATGCAAAAAGAAACAGTAACATTTGATAAGCTGCCCGAAGCGGTAGGTTATCTGACCGAACAGGTTATCGAGTTGAAAAAGATGATAGCTGAACTCCAGCCACCGGCATCAGACAAACATGTGTTGGTTGAAATTGAGGATGCTTGCCGTATTATCAGAAAAGCCAAGCCTACCATTTATACATTGGTACGCAAAGGGCTGCTTCCTGCCTATAAAAAAGGCAAGAAACTCTATTTCTACGAAGACGAACTTCTGGCATGGATTGAGAATGGTCGAAGAAAAACTTTCGAGCAAACATACGAAGAGATGCTTGCCAATATGCAAGGCGGTGTCCGTCATAAGCCCAAATCATCCGTGAAACTTTAATAGGTGTGGATATGGATACGTATTCTATTAATCCGGCATCCATCATTGATGAAGCGGTTGATTTGAGTATGCGACTAACGGGTACTGATTTTCCTGTTAGCATATTCCCGACAAAAATCCAACGCATCATCAGCGAGGTTCACGAATGCCATAACTACCCAACCGACTACATTGCCGCAGCTATCCTTACGGCAATAGCAATCGGCATTGGCAACACGCATCTTGCCCAAATCAAGCAAGGCTGGGTGGAAAGCCCTATCCTGTATATAGCATTGATTGGACGACCGGGAGCAAACAAGAGCCATCCGCTCAGCTTTGCCATGAAACCGTTTCTTGATTATGATTACAAACAGAATCAAGAATTTGAGAAAATGCTTGCCAAGTACAATGAGCTTATGAGCATGAGCCGCAAAGAACGTGCAGATAGTGGTGAAGAGCAATTCCCACAGAAACCAATTCGTAAACGCTTCTTGATTTCGGATGTAACGCCCGAAGGATTGAGCCTTATTCATGCGCAGAACAAACGAGGTTTATGCTTGTGGGTTGATGAATTGTCCGCTTGGTTCAAAAACTTCAACCGCTATAATAACGGTTCGGAAGAACAGTTCTGGTTATCAGTATTCAGTGCCAAGACTACTATATCCGACCGTAAGAATGCCAAGAGTTCCATCTTCATCAAGCGACCGTATATCTCGGTTATCGGTACTATTCAAAAGAAAATTCTCAGTGAACTGGCTAAAGGCGAACGTTCCAGTAATGGATTCATTGACCGTATTCTGTTTGTGATACCAAACCTGCAACAGAAAGCACGTTGGAATGACAAGGAACTACCGGAGAACATTGAACAAGAGTGGAATGGTATTATTGGCAAGCTGATACAACAAGAATATGCCCTCAATGAGTTTGGAGAGATAGAACCACAGATTCTTCTCTTCACAGAGGATGCCAAAAGACGGCTTTACGAATGGCAGCACCATTTCTCTGAGTTATACGACCGGGAAACAAACGACACCATCGTAAGTATCTATTGCAAGCTGGAAATATACATCATCCGTTTCTGTCTGATTATCCAATTAGCACGATGGACTTGCGGAGAGTGTGATAAGACCTGTATCGACCTGTTGACAGTGGAACGAGCAATCAAACTAACGGAGTATTTCAAAGAGTCTGCATTGAACGTTCAAAATGTCCTCAATGAAAATACGCTCAACAGCCAACAACAGACAATAGTCAATCTGCTTCCTCCATCCTTTACAACCGCCCAAGCTATACAGATAGCCGAGCAAAATGGGATGAAGGAGCGCACGTTTCAACGCTTTCTCAATGACAACATCGGAACATTGTTTCGCAAAGAGAAGTATGGAGAATATTCAAAGATTAACCCGTGACATTTTTGTCGGTTTTGACACTATCCAAGCGAAAACGACAATAACGACAAAAGTGACACACCCAAAAAGAGACATACAATGAGTACACATAGATTCATATTAGAACCCTACAAAGGTGTCAGCACTCGGCATACTTGTCCGAACTGCCACCGTCAAAGATGCTTTTCAAAGTACATCGATACGGAGAAGCAAATCAAGTTCCCAGAATACGTGGGGCGTTGTGACCATGAGCAGAAATGTGGTTATCACTTCACGCCTCGTGATTACTTTGAGCAGAACCCGTCTGAGAAAGAAAAGTTCGCAGAGAATAGTTTCAGGAGCTATGCCCCTATTAAGGAAGCAAAACCCATAGCCACTTCCTACATTGATTTGGATATAGTCAATCAATCATTGCGTGGCTATCCTGCAAACAAGTTGTTTCAATTTCTATCGGCTCAGTTCGGAGAAACAGAAACATTAAAGCTCATGAAGAGATACAAGGTTGGTACATCCAAGTATTGGGACGGTGCAACTGTATTCTGGCAGACGGATAACCAAAATAAAGTCCGCACGGGTAAGATAATGCTTTACAATTCCGAAACTGGCAAGCGGATAAAAGAGCCATACAATCATGTCACATGGGTACACTCCGTACTGCACAAGGGCGATTATAATCTGAAGCAATGCTTCTTCGGTGAGCATTTGCTTCCTGAAGACAAAAGCCGTCCTGTTGCACTGGTCGAAAGTGAGAAAACGACACTCATTGCTTCCTACTATCTACCGCAATTCCTATGGATAGCATCCGGTGGAAAGAACGGTTGCTTCAATGCCAACAGCCTATCCGTTCTGGCTGGAAGAAGCGTTGTATTATTTCCCGATTTAGGAGCGACAGACTATTGGCAGAGCAAAATCGGTCTGATGAAAAGCTACGGAATTAAGGTGCAGATGTTCGATTATCTGGAAGCCAACGCCACCGAAAACGAGCGAAAAGAGGGGTACGACATAGCCGATTATCTGCTCAAAGTGAAGCCTGATGAAGCTATCCTCCAACAGATGATAATGATGAATCCTGCCTTGAAAATACTGATAAAAACATTCGATTTGAAACTCATTAGCATACAACAAGGCACTCCACAACCGAAGGTTTCACCACCTAAGAAACGAGGATTCAGACTTTGAACTCAGAGAGAGAAATTGAGACTTTTTTACTGTAGCAAGTTAATGTCGGTGTATTACATTTCCCGACCACTTGCTCCTCAAAAAGTCTGAGGAGGTGGCTCCCGATGGTCACAAATTATTCACTAAAAGCAATTCAAAATGGAAAAGAAACATACGATAACTCTTCGTCTGTCTTACGACCAATTCGCATGGCTCGGTGCGCTTTGCAGACGGAGCAAGCAGACCCAAAGTGCAGTCATCCGTTCGCTCATTGAGAACGGAACGGTACGTGAGCGAATCACGAAAGAACATATCCACATTATCCGGCAACTGATTGGCGAAAGCACCAACCTTAACCAGTTGGCGAAGCAGGCAAACACCTACGGCTTCTTTGCCGTTGCCGAAAGATGTGAAGAGATGGCGCAGCGTATTAACCAACTCATAAAGCAATTGAAAGATGATAGGTAAACAGACCAAAGGAACATCATTCGGTGGCTGTGTCCGCTATGTTCTCAATGAGGAGAAATCCAAATTGCTGGAAGCGGTCGGAGTGGATGGTACACCTGAACAGATGGCAGAACAATTTGAACTACAAGCGTTGCTCAATGACAAGGTAAAGAATATTGTCGGACACACCTCACTTAATTTCTCTCCTGAAGATGGCGAACGCTTGAAATCTGATGATGCGTTGATGTTGCAAATTGCCCACGACTACATGAAGCTGATGGGTATTGAGAATACGCAATACATCATTGCCCGGCATATCGACCGTGAGCATCCGCATTGCCATATCGTTTTCAACCGAGTGGATAATGACGGCAAGACGATTAGCGACAAGAATGACTTCCGTAGGAATGAGAGAGTCTGCAAAATGCTGACCGCCAAATATCGCTTGCACTTTGCTAATGGTAAAGACCATATCAAAGAGGAACGCTTGCGCCCCTACGATAAGGCAAAGCATGAGATATACAAAGCGTTGAAAGAAGAACTGCCCAAAGCTCATAGTTGGGATGATTTGAAAAATGCACTCGCAGACCGAGACATTGATATGAAATTCAAGGTCAGCCGAACTACACGGGAAATACAGGGTGTAAAATTTGAGTACAACGGCTTTTCTTTCTCCGGATCTAAGATTAGCCGAGAGTTCAGCTACTTGAATATCGACAACCGACTGGAAGAGAATGCTTGTGCATCCTTGTTTGAATCACCCAAACAAGAACCCAAACAGCAGAAAGAAGAAGTACAGCAAAGCGTTTCCTATTCCGATGATGGCTTCGGCATCAGTCTCGGTTTGCTAAACGGCAGTTCATCCTACGATGCCACTGCCGCAGAAGAAGCCGAGTTCAATCGCCTGATGAAAAAGAAAAAGGCTAAGCGCAAGCGAGGCTTTCATTTATAATTCTCTATTTATTAATTTTTAAAACCCAATTATTTATGGAACAAAAAGATTTAATTCTTGATTTCAATCTCTACTTGTGTGAGAAGTTCGGCTACAGAAACAGTTGTAGCGTGATGCCACATGCCAATGGCTTTTGTGTGGACATCCGTGAACGTGACTTAGACTGCTACATCCGCTTCTGGGAGTATAGCTGTGGAAGAGGCAACTTCCCCGACTGGTCTATCATCATTGTGCGCAGTAACTTCAAGAAGAACCAAGAAGAAAGCCTGAAAGACTTGGCTCGATTCTTTAAGGAGTACATGCCACGCTACGATTACAAATACCTCTGCACCGAAGATGATGACTACAAGTATTATCAGACACTTGGCTTGAAGTGTATAATGGACGGTTTTTGTCCCAATTATGCACTAACACTGAAGGATTTGAATGTCTGATATATGGTTTAGAGTTAAGGAGGAGATTTCCCCTCTCCTTTTCTCTTTATTATATAGCATAAGATTTTATATCTTTGTATCCGAATTGATGATATAAAAATAAAACAATGGATAAACCCATGAATCGAATAAAAGAGGTGCTTGAAGAAAAAGGAATCAAACAGACTTGGCTGGCAGAGAAACTTGGCAAAAGCTTCTGTATAGTCAATGCATATGTATGCAACAGACGACAACCTAGTTTGGAAGTACTATTTGAGATTGCTAATATCCTTCAAGTAAATCCGAAAGAATTAATCGATAGCAATAAGTAAACTACGGTATGTTTTATAGACTAATCAAAAAGAAATGTGATGAATGGATCAATTCTTCGGAGTGTCCCATTCATGAGCTGATACAATATATTCAAGTGCGAAATAAAATGCGTGACGCACAAATTGAAGCAGTCAAGATTTATCTGTTTCTCAAAATCGCTTGTAAGAACAAACCACTTTGGCAATTGTTCAGCGAAGGCTTCTTCAATAGTTTAGACTTAAACGCTATGCCGCTGACAATTGACGAGCGAAATCATCTTATTTCCAATAAGGCCGCTGCTGCATTATTAGAATATTCATTATTGAAAGACAAAAACGGGAATCAGATTGCACCCGAATTGGAGAAGTTTGTTAAGAATCATGATGCCAGCATGGATTGTGAAGCTGTTTTCAAACAAATATTTTATGGTGTAAACTATCCGGATTATCTTTTCAGCCTGCCAATGGGTGCCGGGAAAACCTATCTAATGGCGGCATTCGTCTATTTGGATTTGTATTTTGCCCAAAACGAACCGGACAATCCCGCGTTTGCCCATAACTTTATGGTATTGGCTCCTTCCGGTTTGAAGTCATCTATCATCCCGAGTTTGAAACATATCCAAGAGTTCGATCCCACATGGATTATCCCTGAGCCGACAGCTTCAAACCTGAAAAGAATGATTCAATTCGAGATTCTTGATGAACAAAAGTCGGCAAAGAAAAGTAATTTAGTCAAGAATCCAAATGCACAAAAGATAAACAATCACCAACCCTTAGAAGATTTAATGGGGTTGGTAGCAATTACCAATGCAGAGAAAGTGATCCTTGACCACATAGATAAAAATGACGACGAATTATCATTTGATAAAGAAGAATGGACTAAAATACGAATCGCCAACGAGCTGCGAGATATAATTGGGAAAATACCTCACCTGTCTGTATTTATAGATGAAGTACACCATGCTGCCGATGGAGAAATAAAATTGAGGCAAGTGGTAGAAGAATGGACCAAGCGGCATTCGTTTTGTGGAGTATTGGGGTTCTCTGGTACCCCTTATCTGGACAAAGCGGAAAAGGTAACATTGACAGATTCTTTCATGATAAAGAATACCGACTTATCAAACGTGGTTTATTATTATCCATTAATTCAAGGTGTAGGCAATTTTCTGAAAGTACCCGAAGTGAAATATGCCGACAACGATACGGAGACGATTATAAATAACAGCGTAAAGGAATTTTTAGACAAATACAAAGACACGGTTTATACCAATGGCACATGCGCAAAATTGGCTATCTATTGCGGACAAATAGAAACATTGGAAGAGATGGTCTATCCACTTGTCACCCGCTTGTTGTCCGAGTACGGTTTAAATCCTACCGGAACAATTCTTAAGTATCATGGCGGAAACAAAACCTATCCCCAACCGGAAGGAGCTGAAACCGAATTCGCATCGCTCGATATGCCTTTCTCAAACATTCGCATTGTCCTCTTGGTACAAATCGGCAAAGAGGGTTGGGATTGCAAAAGCCTGACCGGGGTTATTTTGCCACAAAAGGGAGTGTGTCCCACAAATATGGTCCTGCAAACCAGTTGCCGATGCCTACGCCAAGTTGTAAAGAATGCCAATGAATCTGCGTTGATATGGTTGAACAAGTTCAATGCCGACACACTGAACAAGCAATTGAAACAGCAACAGAATATTTCTTTGCAAGAATTAAATCAGGGTAAATACAAAGGATCCATACTGATAGAACGTTTCTCCAGAATGGAAAAACAGAAGGTTCCGCCTATTGATTTCTATCAGTTAAAGGTATCCTACCAAACTTTAATCACAGAGAAACATCCCCACACGGCTGAAAAGCTAAACGATAAAAACATCTTCACCAAGTCTGAGGCCACGTTAATCCATAGGCAAAACCTGTCGGGAGAGACATTGGGGCATTATTTAGCCGAAAAAGAAGAGGGTGAATATATCACTTTTTACCAATGGCTATATACTATCGCAAAAGAGAGTTTCCGGACGTTGGAATTTGAAAATTTAAAAGCCTACGAGGCTATGCTGGAAAACATCTTCCGGCATATCATATTGAAGGACGAAACAGGTAACATCCGGTATGACAACCGTTACGACCAAGGAAATATCCGTTCGCTCATCCGTAAAGCCTTTATATCCAAACGTGATTTCTCGGTCAAAGAAGAAATAGTGCCTTGCGAAGCAAGCCTGCTCCAAATAGAAAGGCTTGTTTCACCACTCTTTGTGGCAAACGACAAACCTTTCTTCCCTTCTCAAGAAGATGTCAAAACGATTGTCGATTGGGATACGAACGCACAAAAGAAGATTCTGTCACCGGAAGAACTGGCTCTCATAGAAAAGATGAAAAAGATGGGATACACCGTTCCCGAACCCACCGACCCACATCCCGAACGCAAGCAAACTTACCATTATCTGCCTTACCGTTTCGACAGTGGTTTAGAGAAAGAGTATTTCAAAGATTCCATTATCCCCATCCTAATGGAACAAAAATTGCCGTTGGAAATCTATTTCAATGGAGACGATACGCTGACCGAGTTCAAAATAGACTGCTATAAACAAATCGGCAAAGAATGGAGATACATTGGCAAGTATGTACCCGACTTTTTATTACTAAGCCGAAAAGACGATGGTAGCATCCACCGCATCATCATCATTGAGACCAAAGGCGAAGGCTTTGCCGCCAAATTTGCAGACCGCAAGCTGTTTATGGAGACCGAGTTCATTCGCAAAAACAACGAGCGGTTTGGCTACGAACGTTTCCGCTTCTTGTATCTTGAAGATACACTCAGCAAAACCGAAAGAGAAAAACAAACGATGGAAGCAATCAAAGAATTTTTCAATATTTAAATAAGAACAGATATGGCTATCAAATACATCCCCTATTTCCCCAATACCTTGGAAGGTCAAGCGATACTTGACAATTTCATACGCACCAAGCGAGTGCTCCGTTATCGTGATAATGACCGTACAACGGAACGCATCGAACGAGGTATGCCCTTGTATGAAACCGAATTGCAAGAACGTGTAGGAAACAATGAAAACGGTAACCTTATCCTCCGCGGCGAATGCTTGTCGGCATGCGCATACCTGAAAGACAAAGGCATCACGGTGGACTTAGTATATATCGACCCACCTTTTGCCAGCGGCGCGGATTATGCCAAGAAGGTATATCTCCGGCGTAACCCCAAGGTTGCAGAAGCGATTCGTCAAGCAGAAAGCGAATTGGATATAGAAGAGTTACGTTCTTTTGAGGAAAAGATGTATGGTGACATTTGGAACAAGGAAAGTTATCTGAACTGGATGTATGAGAACTTGATGGCTATCAAATCGGTAATGAGCGATACGGCGAGCATTTATGTACATTTAGATTGGCATATAGGACATTACGTAAAGATTTTGATGGATGAAGTGTTTGGGGAAAGTAATTTTATTAATGAAATCGTTTGGTGCTACAATGGGCCCGGCTCTCCTAACATGAAACAGTTTAACAGGAAACATGATACTATTTTCTGGTATTCTAAAGATATTGACAACTATATCTTTAATGATGATGGTATACGTGTAGCTCACAATTCAAAAACATTAGAAAATTTTAAGCGAGGATTAGTAGGATCTGGATTTATTTCTGACACTTACGATTTAAACAACAAAGGGAAAATACCAGAAGATTGGTGGCAATATGCAATAGCGTCTAGATATCCGGTTGATGGAATTAAAAGAGTTGAATATGCAACAGAAAAGCCATATCCATTAATTGAACGTATTATTTTAGCAAGTTCAAATCCTAATGATATTGTTGCTGATTTTTTTGGTGGTAGTGGGGTTCTTGCAACAATGGCACATTTGAATAATAGAAGATTCATCCATACCGACATCAACATCAATAGCATTCAAACCACCCGCGACCGATTATTGGCAGCCAAAGCAGAATTTGACGTAATGGAAATAAAAGACGGCGTTTCACTTTATCGTAATCCGGTACAGACCATGGAACGACTGAAAATCCTTATACCCGGTTTGAGAAACGAAGATGCGTTGGACAAGTTTTGGGAAGGCAGCATCATCGACACCAAATACGGAATGGCTCCTGTCTATCTTCCCAACCTGATGGACAGCAGTACCCGTATGCTGGACAAACCTCTTATGAATCGTATTATCCGTGAAGCCATGCCGGATTTGCCTGATAACACAAAGCGCATCATCGTTTATTACATTGACATTGACAACAGCGAAGAGATAAAACAATTTATCAAAGAACAAGGAAATCCTTTAATAGAAATAGAACTTCGCGACTTGAAGCAAGTGCTTGACAACGTAATAGCCGAAGACCATGCCGAGTGGGAGTTGTCTGAAGAAAGCAGTGATTTGTTTGGTGGCTGGAAAGTAGAAATCAAACAATTCCAAAGCGACCGTGTGCATCGAAAGATTGATGAAATAAATCAGAAGAACCAACTGCAAGTATTGCAACAAAAGACAAAAGGGAAAGAAAAAGCATACGTACCTATCCTTATCAGCGACGAAGGATTAGAAACCGTAGAATGGGTCAGCTTGGATTGCACAACCGTAGAAAAAGCCGCTCCTTGGCATAGCGAAAGTGAAATAAAAATCGACAAGATGGGATATGTCATTAAAAAGGGAGTGAAAACTACCGAATACTGGGATGCCTGCATTTATTGCGAACGGAAACCTTTGCGCATGAAAATTCGCAATATTTGTGGAGATGAAACAGTATTTGTATTGTAATGGTCACTATAGTCATGATTTTCTGTTTATTTTTTATCATACCCACGTTAAAATAAAAGAAAACAATGCAAGAAAATAGATTAAACAAAAAATACACTTTAGAGGAACATCTCAAATTTTTATCTTCGGAAGATAAAGATTATGAATCATTGTATTCTATTTGGGATCTGAACAAACAAAATTTGACACAAGGGTTAAACTCCATATCAAGTTCTTTCCCACATTATAGTATTCATGATGTCAGCCACTCTATGACCATCATTGAAAACATCCAATGCTTTTTAGGTGAGGATCGTATCAAACGCCTAAGCGCTACAGATACATTCTTAATTTTAATGGCTGGATTAACCCACGACATAGGTATGATACTTATGTACAATATCGTTGAAAAAGAATGGCAACAAGACGATTTCAAAACTATATTAGAAAAATTCATCAACTGCAATGATTCTGTTGTGGCAGATTCCGCCAATTTGCTGATGAAAATTCATCAACATAAGGCAGAAGATGAATTGAAAGATTTCCGATGGGCTTTACAAGTTAAAAATGCAGTTGTGATATTAACCTCCGAAATTTTTAGATCTAAACATGCAAATCAAAGTGCCAACTATTTATGTTCTAATGAAACATTCAAAAAGCTAGCAAACAATTTCCATGCCGAACAATTACCCAGTCGATTCATAGATTTACTTGCTAAAGTAGCTTATCTTCATGGAGAAAATTTTGAATCCATTATGACCCAACTATATCAAGAAGCAAACGGCTACAAGGGTGATTATATCCACCCTCGTTTTATTGCTTACATGATTCGGTTGGGAGATTTGTTAGATTTCGACAGCAATAGATTTAATCCGTATTTCAAATTCGCACTCAAAGAGATACCAGAAACATCCAAATTGCACGAACAAAAACACGCTTCTGTAAAACATATGTTGATATCTCCCAATTCCATTGAAGCTGAATTAGATTGCCCTAACGAAGAAGTTTATCGCATTTCAAGAGGTTGGTTTGATTGGTTAGAAAAAGAAGTAAGCAATCAAAGCAGAGAATGGACTAATATAGCTCCACAAGATTTAGGTGGATTGCCCCCAGTAATAAGTAAGGGTAACATAAAAATACTATATAATGGAATACAAAATAATCCCCAACTACTAAACTTGAAGTTCTCAATGTCCCAGAAAAAAATGTTTAGCATCCTCCAAGGAGGTGGTATATACAAAGAACCGGGGTTTGCCTTTATTAGAGAAATCGTTCAAAATGCGTTCGATGCAAGTAAAATTCAAATGTGGAATGATATAGATAATGGATTCTACGATTCAACTATCAAGAAAGAGAACATAAAATTTCCAAATGACATACCCTCTGCTATATATCAACAATACCCTGTTAATCTAAGAATAAAATGGAAAGATGAAAACAAAGACATCTTGCATTTTGAATGTGAGGATTTTGGTACAGGTATATCCGAAGCAACATTATTAAGAATGACGAACCATGTTGGTGAAAGCCATAAACATGATTTGGGTTACACCGAAACTTATAACCAAATGCCCATTTTTTTGCGTCCGACAGCTGCATTTGGTATAGGACTACAATCCGTCTTTTTTGTAGCTTCTAAATTTGAAGTAGAGACTTCTTTTTTGGGTGAAACATCTAAACGAATTATCTTTAGATCTGCAGCAAACAACCAGTATAGCTCTATTGTAGATGAAAATATAAAAAGAAAACGAGGCACAACAGTAAAAGTTAATATTCGAAAAGAACAATTTGATGAACTATTCGGAAGTTCTTTTAGTTGGGATATATTAGACAATACAGATGTATTTAAAGAAAAAGGCGATGATTTATATTTGGCTAAAATCGACAACTTCGTACAAAAGACATTCGGTCATACAGAAGGTATTTTCTTTGATTATCAAACGGAAAGCCCAGAAAGAAGTTTCAAAAAACAAACTGACAGCAAAAACGGAGATGAGATTTTTTCAACAAATAAACATTACAAATATCGTACTAGTATCCAAGATGGATTTCTTGTTTTTCACATATTTGAAAATAAAATTGGATCAACTTTTCAACTTTGGTTTAATGACGAAATAGACAAAAAAGGACATTTTTACCAACGACTATTACTTCGTGATGTTTTGGTATCAAATGCGAAATTCAACTACTACAAAACAGATTATTTAGGGTTTGAATGGAATCTATATAGCCAATCAACTGACAAAGTCGTAGATTTATCACGTGATAATCTTACATACAATGGCAAAACATGGATTACCGATACATTATTGAATAACCAGCTACCAGTTTTCTTAGAACTCATAAACGAAAACTTTAAAAAAACTTTGCAAAATGAAAACGAAAATAAATCTTTATACAATCAATATTTCAACTATTGCTTAACCGCATTAGCTTGTGGACTAAACATTCATGATATCGACTATTTAGCGAAGTGTAGTATTCCTGATTTTATAGCATCCTACAATAAATCAAATATAACTGCAGACAAATTGTTTAATACATCTGAACTATATTTAATTAAAGGCTTCCGAACAAATGGCAACAATATCATTGCAAAAGAAGACAAGGATAAAATTGAAAAGAATCATGAATATTTACTTCAAGACAAATTAATTGTATGGGGAGAGAATTATCTTCACTCTGCATTAAAGTTTAATTTTATATGTACAGAAGTTGTAACATATGAATCTAAATGTCATATATACAAACTAAACAGAATTAATAATATAAAAATAAAAGCAATAAAATCACCCAAAGAATACTTGCTATCATTAGACAAAATATCCTTCCATGAATGCTCTCGCAATACTATCTATGGATTAGATGAATATTCTAATATAGTGGTTCATTTGAACTATATTTCAGGATTTGAACGTTTTCCTGCTTATAGTACATGCTGTATATATTCTCCTTTTTCAAAAGAAGGTCAAGTAAATAAACTAATTGAAGAATTAAAAGGCAAAGATGATAGTGACATAAAAGAACACATACGTAAAAATATCAACCAATATATTACTCCGTATATGATAGAGATAATAAAAAAATACAATATAAATGAAAGTGTTACTGAAGAACAGATTGTAAATGAGTATATTTTATTAATACACGATTTTCTTAACGTAAAAAAAGTGTAGATGAATGTTCTTGATTTAGAAATCAAAATAGCTTTAAAAGAATAACATATTAACAGGGCATATAATTATTGAAATGATTAATTTCGACGAATACATCCAACAAGGTGAACCGCAAAAGCGTGAAAAAGGCTATGCGTGGCAAACAGCCATAGGACTTCAAGCAGTAGATGGCTTGAAGCCCTCGGATTATCTTATTGAAACCGCTCGCAAACATATTGAAGGAGACATAACCATTGATGAAGTACAGCAACTTATCAAAAGTTACTATGATTCAAAAGATATTCGTACTGAAAAGGACAACGAAACAGAAGAAGCCGACAAAGTTTCTGCCAATATAACCAAGCTATTAAATGAGCGTTCATTTGCTTTTACCGTTGCTGGATTGACCGCCATTCATCGAAGGATATTTGATGGAGTATTCAAGTTTGCCGGACAAATCAGAAATTACAATATCACCAAAAAAGAATGGGTGCTTCGTGGCGATACGGTGTTCTATGTATCTGCTCCCGACATTCGTAGAGCCATAGAATATGACCTTGAACAAGAAAAAGCGTTTGATTATACAGGATTGAAGATAAACCAAATAGTAAGTCATATTACCCAATTCGTATCCGGGTTGTGGCAGATTCATCCGTTTGGAGAAGGCAATACCCGAACTGCAGCAGTGTTCATCATCCAGTATTTACGCTCAATGGGATTCAATGTCGAGAACGATCTTTTTGCCAATCATTCCTAGTACTTCCGTAATGCTTTGGTTAGAGCCAATTATCAAAACTACAAAAGGGCATCAAAAGAGAGTCTGTATATTTAGAACGATTCTTCCGAAACCTATTGATAGGAGAAAACAATGAGTTGAGAAATCGTTTCATGGTAGTCGATGTTCCCAAAGACATGGACATCTCCACCCCGGCAAGTACCCCGACAAGCTCTGATAATCCATTGCAGATAGATAATGAGAATATTATCCGCTTAATAAAGGCTATTGCCAACAATAGATTATCAGTCAAAGAAATGATGGCTTCTGTAGGATTAAAGAACCGTGAAAATTTTATGGAATACTCCCTCAATCCAGCTATAAAAGAGGGATTTGTTTCTATGCTCTACCCAGACAAGCCCCGTCATCCTCGTCAAAAATACCTATTGACAATTAAAGGTTTGGCGGTGTATAACTCCAACAATCTGAAATGATAATAAACGAGAACAACATATCCTCTATTCAATCCGACTTTGAACAGATTAAAAAGCGAGACGCAAAAGGTTTAGAATATTGGACTTCTCGTGAGCTGTGCAACGCATTAGGCTATAGTACATACCAAAAATTCAATCGTACTCTAACCAAAACTATCGCCATTGCCAATAAGAAAGGTCGTAACACTGCCGAGCATTTTAATCCTACGTTTGAAATGGTCAAACTAAATTCCGGTTCCTTTCATAAGGTAGAGAATATACATCTATCACGAATAGCCTGTTTGCTAATTGCCGAAAATGCCGATAGCAAGAAGCCGCAAGTGCAAATGGCAAGGGAATATTTCAAACAAGAAATATCAACTACTGAATTAATCGACAATAGTCTATCATCCAATATATTACTATATAAGACGAAACAAGGAGAAAGTCGTATAGAGGTCATCTTTAATAGTGAAACATTTTGGATCTCACAAAAGCGAATGGCCGATTTGTATGGTATCGAAACGAATACGATTAACAACCATCTGAAAGAGATATTCAAAAGTGGAGAATTGGAGGAGAACTCAGTTATTCGAAAAATTCGAACAACTGAACTTGATGGCAAGAACGATGATATATTGTTCTATAATTTGGATGCGGTTATTGCCGTTGGGTTTCGTGTGGGCAGTTATCAAGCGAGCCAATTTCGGATGTGGGCCACATCGGTTCTAAAAGAAATGATCATAAAAGGATTTGTATTGGATGATGAACGCTTGAAACAGGGCAATCATTTTGGCAAAGATTATTTTGACGACCTATTAGAACGTATCCGAGAGATACGAGCTTCAGAACGTTGGTATTATCAGAAAATCACCGATGTTTATGCCGAATGTAGTGCCGATTATGATCCTAAGGCTGAGACCACCCTACAATTCTTCAAGAGGGTGCAAGATATGATGCATTGGGCTACTTCCCATCAAACGGCAGCCGAAATCATCTATTCAAGAGCAGATGCCCAAAAGCCCCATATGGGACTTACCACGTGGAAAAACGCTCCTGACGGCAGAGTCCAAAAGTCGGATACAATTATCGCCCAGAATTACCTATCAGACAAGGAAGTCTCTGCTTTCAATCGTCTATCAACCGCTTTCCTTGATTTGGCCGAATTTCGTGCCGAACGGCAAATCATCTCCACTATGGCAGATTGGAAAAAGCAATTGGATGATTTCTTGACTCTATATGAGTATGATAAATATAATGAGGTTGACACCATTTCCGCCGAACAAGCGAAAGAAAAGGCATACGCCGAATATGATAAATTCCGCTTGATTCAAGATAAAGAGTATATTTCTGATTTTGATAAAGAAATCAAGAGGTGGGAAGAAAAAGGATTGTTTGGTAATTAGCAGAAATGTAAATACACAATCAACTGAAAATCAATTTATGTCAAAAACAAAGCTAAAAAGACACTTGTTGTCACTTACAAAAGAACAGATAACCGACATTGTTCTTGAACTATATTGATGCACGTAAAGAGGCAAAAAATTATCTGGAGTTTTATCTTGCCCCAGATTGCAATGTTGAATTGGAAAAGAGCAAAAAAGCTATCCGAAACGAGTTCTTCCTAACTCGTGGATTTTCCGAAAAGCCGTCATTTGCCAAATGTAGAAAAGTCATTTCCGATTTTCAAAAGCTAAAACCAGAGCCGACCTTTGTTGCCGATTTAATGTTGTTCCATATCGAACAAGGATGCGAATACACACTTGAATTTGGCGATATGTGGGAACAGT
>ERZ777011.2075-NODE-2075-length-17649-cov-10.600659_pt1 | contig 17649 bp, 14 predicted proteins | sample MGYA00374964_ERZ777011 | MGnify/ENA primary metagenome ERZ777011 (study PRJEB29310, sample SAMD00008975) | mouse gut metagenome | study: EMG produced TPA metagenomics assembly of the Metagenome analysis of fecal microbiota from mouse which was promoted...
ATTAATAAAGAAAGGAGTCGTATGGTTATTTAAGTTATTAAATATATCATACAAGGTTTTTATGAAAATAAATAAAGATAAGAAACAAAAGAAGTTAGAAAGATTTTTTATTACGCCTAATTATACAGCTGTATTAGGATTGACAGTCAAAAAGAATACAGATATAGAAGATGAATTTGAAAAGTCTGATGAAGTATCAAAAATGACAGTAAAGCAGACTATACATGGAACGAAATTTAAAACAGAAAAAATATTAGAAACAACCTTACAAAATGGCGAAAAGATGAAAGAAATAACTAATATTGAATTAGACTTAAATGAAGGAACTAGACTAATATGGCTAGATGGCAAAGGATATGTATTACCTAATGAGAATTTTCAAACTATGGAAGAAATAAGAAGAGATATAGAATATCTAAAAGATTTATAGGAGAAAAAATATGACATATGGAGAAAATAAAAGGATAATGCTTGCATTAGTTGATGAATATTCACCAACTAATCAATATTTTACTACTGATGAAGATATTAAAGAAAAATGTGCTTTAATATATGCACCAGCATATCAAGAGTTAGCTGATATGAAAACTACTTTAAAAACAAAAGAGTTTGAAATAATTGAAGAAAATGAAGGATATGAAGAATATACATTGCCTTCTTGCAAACAAATAAAAAGAATAATGGTTTTAGATGAGAACAATAATCCAATTTCAGGAAATTATTATACTTTGGGTAGGAAAATCTTTATTAGTCAAGAAAAGAAAGCAAGATATATTTTGGAATATATGCCATTTTTAAATTTAATTAATTCAGAAACAAAAGACGATTTTGAATTAGAAATAGATCAAGATTTGCAAGTTCTATTGCCATATTTAGTAGCAAATGATTTGTTAAAAACAGATCCTAGTGCAAATTATAGAGCTTTTTTACAAGAATATGAAAGAAAATTAAAAAGCTTAAATACGAATAAGTGGGGAATATCAGTAAACATAACAGAAGGAGAATTATAATGGCTAATATTGGAGATTTAATGACGAGAACGTATGGAAATTTTAGAGGAATTGATTTATTAAATCCACCTAATAGTGTTGATTTAAGTAGAAGCCCAGATTGTTTAAATGTATGGAAATCTTATAGTGATACACAGTCAAATATTATTCAAACAAGGCCAGGTTTAACGAAATTAGTTAATTTAGGGAATGAAGCTATATATTCGTTATATGTTTTTAGAAATGATATTGCACTTGTACATATTGGAACAAAATTAATAAAATGGGTAGGTTTTCCAAGTGACAAAATATCAGTACAAGTTTTAAAATCTGATATGAGAGATAATAAATCTATTATGTTGTTTTTTAATGATTATATTTATATATTAGATGGATCGCATTTCTTAAAATTTGATGGTACTAAATTAATTAATTTAGTAAATGAGGCATATATACCGACTACTACAATATCTAGAAGCCCAAGTGGCGGTGGAGAAAGATTTGAAGATATAAATTTATTATCAAGCAAGAGAAAAAATTCATTTTTAGCAGATGGAACATCAACAGAATATGTATTAGATGCAACTACAATAGATAGTGTAGATAAAGTATGGATTAATGATATTTTAGTAACGGATTATACCATAAATAAAAATTTAGGAAAAGTAATTTTTAATACAGCGCCAGAAAAACCAACATTAATTGGAAAAGATAATGTTGTAGTTGAATTTACAAAAGAAGTACAAGGATATAAAGAAAGAATTGAAAAAGCTACAATAGCATGTGTTTTTGATAATAGAATATTTTTTAGTGGAAATAAAGAGTTTGGTAATGCAGTATTTCATTGTTCATTAAATAATCCAGCTTATGTAAGTGATTTAGATTACTATGAATGTGGAAGTCAAGACAATCAAATTAAATCATTAGTAGTAGGAAATAATTTGCTTTGGGTATTAAAAGAAGAGAATCAAAATAAAGATACAATATTTTATTTAACTCCAACAACTGATGCAGAATATGGCCGTATATATCCAAGAAAACAAGGAAATCTTACAGTAGGATGTTATGCAGGTGCAATTAATTTTAAAGATAATATACTATTTTTAAGTAGAAATGGATTAGAGGGGATAAATAGTAATATTGAATACGAACAATCAGTATCACATAAAAGTTCATTAGTAGATAGCAGAATGACTAAAATGAGTAATTATATGTTTTGTAATATTGCAGATTATAATGATTATTTGATGATAGCAATAGATAATGTAGTGTTTTTAGCAGATAGTAGAGCTAAGTATCATGGAACAAAAGGTACAGAATATGAATGGTTTGTATGGAAATTTCCATATAATATATCTATGCTTAAAAATTATTTAGGAAAATTATATATTGCTGATGATAATGGTAATTTATATGTGTTAGAAGGAACAAATGATAATGAACAAATAATTAAAAGTTATTGGAACACACCCAGAGATGATTTTGGATATATGAACCATTTAAAGACAATTAATAAAAGAGGTTCTATTATAAAAATAAAAAGTCAAGCTAATGGAAAAGTAAAGATTTCAGAACAAACAAACAAGAACGAGAATTGGAAATTATTGAAGGAAGCATCAAGTAGTGGATTTGATTTTAATAATGTAGATTTTCAAAATTTTAGTTTTATAAGTGCAGATAGTGCTTATATAGTATTTAGAGTTAAAGAGAAGAAAATAATAGATATATCTATCAAAGTTTTTAGTGATGAATTAAATAAACCCTTTGGTTTAGATAGCATTGTAATAGAAGCTTATTTAGGTGGATATGTAAAAAGGAGTTAAAATGAATTTACCAAAATTAACAGAAGATTTAGATATAATTACAAAGTTATCAGATCAACCAATAGAGGCTGGATTAGAATTAAAGCAAAAATTTGATGAAGCTGGTAACAAAATAAAATCATATATCAACAGTATATTAACAGGGGCAATTGAAAAAGGAGTTTCTAGCGATATTGCCTCCATTAATACAACTTTACAAAAATATGTAGATACAACAATAAACAAAGCAAAAGCAAGTATTGCTAATGATGTGAACAATCAAATTAATAAGATGAAAAATGAAGTAAATAGTACATTAAATAATAAAATAAAAGAAGTTAATAATTCTTTGAATAATGTAACTAATAATATGAGTGTGAAAACATATACTCCTTGGAATATATCAGGTTTAACATCATATGCATCTGTAATTGTAATTAATAAAGTTTGTTTGCTGTCTATAAGAATGCATAGTTTTGAGTGTAATGAAGGAAATTCAATAACGGTTTGTCAATTGCCAGTTGGAGCACGACCAAGAGTAACTAATAATGCAAAAATACATATTTCAAATAATGGAGCATTTGGTAATGAAGTTGTAGGAACAATAACGACAGATGGAAAAATATCATTTCGAAGTACAATTTCACCAGCCAGAGAGTGTTTTATAACAGCAACATTTTTAACTGCGTAGAAAGGAGAAAATAGATGGCTACTGGTTATGAAGATATAGATAATTTAATGACAGAACAAAGGGAAAATTTAGATAAGCAAAAAACTATTGGAAATGAAATTATAGATAAGGGATTAGAAAAAACTCAAAATGAGGTAAATAAACAAAAACGAGAATATGAAGAAGATGCTACGAAAACTGGAAAAGCTTTATATGTAGACTATAAAAAAGCTAGTAATCCTTATGGAGTCACAGCAGAACAAATGGCAGAACGAGGCTTAAATAAGAGTGGATATGCTGAAAGCTCCCAAGTAAATATGTATAATTCATATCAAAAAAATGTAACTGAACTTATAAATAATACAAATAAATTAAAAGCGGAAGCAGATTTCAAAATGAATCAAGCATATCTAGATGCAGATGTGCAAAAAGCACAAAATGAATTAGATATATATAAGCAAAGAATGGAGTTGAGACTTACCGAGTATGAATTTAAAGTAAATAGAGATCATTTTGAATATCAAAAAGAAAGAGATAGAGTTGCAGATGAGCAATGGGAGAAATCATATCAATTACAAGTACAACAAGCAGATCTTCAAAGACAACAAGCGCAACAAAGTCAAGCTAATTGGGAACGAGAATATCAACTAAGTTTAGACAATAGGAGGTCTTCCTAAAAAAACTAGCAAAAGCAGTGGAAAGAGTACAGGAATAAAGACAAGTATAGATAATTATGATGTAAATTCACTTTCTGAAAGAGGACATTATATTTTAAGTACAATTGAAAGTGCAAAAATGAATGATATTAATGGTGTTAATAGTGTGATAAATAGTGCGTTAAAATCAGGTAAAATTTCAGAAAATGATGCACAAATTATGAAGGCATATATGAGAGAATATCTTAATACAAAATAAAGGAGAATATATGACACGAGAAGAATTGAGAAAAAAAAGACAAGAAATTGCAAAATCAAAGGGATATAGAGAATGGCAACCAAGTGCAAAAAATAATATAGAAACTAGAAATATCCCCAAAACAACTTTAAAAGAAAGAGTAGACGCAAGAGTATCAGATATAATGTCAAGTTCAGGACAATATAGTAATTCAATAATAAGTGCGAAATCAAATGTTAATACATGCTTAAAGGAAAGAGTAGAAGCGAGAGCAATATCCTTAATGAATAGAAATAATCAATTAGCTAATAGTGGAAATATAATGTTAAACTTTGGTAAAACTAGAAAAAATGATTATAGCGATTATAGAAGTGAAAAACGAATAACAGGAAAAGACTTAGGATTATTTACAAAAAACTTAGCATTAGGTGGATATAAAGGAGGAGTGTCAGCTGTTGGTCAATCAGAATATTTATCACAAGAAAAGCATGATACATATAGAAAATTTAACCAAATTCAAACAAAAGTTAATGAAGAAATGAAAAATAAAACTGCTGATGATAAATTAAAATATAATATAGAACAATTAGATAAAAGTAAAAGTATGAATGGTGTATTAGTACAAGAACAAATGAAAATAAATGATACATCAACAATGAAAATGTACAATGCAGAAGAGAAAAGAATTAATAAAAAAATATTAGAAAATGCAGAAAAAGCTGATACTAGGGTAGGTAAATATTTAGTAGGAGATATAGCTCCAAGCATGGGGCAGTCTTTAGTAGGTACAGGATTAGATATATTAGCACCTGGTATGGGTAGTGCATATAGAATGTTAAGTTATAGTGGAAATTATACACAAGATGGTTTGAATAAAGGAATGCATGAAAAAAATGCTGCAATGTATGGTTTGACTATGGCTGGTGTTGAAACAGCAATGGATACAATAGGTGATAAATTAAAAGGACTAGCAATAGGAGAAGCTAAAACAGCAAATGGTTTAAAAGAAATAGTTAAGATTGCTGCAAAAGAGTTAGGGATAAATTCATTTTTTGAAGGCACAGGAGAAGCTTTTACAGAACCATTACAAGAACTAGTAACAAGTTTATATGGTGGTACAGCAGATTATGAGAATATATTAGATAGAATGGGACAAGCTTTTTTAGCTGGGGCGGTATCAGAATTATTAATGACAGGTTCATCTTTAGGATATGGAAGTTCAATTAATGCAATGAATAAAATTAAAAATGGAGAGCAAGTTTCTGTTAAAGAAATATCGTCAGCTTTGAAAGAAATAAATCAAAAAGAAGAAGTAGATATAAAGAATATATTAAAAAATAATTTGAATTTTGCTGAACAGAGTTTAATTCAATCAAAATTAGAAAAAGAACAAGTTATACCACAAGAGTTAAACCAAGTGCAAAATGCAAATATGGAACAAACAGAAACAACTAAAAATAGTGTTGATAATGGCACAGATTTAATGTATAATAATCTTGAAAGTGGGAGTGATATAAATGGACAAGGAAGAAAACAAAATGACAACAAGAGAACTAATGATGAAGTATGGAGCAGGCAGACTAAGGAAGGAAGCGAGAACACAAGAGAATACACAAGAGAAGAATACAACAAATGGGAACAAAATCTTAAATTAATTTCAAAAGAACAGTTTACTGAAAGCGAAAGACAAACGATAGAAAAATCGAAAGCAGAATATGATAAAGATATTCGTATATATGATGAAAATGAGAATGATAATACTTATAGTGGAGGAGCATCAATAAATTCTAAGGGGCAAATTAATATAAGCAGGCAAGAAGCTGAGGCAACGGGATTAGATTACATGATTGCTCATGAAAATGTTGAGAGCGATTTTATGTATAATGATATTGCAAATGATATTTTAGATTCTGCTATAGATATTATAATGAAAGATGAAAATTTTCAAAGTCAAGTAATAGAGTTTTGGAAAGACCAAAAGGGAAACATACCAACAGATAGATTAATTGCTAAAGATATTTTATGTGATAGATTTGCTGAGAGAAAAAGTCAGAAAAATAATAAATATAAAAATGTCTTAAATGATGCAACAAGAAATACAATAGATATGGCATTGGACAATTATTATAAACAAGTATATGGAAAAGATTTACAAGCTTTTGAAGAACTAGAGCAATCTAGTTCTTTTTCTTTTGATAATAATGTAATGACAAGTGCTTATGGTAGAAATAATTACGAAGAGTTTATGAGAAAAAATATTGATAATGGAAATTTACTTTATGATATAGATGAAGGCATAATAAAAGAGCTACCCGCTTCAACCAGACTCCAATTGTCTGAGGGTCTTAGCTCTTCTGTAGATACAGTCGACAATGTATCTACTACTAATAATATTATACCACAAAATGAAAATAATATGCAAGTCCAATCAGATGTAGCTAAACAAAAAAATGAAAAATACAATAAATTCAAGCAACAATTAACAGAAAATGGATTGAATTATGAAGATAAAAGAGTAAATGCTATGTTTGATTTACCAAACAAAAGGGGAATAGATGTAGAAGTAAATACAGAAGTATTTAAAAAAGCAGATGGAAGTATAGATTCAAATATAAATGCAATGTATGTAACAGATGCAGAAGGTAATAGAAAAATAATATATAATCCAAAAGCTAATTTAGATACTGTAATAGAAAAAAATACAATTCATGAAATAACACATGATTTGGAAGGAACAAAAGAATATAAGCAATTAAGTGAAATGGTACTTAAAAAAATAGAAAATACTTCTGAATTTCAAGAGGCATATGATAGTTTAAAAGAAGCATATTCAAAAGTAACAGATAATGAAGGAAGAACATTATACAATAAAGATTCAGCAGAGTATGATAATATGATAAAACAAGAAGCAGTAGCAGATTATTTAGGAGAAAACTTAGGAAACCAAGAGTATATAAATGAGTTAGTAAATGGAAAAGAAAGCAGAAATATAGCACAAAAGATATATGATGTAATAGTAAGCTTTTTAGATAAAGTAACAGGTTATAAGTCAGAAGAGGCATATTTAAGAGGATTAAAGAATAAATTTGAGAAAGCTTTTAATGCAGAATATATCAATAAAGGCGATAGTAGTAAGTATAGTATTCATACAAATAAAGACGGTGGCAAGTTTGTAAAAGTAGATGTGGATCAAAATATATTTGAGGGAAAGAGTGTAAAAGAACAAACAAGAATTGCACAAGATTATATTTTAAGTAATTTTAGAGAAAATGGTTTGTTAAAAGAGGCAGAGAAAGTAAATGTTTCAAGAAAAACTGCAAACGAATACACACACCCTAAATCTAGTTTAGATAGTGAAACATATTCTTCAAAGATGAGAGCATCTACTGAATTAGATAATTTATTAGAAATATCTAAATATATTACAAGTGAAGAAGATGATGGTAGACACATATTTGCTAAAGATGGCTGGGACTATTACGAAACTGTATTTAAAGTTGGAGATAAAACATATTCTGGTTGGTTAAATATTGCAAATGGTAAGAATGGAAAATTGTTATATGATATAACAAATATAAAAGAAAGAGCCAGCAATTACAGTGTAAAAACTGTATCAGTTGCCAACTCTTCTATAAATAGTATAACAAATTCTAAAGAAAATGTCAATACTACTAAGTATTCTATGCAAGAAAGTGAAAATAATACAAGTAAATGGCAAGAGTTTTTAGATAAAAATTCATTGAATAATGGAACAAAGACAACATTAGGAGAGCTGAGATTACCAGAATTAAAAGATGCAGTAGAATATAGAACAAAAAAGAATATGGAAAAGTATCCACAAGCTATGAGAATGCCAATAGATGAAATATTGAAATATAAAACAAGAGGAGGATATAGAACTGAAAATCAAATAAACAATTTGATTGAAGATATAAAAGAAAAAGGAATCAAAAATCCAATAGAAATTATAAGGAATGAAGATGGAACAATTGAAATAAATAATGGAAATCATAGATTAGAGATTGCTGAGAAATTAGGTTTAAAAGATGTTCCTGTTGTATATAAAGATTATGCAGATGTTGACAACATAGATGAAAGTATGTATGATGTTAGTGAAAAGCAATTAATAAAACGTATGGAGGCATACAATGATAGAAATAACAGAAACAGTGGAAAAACTAATATCAACAATGGAAGAATGTGGACTGAGCAAGAAAACAGCATTGGTAATAGGAACAAACTTAAAAACGGAGAAGCAACAGTTGGAGATGATAGAATATCTGGAGGAATACAAGAACATAATGACAGATCATCAAGCATTACAACATTTACCCAAAATATTAAAGAAGGACTAGATCAATCTAGTTCTTTTAATATGGAAGAAAATAAACCAACAAGGCATGATGTAATTCAAAAAAATAGAGAAATAGCAAGAGATAATATAAAGAATATTTCAAAATGGAAAGACAAAAGTAATGGAGCAAAATATCAATTAGAAACAATGGAAAGGAATATGTATGACATTATACCAGACAAGCAAGAAGCAAAAAAGATTATTGATACATATTTTACACCAGTACATGAAAGTGAAGCAGAGAAGCAGAGATTTATTAATAAATATAATGACGAAATACGAGAACTTGATTTGAATAAATATGAAGCAGAGGCTACGCAGTTTTTAGGAGAATTAAAATATAATCCTGATTTTAAGATAACTCCTGAATTAAAAAATGTACTAGATAGAGTTAATGATAATATCCAAAAGGGAAAAGTTGATAAAGAAAAAGTTGCTAAATCAATTGATACATTTAGAAATATATATGATGAATTATTTGAAATAGAGAATACGACTTTAAGAGAACAGGGATATAAAGAAAAACCATATAGAAGAGGATATTTCCCACATTTTATTGATTATGTCGAAGAAACTAGAACAGAAAAAGTCTTAGCAAAGTTAGGATTTAAAATCGACAAAAGGTCTTTACCTACTGATATTGCAGGAATAACAGAACAATTTGTTCCTGGTAAGACATGGAATAGGAGTGCACTACAGAGAAAAACAAATAAAACGGACTTTAATGCTTTAAAGGGTTTTGATACATATATTGCTCAAGCTGCGGATAATATTTTTCATACAGAAAATATACAAAGATTAAGAGGACTGGAAAATGAAATAAGATATCAATATTCTGAAAAAGGTATTCAGGCAGATATAGATAATATATTGAAGAATGAATCGTTAAATGCAGAAGAAAAACAAGCGTTGATAGATCAAAAGTTTGAACAAGTGGCAAACCCAATGCCTAATTTAGTAGTAGAGCTTAGAAGATATACTAATGCTTTAGCCAATAAAAAGAGCAGTACAGATAGAGGTCCAGAAGACTTTTATGGCAGACCTTTTTATAGTACAGTAAACGCTATAGAAAACAGATTTGCAGGTAATGCTGTTGGCTTAAATATAGGAAGTGCATTAACTAACTTTATTCCTATAACACAAGCGTATTCTCAAGTTGGAAGTATTAAGATGGGAAGAGCAATGTTAGATACAGTGAAATCATATATAAAAGATGATGGTTTTGTGGATAAATCTGCATTTTTGACTAGTAGGTTAAATTCATCAGATAAATTATACAAAACAACTTTAGAACAAGTAAGTGAAAAAGCTAATATTGCATTTGATGTAGTAGACAGTGTTGCATCAAATATTGTAGTTAGAGGAAAATATTTAGAAAATATAAGCAATGGCATGTCAGAAATAGAAGCTATAAAAAACGCAGATAGTTTTGCAAGAAGTGTAATGGCAGATAGAAGTAAGGGCGCATTGCCAACGAAATTTGAAGAAAAAAATCCATTGACAAAAGCATTTACACAATTTCAATTAGAAGTTAATAATCAATATAGATATATGTTCAAAGATATACCTAGAGACTTAGCAGAAAAAGGATTAGCTTCAATTGCTTTAGCTTATTTTAAAATGTTTGTAGCTGCATATCTATTTGACAAGGGTGAAGAAGAGATAACAGGAAGAAAGTCTGCTTTTTCTCCAATAGACTTGATAAAGTCTTCATACGATACTATACAGAATGAAGAATTGAGCACATATAATAAAATTACTAGTATAGCTACAGAAGCTGGAGAACAATTGTCATTTGTCGGAGGACTACTAGGTGGTGGAAGAGTTCCAGTTAGTGGTGCACTTCCTAGCATACCTAATATTGCTAAGGCTGGGGTAGGATGGGCTAGTGGAGAAATGAACACTAAAAAAGCGTTAAGCACATTAGGAAAAGAAGTAACCAAGCCAGCTTATTATTTATTACCACCATTTGGTGGTGGACAATTAAAGAAGACAGTAGAAGGAATAAAGGCTGTAATAGATGGTGGAAGTTATGGAATAGATAAAGATGGAAATAAGAATTTACAATTTCCAGTTGAAGATAAATCAGCAACAAGCTATATTAAAGCAGGTTTATTTGGAAAGTATGCTTTACCAAAAGCAAAAAGTTATGTAGAAGATGGTTTTAAAAGTTTGAATGCTGAGCAAACAGAAGTGTATGAAAAGACAAAGATTGACTTTGATAAACTAAAAGAATATTTTGCTTATTCAAAAGCTGATAACGTAAAGAAAAATGACAAAATGGAACATATAAGTAATATGAATACTTCTGTAGATAATCAATGGGAATTGTATAAATATAATGTTTTTAGTAGTTCAGAAAGAGATAATGGAACATCTCAGGTAACAGATGCAGAGTATGCAATAAAAAATAAGATGGCTACCAAAAAAGAATATATGAAATTATATAAGGATGCAGAAAAAAACAAGGTAGAATTTCCGAATGATGAGAAATTAGAAGAACTAAAGAATAGTAACTTGAATTTATCAACATATATGAAATATCAAACAGAGGTTAAGAAAGCTACAAATGAGAAAAAGAGAAGTATGTTGCCAGTAAGCGATGATAGTAAGGTATTATCTGATAAAGATAAAATAAGAATAATCCAAAGTAGCACTTATAAAGAAGAGGAAAGAAGAACGATATATGCTAACTATATTGGAAAAGATGATGATACATATAATACTTTAAGTAAGTTACAAGACGGAGAGACTAATATTGACGCATATTTAGATTATAAGTTGCAAAAATTTACTGGAGATGAAGACACAAGCAGTAACATAGTTGGAAAGAACGTCAGTGGAAGCTCAAAGAACAAAACTATGGAGTATTTAAGAAAATCAAGTCTAACTGATATAGAAAAGATATATATTGTTGGAACTAAGTATGCAAATGAGTTAAATGAAAGTCAAAAAGAATACATATTTAATTTAGTAAATAAGAAAATAACTGATGAAAAAGAGTTAAATAAGGTATTAAAGAAATTTGAAGATTTAGATCAACATAAAAATGGAGAATGGCATTGGAAGGAATATAAATAACCATTGTGGAAAAAATTACTTAAAATACGTAAAAAATTATTGACAATAATCATTAATGTGATAAAATCTAAGCAATAATACAAAAAAATTGATATTATGTAAATCTTGTGTTATAATAAAACTAGAAATTGAATATACTATGAAAGGGAGGTCAAATAAGATGGAAGATAATGAATTAAAAAAGAATTATGAATATTATTTGGCTAATAAAAAAGAGTTATTGAAAAAATATAATAACAAAATTATAATTATTCAAGATGAACAGGTATTGGATGTATATAATACATTAAATGAAGCTACAGAAAAGGCCAAAGAATTGAAAGCAGGGACATATATTATTCAAAAGTGTGAAAAAGGAGACGATACTCAAATTTTTCATACTAGAATAAGGTTTAATGTCTAGTATTTCTGCTTTTACTCGTAAAGCTAATGGTATAGTTAATGCTATAGAAAGTTATGTGAAAGTCTCTGCACACAAAGAACTATTTCCAAGTACCAAAGAAATCGAATTTAATGCAATTTGGGATACGGGTGCTACAAACACAGCTATATCTAATAGAGTAGTTAGAGAATGTAATTTAATTCCAACAGGTGTTGCGACAAGTAATACAGCTAATGGACAGGCTACAGTGAATACATATATGATTGATTTGGTATTGCCTAATAATGTGACTATAAAGAGAGTTATAGCATCAGAATTTACAGCAGTAGAAGGATCAGATTTATTGATTGGAATGGATGTTATAACTTTAGGAGATTTTTCAATTAGTAATTATAATGGTAAGACAACATTTTCTTTCAGAATCCCATCAACATCTGAAACTGACTATGTCAAATTATTAAAATCAATGGATACTGTGCATAATGTGGGGAAAATTGGAAGAAATGATCCTTGTCCTTGTGGAAGTGGGAAGAAATATAAGAATTGTTGTGGAAGAAATAAATAAAATATATTGAAAAACATCAGTAGAAATACTGGTGTTTTTATTTTAGGAAGGAGGGAGATATGAAAAAGATAAAAAGACCTAAAAAAATAAATAGAGGAGAAAATGCTTATTTAACTAATGAGCATTTTCAAGATTATGTAAGAAATCAACTAGAATCAATATATAACAAGCTGGATGAGATAGTTGATAAATTAAATAATTAGAAGGGAGAAAAAATGGAACCAAAAGAATTTGATTTTGAATTTCCTAGAGGTGATACTTGTCCTATTTCATTTGATTTGACAGATGTAGATGGAAATGAGTTAAAGCAAGAAAATATGGAAATAACTTTTACAGCCAAGAAAAATTACAACACTACTGAAATTGTTATACAAAAAAAGATATCTAGTGAAGAAATAAAATTAGAAGGTAAAAAAGGCTATTTACTATTAAATCATAATGATACATATAATTTAAATTATGGCAATTATGTATATGACATTGAAGTTAGAAGTGGAGATTATTATAAAACAGTAGCAATAGGAACATTTACACTAACAAATGAAAGTACATTTTAGGAAGGAGATTTATTTTGGAAGAATATAAAGAAGGAATAAATATAAAAAATTTGAAAATTCCAGCTGTTAAAGGCGATAGAGGAATAAGTGTAAAAGATATTAACATTGCAGAAAATGGAGATTTAATTATTTTCTTAGATGATGGAACACAAAATAATGCTGGAAATATAAATAAAATAGAAAGAGCAAGCTTAATAGATGGACAATTGATAATAGAAACAACTGGTGGCGAAATACATAATGCTGGTAATGTTTATGATGATGAATTTATACAGGCAAGAATAGATAAGTTTAATACAAGTGTAGATGAAAAAATAATAGAATTTAATAATAATGTAACAATACATAACAGAGAATTTAATGCTTTATTTGATGAAAGTAAAGCAAATCTTCTAGAAATAAGTGAACAAGAAAAAGAAGAAATTTCTCAACATACAGAAAGAATATATCAAAGAATTGATAATTTAGATAAAGATGTATCAGAAGAATTAGAGAAAACAGGAAATAAGTTAGAGTTGTTGTTAGATTCTAATACTTATATAATGACTTTAAATTTACTTGACAGAAACAATAAAGTTTTAAGTTCTAAACAAGTGGATTTACCACTTGAAACTATGGTTATTAATGCAAATTATATAAAAGAAAGCAAAGAAATTGAATTGACTTTAAAAAATGGTGAAAAAGTATCGTTTAGTGTAGCAGATTTAGTTAGTGGACTTGTTTCTAACGAACAATTGGAAACTGCTTTGAATGACATAAAATCTGAAATTGATTTATCAATTGAATATAATACTTTTTCTGGGGCATCAGCAAACATACAAAATTCCGCAGAAGCTTATATGAAAAGTTTTAATATAGAAGGAGTAATTGAGCAAGAAGTTGGACAAAGTTATAATTTGTTAAATATCACAAAAATTAATGGTTCTCAAACTTATGGTGGCATAACTGCTACAATTATGGAAGATGGATTATTATTGAATGGAACAGCTACATCAACTGCTATTTTTGAATTAACACAAAAAATTGAATATCCAGCAGGAGATTATAGATTATCAGGTTGTCCAGCAGGAGGAGCTATAAATACATATAGAATGGATATGTCTATTGATAATGCTGTTCAAAATATGTTGGACATTGGTAGTGGTGTTAATTTTTCTCTACCTCAAAAATCTAATATAATTCCTAGAATAAGAGTGCAAGCTGGTACAACAGTGGAAAATTTATTGTTTAAACCTATGATTATAGAAGGTACAGAAGAGAAAACATATATACCATATAGGGTGACACCAAGTTTAAAAAATCCATCAGAGATTTTAGGATTACATGGTGATATATCTGTTAAAGTTAGTAATGATGTAGAAGAGCAAAATTATATTTTAAATTTTGGAGATTTAACATTATATAAAGACGAAATCCCATATATAGAAGGTGACAAAGTTTATTATGATAAGAAATGGAACAAATATACCTTTATAGGAGACGAAAAAATAGAGCTTCAAACGATTAGTACGCATCACAGAATATTAGTTTTAACAAAGGACAACACTAATATGCCAATACCGATTTCAGTAGATACTAATAAAATTGAGGATGTTTTTTGTAATATTACAAAAAAAGGTTCAGCAAATAATACTTGGGATGGTATTCCAAGTATATCATATAGAATGTCTGATAGTACTGGATTTACAATTTGTTTAGAAAATTTAACAACAGAACAAGAATATCGCGATGCTTTAAAGGGAAACTACATAGTATATCAATTAGCAACACCCGTAAAAACAGAAATAACAGGAGAATTAGCGAATCAAATAAAAAATTTATATAAAAATATTCAAACTTATGAAGGCTCAACGGATATTGAATTGCTAGGTTATGGTCAGATGAAAGGTGAATACCTTATAAATACTGAATTGGCAAATAAACTTTCTGAAATCAATGACATAACCAATATAGGATTAACTAAAAAAATTGATGAAGTTGAACAAAAAATAGAAAATTCAGGTCTATCGATTGATATTGATACAATAAAAGAATTAATTTCAAATTCAATTCTTGAAGATAACGAGAAAAAATATCCAATTGGAAAATTGGAATTTAATACAAGTGGTGAAAATCCTATTAATTATCTAGGATTTGGAGAATGGATTCAATGGGGATCAGGTAGAGTACCAGTTGGATTTGATGCAAGTGATACAGATTTTAATAGTTATGAAAAAACAGGTGGACAAAAAACATATCAATTAACAACAAATGAATTGCCTTCTCATACCCATGTATATTATAGAGTAACTGCAATAGATGGAACAACATTATCAGTTAGACAATTACCTGAGCATTTTCATAATTATATGGAAGCTTCTGATGTAACTGATAGTACAACATTAACAGCAGCACAAAGTGGTTTACCTAAGCATAGTCATAAATTGATAAAAGGGTATTATACTTATAATGCAGATTCAACATCTTCTGTAAATACAAATGGAAAAGGTTTACAATTTCTTGAAACTTCTCAAACAGGAACGACAGAAGTTGGTGGAGCCAATGCTACCCAGGGACATACACATGTTATAACTAGGGATGATGGAGTAACAAGTAATGGTGCGGATACTCATTATGGTTATAAGAATGAAGAATGTGAAGGACAACCACATACTCATGAAATATTAGCTAATTCAGAAAATACAGAGTTAACAGGTTTAGGAGAAGCATTTGATATTATGCAACCATACATTGTTTGTTATATGTGGAAAAGAACAGCTTAGTTAACATGAATAAAAAATATCTAATTTTTAGAAAGGATAAATATGGAATCGATAATAGTTGCTTTAATAACAGGAGGACTATCTCTTATAGGGGTAGTCTTTTCTAATATATCTAGTAATAGGAAAATAGAAAACCAAATGCAAACACAACAGGCAGTATTTGATACTAAAATGGAAGAGTTAACAAGGGAAGTAAGAGAACATAATGGATTTGCTCGTAGAATGCCAGTTGTGGAAGAAAAAATAACTGTAATAAATCATAGAATTGATGATTTGGAAAGGAAAGTAGAATAATGAATATAATTGAATTTATTATTACAGCAGTCATAGCGATATGTATTGCTTTTTTTATTGTTTGGAAAATATATAAACAAGGTTTGAGAAAAACTGTAATTAATTTAATTGTAGAAGTTGAGACAAAACTTAAAAGTAATCAAGAGAAATTTGACACAGTAGTAAATGGAATTTTAATAAGATTACCTTTTCCATTTAATATAATACCATCTAGTATTATATCAGAATTTGTACAAAAAACATTTGATGAAGTAAAAATTGCTTTGGATTACAGAGAGGAGAAATAGTTATGGAAGAAAATTATGAAGAATTATGCTTTGAAAATGAAGTGGAAGGAGTTGAAGAATAATGAATATTAAATATTTGTTTACCAAAAGAAATTTTACAACTATGAAAAATAAGAAAAATGAATTTATAGTTGTGCATTGGGTCGGAGCCAAAAGTTCAGCTTATAACAATGCAAGATATTTTGAAAATACATATAGAGGGGCATCAGCACATTATTTTGTTGATAGTGATGAAGTTTATCAGATTGTAAGAGAAAAAGATTCAAGTTGGCATTGTGGAGCAAAATATTATAAACATTTAAGATGCAGAAATAGTAACAGTATTGGAATCGAAATGTGTTGCTATACAAATGAAAAAGGAAAATTAGATGTATCAGAAGAGGTAATAAATAAAACGGTAGAATTAGTGAGAGAATTAATGGCAAAATATAATATTCCTATTGAGAATGTATTAAGACACTATGATATAACAGGTAAGAATTGTCCAGCACCTTTTGTACAAAATAATCAAAGGTGGATAGATTTTATTAATAGGGTTAAAGGTGAAGTAAAAGGCAAATATAAAGCAGGACAAGTTGTAGAGATTATAGTTCCTATAAAAAAGGCTTATGATAATGGTACAGAAAGTATTGTAGATGATGGAAAAAATCAGTTTTGGACTAAAAATTCTGTAATAGAAAATGAAGTGATTCATGCAAGAGCAACAATTGCTTTTGCACAAGGAACAAGTTACATAGTTCAAATATTTGATAGACAATTTTGGGTGAAAGAAGAGAATATAGTAAAAGAATTGTAATTTAAAATAATAAAGAGTAGAATAAATAAAACTATTATTCTACTCTTTATCTATATTAGCTTATACTTTTAATATATTTTTTTTATTATAAAATATCAATAGATTTTACAAAAAAACAAAGGCGGATTATATTTATTATATGGTATCATTAACACTTTTGTACACCTACTTGGGTACATTTTGATGATAGATGGGTTGCTTCTGGATATCCTACAA
>ERZ777011.2076-NODE-2076-length-17631-cov-3.236061_pt1 | contig 17631 bp, 10 predicted proteins | sample MGYA00374964_ERZ777011 | MGnify/ENA primary metagenome ERZ777011 (study PRJEB29310, sample SAMD00008975) | mouse gut metagenome | study: EMG produced TPA metagenomics assembly of the Metagenome analysis of fecal microbiota from mouse which was promoted...
GGAGATTTACGAAAAGAAATACAGGGACTTTATTTCTTTTCGTAAATCTCCCCATGCAGTTCCTGCAAAGATTTCACTTCGCCGCTTGCGTGGGTCTTCACATAGTGAATCCCCTCCGCCGCCACTCTCGCCGCCGCCACGGTGGTAATATAAGGGGTTCCCGCCTTAATTGCCGCCTTGCGCAGATAACTGTCGTCATAAATGCTGTCTTTTCCCACAGGAGAATTGATAATCAGGTCAAAGTCCCCATTGGTAATCATATCCCCCACATTGGGGCGGCCTTCAAAGAGTTTCTTGGCCTTCACCGCCTTAATTCCCACTTCGTTCAAAAGATTGCAGGTTCCGTCTGTCGCCACAATCTGAAAACCGTCCCCTGCAAGGCTTCCGGCAACCTCCACCACCTCGTTTTTGTCCTTCTTGTTTACGGAAATCAGGACTGTTCCTGCAACGGGCAGCTTTGACCCGACCGCCTCTTGGGCTTTAAAGTAAGCTTCGCCGTAGGAGCGGCTCATGCCAAGGGCTTCGCCTGTGGAACGCATTTCCGGCCCTAACAGGGGGTCAACCTCCGGGAACATATTGAAAGGAAATACCGCTTCTTTTACCCCATAATTGGGAATTACCTGTTCCTTCAAATTTATAATGGGAGAAGGCCGCCCTGTTATCTCAGATGTAATAATATCCGTTGCAAGGTGTACCATTCGGATGTTGCAGACCTTGGATACCAGAGGCACCGTGCGGGAGGCCCTGGGATTGGCTTCTAATACGAACACTTTTCCATTCTCAATGGCGTACTGCATGTTCATAAGTCCCTTTACGTGCATTTTCTCCGCTATCTTTTTTGTGTACTCTTTTATGGTCTCCACCAGCTCCTTTGGAATATGCACGGAAGGAATGATGCAGGCCGAATCGCCGGAATGGATGCCGGCAAGCTCTATATGCTCCATAACGGCCGGCACGAAAACATGCTCCCCGTCGCTGATGGCGTCCGCCTCACATTCCATGGCGTGGCTTAAAAAGCGGTCAATCAAAATGGGCCTGTCCGGCGTGACGCCCACCGCCGCATTCATATATTCCCTCATGCTCTCGTCGTCGTAAACCACTTCCATGCCTCTGCCGCCTAACACGTAGGAGGGGCGCACCATAACCGGATAGCCGATTTTCTTTGCAATGAAAAGGGCTTCTTCCACGTTCACCGCCATTCCCGATTCCGGCATGGGGATTTCCAGCTTTTCCATCATTTCGCGGAACAAATCCCGGTCCTCCGCAAGGTCGATGACGGAGGGGGAAGTTCCTAATATCTTTACCCCGTTTTTTTCAAGCTCCGACGCCAGATTTAAAGGCGTCTGCCCGCCAAACTGGGCAATCACGCCCAAAGGCTTTTCCTTCTCATAAATGCTTAGCACATCCTCAAGGGTTAACGGTTCAAAATACAGTTTATCCGAAACATCATAATCCGTTGAAACGGTTTCCGGATTACAATTTACGATAATCGTCTCAAATCCCAGCTTTTTAAGGGCCATGGATGCGTGTACACAGCAATAGTCAAACTCAATTCCCTGACCGATTCGGTTCGGGCCCCCGCCCAGAATCATAATCTTGGGCTTATCCGTCGTCACGGGGTTTGCATCCGGCCCATTGTAAGTGGAATAATAGTAAGCGCTGTTTTCCGTTCCGCTTACATGTACCCCTTCCCAGGCTTCCTCCACGCCCAGGGCAAGCCTTCCTGCACGGATTTTTTCTTCGGGAATCTCAAGCAGCTGGCTTAAGTATTTATCGGAAAACCCGTCCTTCTTGGCGGTGATGAGCATTTCATCCGAAGGCAGTCCGCCCTTAAACTTAAGCAGGGCCTCTTCCTCCTCCACCAGCTCCTTCATCTGCTCGATAAAGTAAGCCTTTACTTTGGTAATCTCATATATTTCCTCTATGGTTGCGCCCTTTCGGAGGGCTTCATACATCAGGAAATGCCGCTCGCTTGAGGGCGTAATCAGCCGCTGCAGCAGTTCTTCCTTTGACAAAGTATCAAAATCCTTTGCATGTCCCAGCCCATAACGGCCTGTTTCCAGGGAGCGGATTGCCTTCTGAAAAGCCTCTTTATAAGTCTTTCCGATACTCATAACCTCGCCCACGGCGCGCATCTGGGTTCCCAGCTTGTCCTCCACCTTTTTAAATTTCTCAAAGGCCCAGCGGGCAAATTTAATCACCACATAATCGCCGTCCGGCACATATTTATCCAAAGTCCCGTACTTGCCGCAGGGAATGTCTTTCAGGGTAAGACCCGCCGCCAGCATGGCCGATACAAGGGCGATGGGAAAACCTGTGGCCTTGGACGCCAATGCGGAGGAACGGGAAGTACGGGGATTGATCTCAATTACGATAATGCGGTCGCTCACCGGATCATGGGCAAACTGCACATTGGTTCCCCCGATGACCTGAACGGATTCCACAATTTTGTAAGCCTGCTCCTGCAGTCTCTTTTGGCACTGCTCGGAAATCGTAAGCATGGGCGCGGAGCAGAAAGAATCTCCCGTGTGCACGCCGAGGGGGTCGATATTTTCGATAAAGCAGACGGTGATAATATTATTATCCGCATCCCGCACTACCTCGAGTTCTAATTCCTCCCAACCGAGAATGGATTCCTCCACCAGAACCTGCCCTACCAGGCTGGCCTGCAGTCCCCTTGCGCAGACCACCTTAAGTTCTTCCTTGTTATAAACCAGGCCGCCCCCTGCGCCGCCCATGGTGTAAGCGGGCCGTAAAACCACCGGATATCCAAGCTTTTCCGCAATGGAAAGAGCCTCCTCCACGGAATAAGCCACCTCGCTGCGGGCCATCTCAATCCCAAGCCTGTTCATGGTCTTTTTAAAGGCAATGCGATCCTCCCCGCGCTCAATGGCGTCCACCTGCACGCCGATTACCCTGACATTGTATTTGTCCAGAACCCCTGCCTTGTACAATTCCGCGCACAAATTAAGCCCTGACTGTCCTCCCAAATTGGGGAGAAGGGCATCCGGGCGTTCCTTTTCAATAATCTGTGTAAGCCTCTCTACATTAAGCGGCTCAATATATGTCACATCCGCTGTCTCCGGGTCTGTCATGATCGTTGCGGGATTGGAATTTACCAGCACGATCTCATATCCTAACTTCCGAAGCGCCTTACACGCCTGTGTTCCTGAATAATCAAATTCACAGGCCTGTCCGATAATAATAGGCCCCGAACCAATAATTAAAACCTTGTGAATATCTGTTCTCTTAGGCATAAATTACCTCCATTTTCATCTCAAAGCACTGCTTACGGCCTCCCGGACTTTCCCTGCGCCTTATTTTATGGCCGGTTTTCCACCCCTGGTCGCAGAGAGAACCGGGGAGCCTATCCCTGTTGCTGTGCTCCATTTTATCATTACATGCGGGAACTGTAAATAATGAACTTTACAAAAAATATCCTTTTTAATCAAACAGCAATTCATCCACCGTCACAAACTCATACCCCTCCTCCTGCAGCCGGTCCACAATTTTAAGCGCCGCCGTCACCGTACTTTTATATTGGTCATGCATAAGGATAATCTCATTTTCTCCGGCCCTCGCACAGACCGTATCCACAATACAGGAGACATTGCTGCTGCACCAGTCCAGCGGGTCTATGGTCCACAGCACCGGGAACATATTCAGCTCCTTTTCAAACTCTTTATTCCAGCTGCCGTAAGGCGGCCGTACATAAATAGTATCCTCCCCGGTCACCGCTTTAATGGACTCATTGGTTTTTATGATTTCCTCCTTGAAGCTTTCCCTGTTTTTGGAGGTAAGCTGGGTGTGGTTGTAGGTATGGTTGCCAATCAGATGCCCGTCCTCATAAATCTTTTTTACAATCTCCGGATATTCCTCCACATTTTTCCCGGTAATAAAAAAAGTGGCCTTAGCGTCCCGCTCCTTAAGCCCCTTAAGAAGCTGCTCCGTATAATAGGGGTGAGGGCCGTCGTCAAAGGTCAGCGCAATTTTCTTTCCGTCTCTGCTTTCCAAAAGCTTTCCCATCACGGCAATATCCTGCTGTCTGGCGGCTCCAAAGATGCAGATGACGGCAAGGACGACGAGCAGTACTATACAGGCCAAAATTCGTTTTTTCAATTGCATGGCAAGAAGGCTTCTTTCCTGTCTCTTACTTCTATTTATATGCCGTCTTCCGGCCGCCATGCATTTTATTTCTCAGGAAAAAATAAGCGGCGAGACAGACCGCTTACTTTTGTTACCAATGTTCTATAATGTGCTCTCTGGGGTTATTATCCTCAAACTCAAAGAGACACTTTTCATAGGCGTTAATCACATGGGTATCCTGATATTTGTCATACCGCTTATGCTGTCTTCCATAGGACATATGCACATGACCGTGAAGAAAATATTTGGGCCGGTATTTTTCTATTAAAGTCCGAAACACCCTAAAGCCCTGATGGGGAAGATCCCTCCCGTCGTTCAACTGGTACGCCGGCGCGTGTGTGACAAGGATGTCAAAGCCTCTCTTTCGCAAAAGCTGAAACCACAGCTTTGCCACCCTCTGGCGCATCTGCCATTCCGTATATTGGTTTGCTCCCATATTATACCGCATGGAACCGCCCAGTCCCAAAATCCGGACTCCCTTATGGACATAAATCTGATCTTCTATGCAGATGCAGCCATCCGGCGGGATTTTTTCATATTTTCCATCATGGTTCCCTCGCACATACAAAACCGGCACATTGGAAAGCGTTACCAGGAAAGAAAGGTAACGGGGATCCAAATCGCCGCAGGAAATAATCAAATCGACTCCCTCTATTTTGCTCTTGTCAAAATAATCCCACAGGGATTTGGATTCATCATCCGCTATCGCCAGTATCTTCATCCTTATACCCCCTGCATAACGCAAGCATAGCTTACGTTACTGCCATCAATAAGGAGTTTGGAAGTTTACTTCCAAACTTGCCCTCCATGATTGCGCTCTGCAAAATCACAAATCCGGATGAAGAATGCCTGTTTTCCAGGGCATTCTTCTAAGTGTGAAGCCTGCTTGCTTTGCAAGCTTTAGTTGTTCTTAGGCGGCGTTTTTTGACGCCTTAGAACATCGCTTCACACAGCCTTCCTTATTCGTTCGTTGCCGCCGTATTTTTTACCCCCTGCTGTTTGATAACAGGTTCGGCCTGTTCCTTTAGTTCTTCCATTTTAGGAATGGAGCCGATGACATTTTCCGCCAGCCAGTCCATGGTCATAATTTCTTCCGGCGAAAGGCTTCTGCCCGGATCATCTACTACTATGCCCGTTTGTGAATACAAAATACCGGAAAAGGGATTAAAAGCTTCCGAGCTGATGGTTGTTTTTAAAAGCTCAATCAGCCTCTTTGTGCCAATAGGCAGATTTTTGGAACAAATCACATCAATAACCCCCGCCGACATGCCCCACCAGTAATTGATTGCCTTCATCTTAGAGGAATCGTCATCGTATTTCCATTTTCCCTCCATAATTGTCCTGATCAGCCGTTCGTAAAATTTCCCCCAATGACATAAAGGCATGGCAAGGTTTCTGGGGGAATCTCCATCCATGTGATAAATTCCAAAAAACCGCGAGGCCTCCTCAGGAATCACCATGTCTTTGCCGGAAACGCAGGAGGCTCCCGTCTCCCGAATCCGCTCGTCTATATCGGTTCCCTTTTTGGAAGACCACTCCAGATAAACCTCCGCACGGGGATTGATCATCTTCGCCCCCAGCGCAAAAGCATTGATATTTGCAATATTTCCATAAAGAGGATAATCCTCAATATAAACCATGCGGTTATTTTCCGCCATGGCGCCGGCAATAGCCCCCATCAGAAATTTCGCCTCATGCATCCGCGTATAATATGTACGGATGTACCTGTGGGAAGTATTCAAAGAACAGTTCATAATCCTCACGTCGGGATTTGCAATTGCCGCCTTTACACTGGCCTGCACAAAAGCGGGCGTTGTCGTAAAAATCAGGTTACAGCCTGTATTTACGGCGTCCTGGAGTCTCTCTTCTATATTTTCCTGTGTTACATTTTCATAATATACGGTGGTAACCTCATCCGGAAATGTCTGTTCCAGGTAAAGCCTGCCAAGCTCATGGGCATAAGTCCATGCGGAAGTACCCGGCGTTTTTCCATAAATAAACGCAATTTTAAGCTTGGATTTGGCGGAGCCTAAGGGAAGCAGAATACTCAGCAGCGGCTTTTTTTCCTCATTAGGTTTCATTTTAAGGTCAATCTCCTTATCTTCCCCAAGAAGCGCAAATTCCTCCCAGCTCTTTGCAATCAATTCTTTTATCTCATTGGTTGTCTTTTCCTCAATCGCTTCATATCCATACAGGGTAATAAAAGCCAAAAAGGCGTCTCCCGGCGTAATCTTAAGCTTACCGCCGCCCTTTGCTTTATATTCCGCGCTAAAGCGGGTATAGACCGCGCTGAAATCAAGCAAATCTTCTTCCGTCCATACGTCATCCGGCCCTTTTCCCACTGCCTCCTGAAGCTTTGCAAAACTTCCCTCCTGTGAAAACCAAATATAATTGATAGGCGCCTTTTGGTAAAAACTCATAAATTCATAATATATTTTGTTTTCCTTATCTTCCGTGCGTTTAGGAACAATACGGACCACATTACCCGGGATCGAAACCACCTCAAAATATTTCATCACGCTGACCCGCTTGTTGCCTTCTTCCACGTAAAACTTATTCATGTACTCATAAGCCTTAATCGGGTCCCTGATGCCCTCCTCCACATGGCTGGTGCTTAAATTCGACCATTTGCTGGCAAATTCGCTGCCCTCCTGCAAAATTGGCATAAAGTTTCCTGCAAAGGAATTGCTTCTTCCCACCGTTTTTGTTCCCACAATCTGTTCCGCCGGAATCTGTACAATTCCCAGGGGCTGCTCATAATAAGCGCCCTTAGGGGGCATAATATCGTCTAAAACCTCAAGCGTCGGTTTTTCCCCGCGCAAAAGACGCATTTGGTAATCTTTTTTTCCGGCCTTCAAAGCTTTATTATAATCTTCTCTTCCCATTCTTTTCCTCCAATCCTAAATTTACTATGCCTCGGTTTTACAGAGGCACAAATCCCTGTGAGGCTTAAGCCTTATCAACAAACCAAAAATGGAACATCTTCTAAAATATGCGCCGGTTTACCGCTTTTTGCCTGGCGGCCTGTCCGGTCTTCGTAACATTATAGGAAAGACCCCCGGTAAATGCAAGAAAGAAAAGCGAAATATTTCCTTTCTTTATTATGACGATTGGCAAAATAGCCTGATATTCATCTAAAATCACAAAGATAGTCAAAAAATATACTAAAATAATCAAATTTTTCTTACACTTCTTTCCCTGTATATGGCATAATGGTAGTAGGTGGCAAATTGTTGTTCCAGGCTTCTATCAAAGCCATATATGGAAGCTTTTGCAGAATCGAAAGCATAATTTCTAATGTCGTTTACGATAGCAGGAAAATGCCAGGCCATTTTAATCGTAGAACGTATATTGTTCAAAAACCGGCGCGCCGCGGCCGAAAATCCGCCTCAAAGGCGGATGGCGGATATAAGAGAGATTCCAATTAAGAAAGTCAAATTATAAAAAACAGAAAAGGAGTATGAAGTATGGCAAAAAAAGCATCAGATCATGTAAAGTATTACGCGAACGAGAGCGGCCCCACCATTGGAACCGTTTCCCGCAGGGTAATTGAAAAGGACGGCCTTACCTTCAAGGATATTGACGGAAGCGGCCGGGTAAGCCCTGTAAACGACTGGCGGCTGCCTGCTGACCAAAGGGCCGCGGCGCTGGCCGAAGCCCTTACTTTGGAGGAAAAAATCGGACAGGTTTTTATTTCCGACTGGCGGATGGGTTTATATGCGAAGGACAAAGAAAAACTGGATGAGTCCGGCCTTTTGGACGAAGGGGAATTTAACGGGAAAACCATATTCGGAGAACAGCACCTGCCCGCCACAAGTACGCTCATCAAGGACTGGTGGGCCCGCCATCTGATTCTGCGCTCCAATCCTGGCCCCGAGGATCTCACCGACTTTTTAAACCAGCTTCACGCCGTTGCAGAGGAATGCGAGCGCTTTGTCCCCGTGCAGACAGTTTCCAATTCCCGCAATGAAAACGGCGAACTGGTTTTTGGCATGAACGATGCCGCCGGGGTATTTGCCGCATGGCCCGGCACCCTTGGCATTGCCGCCGCAGTCCGCGGGGACGGCATAGGGCTTGTCGATGATTTTGCAGACTGTGTACGCAGGGAATGGAATGCCGCAGGACTGAAAAAAGGCTATATGTACATGGCGGACGTTATGAGCGATCCCCGCTGGCAGCGCAGTTACGGAACCTTTGGAGAGGACCCGGCGCTTATCTGCGAGATTTTCGAACATATCATTCCCCGCATTCAGGGAAGCGCACAGGGCGTAACCGTGGACGGCGTTGCCATGACCGTCAAACATTTCCCTGGAGGCGGCGCCCGTGAAAACGGCTTTGATCCCCACTATGCAATGGGACAGTGGAATGTATACGCCACCCCCGGCAGTCTGGAAAAATACCACCTTCCGGGCTTCGAAGTTGCCGTAAAGCATAAGGCGGCCTCCATCATGCCCTACTACGCAAAACCCTCCAAAGAAAAGAGCGCGCCCCAGACCGCAGGAGGCGTCGCTTCGGATAATGCCACGGCTGACTCTGCAGCCCGCGCCACAAGCGAAAGCACAGGCGTTGCCGCAGACAGCGCTATGGAAATGCAGCCCTACGGCTTCGCCTTTAATAAACCTTTCATAGACGGACTTTTACGCGGTAAAATGGGCTTTCAGGGCTACATCAATTCCGACACCGGAATCGTCCACAACATGTGCTGGGGCGTTGAGATGTTAGACAAACCGGAGCGGATTGGCTTTGCCATCAACCATGCCGGCGTGGATTTGATCAGCGGCCTTTTTGATGTGGAATACGGCAAGGAAGCCTATGAGCGCTCCAAAAACGACTACTATGACACCCATCCGGTACCGGAAGGCTTCACAAAAGAACAGCTTGTATTGACCGACGAAGTCTTAAACCGCGCCGTTACCCGCACTTTGACCGAACTCTTTGCACTTGGCATGTTTGAAAATCCTTACCGGGATCCCAAAAACGCCCGCAAAGAAATATCGGACAATCAAGCCGACTGGGACCACGCTATGGACGTTCACCGCAAATCGGTGGTTCTGCTGAAAAATGCGGGGGATGACCAAAAGGTTCTGCCTCTTGCGGCCGACAAGCTTTCCGGGAAATCCGTTTATGCCCGGTGCTTTGCCAAAAATCCCGAAAACGCGGAAAAATCCACCGAATCCTTACGGGAAATGCTCAAAGAGAAAGTAACCCTCACCAATGATCCGGCCGCCGCAGATTATGCAATCCTGCTGCTTTGCCCTTCCTCCGGCGAATACTTTAACGCTACCCCCGGCTATCTGGAACTGGATATCTGCGAGGACAAAATTGTTTGCAATGTTGACCAACAGGGTCGTCCCACTTCCGAAACCCATTCGGAAACCACACTTTCGGGCCTTGGCCGCGTAAAAGAGATTGCGGATATCCTTCACGCAAAGGGCGGCAAGGTGATCGTCAACGTCAATGTAACCCTTGCCTGGGAACTTGGCAATATAGAGCCGCTGGCGGACGCCCTCACCGTGGGCTTCGACACCTATCCCAGCGCTACTTTGGATGTGATTTTGGGCAGCTTTGCCCCGACAGGCAGACTTCCCATCACCTTCCCGAAAGGAGATGAGGTTCTGGCCGTTAATGCGGACGGCGTCTGCATCAGCCCCAACGACGTACCGGGCTATGACAAGGATAAGTATATGCCCGATTCTCTGAAAGATGAAAACGGGAAGGCTTACGCATACCGTGACAGTGAAGGCAATTATTACGAGCTGGATTTTGGTCTTTCGTACGAATAGAATGTTGTCTCCATTCGCGACACATTTTAAGGGCATGGCTTCCTGCCATGCCCTGTATACCAACCCATACTTTAAACAAACTGGTTGCGCTCGCTGTTATAGGTATAACCTATGTTTTTCAGCTTTTCTTCTATTTCTGTCTTACTGACATCCATGTCGTCACACATGGCATCCAAATCGGAATAGAAATCGCGAAGTTTTAAGTTTACATAACTAAGCAACATATTCGGATCACCGGGCATCTTCCTCTCTCCCTCCTTTCTTTACCTCTGCGGCCAACTCGCCATTTTTTACAACAATGGATATGGTATCACCCTGCCAAACCTGATCGGCTAAAATCAATTTGGCCGACAGCGTCTCCACATACTTCTGAATATAACGCTTTAACGGTCTCGCGCCGTAAACCGGGTCATAAGCCTGTTCCACAATAAACGCTTCCGCATCCCCGGACAGTTCCACCGTCAGCTCTCTGTCCGCAAGTCTCCTGTTTAAATCCTTTATAATCAGTCCGATGATACCGGTGATATTTTCCTTCGTTAAGGGCTTAAACAGAATGGTTTCATCCAGCCGGTTCAAAAATTCAGGCCTGAAATGAGCGCGCAGGTCATTCATCACCATTTTTTCGGCTTCTTCATTGATATGACCATCTTGGTCAATTCCTTCCAGGAGGTAAGACGCGCCAATATTGGAAGTCATAATCAAAATGGTATTTTTAAAATCCACGGTCCGCCCCTGGGAATCCGTAATGCGCCCGTCGTCCAACACCTGCAAAAGCACGTTAAACACATCGGGATGGGCCTTTTCAATCTCGTCAAAGAGCACAACCGAATAAGGCTTTCTCCTGACCGCCTCGGTTAACTGACCGCCTTCCTCGTACCCCACGTATCCGGGAGGCGCTCCGATTAATCTGGATACGGAATACTTCTCCATATACTCGCTCATATCAATACGCACCATATTGTTCTCGTCGTCAAACAGGGAAAATGCCAGGGATTTGGCAAGCTCGGTCTTCCCCACTCCCGTAGGCCCCAAAAACAGGAACGAACCAATCGGTTTGCTGGGGTCTTTGATGCCCGCTTTAGAACGAATAATCGCCTCCGTTACCTTGGTGACGCCTTCATCCTGCCCCACTACCCGCTTATGCAGTTCTTCGTCCAAATGCAGGGTCTTGTTCCGCTCGCTTTCCGTCAGCTTCGCGACCGGGATTCCCGTCCACCGGGAAATAATCTTCGCGATTTCCTCATCTGACACACTCTCATGCACCAGAGATAAATCCTTATTTTTCACCTGTTCTTCTTCCGCCGCCAACTGCTTTTTAAGAGCCGGGAGCTTGCTGTAGCTTAATTCCGCCGCTTTTTCATAGTCCCCTTCTCTCTGGGCAATCTCAATCTGACCGCTTACCCCGTCGATTTCCTCCCGCAGCTTTGAAAGCCGCTCAACGGAGGTCTTTTCGTTTTCCCACTGGGCTTTGCGGTTGTTTAACTCCTCTTTCAGCTCGGCCAATTCCTTCTGCAAATCCGCCAGCCGTTCTTGACTTATCCGGTCATCCTCCTTTTTCAGGGCCGTTTCCTCAATTTCCATCTGCATCACCCTACGCTGCAGCTCATCCAGTTCCGTGGGCATGGAATCCAGCTCCGTCTTAATCAGCGCGCAGGCTTCATCCACCAGGTCGATGGCTTTATCCGGCAGGAAACGGTCCGATATATAACGGTTGGACAAGACAGCCGCGCTTACCAGCGCATTGTCCATAATCTTTACCCCGTGATATACCTCATAACGCTCCTTAAGCCCTCTCAAAATGGAAATAGTATCTTCCACCGTAGGCTCGCTTACCATAACGGGCTGAAACCTTCTCTCCAAAGCGGCGTCCTTTTCAATATACTGCCTGTATTCATCCAGGGTGGTGGCGCCAATACAGTGCAGCTCGCCCCTTGCAAGCATGGGCTTCAACATATTTCCCGCATCCAGAGCGCCGTCCGTTTTTCCAGCCCCCACGATGGTGTGAAGCTCGTCTATAAAAAGGATAATCTGTCCGTCGCTGTTTTTCACATCCTCCAAAACAGCCTTTAAGCGCTCCTCAAACTCCCCTCTGTATTTGGCCCCGGCTACCAATGCCCCCATATCCAGGGCAAAAATCTTTTTGTCCTTAAGCCCCTGGGGCACGTCTCCTCGCACAATACGCTGAGCAAGGCCCTCCACCACCGCGGTTTTGCCAACGCCCGGCTCGCCAATCAGCACCGGGTTATTTTTGGTCTTTCGGGAGAGAATGCGGATAATATTCCGTATTTCACTGTCCCTGCCGATGACAGGGTCAAGCTTTTGCTCCTTTGCCTTCTCCACCAGCTCCTGCCCATACTTTGAAAGGGTATCGTAGGTGGCCTCGGGATTGTCGGAGGTAACCCTCTGATTTCCCCTTACGGTGGACAGGGCCTGCAAAAAGCGCTCTCTTGTAATGCCAAATTCCCGGAACAGCTCCTTCACCGCCCTGTTGGGATTTTTTATCATGGCAAGGAATAAATGCTCCACGGACACATACTCGTCCGAAAGGGCCTTCGCCTCGTCCTCCGCGGAAACCAGCACCTTATTTAAGTCCTGTCCCACATGCACCTGGCCGCCCTGCACCTTCACCCTCCTGCTTAGGGCTTCCTCCACCTTGTTTAAAAAATACTGGGTGTTAATTTCCATCTTTTCAATCAATTTTAAAATCAGGCTGTCGTCAATGGTGAGCAGACTGTACAAAAGATGCTCCTGCTCAATCTCCTGATTGCCGTATTCGTATGCAAGCTTTTCGCAGCCTTCCACAGCCTGCATGGATTTTTGCGTAAATTTTGATATATTCATAAACACTCCTCTCCGCCTTTACCGTAAGAAACAATCTTTTCTGTTCAAGTGGTTTTACAAAAAATATTTACTTACAGTATATCCGGCTTGTTTATTCCTTATGTTGTTTCTTTGTTATAGTGTGAATATAACACTTTTGTTAGCACTCGTCAATAGTGAGTGCCAAAAATATTTGAATATTTTGTGAAGCGACGGTTTTATGTGGTTTCTAATCATAAAGATAATCGGGCAATACTGTCAATACTTTGAACACAAAAAAGACACTAAATCAAAAATCAATCTAGTGTCTTTTTTCCCTTGTAAATATGATAAATCAAATTTGCAATTTATGCAGTTTTATATTCCGCTTCAATGCAGCATCACCATTTTTCTCACAACCGGTATATGGTCAGCCAAAAATGCGCCCGGAAGGCTTACCAGTGTTGCATTTTGAAACAATATAAGTGTATGAACGGGCTTTACACCTTTGGGGCTTTTCGTATGCTTATTGCTCCTGCCACGGCCAGCCTCCCATCTTCAAGTTTTCTAACAGAATCTGAAAAAATAAATGTATGGTCTTTTGCATCCCCTTTTTTGTCTCCTCATCCACCTCTTTGGCGGCCAGAAGCACATTTTGCAGACACTTTTTCCAGTTGGCCTCAAATTCAAACACATTGGAAACCTCCGACGCGGACACCACCTCATACAGCGTATCCACAAAGGCATGGGTCTGTTCCTCGGTGAGAGAAAGAATCCATTCATTTAAAGCGGCGTCGCGCTTTACTTTCGCACCCGCTCTGCTTTTTGCCCTGACAAAAGCATCGTCCTCCACCTTCCAGCTGTAGGTATTGTGCTGGAATAAGCCTATTCCCCAGCTCTCAATAACCTCGTAATCGCTTTCCTCCTCCAAAATCATGCCTACCAGGGAAGACCTTGGAATAAACTTGATTGTCCTCTCCGTAATCGCCTGGAAATTCCCCTGGGCTTTGATTTCCGGCCTAAATCCCGGCCCGTCATGGTTAAAGATACGGATCAGTTTTCCTCTGGTCTCATCGCTGCAGTTCATGGCTCCGTAAACCGCCAGATTGCCGCCCTTAGAGTGTCCCCCTGCATAAAGCCCCGGGCAGGAAGCGTCTGCCGCCTTCCCTGCCGCCCGCTCCATATATTCCACCGCCAGATACTGGCTTTTCAACGGTTTGGAAAAGGCGAGGTTTAAATCCTCCTTCCATCCCACGATGGTCGCATCTGTTCCCCGGTAGGCAATATAAATCTTTCCGTCTTCCAGGAAATAGCACATGGCCGAAAACTGGGCCTGCTGATCCTCGTCAATCACATTGACATAATCATTCATTTTCATCCGGCCAAACCTTAGGGATTTTGCCGCCAGCTCAAAAAGCTCTTTATTGTGCTCTTTATACCAGTAGCCCTCCAAAATCTGCTCCCACTCAGGGTCTTCTAAGATGCTTTGAATATCTACGGGCTCTTTCCCCTGACAAGGCGCCGGCACATACTTTTCATAATTCAGATAAACCAGCTGGCATAAAACCAGACTGTCCACCTCATTAAAAGGTTTTTCCGAAAAAGTGTATTTTCCCCATTTTTTTACATAGCCGATAATATTTTCCATCATCATAACCTCCATATTTCCGTGCAAATTTGTGTACCAGCACAGCATTGCCTAAATAATGGTGAGGCAGTACTGTACTAGTACAACGAAAATTAAGTTTCTGGTACATTGACGCAGAATGATTGTTTCAGATGCAAGGCGGAGGAAAGAGTCGTAGCGGTGGCTACGGCGATTGACGACAACGCCGCAGATGAACAATCAGGCAAGTCAAGGTGCCAGTTACTTAATATTCGTTGTACTAATACAGCTTCCCGTCATAATACTGCAAAAGCAGCTTCACCACGCGGCTATAACTGATTGTACCGTCCGCCACGCCGTTTAAGGTAAGCGTAGTCTCCAAAAAGGTATCCGCCGCCTGCCTTACCGTCTCCGTTTTTAACACCGCCTTTTTCTCCACCTGTTCCCACGCCTCGGTTGTAAGGAATTTTTTATCTTCCGCCACCTGATCGCAAATTTGTGGGTGGGATAAATAGATTTCCTCATCCTCCCCTATGGCTTTTACAAAATCCCTGTCAAGGTAGCCGATTACGCTTAAATAAGCGCTGTAGCGAAACAGAGGATCCTCCGAATCCACACAGGCCAGATACCCGATAAAATTTGCCTCGTCCTCCAACATAAAGCCTTTTAAATGGGAGAGCTCATGACACATGGTAACCGGCATATTGGTAATATACATCTGTCCATTGTAATTTGCTTCCATAGAAAACGGAAAATAATAGCCCATAATATACTGCTGACTGTAAAACCCCGACAAAAAAAGCTTCTTGGGGCTGGGATAATACCCTTGCAGATTGTCAAACCTCTCTCCAAGTCTTTTCATCTCCTCCCTGGCCTTTTGCTCTAAGTCTTCCTCGTAAATTAAATATCCGTCCTCATCCCTCTCAAAAACCGACGCCAATGCGTTAGCGTTTTCCACCACATAATCCCTCAGCGCCGCAATCTCCCCGGAACCATATCCCTTATCCGCCCTGCCGCCAATTTCAAATCTCACATTCACGGTCCTGGCCTGATAAAGCAAAAAGCAGTTAAGGGTCATAATCACACATACAATACCGAACACCCAGTACACAAAAAAAACGTATTTCCGGTAAAAAGTCTTTAACGTCCCGGGAAGCCTTTTCCCAAAAGCCGCATAAACAACTCCCCCGATTATCAAAAGAAAAACAAGAACAACGGCCAGATACAACATCCACTCTCCCACGGAAAACGGAAAAAGCCCTGTAAAGCGTCCATAGGTTTCCACCCAGAGAGGAAAAATATGATCCACATAAAAATCCGTAAATCCCTGCCATACCCTCCCCGTTATATTCAAAAGTACCGCAAATAAAATCAACAATGCCGGTATCTGTTTTTGAAAAGCCTTCAATTTATTTACCATCCCCGAATATTTTCTTCTCCAAGTTTTGATGAAACGATATTGCAATTTTATTACCGGCTTTGTAAAAGCATACATATATGCTTTTTGCAGGGGCCGGAACAGAAATTTATACTGTCGTGTACTACATACTCCATATAAAAACGCATATCCTCCGATCAAAACTACTATATTATAGTAAATCATCCAAGGGAAATACGCCGGTGCCCTGTCCTTTGCCTTCACACATTTTTTTTAAGGCAATGCGCCGGCCAGGAAATCTATGAAGTCAATTGAAAATTTTATTCAGTCCGCCAATCAATTTTTATGGAGCGGCCCTCTTTTATTTCTGCTGATGGGTACACATCTTTATTTTACCATGAAACTCCACTTTCCGCAGAAAAATATTTTAAAAGCCATTCGTCTTTCCGTAACCCCTAAAAAGTCCGGGGACGAAAACAATCTTTCCGTGTTTGCCACCCTCTCCACCACCCTTGCCGCCACATTAGGCACCGGCAATATCATAGGCGTATCCACCGCTGTTGCTTTAGGCGGCCCCGGCGCCATTTTCTGGTGCTGGATTACCGGTATCCTGGGCATGGCCACCACTTATGCGGAATGCTTTTTAAGCGTCCGCTTCCGGAGCCGCGATAAAAGCGGCGCTTACCAGGGGGGACCTATGTACATGTGGCAAAATGGTTTACATAATGTTACCATAGGAAAATTTTACGGCCTTCTTACACTCATTGCCGCCTTTGGCGTGGGCTGTACCACCCAGTCCAACTCCATCACCCAGACCACCACCATAAGTTTCGGCTTAAATCCGCAGCTTGCGGGATTCCTTGCCGCTTTTATGGCCGGTCTTGTGATCGTAGGAGGAATCCGCTCTATTGGAAATGTCTGTATGAAAATCGTACCCTTTTTAGGGATTCTTTATACGGCAAGCTGTATCCTTCTTCTTGTAATGAACCGCGAAGCCTTCCTGCCTGCCATACACCTTATCCTCCATAGCGCCTTAGCTCCCAGGGCTGCCGTCGGGGGAGCCGCCGGCTCCTCTTTGATGATGACGGCGCGCTACGGCATTGCCCGGGGCCTTTTTACCAATGAAGCCGGCATCGGTACGGCCGCCATCACAGCCGCCGCATCGGAAAGTGAGCATCCCGCCCACCAGGCCTACGTGTCCATGACCGCCGTATTTTGGGACACTGTGGTCATGTGCCTTTTAAGCGGCCTGGTCATTGTAACCAACCTGATCCTGCACCCCCAGTCCGCCCTAAATGTAAACGAAGCCGGACTCACCGACGCCGCCTTTTCATACCTTCCTTTTTTGGGAAACACCTTCCTGTCCCTGTGTCTGATTGCTTTCGCAATCACCACCCTCATCGGCTGGTCTTATTTAGGGGAGCAGGCTTACTGCTATCTGACGGGCAACAAAGGGATTTTTGTCTATAAAGTTGCTTATATTGTAATGATTTATGTGGGGGCTGTGCTGCCCTTAAATTTCGTTTGGGAATGCACGGACCTGATCAATGCCTTTATGGTATTGCCTAACGTGGCGGCCTTGTTTCTTTTGCAAAGATATCTGCATAATAGAATGCCTTCTTAACGTTAATCTTTATGTTTTGGATAGCCGTCCGCGATGAGCGAATGCAAATTCAGTCGTCACCTCGCTTTCGCTCTATAAAAACACAGCTTGCATCTTCTTCATGCATCTACTATAATACTGTATCAAGCACCTCCGCCAAGGGTATATTATTGGTTCTTAGCTTTATTGGCTTTAGGTTGGCGGTATATTTCAAATTTATTATTGATGCGGTATGCAGGGGGTATAAGTTTGGAAGTAAACATCCAAACTTTCTATTGGTGGCAGTACCGCAAGCACGGCTTGCGGTATGCAGGGG
>ERZ777011.2078-NODE-2078-length-17595-cov-4.086146_pt1 | contig 17595 bp, 23 predicted proteins | sample MGYA00374964_ERZ777011 | MGnify/ENA primary metagenome ERZ777011 (study PRJEB29310, sample SAMD00008975) | mouse gut metagenome | study: EMG produced TPA metagenomics assembly of the Metagenome analysis of fecal microbiota from mouse which was promoted...
TGCGCTTCTCCAGCTGCTGGGCGATGTTCTCCGCCACCAGCTGGGCGTTCATGTCCGGGGAGCGGACCTCCACGATGTTGAGCTTGGTGGGCTTGCCGATCATCTTCTCCACCTCCAGACGGGTGGCCTCGATGTCCTTGCCCTCCTTGCCGATCACCATGCCCGGGCGGGCGCAGTGGAGGAAGATGGTCACGCCGCCGTTGGAGCGCTCGATCTCCACCTTGGGCACCTGGGCGTTGTACAGCTTCTTCTTCAGGCAGTCGCGGATCTTCTTGTCCTCGACAAGGAGGTCTCCCACCTTCTCGCTGCTGGCATACCAACGGGAATCCCAGTCCTTGATGACGCCCACGCGCATGCCGTGGGGATTAACTTTCTGTCCCATAAACTGTCTCCTCCCTTATTCCTTCTCCGCGACCGCCAGGGTCACATGAGAGGTCCTCTTGTTGATCCGGTAGGCGCGGCCCTGGGCCCGGGGCATCACTCTCTTGAGGATGGGGCCCGGCGCGGCGAACACCTGGGAGACGTAGAGGCTCTCCACATCCATGCTGAAGTTGTTCTCCGCGTTGGCCACGGCGCTCTTGAGGAGCTTAATCATGGGCTCAGAGGCAGCCTTGGGGGTCTGCATGAGGATGGCCATAGCGGTGTTCACATCCTTGCCGCGGATCAGATCCGCGACGATCTGCACCTTGCGGGGAGCGATGCGGAGATATTTCAAATAGGCTTTTGCTTCCATTTTATTCTGCATCCTCCTTCATTATTTGCCCTTGGCGTGGCCGCGGAAGGTCCGGGTGGGGGCGAACTCACCCAGCTTGTGGCCCACCATGTCCTCCTGAATGTAGACGGGCACATGCTTGCGGCCGTCGTGGACGGCGATGGTGTGGCCCACAAAGGCGGGGTAGATGGTGGAGCTGCGGCTCCAGGTCTTCAGCACCGACTTCTTGCCGGAATTGTTCATTTCCTCGACCCGCTTGAGAAGCTCAGGAGCAACAAAGGGGCCTTTCTTGATGGATCTGCTCATATCTTCCTGCCTCCTTTACTTCACGTTCCGACGCTTGACGATGAACTTGTCCGTGGGATTCTTCGTCTTGCGGGTCTTGTAGCCCAGAGCGGGCTTGCCCCAGGGGGTGACGGGGCCGGGACGGCCCACAGGGCTCTTGCCCTCGCCGCCGCCGTGGGGGTGGTCGCAGGGGTTCATGACGGAGCCGCGCACCGTGGGACGCCAGCCCATGTTCCGCTTGCGGCCGGCCTTGCCGATCTGCACGTTCTCATGGTCAATGTTGCCCACCTGGCCGATGGTGGCCTTGCAGTTGAGGCGCACGATGCGCACCTCGCCGGAGGGCATGCGGATCTGGGCGTCGGTGCCCTCCTTGGCCATCAGCTGGGCGCTGGTGCCCGCGGAGCGGACCAGCTGGCCGCCCTTGCCGGGGTGCATCTCAATGTTGTGGATGACCGTACCGACGGGGATGTTGGCCAGGGGCAGGGCGTTGCCGGGCTTGATGTCGGCGGAGACGGAGGAGAGGACCTTGTCCCCGGCGGCCAGACCCACAGGGGCCAGGATATAGCGGCGCTCGCCGTCCTCGTACTCCACCAGCGCGATGTTGGCGCTGCGGTTGGGATCGTACTCCAGGCGCAGGACCGTGGCGGACATGTCCACCTTGTCCCGCTTGAAGTCGATGATGCGGTACTTGCGCTTGTTGCCGCCGCCGCGGTGGCGGACGGTGATGCGGCCGTAGCTGTTGCGGCCGGCGTTCTTCTTGAGCACCTGGGTAAGGCTGGGCTCGGGCTTGGCCTTCTTATCCACGCCGTCGAAGCCGGAGACCGTCATGTGCCGGCGGGACGGGGTAGTCGGCTTAAATGTTTTGATAGACATGATTCACTCTCCTCCTTACACCATGCCCTCGAAGAGCTCGATGGTCTTGGAATCCTCGGTCAGCTGCACGATGGCCTTCTTCCACTCCTTGGTGCGGCCGGGGCGGCCGGCGCCCATGCGCTTGGCCTTGCCGGGGACGATCATGGTGTTGACCTTGGCAACCTTGACGCCGAAGACCTCCTCAACGGCCCTTCTGATCTCGATCTTGCCCGCGGAGGGGGCAACCTCGAAGACGTATTTCTTCTCGGCCGCGCCGGCCATGGAACGCTCGGTGATGATGGGGCGAATGATAACATCATAGGAAATCATGCGTACACCTCCTCGATAGTGGCGAGGGCGGCCTGATCGATCACCAGATACTTGGCGTTCACGAGGTCATAGACGCTCAGAATGCGGGCGGTGGTGGTCAGGACGCCGGGGATGTTGCGCGCGCTCTTGACCACAGCCTCGTTGACCTCGGGGGTGATGACGACGGCCTTGCCGTCGCACTTCACGGCGTCCAGGAAGCCCTGGAAGGCCTTGGTCTTGATGGCGTCCATCCGGATGGAGTCCACCACGATGATCTTCTCCTCAGCCGCCTTGGCAGACAGGACGCTCTTGAGCGCCAGGCGCTTGATCTTCTTGTTGAGCACGTAGCTGTAGGAGCGGGGCTTGGGGGCGAACACGATGCCGCCGTGGGTCCACTGGGGGGCCCGGGTGCTGCCCTGACGGGCGTGGCCGGTGCCCTTCTGACGCCAGGGCTTTCTGCCGCCGCCGGAGACCTCGGCGCGGGTGAGGGCGCTCTGGGTGCCCTGCCGGCAGTTGGCCAGGTGGTTTTTCACCAGCTCATGCACAACGTGCATATTGGGCTCGATGCCGAAGATGGAGGCGTTGAGCTCCACCTCGCCGACCTGATTGCCGGCCATGTTCAAAACTTTCGTCATTTCTCAGCACTCTCCTTTCCCTTAACGTCTTGCGGAGGCCTTCTGCGGATTGACGCGGGCAGAGGCCTTCTGCGGGTTGGCGCTGATACCGGCGGCATCGCCCTTCTTGACGGCGATGGTCTTGGCGGTGGAGCGGATCGTGACCAGCCCGCCCTTGGGGCCGGGGATGGCGCCCCGCACCACGATCATGTTCAGCTCGGGATCCACCTTCACCACGTCCAGGTTCATCACGGTCACCTGATCCACGCCCATGTGGCCCGCGCCGATCTTGCCCTTGAAGATGCGGCTGGGATCGGTGCCGGAGCCCATGGAGCCCGCGTGGCGGGCGACGGGGCCGGTGCCGTGGGTGGCCTTGAGGGTGTGGGCGCCGTGGCGCTTGATAACGCCGGCGTAGCCGTGGCCCTTGCTGATGCCGGTGACGTCCACGTGGTCTCCCTCGGCGAAGGCGTCGGCCTTCACCACGTCGCCCACGTTCATCTCAGCGGCCTTGTTGAGCTTGAATTCCTTCAGGTGCTTCTTGGGGGACACGCCGGCCTTGTCCAGATGGCCCTTCTCAGGCTTGGTCAGCTTGCGCTCGGGAACGTCCTCGTACCCCAGCTGCACGGCCTCGTAGCCGTCCTTCTCGGCGGTCTTTTTCTGCACCACGACGCAGGGGCCGGCCTCGATGACGGTGACCGGGATGACCCTGCCGTCGGTGTCGAAAATCTGGCTCATGCCGATCTTCTTGCCGATGATCGCTTTCTCCATTGTGATTCTCCTTTATTATAAGGTTATTGGTCGGCGCGGACCCGGCCGCGGCGACTTGACCCCGCCCGCCTCACGCAAGCCGGCGGACTGATGGGTAACAAAGTTGGGTGGCGCCCCGCTCCGGGGGCCGCCGGAAGCCTTACAGCTTGATCTCAATCTCCACGCCGGCGGGCAGCTCCAGGCTCATCAGGGCCTCAACGGTCTTGGGGCTGGAGTTGCTGATGTCGATCAGGCGCTTGTGGGTGCGGCGCTCGAACTGCTCGCGGCTGTCCTTGTACTTGTGGACGGCCCGGAGGATGGTGACAACCTCCTTCTTGGTGGGCAGGGGGATGGGACCGGAGACGGAAGCGCCGGTGCGCTTGGCGGTCTCGACGATCTTGTAAGCGGACTGGTCGATGACCTGATGATCGTAGGCCTTCAGGCGAATGCGGATCGTTTCTTTTGCCATTTGCTCGTTCCTCCATGTTGTTGTACAAAGTAGTGTCAGTCTGTTCCTTACTCTGTACGGCGGGAAAGTTCTTTCCACTCATCCATGCGTATCATTCCAACTCATAGAAAATACCGGCGCAAAAAGGCCGGTACATGTCCATGGCGCGGCGATCTACGCTGCGGAAGGGACCTTCTCAGCCGCCCGATTATCGGACATACTCCGCGGAAGTTACCGGCTCGCGCCGCAATCTCCCGCATCATCGCAGTGCCGGCAGGACAGTCCTGTCCCGCACAAGCTAGACCAGTATATCCCACGGGCCGAAGAATGTCAATAGAAAGTTCTCTTTTTTTCATAAAAATTCCGGGATTTTTTCTATGTATTCTCCAGAAACACCCCTGTCCGCCCCTCCGCGTCAGATAAATCCCCCGGCATCCCCCAGGGCGGATGTCGGGGACCGCGCCGCCCGCCCCTGCGCCTTCTCTGCCGGCTCCCCGCCGCAATGCGGCAGCCCCGGCGGCGTGCCGGCGCGGACGCAGGGCGGCATGGCAATCGCCATGCCGCCCACGTCTATTATCATTTTATCAGTAGGGGATAAACGCCAGATCCATGTCCACCTTGCCCTCAATCCCCGGCACGCTGCCCTTGTCGCTGTACTGCCAGATGCGGTAGTTGTAGTACATGCTGGGGGTGGCGGCGTACTGGGCGAACCACACGTCGTAGCCCACCAGCCGGTCCAGCTGGTAGTGGGTGTAGCCCACAGGCAGGTTGTAGTAGATCATGGGCGTGTATCCCGCCAGGGCCACGCTCTGGCAGAAGGTGATGGCGCAGTCGGTGAGGGTGGTGTTGCTCAGGCCCGCGGTTCTGGCCCCGCTGGCGCTGATGACCTCCCAGTCGTAGACCACCGGGTACTCCAGGTACGCGCCGTTCAGGTTCTCCAGCACGAACCGGGCCTCCTCCTCCGCCTCGGCGGTGGTGATGGCCTGGGAGAAGAAGTAGACGCCCACCTTGATCCCCGCCGCCCGGGCGCCGGTCAGATTCTTCTGGAAGCAGCTGTCCAGGTTGACGGTGCCCTCGCTGCCGTAGCCCCGGTAGCCCAGGCGGAGGAAGGCGAACTCCACCCCCGAGTCCGCCACCTTCTGCCAGTCGATCTCCCCCTGGTGGGAGGAGACATCGATGCCGATGGCGGTGACGTAGGCGGGGTCGTTGTAGTGCATGATGCTGCCGTCCTGCACGAAGAGGTCCCGGTTGTAGGGGGCCGCCGGGACGGAGCGCAGCAGGGGCAGAATCTGGTCCCGGTACTGGATGAACCCGGTCTTGGCGGGGTCGTTTTCCACCTTGTAGCTCCAGCCGCTGACCCGGGACACGATGGCGCACATCTCCGCCCGGTTGATGCCGTCAAAGGGGTAGTAGTACCGCTGGCCGCCCACGGCGGTGCCGTTGAGGATGCCCTCCTCGTAGAGGGCCAGGGTGTAGCCGTCGTCGATGTCCGCAAAGGGGGACAGCCCCTCCCGGGGCGGGAGGTCCAGGGCAATGGCGGTGATCCGGGCGATGGTGAGGCGGCTGATGGTGCCGTCCAGGTCCACGATCTCCCCCGGGGCCACGCACCCCAGGCTCTCGGCCAGGGCCAGATAGTTCCCCGCCCAGTGGCCGCTGGAGGTGTTGCCCGGGTCCTGATATCCGGCGGCCGTGAGAATCAGCTTCAGAGCCTCTCCGGCCTTCAGCTGCCCGGCGGCCTGGAAGGTGCCGTCGGGATAACCGCCCACGATCTTCTTGGCGCTCAGCTCCCGGACGTAGTCAAAGAACCAGTCCGTGGTCTTCACGTCGCTGTAGGGGTTGACCCAGGTGGACAGGTCGATGTCGCTCCCGGTGCTGCCGCTCCCCTCTCCGTCCCAGGAGGCGGTGGCGTACAGGGGGGAGAGGGCCAGCTCCTCCCCGGTGAGGGCCACGTTCCCGGCGGTGGTGTGCCAGCCCAGGAAGGACCGGCCCCGGAGGGTGGGCTGGGGCAGCTGGCCGTAGGGCTGTCCCACGGGGTAGAACACGGTCCGGCTCTCCATCTCCCCGCCGCCGGGGTCAAAGTGGATGTAGGTGTAGGCCTGGGGCCCGTCGTTCTGGTAGCTGCCGTAGAGGAACAGGTACGCCTCCCGCAGCCGGCGGGTCACCAGATTCTCCAGCACCGTGGTCCCCTGGTGGCACCAGGTTGCGATGGCGTTGACAACCTCCGCTTCCGTGTACTGGTGGACCCCGCTGATGAGGTAGGAGCAGAATCGGTAGGTCGGATTGAGCCACTGTGTGCCCAGGTTGTAGGTCATATCCACCATGGCGTCAAACTGGTACTGGGTCACCTGGAGGCCATAAGTGATGAGCAGGTGGTTTACCAGATCCTCCGCCGTGACCACGGCCTCGCGGAGCAGCCGCTCCGCCTCCTCCTCGCTGACGCCATTGGGGTAGTCCGCCGGATCGCAGAGGGTGCCGTAGCCTATGTACCACTCCCCCTTGTCGCTGTAGGCCATGGACTTGAAGCCCTCGAACTCCTTGATGAACGCGACGCCCTCGTCGCTGGTGGTATAGGTCTCCACCGCCAGGGCTGCGGCCGGCAGCAGCGTCAGCACCAGCAGCAGGCACAGGCCCAGGGACAGTATCTTTTTCATCGGGGCGCTCTTTTTCATAGATCGTCTCACTTTCCCTTGTCTTATGCCGCAAAAATTTGGAATGCGACAACAGTTTACCATAATCGACAGGGAATGGGAAGCACAACATGCAGAAATTAATAAATTTGTAATATGGGCGGGCTCCCATCGTCCCTTTTAAGATAAGTGCTGCCGGAGTATGACTCCGGCGGCTTCTGCAGAGGCGCATTGATATGGCAGGAGCCTTGTGTTATAATCGGGTCAATAAATCGGAATTTGTAAGAATCATTCGAGAGATTGGCAGGAGGGGCAGTATGAAACTGCGGCTGCGATTGAATGCAAATCACTTAAAGCTGATTGCAATTATTGCCATGACGATAGACCATGTATCTGATCTGATCTATCCCGGTTTTCCCGCTGAACCGGGGGCAATGGCATTACATATCGTCGGGCGTTTAACAGCGCCGATCATGTGGTTTTTCGTGTGTGAAGGATACTATTACACACGTAATGTAAAATGGTATATGCTGCGAATGGGAATTTTTGCAGTTATTTCACATTTCGCATATTGCTTTGCATTCGGAATCAACCCAATTCCGTTCAGTACGGGAATCTTTAATCAGACAAGTGTTATGTATCCGCTTTTTATTGCGGTTTTGGTCCTGTGGATGCAGGACAATGATCTGCCAATGAAGGATTGGGTAAAAAATACGCTCATTTTTGTATTGGTTTGGAGCGCTTTCCCGGCGGATTGGAGCTGCATAGCGGTACTTGCCATATTGGAAATGTATAAGAGAAGGGGAAACCTGAATGCACAGATGAAACAAATACTCCTGTATGTTGCGCTATATGCAGCGGTATCCTTCTTTTTTGTGAGTAAAGTTTTCGCTTTGATACAGATAGGTGTTCTGCTGGTCTATCCTGTGTTAAAGCTGTACAACGGCGAAAAAGGGGATGCAAAATGGATGAAGTGGTTTTTTTATCTATATTATCCCATCCACTTGATTGTCATTGGAGTGCTTCGCGTCTGTATTTATGGAGATGTCAGCTTATTGTTTTAGCGAAGGACAAAACAGTTTGACAACTTCCGGTTTATTGGGCAGTTATCCGCCAAATGAATAGCTGCCCGCTTTGGATATTTTAACGAATAGTTTGACGAAACCACTTTCAGCAACACCAATCTGAAAAGAGAGCCCCCACCCCCTCTCCGGACCGGGCCGCGCGGCGCAGTCCGCCCAAACAGCGCCATCGGGCAGCCGCCTTTGAAAAGGGACTGCCCCATCAGCGGAAAGCCTGTATTGCTAAATGCGGAGAAATGCCGGAGGGCAGGCGCTTAAAACAGCCCTTTGTTATACCTTCTCTGCACGGCCAGAATGCCGCAAAAGCCCAGAGCAAGACCTGACAGCAGGACAGCAACAGCCGTGACCGCAAGCAGATCGGAATCGCCGCACACCCCAATCACGCCGCTGATAAACGGCGCGAGAGCAATTCCAAGCAGCGCCTTTCCAAAGGCTCTGCCATAGGCCGCCTTATCCTTCACCCGCGCCTGATGATAGCTGTGTATCCAATCGGTTTTACCGCGATAGATCATCATACTCAGCGCGGCGAAGATAACAGAGACGCTGAACATCAAAACAGCATACAGCAGCATACGATGTACCCCCTCCAATGCATGTCCGCTGTTCTTATGATAGCACAAAATGCCTTCCGTTTCAATCTTTTTTCAGAAGCTGCCAAGCCGCCCTCAGCGGCGTCCCCCTCCCCCAGACAGCACTTGCCGCAAAATGGACACGGAAATCAATTTCCTGAAAAACGCAGCCTCCTGTAGGGGCGAGCATCGCTCGCCCGCTCTGACGACGCCCTCCAGCGGTTCGAAAGAAGCGGGCGAGCGATGCTCGCCCCTGCACAGATCCAGCAAGGGTCCATCTGCCGCTGTAAAAATGGATTTCCCCCCTTGACAAATCTGCGTCCCAGGTATATAGTTCAATAAATGAACCAATTAGGAGGCCATGCCCATGCTCAACGAGGAGCTTCTGGAGGTCTGGCTGCGGCTGAGCTGCGTCATCGACAACCAGCGGCTGGCGGCGGACTTCCCCTTCAACGAGGCCCTGGTCTGCGGTCTGCTCTCCCAGGGCGGCTGCCGCACAGCCAGCGAGCTCTGCGCCCGGACCCGGATCCTCAAGTCCCAGATGAACGCCATCCTCCGCTCCCTGGAGGAGCAGGGCGTCATCGCCCGCCAGCGCTCCCTGGAGGACCGGCGGCGGGTGGAGCTGCAATTGCTCCCGGCCGGCCTGGAGCGGTACCGGGCCTCCCACCAGAAGGCCCTGAACACCGTGGACCGGCTCATCGGGGGCATGGGGGAGGACAAAGCCCGGCAGCTGCTGCCCCTGCTCCGCCGCGCTGCGGACACCTTTGACACCATGCAGAAGGAGATTTAACTATGGCAATTCGAATCATCACCGACTCCTCGGCGGACTTTGACAGCGCCGTCGCCAAGCGGCGGAACATCGACGTGGTCCCCATGTCCATCCAATTCGGGGACGCCTCCTTCCTGGCGGGCAGAACCCTCTCCAACGAGGTGTTCTACAAGCTCCTCCAGGAGAAGAAGGAGAACCCCACCACCTCCCAGCCCACGCCGGAGGCCTTTCTCCGCCTGTTCCAGGAGGCCAGGGAGGCGGGGGACCAGGTGGTGGCGGTGGTCCTCTCCGGCGCTCTCTCCGGCACGCTTCAGAGCGCCGTTATCGCCAAGGAGCTGTGCCAGTACGAGCCCATCTATCTGGTGGACAGCCGCAGCGCCAGCGCCGGCATTCAGATCCTGGTCAACTACGCCTGCAAGCTGCGCCGCAGCGGCCTGGGGGCGGCGGACATCGCCGGGGAGCTGGAGCGGCTGAAGGAGCGGGTGCGCATCTTCGCGGTCATCGACACCCTGGAGTACCTCCGCAGGGGCGGGCGGCTCAGCGGCTTCCAGGCGGGGCTGGGGAGCATGACCAAGCTCAAGCCCACCATCGCCGTCACCAACGGCGAGGTGTCCATTGTGGGCAAGTCCTTCGGCGCGGCCGCCGCGGTGAAGCACCTGCAAAAGCTGCTGGAGGCCCACCCGGTCAACGACGACTACCCCTCCTACTTCCTCTACACCGACGACAAGTCCCGGGAGAATCTGCTCCTGCCCAGGCTGCGGGAGCAGGGGCGGCTGCCCCAGCGGCTCCACTACTGCTCCGTGGGCCCCACCATCGGCACCCACATCGGCCCCGGCGCACTGGGCATGGCCTATGTGGAGGAGATCGCGGAGCGGTAGGTCCCCGGGAAAATGGGCGTACATCGTTTATTTTTCTCGCAAAATGCCGAAACCTGTGGTAAGATATCCACGAGGTGATGGATATGAAAGACCCAGCGGCCGTTTCGGCCATTATCGAGGAGCTGAAGCGGCTGTATCCGGAGGCGGCCTGCTCCCTGCCCTTTGATCCGGAAAAGGCCTATGAGCTCCTCTTCTCCGTGCGTCTGGCGGCCCAGTGCACCGACGCCCGGGTGAACATGGTCACGCCGGTGCTCTACGCCCGGTTCCCCACCCTGGAGTCCCTGGCCGCCGCCAGCGAGGAGGAGGTGGGGGAGATCATCCACTCCACCGGCTTCTGGCGGGCCAAGGCCCGGGACATCGTGACCGCCAGCAGGATGCTGGTGGAGGAGTACGGCGGCCGGGTGCCGGACAGCATGGAGGATCTGCTGCGCCTGCCCGGCGTGGGGCGGAAGACCGCCAACCTGATCCTGGGGGACGTGTACGGCCGGGAAGGCTATGTCTGCGACACCCACTGCATCCGCATTACCGGCCTTCTGGGGCTCACCGACGGCAGCAAGGACCCGCTGAAGGTGGAGGTGCAGCTGCGCCGGTGCATCCCCCCGGAGGAGAGCAACGACTTCTGCCACCGGATGGTCCTCCACGGCCGGGCGGTGTGCGTGGCCCGGCGGCCGGACTGCGCCGCCTGCACTCTGCGGCCCTGGTGCGCCCACTGGGCGGGCTCCGCGACCACGGAGGAAGTCTGACAAGCGAAAATGTGCCCCTTTCCAACAGAGGAAGGGGGCACATTTCTGTCTCGCCCGTCATATACTGGAGAGACAACAACGCGGGAGGGTACGCAATGAAACAGAACAAACCGTCCAATCTCCAGCAGCTCCTCAGCGACAAGGCCGTGCTGGCCCAGGTGGCCAGCTCGCCGGACGCCAAGGCGCTGGCCGCCATGCTCAGCCAGGGCCAGAGTCAGGCCTCTCTCAAGCAGATCGCCGAGAGCGCCGCCAAGGGCGACACCGCCCAGCTGGGCCAGCTGATCCAATCCGTGGCCGGCAGTCCCGGCGGCGCGGAACTGCTGCGGCGGCTGAACGAGAGCTTCGGGCAGAAGAAGTAGAATCCCTGGGGACATAGGCCCCGGCGGACCGGCAATGGGAGAAGGAGGGGCGTTTTGTGAGCGAGTTCGAGGAAAAACTGAATGCCTTTCTGTCCAATCCGGACGCCATGGCCCAGGTGATGAATCTGGCCCAATCCCTGAACCTGGGCGGCGGCGGTGAGAGCCAGGAGGCGGCCCCCGATGGAGCCGCCCCGCCGCCCCAGGAGGGAATCAACCTCTCCGGGCTGGGGGACCTGCTGGGGGGCATTGATCCCAAACTGCTCCAGCGCCTGCTGCCCCTGGCGGGGGAGCTGGCCGGCGGAGGCGGGGACGACGAGCGGATGCAGCTGCTCTACGCCCTGCGCCCCTTCCTCAAGCCGGAGCGGCGGGACAAGGTGGAGCGGGCCGCCCGCACCGCCAGGCTCATCCGCGTGGGCAAGAAGCTGCTGGCGGACCTGGGGGACGGCTATGTATAACCGATACATACGCAACGACAGGGGCGTCTATGAGCGCGTCCCGGTTCCGGACCCGCCTCCCTCCCCGGGGGGCGGGCCTCCGCCGCCTCCGCCGTCCTGGGAGGAACCCTTCCGCCAGCCGCCTCCCCCGCCGCCCGGGGATGGGTCCCGCCGTCAGCCGCCGCCCAAGGGCGGGGGCTTCCTCCAGGGCATCCTCAGCCGCTTCCACCTGGACAGCATCGACGCGGGGGATCTGATCCTCCTGCTCATCATCTATCTCCTCTTCCGGGAGGGAGAGGACGAGGAACTGCTGATCGCCCTGGGGCTGCTGCTGATTCTGTGAGACAGCGCCCTCTCAGGCTCCCTTTGGGTACATCCCGCAGAACAGGATGAACCGCAGTGCCGATAATACCAGGATCATTCCCAGCAGCCCGTAGCCCGCCGCCGGTCCGCCTATGGCCCCCACCGCGCAGGCAAAGGCGATGATAATTGCGGCGGCCACCATGAGCTTCAGTCCGATGGCATCTATCCTGCGCAGCGTTTCTATCGCCGGCTGGTCCTTTTCCTCCTTACTGTACCTGCGAAGACGGCTTGCCTGCAATGCCGCAAAAAGAATGGTAAAGACGGCAACCGTATGCTGGATCACCTCATAGTAGTCATGCCAGTCCCGTCTTGCCCACATCCAGTAATAGACGATGAGGAGCAACGCGTAAACGATCTTGGTTCCTACCAGCTCTTTCAGGGTAACTTTGCCTTTCATCTTTCATTTCTCCCTTGCTATTTATGGTTTGATTTCTATGGACGCCATTCCCCAGCGGCCGTCTGCTTGACGGGGGTGACCACGGGCCTGCCCTTCCGGTCCACCAGGACGGTCAGACCGGCGCCCGCCCCCAGATCGTGGGAACCCAGGAGGTAGTTTACGCCGGTCTCCGTATCCACCAGGATCCTTGCCACGTTCGCAATGCCCTGGGAGTAGACCTCCACAAAGCGGTCCTTTGCCATACGCTCACCTCCTCTCCCGCTCTGACGGTGCACACATTACCACATGAGCGGGGCCCTGTGGGCTGAATTTCCTGAATGAACAGCAAAATTTCCTGAATGGAACGGGAGGGAGCCTCACTGGCTCCCTCCCGTTTTTCTGCGCAGCGCCGCCTTTCCGGCCCGGGACAGCAGGCACTCATGACCGCCGGCCCACAGCTTATTGTGCCTGAAGTCCACCGCCTCGATCTTGTCCGCCGCTACCAGATAGGCCCGGTGGGTGCGGATGAAGGGCTCCCCCAGCTGCGTCTCCAGCTCGTTGAGGCTGCCCAGAAAATCCATCCGGCTGCCGGCGGTGTGGAGAAGAACGTGGTGGGGCGCGGACGCGGTCTCAAAAAAGAGGATATCCCGCAGGGGGACGTGGCGCACCATATCGCCGGTCCGCAGGGTGAACATCTCCGCCGGGGCCTGCCGCCCGGCCAGCAGCCGGGTGTGGATCTCCTCCAGGCACCGCGACGCCGACGGCCCGATCCGCTCCGGCTCCTTGACAATGTAGTCAAAGGCCTCCAGGTGGTACTGGAACGTGCGCCAGACCAGATCCCCATAGCCGGTGATGTACACCAGGACGCCCCGGGGGTCCCGCCGCCGCAGCTCCTGTCCCAGCCGGAAGCCGTCCCACTCCCTGTCCTTCAGATCCACGTCCAGGAAGTAGATGCCCTGCCGGCAGTCCTTTGCCGCCTCCAGCAGCTCCTGCCCGCGGCAGGCGCTGTACGCCACCTTCATGTCGTAGTTCTCCACGAGGATCTTCCACTCCAGGGCGGTCCGGATCTGGTGGCGGACCGCGTCCTCATCGTCACAGAGGTAAATCTCTATCATCGCTTGGCCTCCACAGTCAGCTCCTGTACAAATACGCCCCTGTCCCAGCTGGTGCAGGAGGAGGCGTTGGGATAGCCCTCCAGAATCCGCCGGTAGCTGGCAAGGCCCAGCCCGCGGTCCTCCCCCTTGGTGGACCAGCCCTCGCGCCACATCTGTCCCGGCTCAACCCGGTTCCCATAGGGATTGGACACCCGAAGATGAACCCGCCCATCCTGGGCCAGCAGCAGCAGCTCCACCCAGGGCCTGTCCGTCTCCAGCGCGGCCTCCGATGCGTTGTCCACCAGGATGCCCAGGCAGCGGACGAAATCCCATACGTCCATCCCCACGGCCGTCACCGGGTAGAGGACCTCCAGCCGGCAGGCCGTCCCCCGCTCCCCCATGGCGGCGAGCTTGGTTAAAAGGAGGCTTCTGACCTCCGGGATCTGCAAATTCCCCAGCTGGGCGGAGGCCTGGATCCTCTGCCCCAGCCGCCGGTCAAACCCGGCGTCCAGCTCCGAGAGGGTGCGGCGCAGCCCCTCCAGCTCCCCCTCTCCGGCCTGCTGGGAAAGGCCGGCCAGGAGATTTTTGTAGTCGTGGCGGAAGGCCCGCACCTCCTGGCGGATGCCCTCCAGGCTCTGCTCGTAGATCCGCTGCTGGGCGATCACGTCCCGCTGGGCCTGTATTTTCCGGGCCGCGTCCAGCCGCTGGGCCAGATAGACTACCAGGGCGGCTATCAGGACCACCATCGCCAGCACCAGCAGGTAGTAGAGCGGCAAAAACCGGGTCTCAATGCCCCCGGCCAGCCGGAGGAGCGCCTCCATCACCGATTCCAGGGCAAACAGCAGGAGGGCCGTCCGCCAGGGGGCGGTCTCACCGTCCAGCAGCAGGCGGAACCACGCGTCGAACCGCAGCCGGTACAGCAGCAGGGCGACGGCTATGCCGATCCCCAGGTGGAGCCCCATGGCCGCCACAAACCGGAAGCGCTCCCCCACAGGGAGCTCCAGGTACAGCATCCAGGACAGGGTGGCGTCGGCCGCCTGAAAAACAGACGCCATACAGACGGCGGCCAGGGCCCGCCAGAATCCGAATCCCCAGGCCCACTTCACCCAGAGGGTAACCATGGCCAGGATGGCCAGAGAGACGATGAAGTAGTGGGTCATCCCCAGCCACGGAAAGGAGGCGGCCAGCCCTGCGGAGAGCAGGGTGGCCGCAAGGGGGGAGAGGAGCAGGGGCGGCCACCGCCTCAGCCTCCGCCCCACCGCCCGCTCATCCGTCACCGCCAGCAGGCAGGCCGTCAGCGCCAGATGCCCTGTCAAGGTGTCCAAAAACGCAGACAAAAAGTCCCATAGAGACATGGCGTTATCCATCGCTTTCCTGTTGTTTTTCTCGTTCCAGCCCGGATATTATAGCACCGCACCGCCCCCATGGCAAGATTTCTTTCCCGCGCCGCCGCCCCCTGCGGGCGGACAGACGCAAAGCCGGCAGGGTAAGCCCACCCCGCCGGCTTGACTTTTAGAGCCTGTTTATCGGTTTTCCCTATGCCAGGCGCTCCGCCAGCAGAGGGCTGTACATCATCAGCGCGTGGTTCTCCACCGCCAGCTCCTCCCACAGCACCTCCCCCTCCGGGTTGAGCATCTGCCGGTAGAGCTTGTTGTGGCGGCTGTAGCCGCCAAAGAACTCCGGCCGGATCTGGTGGTCCCGCTCCACGATCCGGTAGCGGACGTAGGGCTCGTAGTCGCACCGCCACTCCCCCTCCAGCCGCTCCTCCCCCACCCGCAGCCGCAGCTGGAAGGTCTGGGCGGTGTCGTTGGTAATCATCAGGTCCCGGTGGGGGTAGGCGCAGGTGGCCCCGCTGCCGAAGGGCTGGGTGCGGCCGCTGTCCGGGAACACGTCGTGGCTGTGGCGGTACCGCTCCACCACGGTCAGCGGCGTGTGGAGGGTCATCCAGAACAGCAGGTTGCTCAGCTGGCACAGCCCGCCGCCCACGGCGTAGTCAAAGCGGCCGCAGTAGAGCACCAGCCCGTCCAGATACCCCTTCTCATAGGTGGGCCGGCCGATCAGCTTCCAGTAGCTCATGGTCTCCCCGGGGCGCAGCACCAGCCCGTCCAGCCGGGCCGCCGCCAAGCGCAGGTTGGTGATCTTGTTGTACTGATAGCGCATGTCCACATCCCGCAGCTGCCGCAGCAGAGGCGTGGCGTGGGAGGCGTGGACATAGGGCAGGCTGGCCCCCGTCTCCCGGGCCTGCGCGAAGCGGTAGTTGCCGAAGGTCCACAGCAGATACCGCCTTCCCGCGTACCAGGCCATCCCCAGGCGGCGGCGCAGCGGCCCCCGTCGGATAGGAATCATTCTGCGCACGTCATAGCTCTCGTTTCCGCTCACGTACCATCCGTCCTTTCCTTTTGCTGAGGCCAGTGTACCACAGAGAGGACGGAAAATCCTGACGAACCTGTAAACCTTCAGGAACAATGGGGAAACAAAGGTTTACAAAGTGGAAACAGGCGGCGGATGGTTCCGCCGCCTGTCTCGCGCCGCTATCATCAAACAGCTTGAAAAGACGCTCTGCTTCTTTTCAAGCGCCCAGGCTGAAAGCCTGGGCCGGCCGCTTTCGCGGCCTTGGTTTGGATTTCATCGTCAAATACAGCGTGTGGAACACGCTGGCGGGCTTTGCCCGCCTGAAAAACAGCAGCGCTGTTTTTCAAGCTATTTGACGATATGTGCGCAGAATAGGCTGGATCTGCCGCCCCTCCAGGGCCGCCTGGACGGTCTCGCCGATGAGGGAGAAATCCGCCATCAGGGAGCAGGGCTTTCTCTCCGGATCGTCCTGGCCGAAGGGCACAAAGTAGTACCCCTTCCGCACCAGCAGCTCCCCGATGTTCCTGGCCGCGCCGCTGAGGCCGTCGTTGGAGGCCATGGCGATCACCACCGGCCGCTGGTTGCGCAGGTGGGACTTGGCGGCCATGGTCACGGCGGTGTCGGTGATGCCGCCGGCCAGCTTGCCCAGGGTGTTGCCTGTGCAGGGAGCGATGACCAGTATGTCCAGCAGGCCCTTGGGGCCGATGGGCTCCGCGTCCCGGACCGTGTGGATGACCCTATGTCCCGTCAGCCGCTCCAGGGCGGAGAGAAGGTCCTCCGCCGCGCCGAAGCGGGTGTCCGTCCGGGCACAGATGTCGGAGACAATGGGCTGGACTGTCTCATATTCCCCGCACAGCCTCTCCAGTTCCCCGAGCACCTGGGCGTGGGTGCAGAAGGAGCCGCACAGTGCAAATCCCACTCGTTCTTTTTTCAAATGGGCTCACCTCGTTCTTCCAATATGTGATACACGCTGTCCCGGATGGCCGCGGCGGCGCTGCGGGGAGCCACCTTTCCCGGAAGGCTGGGGGCCCGGATGGCCCGGCGGCCCAGCGCTCTGGCGGCGTCAAAGTCCACGCCGCCGGGGGCGGAGGCCAGCTCCAGAATCACGCAGTCCGCCTTCGTCTCCCGCAGCCGGGCGGCGTCCAGGACGAGGGAGGGCACGGTGTTGAAGATGAGGTCAAACTCTCCCAGCTCCCCGGCCAGGGCCGCAGTGCGCAGGCCCCGGCAGCCGGCGGCCTCAATCCACGCCAGATCGCTGTAGCGCCGGGCGGACACCGCCGTCCGGGCCCCCATGGCCGGCAGCAGCCGGGCCAGGAGCTTTCCGATCCTGCCATAGCCGATAATCAGGCAGCGGCTGGCGTGGATGGTGCGGTCCGTGGCCTCCATGGCCAGCTGGAGGGCCCCCTCCGCCGTGGGCACGGCGTTGGCGATCTGGGTCTCCTCCCGGTCGTAGTAGTCCAGCAGGGTCAGACCGAAGTCCGTCATCAGCCGGCCGCTCAGCTCCTCCGTCATGCCCCCCAGCAGCAGCTGGTCATAGCGCAGGCGGGGCCAGAGCTGCTCCGCGCTCAGCTCCGTGTCCGTCAGCGGAAGATTCAGGTTCCCCGCCCGGCACACCGGCAGCGGCAGCAGCACCAGCCCCGCCTCCAGGGCCTGATTGAGGGGCACCGGATTGGGTCCGTCCCCCTGCTCCAGTCCCCAGCTCACCACGTCCAGGCCGTCCTCCAGCAGGAGCCGGGTCAGGCACACCTGCCGCATGTCGCCGCCCAGCACAGCGATGGTTCGTTTCATACACATCCCCCCTCTGCTCCAGTGTATGCGCCCCCGGGCAAAGAGGAACCGCCCGCCGGGACATTCTCCCGGCGGGCGGTTCAAGAACCTGTATTCATAGCCGGGGAATGAGGGATTGGCGGAAGATTCTGCCGTCAATCAAGGCAAATTTTCGCAGGCATCCATATCGTGCAATGACCCCATCGAGGGGTCAT
>ERZ777011.2079-NODE-2079-length-17587-cov-2.804187_pt1 | contig 17587 bp, 17 predicted proteins | sample MGYA00374964_ERZ777011 | MGnify/ENA primary metagenome ERZ777011 (study PRJEB29310, sample SAMD00008975) | mouse gut metagenome | study: EMG produced TPA metagenomics assembly of the Metagenome analysis of fecal microbiota from mouse which was promoted...
GTTTTATAAACAATTAGAAGATTATTATGATAAATTTATTGCACCATGTAAAAATAGAATAAATGAAGTTTTAAGAGAGTATGAGTTATATACAGATTATGAATTATTAAAATCAATAATAGAACAAATAGGAAAAAATGCGCTTATTAGACTTAAAAAAGAAGGATGCCAAGCAATAGGTAAAATAATAAAAGAATTAAAGAGTGATGTTAAAAAAATATTTGATACCCATTTTAAAATTTTAGAAGTAATAAAAAAAGTAAAAGACTATATTCTTAAGAAGTATGATGGTAAAGTATTAGATAGTAATGGACAGAGTTTAGATGTTACAATATATCAAAGAATTACGCATTTAGAAATTAATTATAAAAAAGGACAAAATTTAAGTGATGTCGAAAAAGAGCTAGATAAAATATTAGAATTATGGGAAAAAAATAAAGTTTTAGAAGATAATAAAGATAAGATTTATGAAGTATTTTTAACGGTTTCAAATAAGTTTTATGAAAAAGTAAGAGAATATGCAAGTGAGGGAAATAGTGGAGCAATTCAAGTTTTATCTGAGCTATTTGGCCAATTTGTTGAAATTTATAATGCTCTTAATAATGGTAAATATGATGTAGAAGAGTTTTTAAAGCTTGATAAGTTAACATTTACGAATATAGAAGAAGATAAAAAAATACTTACAACGAAAAATGAAGAAAGAAAAGAAAATAACGATTATAGATTTAAAAAGATTTGTCTTAGGTTAGATAAGAATGGAGTATTTGGAACTAATTTCTTCTTTATTGATAGTTTTAATGATGGTTATGTTAAGTTAAGTTATATTCCTGATGGTGAAAACGAGGTTAGAGTAGCAACTGTTCCTAAGGAAACTTTTGATAGAGAATTTATGATGTTGGATACTTTTTTGGATAGAGCTATGTTTAGTGGAAGATGTAATGAAGAAATGGTTATTTCCCTTTATAAGTATGGAATTTATAATTTAGTTATTAAAGATGGAAGCTTTAAACTTCTGATAAACGAACGTTTTAATTGGCAGGTAGAAGAGGCTATTCCTTATCATAATAAATCATATACAAAAGCACAAATTCATAGATGGTTAGAACAAAAATTTAGAGAAGCAGAGGAAAAACAAGAAACAACAGCAAATAATAATAGTTCAGGAATATATATAAGACGTAATATGGGAATTTATGGAACAAAGTTATTTAATTTAGTAGCAAGTGACAATGAAAATGTTTATTTAGAATATAAACCTAATTTGGTAAATGCGGTTAGACGATTAAGGGTATCTTTAAAAGAGTTAGAAAAAGATTATATTTCTTTAGAAGACTTTTTGGAAAAGTCGCAATATATCGCAAAGAAAGAATTTTATGGTGATTGGATAGCTTTATATCAATATTTAGATTGGATACTTTCTTTAGAAAAAGATGGAAGTTTTGAAGTTAGAAATAATAATGTATTTAATAATTTTAAACCTTGTATGGATGCTGATATTTTGAAGTTTAAAGATAAAAAATATACCATTGCAGCTATAAAAGAATGGATTGAGCGAACTCATGAGGAAATAAAAGAAAATAGTAAAGATATAAAACATAATAAAATATAGGAGTTAGATGATTACTAGCTTCTTTTTTATTGATTTTTTTCTTTATTTTGTTTATAATTAGTAAATGTAGGAGGATATATGAAAAAAGTAATCCTAATATGTATAATTAGTATTGTGCTTACGGGTTGTAGTAGTATAAATAAAGAGAATATTGATACAATAATAAATAATAGCTTAAATAGTAAAGTTAGGAGTACTACTTTAAATAAAAGTGGTTATAGCTATTATTTACCTAGAGGGCTTAAACTTGTTGCTAGTAAAGATTATAATGATACTTTAACAGATCATAAATATAATTATTATTTATTTGTTGATGTAGTAAGTTTTAATACTAAGATAGATTTTAATTATATTAAGAATAATGATGCTTTTTATTCGAATGTTATTAATTATAACAGTAAAAAAGGGTATATTGAGATAAATAAATATAAAAAAGAACAATATTTAATTGAAATTATGTATAATTATGCTAAAATAGAAGTAATAGTAATGGAAAGTGATATAAATAAAAGTGTGGCATTTGCCATTTCATTACTAACAAGTGTTACATATAATAATAGTGTAATTAGTAAAAATTTAAGTAGTAATATACTAGATTTTAATGAAGAAAAGTTTGATATATTTGAAATTGTAGGTAGCGATAATTATTTACAATTTGGTAGTAGTGAAAATCAGGAAGAAGTAAAAAAAGATCCTGATTATGTAAAATAGGAAGGTGCAAATAATGGGCTTAGTAAGTAAACTTAAGAATATTTTATTTGAAGAAGAGGAAGTTGAAATACCAGTATTAGAGAAAAAAGAAAAACCACAGCCAGTGGAGAATAAAACTTATAGTGAGATGCCACGAAAAGAAGAGAGACGTTCACCTAGTTTTTATGATGATTTAGAACCAGTTTTAAATGAAGAGAGAAATTTAGAACAAAAAAATAGTAGTAGTACTGTAAATAATGTAAGTAGTGTTAAGCCTACTCCTCGTGATGAGAAAAGTTTTAGTTTTCCAGCTTTTGATGAAGAAGAATTTCAAAGCGTAGTGCCTAAACCTAGGAGTACTAATATAATGGATTATGAAAGAGCACAAAAGCCAAAAAAACAGGAGAAGAAGAGAGAAGAAGCATCTAGAGTGGCACCAAAGCCGGTAGTAGAGGAAAAGACGAAGTTTAGGCCTTCTCCAATTATTAGTCCTGTTTACGGAATATTAGATAAGAACTATACACCTGAGGAGATTACTTCTAGGAGTCCAATAAATAAATCTTTAGATGTTGATAGTGTAAGAAAAAAAGCTTTTGGAAATATTGAAGTACCAAAAGAAGAGAAAAAAATTGAAAATATAATTGATGATAAGATTTTAGAAGAAAAAATGGAGAAAGCAAGAACTATTGATGAGCTTTTAAATGATAGTAGTGATGAGGTAATTGAGATTCCTGATATTGAGGAAGATACTTTAGAAATACCTAAAAATGAAGAAATAATAAATAATAAAAAAACAGTAGAAACTGAAGATAGACATGAAGAGGATACTTTAGAGAGTGATTTATTTGATTTAATAGATTCTATGTATGAGAATGGAGAGGATGGTGAATAATGGAATTTTGGTTAACATTTTTACCAATAATTATTTATATTTTATTAATAATTATTTTAGTTATTGGCATAATATTAGGTGTAAAGTCGATTATTACAATTAATAAAGTGGAAAAAGTTGTTGATGATGTAAATGAAAAAGTGGCATCTTTAAATGGCTTATTTCAAATAGTTGATTTTACGACTGATAAAATTGTATCAATAACTGATAAGGTAGTTGATGGGGTGTCAACAATTGCTTCGAAATTGTTTTTTCGAAAGAAAAATAAAAAAATAAAGGAGGATAAAAAAGATGAGTAAAGAAAAGAAAAGTGGATTAGGTAAATTTTTAGTAGGGGCAGGAATTGGTGTAGGTTTAGGAATATTATTTGCACCTAAGAGTGGCAGTGAAACAAGAAAAGAATTAAAGATGAAAATGGATAATTTAGTAGATAAGGTAAAAAGTCTTGATGCTAAAGATGTAAAAGAAACTATTGAGAGAAAAGTTCAAGAAATAAAGGAAGATTTAAAGAATTTAGATAAAGAAACTGTTGCCGAAGCTATTAAAAGTGGAGCGGCTAAGATTAAGAAAAAAGCGGATGAATTAGTGGATTATGCAGTAAAAAAAGGAACACCAGTAGTAGAAGCGGCAGCCAAAGAGGTTAAAGCTAGTACTATTAAAACATTAGAGATTATAACAGCAAAGTTAAAAGATAAAGAAACTAAGAAAACAAATAAGAAAGCTCGGGAAAACTAAGCTTTTTTATTATTTTTAAATTTTTAAAGGAAATTGTTGACAATCAGTAATAATATAGCTATACTTTAAATATAAACAGAAAGTAAGGGTGGTATAATGGAAAAGGAATATACTATTAGTTGGTTAAAAATATTAGGAATATTAGGGGGAGCTGTTTTAGTAATTGCTATTATTTGTTTTTTAATACCAAAGAAGGATAATAATATTAGTTCTAATACATTTGTAAATAATATTAACATAATGAAACAAGCAGGTTTTGAGTATTTTCAGGATACTAATTTGCCTACAAAAATAGGAGAACATAGTAAAGTTACATTAGAGGAAATGGTGAGTACTAATTTAGTTTTAGATATATATGATGATAATGGAAAAACTTGTGATAAAAATAATAGTTATATTGAAGCGACTAAAGTTAGAGATAAAGAGTATGATTTAAAGGTTTATCTAGCTTGTGAATCGAAAACTGATTATATTAAAACTAGTATAAAAGAAAATGTTAGTTGTATTGATTGTAATATAATTGGGGATAATATAAATAGCGGGTCAAATAGTAGTTCTAGTAGTAATGAAGCATCACGAGATACGGGAGTAAATAATAATAATAATTCTAATAATAATACAAGTGGGGGAGTTGTAAATAATTATTATAATAATACAACTACAACAACTGTAAATAAGTACTATAATATTACTTATATTAATAGTTGTAAGAATAGTTGTACCACTGATGATTGTCGGAATAATTGTCAAAATAATGTGTATTATTCAGTATATTTTGATTCTCAAGGTGGAGCTTTTGTGCCAAAACAAGTAGTTAAACAAAATGGAGTAGCTTTATATAGAACGACTACTCGTGATGGTTATAAGTTTTTAGGATGGTATTTAAATGGTTATAGTTATGATTTTGCAACTCCGGTAACACAAACTATTACTTTAGTGGCAAAATGGGAAAAAATTAATAATGTAACACCGGACCCTAAACCTGATCCTACTCCAGATCCAACACCAAAGCCTAAAAATAAATATACTGTAAGCTTTAATTCTAATGGCGGTACTTATGTTAATCCACAATATAATATTGAAGAAGGAAATTATGCTAGTATGCCTAGTAATCCAACTAGAAATTGTTATGATTTTGCAGGATGGTATACAGATAGTGCTTTAACAATAAGATATAATTTTAATACACCAGTTACTAGTAATATGACACTTCATGCTAAATGGGTAGATAATGGAAGTTGTAGAGCGACTTATTGGGTTAATTATGATTCAAATGGTGGTAGTTATGTAGATTCGAGATCTTATGATGAGGGTGATAGAATAATTAGACCTAGTGACCCTTATCGAAGTGGTTATAAATTTTTAGGTTGGTATTATAATAATCGTGAATTTAATTTTAATACAAGAATTTATCAAAATTATACTTTAGTAGCAAAGTGGGAAAAAGAGGAAGAAAAGTATAATAAGTATTGCAAAGTTGATTCTAAAAGATATTATTCAACTAATTATGTAAATGCTAATGGAAATGTTTGGAGTAAAAATTGGACAATTAGATTTGATGATTTGTATAATGTTGAGAATTTAAGAATAACTAATATTGGTTATATTACAGGAAGTAGTATGTATACAGATGTATATCGAGATTTTTATTCTAAAGGAATATCTTTAGTTAATGGAACTGGCAAATATACAGTTGGTATTACATCTGGATCAATGTTACAGACTTATTCTTTAAAGTCTAGTAATTTTACAAAATATTTATCTAACGCTTATTATCAAGGTGGTAAATGGTATACAAATGCTTCAATTAGCATAAATAATTTTAGAAATGTTAATAAGTATTATGCTTCTAATTTAGGATATTATATTTATTTTACACCATTCTATTTTGATGTAGAATACACTAATATGAGTAATTGTATAACAGATAGAGCTAGTAATAGTTCAAGGTACTCTGGATATAAAGTAGTTGATACATTTTATAGATAATTTAATGTTTGAAGCGAATTTACAACTCGCTAGTTAAATCGCAGAAGTGCGTTAAAACTTTCAAGTGTATGAATTAAGTTCATAAATAAAGGTGGTACCGCGCTAGTTTGGCGTCCTTTGTTTGTGGGCTTTTTATTGTTTAGAAAGGATGAATAATAATGAATGAATTAATAAGAAAATATGCAAAGTTTTTAATCGACGGTTGTTTAAGACTTAAGAGTGGTGATAAACTATTTATTATTGGTTCAATGATAATAGAAGATTTTATTAGTTTAGTTAGTGAGGAAGCTAGGAAATTAGGAATAGAAGATATTAAAGTATTCAAAAAGAATATTGCTTTAGAAAGAGATTTGTATTTGACGAAAAGTTTTGAAGAAATAATAGAAAGTGGAAAACTTGATAATTCAATATATAATGAAATGGCTCGTAATGGATATGCTTTTTTAAATCTTTCTTCACCAGTGCCAAATTATTTTGGAGATTGTGATAAGGAATTAATGGCAAAAGTTAACACTTATCTGTTAAAGAATATTAAAGAATATAAAGAGTATCAGTTAAAAGGAATTATAAAATGGAATATTTCGGCTGTTCCTAATACCATTTGGGCTAAATCGATAGGAGTTGATATTAATAAGTTATGGAATTTGGTTTTAGATATTTGTTTAATAAAAGAAGGAGATCCTATTGTGTTATGGGATGAGAAAATGACTAAATTAAAGAGAAAGGCAGAATATTTAAATAGTCTTGATATTGATTATTTAGTTTATGGTAATGAAATTGGAACAAATGTTAAAATTGGTTTACCAAAAAATTATTTATTTGAAAGTGCAGATGGTAAAAACATTGTAAATATGCCTACGGAAGAGGTATTTACATCTCCAGATAGACTTAGAGTTGATGGGATAGTTTATGCTTCTAAACCTTTAGTATATAATAATAATTTAATTGAAGATTTTTGGCTTAAGTTTCAAGATGGAAAAGTTGTGGATTATGGAGCTAAAAAAGGACTAGAAATTTTAAAGGGGATATTTGATGTCGATAGTGATGCTAGTTATTTAGGAGAAGTTGCGTTAGTTGATTATGATTCTCCAATTTCTAAAACAGAGGTTTTATTTAAAAATACACTTTATGACGAAAATGCTTCTTGTCACTTGGCTCTTGGCGCGAGTTTTGCAGAGTGTGTAAAAGATGGTCTTACTAAGAGTCGGGAAGAATTATATAAGCTAGGACTCAATCAATCAAATATTCATGTGGATTTCTTTATTGGAACTAAAGATTTAGAGGTAATAGCATACCTTAGAGATGGTAGAAGTAAAGTTATAATGGAAAATGGAAATTTTGTAAGAAGTTTAAAATTATAATTGCCAAAAGAGAATAAAAAAGATATAATGGAAAATATAAATTTTGGGAGGAATTAATATGACAGTTTTTGAGGATTTAAAATGGCGGGGGTTGGTTAATGATATTACAAGTAATGAGGCGATTGAAGCAATTAATAAAGGTGGTTTAAAATTTTATATTGGAATAGATCCAACTGGGGATACAATGCATATTGGACATTATTGTACAGTAATAGCTATAGCAAAAAGACTTATGGATGCCGGACATACGCCTATTATAATTGCTGGTGGAGGAACGGGGTTAATTGGAGATCCTAAACCGAATGTAGAACGACCTATGATTAGTAAAGAGGCAGTTAAACATAATATAGAGCGTATTCAAAAGCAAGTTAATCATTTTTTAAAAGGCAATATAAAGATTGTTAATAATGCGGATTGGTTACTTGAAATGAATGCAATTGATTTTTTAAGAGATTATGGAAAACATTTTAATATTAATTATATGCTTGCTAAAGATACGGTAAAAAGAAGGTTAGATATTGGTATTACCTATACGGAGTTTTCTTATATGATTTTACAATCAATAGATTTTTTGAAACTTTATGAAAATTATGGTGTTACAATGCAAATTGGTGGACAAGATCAATGGGGAAATATTACATCTGGTCTTGAATTAATCAGAAAAATTCATGGAGATAGTAAATGCTATGGATTTACAGTGCCTCTAATTACAAGGGCAGATGGCACGAAATTTGGTAAAAGTGAATCAGGGGAAGCTTTATGGCTTGATAAAGATAAAACTTCAAGTTATGAGTTATATCAATATTTAATAAATGTAGAAGATGAAATGGTTATTGATTATCTTAAAAAACTTACTTTTTTACCTCGAGAAGAAATTGAAGATATTGCTAAAAAACATGAGGCGGCTCCAGAATCTAGAGTAGCTCATAAAAAATTGGCAGAAGAAATTATTACTTTTTTACATGGTAAAGAAGAATTTATGCATGCTCAAGAGATAAGTAAAAAATTATTTAGTGATAGTGTAAATGAGTTATCAAGTGAAGATATTATGGCTTCTTTAAAAGGCGTTCCAAAAGTAGAAGTTAAAATAAATGATAATATTGTTGATTTTTTAGTAGATGAGAGTATATGTAGTAGTAAAAGGGAAGCTAGAGAATTAATAGGTGCTGGTGCTATTTGTATTAATAATCGAAAAATTAGTGATTTTGATTATGTAATAAGTGCTAGTGATACGATAGGAAATAAAGTTATGATTGTTAAAAAAGGAAAAAAGAACTATTATTTAGCAGAAGTTAAATAAATTTTTGACAAGGTCTGGTTTTATGGTTAAAATTGGGCCTTGATTTTTTTTAAGAAATTATAATTTTGTAGTTTACAAATGAAAAATTATAGGTATAATGAAAATTAGAGATAGGAGTTTATGATGCGAGAAGAAGATTGGAATATTTGTATGGCTATGCCAGGAAAAGAAATGGTAAAAATACTAACTAGTGAGTATAATGTTTTAGAAATAAAAGACAGAATAGATAAAGGATTGATTTCGTTAGAAGAAATTAATCAAAGAATAGAAAAGTCTAATGATGGGCCATTTATATTTATTATGATGATAAGTATTGAAGGAATAGACTTACTTAAATGTGCTCATAATTTAATTAAAACAGAAGAGTTAGAATTAATGTTTAAGGCTGCTAAATTTGTAGCGAATGGTAATTATGACAATAAAGAATTAGTTATTCGAGAACTTACTAAAGGATTTATAAAAGCTCATAGTCCTTATTATTTATATTATATGGCAAGAGATGTTAAGGGAGCTCCTATAAGTTTTATTAGAAAAGCATTAAAACAGAAATCTAATCGTGATGTTGATTTTTATTTTATACGAGATATAAAAGATGAAAATATAGATGATTTTAAAAATAATGCAATAGATCGAGCTTTAAGTGGTGATATTAGGGCAATTTTACAAATGGTTCCTTATGTTGATAATGATAATATTTTTACATTAGTAGATGCTATAGGTAAATTAAAAGTTGATGAAGAGTATACAACTTATGTTTATCTTTTAGCTTGTAAATTATATCCAAGATTTCAATGTTTAGAAGAAGAGTTTTCAGGTATAACAGGTTTGGTAATGGAAAGATTAGCAGAATTTGTGATGAAAACATTAGATTATCAAATGATGCATAGATTTATTATAGAGTTTCCTGAAGCTCCTTATAAAAGACTAATGGATACAATGTTAGAAGTGATTTTAAGAAAAGGAGAGAGTGGAGCCTTAAATCGGTTTGCTCAGATAGCAGCTTTGGGTAATGCAAGTTCAAGATATGCAGTACATAAAATTATTATGTTACAAAATATAGAATTAATAGATTTAGCTTTATCTTTAGTTAAAGATGATAAATTATTAATACTTTTAAGTGATGCTAAATCAAGATTAACTGAGGAAGATAGGGGAAGAGTTTTACAAATAACTAGTTAATAGGCTAGTGTCCTTAAGATAATTTATTTTTAAACATATGATATTCTAGGAGGATAAATTATGTATAAAAATAATATGTATTATAATTCTAATTCTTATGTTAATAATGGAGATAGACAATTCTTTTTCCCATTTTTAACTGGAGCATTAGTAGGTGGAGCGGCAGTGGGACTTACAAGACCTAGACCTATTTATAATGTAGCACCAAATCCGGGATATCAACCAGGACCTAGACCGCCTTATTATGCACCAGGAGCCCCTTATTCTTATTATTCTTATGGGGGTTATATTCCTGGTGGTTATAGATAATGTTTAGAAGTTTTACTTTTTAGGAGTAAAGCTTTTTTTCTGTACATAAATAAAAAATTATGATAAAATTAAAAAGAAATATTGCAATTTTAAGATATTTCGACAATAAATTTGCTTTATATGTGATATCTTATATTTAGGTGAAGGATAATGAAAGTCAAAATATTTGATGAGTCACATGAAGCGGATTTAGAAGTAGATGTAAATAATTTTTTGGCAGCTTTAGAAGGCGAAGTTATTGATATTAAATTCCATACAGCTATAGCAATGTTTGGAGAAGAACAAATTTATTGTTTTACAGCAATGATTATTTATACAAATTAGAGGTGAAGTGTTTTTGAAAAAAAATTCATTTATTGAAGGAACAATTATCGCAACTGTTGCAATTGTACTTGTTAAAATACTTGGAATGCTTTATGTAATTCCTTTTTATGCGACGGTTGGTGTGCAAGGAGCAGCATTGTATGCTTATGCTTATAATATATATAGTTTATTTTTAGAGATTTCAACTGCGGGTATTCCTAATGCCGTTAGTAAACTTATTAATGAATATAATACTTTAAATAAACAAGAAGCAAAAATTAGGACTTTTAAGTTAGGTAAAAAAATATTAGGTTTTATTGCTATTACAGCTTTTATTATTTTATTTGTATTTGCACCACTTATAGCAAAACTTATTATGGGAGATATGGCTGGTGCTAATAGTGTAGAAGATATAAGTTTTGTAATTCGTTGTGTTTCTTTTGCACTTCTTATTTTTCCTTTTCTTAGCGTTTCTAGAGGTTTTTTTCAAGGTCATAATATTATATATGTTTCAAGTTTTTCTCAAGTAATTGAACAAGTTGCTCGTGTAAGTGTTATAATATTTGGTAGTTATATTGCTTTAAATTTTTTAGGACTTTCTAATGCACATGCGGTTGGAGTAGCAACTTTTGGAGCTTTTATTGGAGGTTTTTGTGCTTATTTATATGTTCGCAAAAAACTTGTTAATAATAAAAAAGAATTAGCTTTAGATACTAATTTTCTAGTAAAAGATGAAGTTACGAATAAAGAGATAATTAAGAAAATTATTAGTTATGCTATACCAGTTGTAATTGTTAGTATTGCATTTACAATTTATAATAATATTGATATGATTTTAACTCTTAGAGTTATGGATTATATAGGCAGTTACGAGGCTTTAGAAGTAGAATTTATTGCGACAGCGATTAGTACTTGGGCATCTAAGATTAGTCTTATAGTGACATGGACTAGGACTTTCTAGTAGTATGATTCCAGCAATGGTTGAGGCATATACATTAAAAAATTATACTGATGTTAATCATAAGTTTAATAAAGCAATTGAAATTATTATTTTTATTACGGTGCCGATGTGTATTGGAATATCTTTACTTAGTGGGCCTATTTGGACAATTTTTTATGGAGAAAGTACTCTTGGAGCAAGTATTTTAGCAGTTTGTATTTTTTCACCACTTTTTACAAATTTATTTACAGTCTCTAATTTTACATTACAAAGTATGAATAAATTTAAAATAGTGTATATAAGTGCTATAAGTGGAATTTTAATTAATACACTTTTAGATGTACCTTTTATGCTTATGTTTGATGTAATAGGCATTCCAGCTTATTATGGAGCGACGCTAGCAACAGTAGTTGGTCTTGGTTTTGCTTTAGTTTTGGCGATGTTAATTTTAAAGAAAGAATACAATTTTAAATATAATGAGATTAAGATAGTTACGAAAAAATGTTTAGTACCACTTAGTACGATGATAGTAGTAGTTCTTTTAATGCGAATTTTCTTACCAATTAATCTTAGTAGTAGGGCATCTTGTATTATGTTTACAGCCTTAATAAGTGTAATGGGAGCTATAGTTTATTTTATTGTTTCAAAACAAATGGGATTAATAGAAGAAGTTTTGGGTAAGGATTTTTTAGAAAAAGTAAAAAATAAATTTAGTTTAAAGAAAAAAAGGTCGATTAAGACCTAGTTAAAGCATATAAATGTTATTGGTATTCTCAATATCTTCAGTTGAATAAAGAGTATTATTTTCTAATTTAGTTAAGCGATGGTCAATGCGATTTATCAAGCGTTCTATTTTAGATAGTCTTGATTCTAATTCAGAGGTATTGTTAGCAATAGCTTGATTATCAACATTATTATACATCTGGGGCATTCCATTTGGCATAGGTCCGGCATAAAAACTACTGTTATAATTACTACTAGTTATTCCAGGATTTGCAATGTTTATATTAGGCATACCAAAATTGTTTGCATTCATCATGCTTGATTCAGCAAAAAAAGTATTACGGTCTTTTTTCATAAGATTTTATCCACCTCAGTATATTATATGTAAATTTAGAGAAAGTAGTGATTTAAAATGAGACTTAGAAGTTTGAAAGATAAGGATATTTTGTTAGATAATTGTGATTATTTAATTAAAAATTATAAAGAAATAAAAGGCAATTGGCAGAAAAAATTTAAAAATAATAATCCTATTCATTTAGAAATTGGGATGGGGAAAGGTGATTTTATCCAAGGTATGGCAAGGAAGTATCCCGATATTAATTTTATAGGAATTGAAAAGTATGATAAAGTTATTGGACGGGCGATAAAAAAATATCCAGTTAAACTTCCTAATTTATTTGTAATTAATATGGATGCTAAAGATTTAGAAAAAGCTTTTGACAAAGAAATTAGTCATATATATCTTAATTTTTCAGATCCTTGGCCTAAAGATAGGCATGCGAAGAGAAGACTTACAAGTATAGAGTTTTTAAAAATTTATGATAAGGTATTTAAAGATAAAAAAAGAATTACTTTAAAAACAGATAATTTAATATTGTTTGCAAGTTCTTTAGTTAGTTTAAATAATTATGGTTATAAATTTTTGAATGTTAATTTAGATTTAGCAAATAGTGATATTCCTAATGTGTTAACAGAATATGAAGTTAAGTTTCAAAATATGGGAGTTAGAATTAATTATTTGGATGTAGAAAAATTAAATTAAAACAGCATGTATTACAAGACGTTTATTGCCATTATCACTACAAGTAGATAAAGTTAAAATTTTGGAATTAGCACTTACAGGAACATTGAAGTCGTAGATACTTCTTTTAGTTAACATAGCAATAAAATCAAGATAATCAACGTCATCTTTAAAATATATTTTTAGATAATCATTAGTAACGGGAGTTCGGTATATAGAAAATATTTTAAAAGTCATATTTTCATAAAGAGTATTATAAGTAATTAACTGATTATCAGGGTTGGTATACCAATTTTTATTAGTGGTTTTATGAAGAGTGCCAAACATAACGCCACTATAATACATGTTATGACCATATATGATGTTATTTTTATCTAAATTCATAGGATTGTTGCGGAAATCTAAATAAACCCAACCATTCATATTTTTTTCTTTTTTAATATTATGTTCAAGATAGTAATCATTGTCTTTTGCTTGAACAACGGGATAGTCAACATTAGTATTATTAACTTTTAATTCACCTACAACTTCTTCGTTTACGGATAATAGGGAAGCTAATTTTTCATTGGTTATTAATTTGACAGGATTAGCTGGTTCTTCAGGTTTTGGTGTACTTTGTTTATTTTCTTCGTTTTTTTCGGCAATTATTTTATTTACTTCTTCTTTAGGTGTTAGTTCGATAACTTGGGCTAAATCATTTTGAATGGCATTAACTTCTTTTAATGCTATATAATTAGATACGCCGATATAAGTTACTACTAAAATAACAAGACTAGAGATAATAACACATACTTTTAAAGTATTAGTAATAGTTTGTTTAAAAATGTTTTGATCTAAATATTCTTTAGAGTATTCTAGAGATAGTTCTATTTTGTATTTACGTTTATATTTACGGTTTATATCTCTTAAGTAATTAATTATTTTTTCATCATTAATGTTTTCATGAATAACAATTTTGATATTGTTTTTGTTTTCTTTAATTAAAGTTTTAATGATAGTTTCTAATTCTGTGTTTATAAGTTTACTTAAGTGAATTACTTTTAAATATTTGTTTATTTTGCAGAAATTTGTAAAGTCAATTAAATCTTCTAAAGTAAAGGGAAGGGTTATTCTAACGTTAGTTTTATAGTATATATTTGAATATTTGATGAGATTATTTTTTTCCATAAAGTTGCTAATGTAAAGGATTTCGCCTCTAGTTTCACAGATAATTCCCGCTTTATCTAAGAGTTCAATCATAAATGGTTGGATGGTGGAACAATTTAAGTTTTTAATTGTTTTTAGATTAATTAAAGCTTCGCAAACACTATAAGTTAAAGGCTCTTCTTCTTTGATATAAAGAGAAGTTAGCATGTTTGATTTAGATAATAGGGGGATTATTAATAAACTTAAATCCATTTTGGAAATCATGACTTGTGATACATTATATTGAATCGATAATTCTTTGATAAATGAAGATAAAATTTTGGTATTTTCAGTTATATATGCATCACTAAAAATAAGTTCATTGTTACTAATAATATTAGTGTTAATTAAATCGTTATTAATTGTGCTATTATTAGTTTTATATGAAAATATTATGGTATTATTTTTAATATTTATTAAAATTTTTTTCATATACTCCACCTTATATATAATAGCATATCTTGACATTTTTTTAAATAATTTATAAAAAAATATTTCTTTTTTACATTTTTATGGTATAATTGAAGCATAATAGTAGTGTAGGAAGAGGTAAAAGAAAATGAAAAAATTGACAATAATAATTAGTATTGTAGCATTATTTTTAGGAGTCATGCCTATTAGGGTAGATGCAGCTCAATATACGAATACAACTGATATGGGTACAAAACATGGACAGATGTATATTGAATGGGATTATGCAAGTGATGCGGATAAAACAAATGGTATTAAGACTTGGCAGTTTTATTATATTCCAAATTCTAATAAAAAAGTTGTTTATATGGGGCTTAGACCTAATAAACAGGCTATAACTATTGAGAGTGTAGTTTTAGGTAGTAGTTTTACAAAAGAAAATGAAGAACAAACTGATGTAGGGCCTAATTATTTACTTCGAGTTAATAGTAGTAGTGGACTTACAGCTGGTCAAAGAGTGCTTATGTTTACAATTAAAACTAAAGATATTGCTACAGAAGGTTGTTATTTAAATCCCGAACCTTTAAATCTTAATTGTTCTACTAATATAGCTAATACTTATTTTGATAATAATGGTAATGAAATATCTAAAGATGAATATGATAAAGTATGTGCTAATAATCCAAGTAATCCTAGTGATCCAGAAAACCCAGGAAATGATGTACCTAATTCTAATACGGGTAGTGTGATTCCTTATATAGCAGTAGGTGGAGGATTAATAGCTGTTGCAGGTGTATATTTATTTAGTAGGAAATCTAATAAGGTTTATAAATTATAATATTAAAAATAAAGCAAGATAGTTTGGTAATGGACTTCTTGCTTTTTGTTAGTGGTTAAAACTTTTAAATATTTATTAATATTTTTACACAAAAAAATCAATTTTCTTTGTGCACTTTTTTTAATTTTTTTATTTATTTTATTTGAATATAAATATTTTTTATGTTATATTATAGACATTAGGAGTGATATTTATGCGTGAATTTACGGAACAAGAGTTAGTTAGAAGAGAAAAGGCAGAAAATATTAGAAAAATGGGAATAGATCCTTTTGGACATAATTTTAAGAGAACAGGATATGCCTCTGATATAAAAAATAAATATCAAGATATTGAACATGATGAATTAGAAAACTTAAATATTATAGAAGTTGTTGCAGGAAGAATTATGTTTATCAGAAAAATGGGAAAAGCTTCTTTTTTCTCTGTTAAAGATAAGAGTGGTTTGATTCAAGTTTATATTTCCATTAATGATATTGGTGAAGAAGCTTATGGATTATTTAAAACTGCTGATATTGGAGATATTGTTGGGGTTCGTGGAAAAGTCATGAAAACAGGAACAGGTGAAGTTACAATTAAATGTTTAGAGTATACACATTTAGTTAAAGCCTTAAAACCACTTCCAGAGAAATTTCATGGATTAAAAGACATGGATCTAAGATATAGACAAAGATATGTAGATTTAATTATGAGTGATGAATCGCGAAATGTAGCTTTTATGCGGCCAAGGATAATTAGATCTATTCAAAATTTTATGGATAGTGAAGGATTTGTTGAGGTTGAAACGCCACTTTTAACGACGCTTCTTACAGGAGCTTCGGCTAGACCTTTCATAACACATCATAATACGCAAGATTTAGATATGTATCTTAGAATTGCTTTGGAGCTTCCTTTAAAAAGATTATTAGTAGGCGGTATGGAAGCGGTTTATGAAATTGGTAGAGTTTTTCGTAATGAAGGAATGGATCCTAAACATAATCCGGAGTTTACATTAATGGAAGCATATCTTGCTTATAGTAACTTAGAAGGTATGATGGATTTAACAGAGAAAATGTTTCAAACGATTGCTAAAGAAGTATTCCATAAAATGACTTATCATTTTGGGGGATATGATATAAATTTAGAAGGGCCTTGGAAGAGGATTAGTATGGTAGAGGCAATAAAAGAAAAAACGGGAATTGATTTTAAAAAAGAGATGACTGTAGAGGAAGCTTTAAGTCTTGCTCAGGAGCACAAAATAGCAGTGCAAGAGCATGAAAAAACAGTAGGGCATATTATTAATTTATTTTTTGAGACATATGTTGAAGAAACTTTGATAGAACCAACTTTTTTGTATGGGCATCCAATTGAGATTTCACCACTTACTAAGAAGAATCCTGAAGATCCAAGATTTGTTGATCGTTTTGAGTTATTTATTGCTGGAAAAGAGTTTGCTAATGCTTATACTGAGCTTAATGATCCAGATGATCAATTAGTTAGATTTGAGGCTCAATTAAAAGAGAAAAACTTAGGTAATGATGAGGCTAATGACATTGATATGGATTTTATTGAAGCTTTGGAGTATGGAATGCCACCGGCTGGGGGTATAGGATATGGTATTGATAGACTTTGCATGTTATTTTTAGAGCAAGAATCAATTCGGGATGTACTTTTATTTCCAACTATGAAACAAAAAAATTAAAAATGAAGGGAGAGACTGTAAAAAGGTTTCTTTTTTTAAAAAATGACAATTAATCTAAATTAAATAGATTAAGAGTCTTAACGAAAATATTTTCGGGTAGGTTTATATTAAATTTTTATTTGACCAAAATGTAACTCATGTTTTATAGTTATAATGGAACATTTAATAGTTGGGTATTTGCCAAATCTCAAAATGATAGGAGGCGATGTAATGAAGAAAGATACAACAATAAGTATTTTATACATTATCATCTTTTTATTAATTATATTGCTCTTTATAGCATTAATAAATTAAAAAAATGCCTAACTAAAAGCTTTAGTTAGGTGAAACCATTTATTAGCGAACACTCAATAAGCGTTATTAAGTGTTCCTTTTTTATTTTATGAAGTTTCCTTCATCTGTATTCATTATATTATATTTTATT
>ERZ777011.2080-NODE-2080-length-17579-cov-15.928270_pt1 | contig 17579 bp, 16 predicted proteins | sample MGYA00374964_ERZ777011 | MGnify/ENA primary metagenome ERZ777011 (study PRJEB29310, sample SAMD00008975) | mouse gut metagenome | study: EMG produced TPA metagenomics assembly of the Metagenome analysis of fecal microbiota from mouse which was promoted...
AGAAGGCTTTTTATCCCGGAAAGACTACCTCAACGCGTCTGCTGAATAGTTACTATCAAGAATTTTAATGGTTAATTTGTGTTAAATATGGTTTGATTTGTTTTAAGGCGCGATTTTTTTGATTAGAAAGGACGGTTTAGATTTTGGTTTTTGTGTTTATCCGGATGCCGGATTCAACAGTGAATACATAGATGATAACTTATATGTTATTGGTTGTCAATGTATTGTTTTTTTATTTCCTGTTGTTGCCACGCTTGGCAGTATGTTTGTTTGCGTTTTTGAGTGAATACGGTTGTTTTCGTCTTTTTGAGGAGGCTGATTTGTGATGGTGGCTAAAATGAATATTAATTCGTAAAGTGCATATGCTGTCTGCTGCTCAGCCTGGCAGGAATGGCATCATCTCAGTCGGCAGAGGCGCTTCTGCGCATATGCTTTTCTTTGATACCGGGTGGATGAATTCGATACGTCTGGCGTGGAGGGATATTCCGCCGTCGCGGTTGCTGCGTTTGGCGCCGTATTTCAAGTCTCCTTTTATTGGGTGGCCGGTGGCCGACAGTTGGACGCGTATCTGATGTTTTCTCCCTGTCAGTAGATTGACCTTCAGAAGCGTGTATCTGTCTCCTTCAGCAACGGTCTCGTATGTCAGCACAGAGCGTTTCGCGTCCTTTTGTCCAGGGCGGGCTATGAACGTCTTGTTGAGCCGGGAGTCGCTTATGAGCATGTCTTCCAAGGTGGCAGCATCCTTTTCGGGCTTTCCTTCTACGAGCGCGAAGTATGTCTTGTGAATCTCGCCGTTCCGAAGCATGTCGTTGAGTCGTGAAAGTGCTTTGGAGGTTTTGGCGAAGACCACAGCTCCGCTTACAGGGCGGTCGATGCGGTGTACAACACCGCAGAAGACATTCCCCGGTTTGGCGTATTTCTCCTTGATCCATTGCTTGACGGTTTCTGAAAGGGGAGTGTCGCCGGTCTTGTCGCCTTGGACTATTTCGCCAACGGCCTTGTTGACTATTATTATGTGGTTGTCTTCGTAGAGAACTTCCATATTGAGTTTTTTGAAAAGAAAAGCCGGCTTCCATAAAGCCGGCTTTATTGGTGGCGGGGGCAGGACTCGAACCTACGACCTTTGGGTTATGAGCCCAACGAGCTACCACTGCTCCACCCCGCGATGTTTTACGGGTGCAAAGTTACTGCCATTTTCCGATATGGCAAAATTTTTCTGCAAAAATATTTCGACGTTTCAGGTGTTTTGGGTTATATGTGCCATAAATATCCTGTTTGTGCCAATGTCCGATTGTGGATTCTACGATTCTTGTATCGAACATTCCGATTCTTCGCGTATCTTTTCGCCCAGTATTTTCGCGTTCTTGACTCCGAGGGCACGCAGGCGTTCGGCACGGCTGACGAGGCTTGTGCCTCCGCGTGTGAGGCTGCGGTAGCACGCGTCGTATGCATTGCGTGCATCGTCGAGGCTCTTCTCTATGCGCTGGAGCTCGTTTGCGAATCCCACGAATTTGTCGTATAGCAGACCGCCGAGTTTTGCGATGTTGTCGGCGTTGTTGTTGCGTTGTTCGGAATTCCACATCTGGTTTATAAGCTGCATCACGGAGAAAAGATGGGCAGGGGCCACGATGCACACTTTGCGCTGGTAGGCATAGTCCCAAAGGTCAGGGTCAAGCCCTACGGCAGTGATGTATGCGCCTTCGTTGGGGATGAACATAAGCACATGTTCGGCTGAGTTTTTGACCATCCGTTGGTACTGCTTGTCGGCGAGTTCCTTTATATGTCGCCTCACGGATTCGAGATGCCTTTTGCCGGCCATCTGCCGGTTCGTCTCGTCGTCTGTCCCGCAGAAGTCGGTGTATGCGTTGAGGGATACTTTGGAGTCGATTATTAGGCAGTGGTCGTCGGGAAGGAACACCACCACGTCGGGGCGCAGGCCGCGTCCCGAGTCGTCGTCCCGGAGCGTGTTTCCGGATGAATCTCGCGTAAGTTGTGATGAGAAGTTTATGTCCCGTTTCAGACCGGCCTTCTCAAGCATCGTTTCCAATATGATTTCGCCCCACCGCCCTTGCTGGCGGGAATCGTTTTTGAGTGCGGACGTGAGGTTGCGGGCTTCGTCTCCGATTGTCCTGTTCAGCTCCATTAGCCGTTCGATCTGATCGGCCAGGGATTTTCGGGCGGCGTTTTCGGCCACGTATGAATCAGTGCATGCGCGGTTGAATTCCTCAAGGCGTTGGCGCATAGGACTGAGCAACGCTTCCATCTGTTCGCTGTTGGTGCGGCGTATCTGGTTGGACTGTATCCTCAGCGACTCCTCTGCCAAGGCCTTGAAGCGGGCTTCCGAAGCTTCGGCATTCTGTCGGTCGCGTTCGGTGAAACGGCGTTCCATTTCTGTCATGCGCCGTTCGTATTCCTCTCTGACTGCCTCTGCGGATGCTTTGCCGTTGCCGTTCTTTATGAGCATGGCGGCAATCAGGGCTATTACTGCGAGGAGGAGCAAAACTATGATTATCGTGTCGATTGTCATTTTTCCGTAAGATTTTTGAATTCGGGAGATGCCCATGTCGAGAAATCCTCAAGAATGAGCAATGCCGGGAGGTCCAGCCGGTTGAGCATTTCTTTTGCCTTTCCCGCCCCCATTGCCATGCATGCCGTGGCATAGGCGTCGGCTTCGGCTGCGGTCGGGGCTACCACGGTCGCGCTCAGTATGTCGGTCTTTGCGGGACGGCCGGTGAACGGGTCTATCGTGTGGCCGAAGGAATGGCCGTCGGTGCCGTTATGGAAATTCCTGTAGTTTCCGGATGTTGCCACGCCGCATCCGGAGACGGTTATGACTTCCTGTGATGCGTGTCTTGTGCCGTGGAGGTCTTTCAGCGGACGGTCAATGCTGATGTTCCACTTCCTGCCTTTGGAGTTGACGCCTGAGCAACGGATTTCGCCACCGATTTCCACAAGGAAGTTTTCCACTCCGTTGCGCTTCAGCATTTCGGCTGCTGCGTCGCATCCGTAGCCCTTCGCGATCGCGGAAAAGTTGAAACTGATGCTTCGGTTGTCTTTGTGTATTACGTCATCTTTAATATAGGTGTGGCCCATGCCTGTCAATGCGAGCAGACTGTCGATTCTCAACGTGTCGGCGGTTGGCTTGTGTCCCTTTCCGAATCCCCATGCGGTGATGAGCGGTGAAAGCGTGGGGTCGAACATCCCTCCGCTTTGCCTGTGGATTCTGGCCGACAACGAGTAGATGTCTTTCAGCATACTGTCGGCCTTGCAAGAATCCGAGGCATTCAGCCGGGATACAAGCGACTCCGGGTCGAAGACTGAAAGGCTACGGCCCACACGTTCCAGTACAGGGCGGATAGAGTCGGCAAGCGATTCGTCTCCGTCGAAGGTCATATGGTATACGGTGTTCCATATCGCCCCTTCCGCATGCCGGTAAGGCGCAGAAGGCCTGCATGAAGCCGACGCCAACAAAAACGTCGCCGCCAGTGTTTTTATTATGGTGTATTTTATCGGGATACGCATCTTTTGTTACATCATATGTTTTTAATCAGGCAAAGTTAGCGATTATTCCGATATGTTTTGCTAAATTTACGCCGTAAAAAAAGACATTGGACATATGAAAGAATCATTTGTGTTTTTGGCTGACGGCTTTGAGGACATCGAAGCCCTGACCGTAATTGACTTGCTGCGCCGCGCCGGAATGCCGGTGAAGACGGTATCGATTGCTTCGTCGCTTCAGGTGAAGTCGGCCCATGGAATCACGATAACTGCCGACGAGGCGTTTGACGACAAGCTTTTCGTCAATCCTGAATGGCTCATCCTTCCCGGCGGGATGCCGGGCGCGACCAATCTCTATGAGTTTGCCCCGCTTGGAGAGTTGCTTCGTCGCCATTCCGGAAATGGAGGGCATATCGCGGCAATCTGCGCCGCACCGGCAGTGGTGCTTGGCCAGCTCGGTCTTCTCGAAGGCGAAAAGGCCACGTGCTATCCCGGTTTCGGCAACCTCCTGAAGGGAGCGGAGGCCGTGGATGCCCCTGTGGTGGTGAGCGGAAAGTTCGTAACGGCGAGCGGTCCGGCCAAAGCCATGGCATGGGCTCTTGAAATCATACGGGTGCAGTGCGGCCTGCAGAAGATGGAGGAAGTCGCGTCAGGACTCCTTTATGCAGGACATGCGGACGGCTCAGACTGCGCTTTAGGATGAACTATCAGACAGTCGGAGGGAATGGCAAGGGGATATACAAGGAGAAAATGAGCAAATTCATCTCCTTCGCCTTTCCTGTTTCTTCCGCCGATGAGGCGAAAGCGGCAATCAAATCATTGCAGAACGAGTATCACGACGCGCGCCATGTATGTTGGGCATATATGTTGGGTGCCGACCGTGCCCGGTGGCAGCTCAACGACAACGGAGAGCCGTCGGGCACTGCCGGAAAGCCTATTCTGGGCCAGATCAACAGTCTCGGCGTTACCGACGTTGCTGTCGTGGTTGTCCGTTATTTCGGAGGCATCAAGCTTGGCACACCGGGGCTGACCGCCGCTTACCGGGAAGCCGCGCGTCTCGCCATCACCGATGCGGGCATTGTCGAGAAGCAGGAAATGTCCCGGCTTAGCATCACGTTCCCTTATATGTCGGTCAACGAGGTCATGAAGACGGCGAAGCTTCCCGGGCTGAAAATCGTTGAGCAGGCTTTCGACAATTCTTGCTCCATGACCATAGAGATGCCGCTTGACATGATGGAGGAAATCGCAGGCCGGCTTGGCTCGGTCGATGGTGTTTCGATTGCGGGTTAAGAGTGTGTTTGGAATTTTCTTCATGATTTTTTATGGAGGATTCCGGGACGGATTCGCGTATTAAATCCCGGCCATTCGGGGCGGAAAGGGTGGCATTTCCGGCTAAAACGAAGCCCGTCAGAGGCTTCCGTGTGGATTTTTTGCAGAAAATGGGCTGCAAATCGTTTCTATGTCAAAAAAAATGCCGATATTTGCACGGTCAAATCGGAAAAGGGCCTGAATCCGGCTCCGAGAACGGCTCAAATACGATTATAATCAACCAAATTAATACGTTCTAAAGACATGACAAAAGCTGATATCGTGAACGAGATTTCCCGCAGCACAGGCATTGAAAAATCCGCTGTGCTGGCCACTGTCGAAAAGTTCATGGAAGTAGTGAAAGACAATATGGCCAGTGGCGAGAACGTTTATCTCCGTGGTTTCGGTAGCTTCATCATCAAGACCCGCAAGGAGAAGACGGCCCGCAACATCTCACAAAACACCACTATCCGTATTCCGGAACACAAGATTCCGGCGTTCAAGCCTTCGCGCGTGTTCCTCGACCAGGTAAAATAAACAGAAGTTAAAACATAAACAACAATCTTACGACTATGCCAAGCGGAAAGAAGAGAAAAGGCCACAAGATGGCCACGCACAAGCGTAAAAAAAGACTGAGAAAGAACCGTCATAAGAAGAAGTAAGCCAGTCTGCGGAGGTTTTCCGCAACCGGATTTTCAAATGACGGAAGTCTGAATTCTCAGAAGACAGACACGGGAATGGCTTCGCCTGACGACAGGCTTGCCAGTCCCGAAGTCTGTTTCTTACATTCATTCAAATTGATGAAATGAAAAGCGAATTAATTGTAGACGTGCAGCAGAAGGAGATTTCGATCGCGCTGACCGAAGACTCCCGGCTTGTGTCGCTCCAGAAGGAGAGCCGCAACATCGCGTACGCGGTGGGCGACCTTTATCTGGCAAAGGTGCGCAAGCTGATGCCCGGCCTCAACGCCGCGTTCGTCGACGTGGGCTACGACAAGGACGCTTTTCTTCATTATCTCGATCTCGGCTCGCACTTCATGGCCTATTCCGGATTCATGAAGGAAGCGCTCGCCGACCCAAAGAAAATCCCCTCTCCCGCAAATTTCAAGCCCAAGGAGGAGATTCCGAAGCAGGGTTCCATATCGCAGGTGCTTTCGCAGGGACAGCACCTTCTGGTGCAGATTGCAAAAGAACCGATTTCGTCGAAAGGCCCGAGACTCACCACCGAAATATCCTTCACCGGAAGGTTCATGGTGCTGATTCCATTTGCCGAAAAGATTTCCATATCGAGCAAAATCAAGTCCACCGAGGAGAAGATACGCCTTCGCCAGCTTATAGGGAGCATAAAGCCGAAAGGTTTCGGCGTGATAGTCAGGACTTCGGCCGAGAACAAACGTGTAGCCGAACTCAACCATGAGATGCGCACGCTCGTGAAATGCTGGGAAGACTCGATAGCCAAGATGCAGCGCAGCAAGCCTGCGGCCCTCATTTTCGAGGAGGAGTCGAGGGCTGTGAGCGTGATTCGCGACCTGTTCAGCTCCAGCTTTGAAAGCATCTACGTCAACGACAAGGAGACGATGGAGCAGATACAGAACTATGTGGCTCTCATCGCTCCGGAACGCAAGGACATTGTGAAGCTCTACGCCAAGGAGATGCCCATATTCGACCATTTCAGCATCACGCGGCAGATTAAAAGCTCGTTCGGAAAGACCGTTTCGTTCAAGAGCGGGGCATACATCATCATCGAACACACGGAGGCCCTTCATGTGGTCGATGTCAATTCAGGCAACCGTTCCAAGGCAACCAACGACCAGGAGACCAATGCGCTTGAGGTGAACCTCAGGGCTGCCGACGAAATAGCCCGCCAGCTCAGACTCAGGGACATGGGCGGAATAATCGTGATTGACTTCATAGACATGAACAAGGCGGAACATCGGCAGACCCTCTATGACCATATGCGTGAGGTGATGGCCAATGACCGTGCGCGCCACAACATCCTTCCTCTGAGCAAGTTCGGCCTTATGCAGATCACACGGCAACGTGTGCGTCCCGCCCTCGACATCGCGACTTCCGAAACCTGTCCTTCATGTTTCGGCAAGGGTGAGATTCAGCCTTCGCTCCTTTTTACCGACAAGCTCGAGGAGAAGCTGGACTATTTGGTCAATAATCTGAAGGTCAATAAATTCACTATGTACATACATCCTTTTGTGGATGCGTATGTAAAGAAGGGGCTGCTTTCGCTCTACGGCAAATGGCGCAGGCGCTTCGGGCGCGGCTTCAAGGTGGTTGCCGACGAATCCCTGGCTTTCCTGGAATACAAGGTGATTGACCCTACGGGCAAGACCATCGACCTCAAAGAGGAAAGCGACATGCAGTCGAGCCAGTCGAAGTCTGGCTCCAAAATAAAGAACCGAGATAAAGAAGAAAACTGATCCGCATAAAAACAGGCTGCCGCGCCGTAAGGCTTCGGAGGCAACCGTTCATGAAAACGAGACAAGGAAGACCGGTGCTGTGCGCGCCAGTCTTCTTTTTTTCAGTGCAGTTTATGTTTTTGCTGACTCATACGGACAGTTCGAGCTGGTTGCCCACGAGCCGGAAATACTCTCCTCTGAGAGCCACGAGTTCGGAATGTGTTCCTGATTCCGTTATTTTCCCGTCCTTCATAAACAGAATCCTGTCGGCGTTTTTCACCGTTGACAGACGGTGGGCGGCGATGATCAGGGTCTTTCCTTTGTGGAGCTTGAGTAGCCGTTCGGTTATGGCGCGCTCGTTTGTCGCGTCGAGGGATGATGTGGCTTCGTCGAGGAAGAGGATTTCAGGGCGTTTGTAGACGGCGCGTGCTATGAGAAGGCGTTGCTTCTGTCCGCCGCTGAGTTCCATTCCTGTCGGGCCGATGCGTGTGTTGTAGCCCATCGGAAGCTTTTCTATGAAGTCGGTCAGTCCGGCTGTGCCTACGGCTTCTTTCACGCGTTCCATGTCGGCGTCGTCTTCTGAGAGGGAGACATTGGCCTTTATGGTGTCGCTGAATATGTAGCCCGACTGCATCACCACTCCGCAGTGCCTGAGCCAGTCGTCGCGGTCGAGAGCGGCCACGTCAGTGCCGCTCAGCGAGAGGGTTCCGCGCTGCGGGATGTAGAATCCGAGCATCAGTTTGATGAGCGTCGTCTTGCCGCATCCGCTTTCGCCGACTATTGCCGTGGTTTTTCCGGGTTCTATTTCGAGCGAGAGGCCGTCAATAACGAAGGGCGAGGACGATCCGGGATATTTGAAGCCAGCGTTGCGGAACTGGATGAGCGGTGCGGAATACTTGGCTGATCCGTTCCGTTCAGTGTCTTCGTTGAGCACCTCGTCGAGACGTTCGTAGGAGATGGCCGCGTCCTGCACCGAGCCGATGGTGGAGATAAGGCTGCGGAAAGGGGAGGAGAGACGCCCTACGATGTATCCGACCGTCATCATCGCGCCGATAGTAAGCTGGTCGTTTATGACAAGAGTGGCGCATATTCCTGTTATGGTGATTTCCTTCAGACGTGCAATCAGGTTCTGACCTCCGTTCATGCCCATGCTCATCAACGTGGACTTAAGGGAAAGACGGTTGATTCTCTTCTGTGTATCCTCCCATTTTCCGAGTTTGGAGTGCTGGGCGTTGTTGGTCTTTATCTCAGTCATGCCGTTGACGAGTTCGTAGACGTGGTTGCGGTTTTCGGCAGCCTGAGTGAAGAATGCGTAGTCTATGCCACGCCGGGGGCGCAGGAAAAGCGTGGTCCATGCCACTTCCCCGAGTGTCATGGCAAGGAAGAATATGAAAATGAACGGATTGTAGTATATCAGCAGTCCGGAGAAGATGAGCAGATTCAGGAGCATGAAGAATACGGTCTGAGGAATCTGGAGCAGGAAATCCTTGATGCGGCTTTGATCGTCGATTTTCTGTATGAGTTCAGAGGCGGCTTTGCGGTCGAAGAAGGAAAGCGGAAAGCTGATCAGTCGTCCAAGGTACTTGTGCAGCATCTCGATATTTAGCGAAAGCCCGAGCTTGATAAGCAGATATTCAAGAAAATTGGAAGATGCGGCGTTGCCGAGGAAGACGGCCAGCTGGCCGAGGACGAGCATCCATACGAGGCTTATGTCGCGGAGGGCGATGCCTTCGTCCACGGTCTGTTGCAGGAGCAGCGGCGCGAGAAGGTCGGCTCCCATGCAGATGAGCGAAAGGAAAATTATCCAGAAGAATGCAGACTTGTGGCGCGTCAGTTCCTTCCATACGAGCGATAGAAGCCCTTTGATAGTGTTTGACTTGACAAACTTCTGACTGTCAAAGTCGTCCATAGGTTCAGCCACTATGACTATCCCCCGTTCGTTGCCGTTGAGCCAATAATTGCAGAATTCCTCTTCTGTGAGCTTCATCTTACCCTCGGCAGGGTCGGCTATGTGGAATATCTTCCTTTTCGGGTCGATTTCGTAGACCACCACGAAATGGCGTTGTTGCCAGTAGATGATTGCCGGGCAGGGCATCCTGTAGATGTCGGCCACGGATATGCGGACGGCGGCGGCCTCCATCCGTATGGAATGGAAGCCGTCGATGATGTCTTTTACAGAGATTCCGAGTTTGCTGATGTCGGCAAGGGAACGCAGATGCTTGAGCGGAATCCGTTTGCCGTAATGGCGGGCAATCATACGGATGCACGTAATCCCGCAGTCGGAATTCTCAAGCTGCCTGTAGGCCCTGAACCTCATGCGTCAGGGTTCGTTTAATTGCCGAGGACAGAAGTTTCCGCTCCGCTCGTGACAGAAACGTCGATTCTCGGATCTATTTTCTTGCCGTAGTCAAACGTATATGCAAGAGACAGGCTTACGCTTCTTCCTGTGGTCCATTCCTGCTTGTTGTTGTGGTATGGGCCTGAATTGATTATATATCTGTAGACAGAATGTTTGACGAAAGGATTGGATAAAGAAACAAGTAGGTTGAAATTTCCGGTTCCATAACCGAAAAACAGCCAAAGTTGTTCGGGGGCGTGCCGCATTGTCGTTCCTCCATCCTTAAGCGATTTGGATTTGAAATAATACGTGATTCCGGCATTGCAGTTGCCGAAAAAGGCATTTGCCCTCAATTCAGGTCTGACGAAATTGTAGCTACGGTGAGTGCCTGTAAAATAATTGTGGTCGAATTCAACTCCAGCCATGAGTCTCAGATGGTTCTTGAACAGCTTGACGTTCAAATCATATTTGAAGTGTACGCATCCATAGTTGGCTGTGTTTGAATATCTTTTGATTACACCGTCATAATCTTGACCTCCCGGAGTGTATGTGAAATATTCCCAATTGTCCCATAATGACCAATCGGCTGTAAAATTCATGTCGAGCCAGTTCAGCGGAATCCATGAATAATTTATGGATGCATAATAGTTCTTTAGGGATTCTATATGAGGATTCCCTTCAATCCAGACCAATTCAGATTCTCTTAAAATCATCTCGTTGGTTGATGCAGCAGAAGGAGGTGTGTTGTTGGCGGAAAAATCAATGTTAAGATAGTTTTTCCGGTTTATTGTGTAATTGAGCCAGAACATTGCTGATGGCATAAACTTGGTTTCCCTGACTTGATGGTTTATGTTCCAGTCGGCAATCGATAGCTGGGGTCGGAATGCAATGTATAAATCCGGATTGATTTGATAATACCATTGGAGTATTAATTCAGTCTGTCCCCGGTGTTGCCACTGGCGCGGTCTGGAATCGGCCCCGTCGAGTGAAGAGCCTTCGTATAAAGTTGAGTGCCAACTTCTTTTTTCCGAGACAGCCCCCTGTATGTTCATCGCTGGATTAAGTCTCCAAAAAAAGTTGACATCCAGGCTTGCTGCGTTGGCATTTTCGCGTGAGCGGGTTGTGATTGCGTTTTTTTCTCCTTCGGTATTGGATGAGAACCTGTTGTTGTGAGAATGCGTGTATCTCCATACGGAATTCATGGAGAACTTGTCGCTTATCCTGAAATAATAGTTGCCAGAGACTTCAGCAGATGTTTTGCGGTCTTTGGAATGGGTGTGCATTCCGGTTCCGTCGAAAAGGCTTGGCGTGTAGAAGACCGATCCGTTTTGATGACTCTCCGGATTCCGGTTCCATAAGAAACTTGCATTGTGGGTAGCTACAAAGTTCTGACCGGCCGTATATCTTGCGTTGAAGGCGGCTTTTATGTTGTCGTTGCGTATTGCATTGTCGTCAGAGAACTCGGTTCGGTCTATGCGTTCATAAAAATTCCCATTGTACCATACGTCGTCGAAAGTTTGGTTTTCATAGCTTCCGGTTTGATGGTCTCGGTTATAACTTCCACCAACCGTGGCATTGAACGTCATCTTCTTGTAAGCGAATTTGGATGAAAGATTGTAATTTCCATTATTGGGAAATGTCTGCCATGCGTCAAGTTTGGTCAATCCACCGAAGGTGTATTCTTTCATTATGAAGTTGACCACGTTTGTTGCGCCCCTGAATTTCGGATCGTCAGGATTCTGGATATATTCCACGCGGATGGCGTTTTGAGGCCAGAATGTCCTTAAGTCAGTATCATCTGCGGGATTGCCGTTTATGAATATGGTTACAGCACCGCCTGTCCGGCTCATTATCTGGTTTTCTTTTACGTACAGAAGCGGAGTTCCCATATTGTCGATAAGGGACACGGCATCGATGGCAAGGTTCTTCTCGTTCTTTCGTGGCACGAACACGGCCTTGTTTCCTTCAAACCATGCATTCTCACCTGTAACCACCAGTTCTTTAAGTGTTGTTGTCTTGTTGTCATTGTCGGCAGCCGTTGTGTTTTTCTCCTGACTGTTGTTTTCCGGCGCATTATCGGCAGTCTGCTGGGCGTTGGCGCACAGCAATGATAGAGCGGCAAATATCGTTAGGTAGATTCGCTTCATAATGTTAAGGTTAGTCTGGTTTATAGTATGCAGATTGCTGCATAATAAATGCCGCAATCCGTTATTTCGCAAAACTTCCTTTCAGGGAAACAAAAACATTTATATATCCATTTTACAGTTGAGTCCGTTTTTTGACCCATAGCACATTCTGTAGCCGTTCTTGCAGGTCTGCCTGTTACGGCTGTTGAGGCAATTCCTGGAGTCATTTGTGCAATTGCCTCCATTCGTGATGTAGCCACGGCGAACTTTTTCTTCTTCATTTGCACCGCCGAATACGAGCGTGTTGGCCCCGGCGTTTTCTGTGAGAGAGTCAAAGAACTCGTGGATACTTGTTTTTGTTGTATCCATAACTATATATGTGTTGATATAGCGTTTATTCCTTGCACGAACCTGCATTTATCGAGCCTTTGCAATGATACGTATTTGTGCAGTTCCCGTTTATGGAATCCTTGCATTGGCTTGATATGTTCTTGCATTTTGAATTGTTAGTCATTCGAGTACTTGTTACGCCTTTTGCGATTATCCTGCCTCCGACAGACTTGAATGCCACATTGGAGTCGTTGATTGAATCAATGAAATCCATAATCCTGTTTCTTCTGTTTTCCATGTCATTTGGTGTTTAGTGGGTGATTATTGGTGCATATGCAGTTCCTCAAAACGTTCGATGATGAATTCGTCCATCTCGTCGGCGGTGTAACCGTAGATGCACTTGTAGGGTTCGGGATGCTCGGTAGCCTGTGTGCGGCAACCGCCTCCGCATAGCGGGGCTATGCGGCATTCGTGGCATACTGGCTTGGAGAACTTGCTTGCCATCCGCTTCTCAAAACGGTCTCCTTCCCAGACCACGTTGCCGTCGTCGGCAAGGCGTCCCATCCTATGTTCCGGCTTGAAGTCGCGGGCTGTGCAGCAGAACACGTCGCCGTTGTAGTTGACAAGCAACTGGTTGCGCTTGTCGCCGTAACATGAATCGCACACGCCGTTGAGAATGCGATTGTTTCCGGTCCGGAATCCGGCTTCGTTGAGCCGTTTGCGAAACTGTCGGGTCTTGGCGTATGTCGGGTCATTGTTCTTGTTGTCCCCGTCTTGCCAGACTCGTTGGTAGTCAACACTGACAAATTTCTTTACTTCGTCGGGCCACGCTGAGATTATCTCGATGATTTCGTTTGTGCTTTCGATGTTCTCTGCCGTATAGTTTATCCGCAATCCGATCGGAAGCTCCGCTTCTGCAAGTTTGCGGACATTTGTCAGGATGTCGTCGAACGACGGTGTGCCGCCTTTCCCGAAACGTGTCTTGTTGTGGTTCTCGCGTCCTCCGTCGAGCGTGATTTGAAATCCCGCCTGATGCGGTTTCAGGAAAAGGATCATCTCGTCTGTAAGAAGATGTGAGTTGGAGGTGAAATGGACGCTGATGTCTATTCCGGCATCTTTGCAAAGAGCTGCTATTTCGCTGATTAGCGGTTTTACAACCTCATCGAAACGCAGTAGCGGCTCTCCCCCGAAGAAAGAGAGTTGCAGATATTTGAGATTCGGTTGCTTTGCGATTCTGTTTTTTTACGAGCTTTACCACATTTCCGTATGTTTCCGGTGTCATGCAGGAGCCTTTGATATGGTTCTCGTAGCAATACCAGCAACGGAAGTTGCAGTCGAGCGTCGGATTGATGTGCAGAAGCAGGAAAGAGTCGTTGTTGTCGATTTCGTCAATACGTTTTCGGAGAGCGTCGACTTCATCAAAATCGTCCGCCACAACCGCACCGGCCTCCTCAAGCTGCTTCTGCAATTCGGAAGATATGGATGTGATATCGCCGTTTCTGACTTTTGCGAAGCCGTCGGAAGAAGACTTTACGGCAACGAAAGAGTCGGTGAAAGCGTTGAATATCAGCCCCGCCTTCTCGCCGAGGCTGATATAGGAGTTGTAGCGGCTCAGCTTCATAGTTTAAAAGCTATAGTTTTTGATTCTGACAGTACACCTTACTGCCACACCCCAAAGTTACGACATTATTTTTATTTCACCAAATTTTATTTAAGAAAATTTCAAAAAAAGTTTCTAAAATAAGATATTGTGGGATAAAAAATAACGAACGGTGTCGTGGTTTAAATCAGAGGTGCGACGAATTGTTGAGAGATTCTTCATATATGTCAAATCCGGGATCTATTTTCTTGCCGTAATCGAAAGTATATGTCAAATCAATGCTGATGCTCCTTCCTGTTGACCATTGTATTCTTGAGGCAGAGTATGGTCCATCATTAGTGGTTGATTTCTGGACAGTATGATTGTTGAACGGTTGGGATACGCTGATTCCTGCGTTTAAACTACCATTTCCATATCTGAAGCTCATCCAGCAGTGGTTGGGATAGAATGTTTCTTCAGTTCCTCCGTTGGACAGCCCTTTTTGTTGCCCGTTCCATCCGGCCGTAAGATTGCAATTGCCGAAGCTCCAGCTTGCCGAGACTCGGGGTCTGAAGTACGCAAGGCTCTTGTGCAGTCCGCCGGTGTAGTAAGAATAGTCATAAGCAATATCGCCGTGCAGCACCAGCCTGTTTTTGAAAAGCCGGACATTAATGTCGCATTGAGCCTTGAAATAACCGTTATGTCCGGCGTTTGCATATTGCAATATGATTCCGTCATAATCCTTGCCGCCGGGAAAATAGCGCATCATTTTTTCGTTCCTTCTCAGGCTCCAGGATGAAAAGAGCATCAGGTCAAGGAAAGATGAAGGCGAGGTAAAATAGTCTAAATGTAATGAATAGTAGTCGCTTGATTTTATGTGAGGGTTTCCCTTCAGCCAAGTGAGTTCTGTCTGGCGTATTATGACATCGTTTGTGGCGTTGGCGGCAGGTGTGCTTTCATGGTAAAAAGCCCATAAAGACAGGTTGTTCTTATTGTTTATGTTGTAGGAAGCGTTGAGTTGCACGCCGGGCAGCACTTGCGTTTCTTTGAATAGGTGGTTTGTGTTGCGGTCTTTTATGGTGATTTGTGGCGTGATACTCATTCTTACTCTTGATGAAGGCATATACCACCATTGTAATGAAGCAAAAGTCTCACCTAAACTTTGCCATTGGTGTGAATCAGTAGAGCCGGTATAATAAGAGGAATAAATGTCTCTTTTTTCTTTCACCCTTAAAACGAATGCTATGCGTTGGCTCATTATATAGCTTGCCCCGGCTTCTACGCCGAATGAGTAAGAGTTCTCGCGGAATCGGTTGATTATCTCTTCTGTGTCGCCTGAAGTGTATGATGCAAAACCATTGTTGTGCGAATGGTTGAAGTTCCATACAACTCCGAAGTGCCATTTGGCGTTAAAGCGGAAATTATATTTTCCATCTGCAAATGCTGATATGTTTCTGTCGTTGAATTGGCTTAGCATATTGTCTCCGCTGATTATCTGGGGGACAAAATGCAATGTGCCGTTTTTGTGGCTTCCTGGATTGCGGTTCCATTGCAGTTTTGCCTGATGTGATATGTTCATTTTTTCTGTCAGATATCTTGCATTGATTCCAGCATAGATGTTGTCGTTGCGGTTTGCGTTGTTGTCGGAGTTTTCGATGCGGTCGATGCGGTCGTAGAAATTGCCGTCATACCATATGTCCTTGAAAGTCTCTGTGCCATAGCTGCCCGAACGGTGGTCGCGGCTGTAGCCACCTTTGAACATCGCGTTGTAGGTCATTTTCTTGTAGACGAACTTGGATGATGCCTCATAGCTGCCTTCATTCGGGATGACCTGTCTTCCTCTGAGTTTGGTCAGGCCGCCGAGTGCATAGTCTTTCATTATGAAGTTTAGGATATTGTGTTTTCCTTCAAATTTGGGGTCGGGAGAACTTTCCATAAATTCCACCCTGAGGGCGTTCTTGGGCCAGAACGTTGACATATCCATATCATCGGCTGGAACGCCGTTGATGAAAATTGACACGCTGCCTCCAGTTCGGCTTTTTATGTTGCCTTTGTCCACATAAAGCACAGGAATGTGCATATTCTCTATGAGGGAGATGGCATCAGTTGCGAGGTTTTTCTCGTTCTTACGTGGAACGAACACGAACTTTTCACCGTCCACCCATGCATAGTCGCTTGTAACCACCAATTCCTGAAGAGTCGTGGTCTTTACATCATTTTCAGATTCGGTTATATGGTTTTCAGATTGTGCATAAGCGCAAATGCATATAAAATGAAAAATGATTGCTGTTAAAACAGATATATGGCGCATTTGAGTGGAGATAAATTGTATGAATGAGTTAAAGGAATCAATTCTTAGTTTTCTCTCGTTCATAATGATTGATTTTGAGGTAGTTGATTATTTGTACTGACAGTACACTTCACTGCCACGCCCCAAAGCTATAACATTAATTTCATTTCACCAAATTTTATTTAAGAAAATTTCAAAAAAAGTTTTAATATGCCAAAATTGGATTGAAAGTTCCTCAAAATCAGTGCGCAAAAATACGTGTGGGCATATTGTCCTGCGACCATATTATTTTGTGTTGATTGCATCCGGAAGTGGAAGGTCGCAGATACTCAGCGTTTCGGCAGAGGTGTAGGCGGCCGACATCGTTTTGCGGAACCGTCCGAGAAGCGGAGCGTACATCTCGCTGAAGCCGGGGATGAAGTCGGAATTGCCTTCTGCATCAAGCCTGCGCATCAGTTCGCCGACCGACAGACGTCCTATCTCTACGGCAGGTGCGATGCCGACTCTTTCCTTGTCCTCGCTGACGATGTAGATTATTCCGGCCTTCCTCAGGGCCTCCACGGAATGGTTGACGAGCTTCATAGGCAGGTCGTAATGCTTGGAGAGGTCATAGAGCGTGTAGGGCGTCCGGCCCCGGCGGAAACGGCGGAAGACGAGCGCGGTGATGACGAGTTCCACTTCGCGGCGGTAGCTTTGAGAGACATCGGATATGTCGCCCATATAGTTGTATGCGAAAACGTTCTGTAGCGAGTAGGTGAGCACGCAGCCCGTGAGCAGTATGAGCCAGGAAAGCTGAAGCCATATGAGCATCAGGGGCAGGAATGCGAACGAGCCGTAGATGGCATTGTATTTCGTAACATATATCTGTCCGTTGACAAACAGGAGCTGGAGAATCTGAAAGGCAATTGCGCACACTGCGCCCGAGATTGCCGCATATTTGAAAGAGACCTTTATGTTAGGAATCAGGAAATAGGAAAGGGTGAATGCGAGCCACGCCATAACGAGCGGCGCGAGTTCGAGCAGATTGTTTATGACAGGGGTCAGGAACGGCAGGTTGAGGTTGTCCTGCACTATGGTGGACATGAATATCGACGCGCCGGACGAACATATCATCAGCACCGGAACCATAAGGCATATGGCGATGTAGTCGGTAACCTTCTGCGGCAGCGACCTGGCTTTCTTGATGCCCCAGATGCTGTTGAAGGCGTCTTCTATGTTGGAAAGCAGCGAGATCAGCGTCCAAAGAAGCATGACGATGCCGATGCCCACGAAAAGCCCCTGCGATGATTGCTGAAGGTAGGAGTCAACGAAGGATGTCGCGGTGGAAATGGCTTTCTGTTGAGCCGGGAAATAAACGTAAAGCTCGTTCTGCACCATGTCCTGGAAGCCGAAACCACGGCTTATGGCAAAAAGCAGGGCGAGCGCAGGCACCAGGGCAAGCACCGTGGAATACGTCAGCGACATCGATTTGTTCTGCAGACCGGTGTCAGTGAACGAGCGCACGGTGAGGTTGAGCGTCTTCACTATGCTTGTCCAGACGTTTTTGCGTGGGTCTTTCCATACGCCGCTCCAGAAATATCCATAAGCGGACTTGGCCTTGCTGACGGTTTTTGATATGAATGATTCCTTTTCCATGATAAGAGCTTGTTTAGAGGCTGTTTAAAAATCATTGTTAAACGCAGAGTGGTGGATTTTTTGTT
>ERZ777011.2082-NODE-2082-length-17570-cov-3.329375_pt1 | contig 17570 bp, 20 predicted proteins | sample MGYA00374964_ERZ777011 | MGnify/ENA primary metagenome ERZ777011 (study PRJEB29310, sample SAMD00008975) | mouse gut metagenome | study: EMG produced TPA metagenomics assembly of the Metagenome analysis of fecal microbiota from mouse which was promoted...
CATAAGCAATGGGATAATGTCAAGAGAGAGCGCGGTCAAAATGCTCAATCCCGACGACGATGACGAGCAGATATATGACGAGATTAACGCTATCGAAGAAGATAGCAGAAATGCGCAGTCTCAACCGTTTGACGGCTTAGACTTGATATCGAGGTAGCATATGCGAGACTACGTAAAGCAGGCAAAGGACGAGGGGCTGGACTGGCAGACATCGCTTATAGATGACTTGCAGACGCAACTCAAAATAATCATAGTGCTTGCTATCATGAGCGGTTGGACTTGGGCGGCAGTCAATGCTGCTGTCGGTGAGGTAATAAGAGAAGCTGACGAGATAGAGATACCCGAACTAAGAGAGCGGTCGAAAAGGTCGCTCTTAAATTTTGCTACGGTGGAGTACAGAAAGTTGTCAAGCGCAACGCAAGGTATCGATTTAAAGATTGTCGATAAGGTTGAGAGGTATGTAGAGAGACCTACTCAGCGGACGGCAGATAGCTTAGTGCGAGCAATGAGCCGAAGCGGAATGAGCGTAGACGGCGTAATGGAATACTGGCAGCCGAGAGGGCAATGGTGGACGATAGAACAGCCGCTAAAAGAGTTTAGCAAGGACTATATGAAGAAAGTCCGCGCAGCGTTTGGAGACTTGGCTAATTCTAGCGCAAAGGACGACTATGCAAGCAACGTGTCACTTAGAAACATAAGTGAGATGACAGTGCGATACGATAAAAAGCTTGCAGAGATAGACAGCCTGAAAGTCGAGGGTAAGAACTTAGTTTGGATAAGCGCGCATGCCAACTGCTCAAAGCGTTGTCAAGCGGCGCAAGGCAAGCTATATTCGTTAGACGGCAGTTATGGTGAGATTGACAGGCATAAGTACAGACCGCTTGAAGAAGTGACGGAAGTCTTTACGACGACAAAGGCAGGCAAGACCTATCGCAACGGCATTATATACGGATTTAACTGTCGACACTATCTTATTCCTTACAATGACGGCAATAAGCCGCTGGAAGTGCCTGCGGACATAATAGCAAAACAACGTGAGATAAACGATACGCAAAGAGCAATGGAACGCCGAGTACGCGATTTGAGAGAGCTTGCGTCGACAACGCCTATCAAGTCGGATAGAACGCGTGCGAGAATGGCGGCAGTTAAGGCATATGAAGAATACAAGCAGTACTGCAAGGATAATAAGGTAGCATATTATCCGTCAAGAGTGCAAGTATGGAGCGAACAAATAGCGACACAGTCTAAACACAGATTGGAGAGATTGCAAGATAAATATCTAGGGAAGCGACGCAAGAAGCAAGTCGACAATCAAACAAATTAAGGCAGTTTAAAAGACTGTCTTTTTTAATGCAAACAGGGTGGCAAAAACCGCTTTGACATACAAGCCATTAGGGCAAGGGCTAAAACTTGTCTAGGATACTCATATGCGCGGAAGCTAGGCTGACGGGCGGCACAGTCGTCAAAGGCTACAACGGCAAAGCGAGTAAAGAGTATCCGAAGCGAATATATTCGAGATCCCAAAAGGAGGTAACAATGGGAATTTTTAAGAAGTTGGTAAAACCCAACGAAAAAAAGTCGCTTAAAGAGCGAATGTCAGAATTGCTTGACGAAATACAGGCATTGCCTGACGAGGAGCAAGACGACAGCAAAGGCGAGACCGACACCGCAGAACAAATTGACAAAGCGGAAGAGGATATAGCCGAGAAAGGCGCAGACAGTCAAACGGAGAAAGACCGCATTGACGAGAGCGTGGGAGAGCAAGAGGCTGAGGACGGAGACGAAGACATTCAAGATGCAAAAGACAGAGTTGACGAGAGTATTGGAGAACAAGAAGAAGTCGACAAGAGCGAATCGAAGCGTGTCGAAGCAGAAGACGCGGAAGAGGTCAACGCGGCAATGGGAGCGCGTATAAGTGCGCTTGAAGAGCAACTTGCAGGCTTAGCCGAGAGATTAGAGCAAATGCTTTCAAATCTTGAAAATCAAGACTTTGGAGCGCACCAAGGTGGCGGAGCGGAACCCCCTGCTACTGAGGACGACGAAGCGTATATGGACGCTTATTATGCCAAACAAAAAAGAAGAAAATAACGGAGGTAAAAACATATGGCATCAATTCTAGGGGATATCAAGACCCCATTCGTAAACGACCTTACTCTTAAAAGAGTTATGTCGAATGTAGTAAAAAAGAACATTTTTCAAAGCATTTTCACCAAGCCTGGTGAAGCGGTAACGGAGGAATTCAGCGAAAATACCGACGCAGCGCAGATACAGGTCATCAGGGTGAAAAACATTGACGACAACGCAAGAGAAATCGGCAGTGACACCAACGGCGGATATTTCAACTCTGACGGTGCGTCTACGTCGTCAACTCAGGCATATCCTATAAATATTCTCAACACTATCGATAGGAATATCGACATTCCTACAAATGCGCAAGATATGATAAACGTATCTTTGGCAGAGGCAGAGCTTGCCAATTTGTCGGGCAGAGTAGCAAGGAACGTAAACGCAATGACCTTTGCAGTGCAGATAGCAAAGAACTTCAACGATATCCGCAACAGTAAGGTATCAAGCAACTGGATAGAGCTTGACGCAACGAATCCCAACTACAAGGACGCAATCATAGAAGCGAGCGCACAGCTTGACGACGGCAACGATGCAGAGGGTATCGACGCATATCCGGACGACGGCAGAGCGGTATTCGTGCGCTCTAATGCGAAGTCTGCATTGCTCAAAACGGGTCAACTCATTGTCGGCGGCAGCAACGCGGCGCAAGACATCATACGCAAAGGCGGTCTTGATGCGAATACTACGCCGCACGTAGCGACGGACGGCTATCTTGGTGAAGTTGACAACATGCCTGTTTATATGGCGAGCAAAGTAGTGTGGAAACTTGCAGAGAAGTGGCTTGGCTTGGCAGAGGGCGCATTGGGCGGCGTAGAGGCTCTTGTGGTGAGCTATGTCGGCACAGGCAGAGCTTTGGCGTTCAATCATGCGATAAAGATGATAGACAGTCCAAACGGACAGGGCAGAAGAATACAGCCATGCTATCGCTTTGGCGCAGAGTGCTGGGACGCATTGAGCGTTGTGCCTATCGTCAAGAAAGGCTTCACCAATCCGTCGGCAGATGCAGACTTAGTGGCAATGCCGCCAAAGTCAAGACCTGTAACGCCTGCTAAATAGGCTGCGGCAAAAGCAGTAGAATAACAAATCAAGGGAGTGGCATTTAGTCGCTCCCTTTTTATGGAGGTAAAGGCAATGCCATTAAATGATGAATACATGATATATGATTATCGCAGACACAGATATATGCTGACGGAAAAGGCGGTACTAGAACTCCTTGGAGAGAACTTGAACGACTTAACTGACGGCAACGTGACCCTTAAAAATAAGTTGCTCATGGACGCGTCGGCTGACGTGTACGGCTATATCTACGAGGACAGCAGGTCGCCCGATTATCTTGAAAGAATTATGGCGTTAGACGAGGACCTGCGCCCGATAATACAGGACATGTTGTTGGCGCAGTTAGAGTATACGTTATACAATGGCAAATTGAGCTTATATGCAGGCATAAATCTAGCCAAGCAGTCGGCGTTGGATATCTCTCGGATACGCAACGAAAGCAAAGTTGCAGAGACCGTCGTGCAGGAAACGCACAGAATATTGCCAGGCTACGGCATTTGTCTAAAATACTGCGGAAGATTGCCGTCAGTCTGTCCAAGTCAACGATACAAGGGGTACTGATATGGGAATGTTAGACGTCTATTGGAAAATGAGCCTAGCCGACGCTTACGAGACAGCGCAGTGGCAAGGCAAGAAGATAAAAGTAAGAAGTTTATCACCGCAGCAACTAAGAAGAGCTAACACAGGCAACTTGCTTGCAGACGAGGGTGAGATAGCTTTGCAGACGCGATACGTCAACGATTACAAAATCAATGACGAAGTGAAGTATAGGGGCAAGCTGTATGTCATAACTGATGTAAAGCGAGACACTTACGAAGCATTGCCGCAATCTACTGCGATTATGGGCGCACGGTTGCAGGATATCACGCTCATGCTTTATGAGGTCAACGGCAGTACGCGAAACTTACGTTGCGATATGCCTATTATAACGGTCGAGGGAACGACGGCAACAATCACCTGCGACACAATGGACGCGGTTGTCTATTACTCGCTTGACGGGTACATACCGTCTTCCTTATCGCCTAAGTATTCGCAACCGTTTGACATAGGAACAGCGGATAGGGTATACGCGATAGCACTTAAAGACGGCAGAATGCCGTCAAAGATAGGAGTGTGGAAGAGATGAATAAATATCAGCAGATAGAGCTTGCGATAAAGGACGCAGTGGCAATGGCGAGAATGCTTATACCGATAGATACGGGCAATCTGCGGTATAGTTCTTTTAAGATAAATCATAAGAGCAAAAACATTTGGGAGATATATATTGACGACAAAGTCGCGCCATATGCGCCGTACGTCAATGAAAAGTGGATGTCGCCTAAGTGGCACGGAAAACAAAACCCCAACGAGGGCTTTTGGCAAAAGGTATTTGAGTTTATTGGAGAACAGATATCAAAGACGGTGGGCGGACAGATACTTTTTGATTATGGAGACGAAGAGTAATTATGGAAGTAAATCAAATATATGAAGCATTGGCTGTCAACTTGCAAGACGGATTGAATGCGATAAGTCGATATCTTAAATTCGAGATAAAGACGTCATACAACTATCAAGAACCGAGCAAGGAAATGAGCGTAATAAAAGGCGTAATGAATTTCAGCAACAACGACGTTGCGCCTGTGGAAAACTTGGATGCGTACACGATACCGGCGATAGTGTCTTTTACTTGTGTTAAGGAGTATGCAAACGAAGTCAAGGCAATTCTCATGAAGTACGTAGCCGATATTAGAGGACAGATACAGTCGGCAGGAGATTATCTGACTGTGGGGACTTATACTACGCCGTCAGAGAGCGAAATACAGATGATAGGTCAGATCGGCGAGGGTATGAAGATAACAATGTTTATCGAATACACGGCTTATAAAGGATTGCTTATTACAAACGGCATGACCGTTAGGCTTGACGGAGAACAACTTCTTTTCAATGAGTTTGGCATATCCAAACAAAAGGCTTGCGACAGCGATAGTTTGGATAATTATCAGACGGTGCAAAGCATACCGTTGGTGCAGGCGTTGACGTTCAGCTTCAACGCTTTTATTTTATCGAGTATGACGGCTTTGCTTGAAGATATATTGTCGCTTGTAAAACTAGAAACGAAACACAACTTGTCTATCACAATCAACGGAAAGACAGGCGAATATAAAGTCATTATGACCGATGCGGAAGTCAAAGGCGTTGTTGGCGGCGCGATGTATGCCGCGTTGACTTTTGCAGTGTCGGAAAGCGAGGAGGTGTCGGGATGAGTACGTACACTATCACGATAAACGTCAAGGGAGCAGGCAATGCCAATAAGCAAGACGTAGGAGGAGCAGGCTCGACAGGCGGCGTAACAGATGTAGGAAATGGCGCAGGCGGTTTGCAGACAGGACAACTCGCGCAAGGCAGCGGCGGCTCGGCAATCAAGGAATTGAAGAAAGTCGCAGTCGCAACAGGCGCAGTTGCGACAGGCACCAAAGTCCTTAACTACGTCACGTCAAGGGTCTACACAGAGACGGGCAATAGACAGTTGCAAGACAATATAAATGCCGCAAAGCAGGTTGGCGGACAGATAGCCAGCATTGTAGGAGGATTTGTCGTCGGCGGTTGGGTCGGCGGTCTTGCGGCAATGGGCGGAGTTGCATTGGACTATGCGCTGCAATATCGCTCCTATAACTTTGCAAAAGAGCAAGAAGAGAGCGTCTTGGCAATCAGGCGAGAGAGGATGGGCGTGGGAGGTATAGCCAATTCCCGTTCAAGAGCAATAAATCAATAAGGAGGTTACTATGATAAATATAACTGCATATGCGCTTATAGATCGCAAGTGGATGCAACAATATAGTTTTACTCGCCCATTCCAGGGTGCAGACAAACTTGACGAGACGTTGGACAGCGCGGTAATGGACTTCACACTTCAACCGCAGCCTAACACGCTACCGCCGTTTACAGAGTTTAAAATCGTAGCCGACGACGGTGTTACTAGCAAGACGAGATACTTTGTCATTGGCGGCTCGGAGAGTACAAAAGCAAGGATGGGAGGATAGAATGGCAGACGATAAAAAGTGGGTGACGATAAACGGCGCACATGTACCGATAGAGGACGGCAAGCCACAGTTTGGCGGAGATAAGAAAACGACAAAAGGAGAGGTTGTAACAAGGCTTAGACAGCTTGCTGAGAATAAACTAGGCAGACAAAGCAATTTTGACGACGATAACAGCGACCTAGAAACAGTCGAGGTAGACCTGACGGCAGATATACAAAAGCAGTTCGATAATGCTACGCCCGAAGAAAGACGAAATATCGCTTTTAAATACATAATGGATAATTTGCGTGGAAAGTATCCAACGAAGGACGGGCGTATTGTTGCGATTGAAAAAGTAGGTGCAAAGAAAATAAAGAATACTTTAAATGAGGTAAAGATAAGAGTAATACCTGAACTTGACGAGTTGATAAAGTCGGGGCAATTTCAATATATAAAAGCAGACCAAGGAGATAAGCATAAAAATTTTGTTGGTTTTGCTTATTATAAAGTAAGTTTTAGAGTAGGAAGTGAAGTATATAATGGAATGCTAAATATAGGGATAAGAGAAAACGGAGATAGTACACTATATGAATTAAATCAAATTTCAAGGCATTAAAAAAGTAATGCCCTCCGCAAAATACGGACGCTCAACTCCGAGGATAGCTCCTCTCGGTTAATTCTTACGGACATTACTCATATATATTATACGCAATAAACAGAGAAAAGTCAACATTTAAATGCCAAAATCTTGACAATAGATAAAACGTAGGGTATATTTGAAATAGGTAAATTCATTTACAAAAGACAAATCAGTTTTAGTACGCTAATGCTGACGAGGGAAAAGACAACCAAGCGGTTGTCTTTTTTCATACACCAAAGGAGGTGATATTATGTTACATGATTACTAGCTCTTAGACATATCTACAAGCTCGTTGACCTTGTAATGCTTTTCAAGGACTAGGTATATGACGTCGAGAATTAGCAGGACGAGGAAGATGTAGAATGTAAAGCAAAAGTTGAATTTAGTTATGACATTCCCTGAGATATCGTCGGTACTAAAATCAAATGCTTGAAAAAACATTGCTAACATAGCAAATACAAAAGAGCAAAAGAAATACTGCTTTTTATTTTTAAATTGACGTATTATGCAGACAATAGCGCATGTAAGACTTGCGGCTATAAACAATATGTATATTATATAAAAGGAAAATAATAAGCGAGATTCTTTAATGCCCCAACTAAAAATATTATGACTTATATCTGCACGATCAGCTAAATCAAGATAGAATAGAGGCAAACCGATAAAGTAAGGATAATTTTTAGCAAAGCGAGGAAACATGAATAGTACAAAACACAGCATGGATAGGCAGATGTCTATCCATTTTCTATATTTAGAAATAAAATAAACAAAACTTTTCATAGACAAATAATAACATAAAAGGAGGTGCTTGTCAATGTACAAGTCTAGAATAAATTTAGTAGAGCCAACAAAGCTCTTAGAACGCATAACAGTGGACAATCTCCGCTTTCTCAACCCGATAGGGCATGATTACGTAGGTGGGGCTTATTATCTTAATCCTGATATAAATATAGATGATACACTTACATTTGCTGCTTTTTTGGGCAGCGGTTATAGCAACACGCCATCAAATAATTTGCAAAACATAGTTTATAAAAATATATCTAACATAAAAATACCAATTTACGAGCTTTGCTGGTGGTCAAAAGCTGTTGTGCCAGCAGGGCATGCATCATATCTTACAGATATAACTGTAACATCGCCTGATAACAGAATTGTTTATGCAGGCACATCAAATAAAACAACAGGAGATATTTTGGATACTATTGAGGTAGAATCTATTGGAGACTATAAAATTGTTTACAAAGCTGTCGCTTCCGGAGGAACTTGGACCGCTACATACTCAATATACGTCGTCAACAACACCGTCGCCAAAAAGCCACGCAGTATCACAGAAGTAATTGAGCGCATACTCAATGCAGGCATCGGCGCATGGAACGGTTACTACAAGCTTGACCCTAAGTTTGCGGAGAAGTGGAAGAATATAGAAGCCCCCGAGTTTGAGATTACAGGCAAGACGCTCTTTGAGGCATTGCTTATGGTCGGAGGATACAAGGACATCCAAGCAATACCGCGCTTAGGACCTACGCCGGGAAGCGAGGAGCGAGGGGAAGATTGGATATACAACTTTATCACCTTTGACGAACTCAACGGCAACAGCGAATGGAAGCCGCCTGTACCATACTTGGCTAGGCAAGTCTTGTGGGGCGGAGAGAGTTATTGCGGAGGTATAGAGAGCTACGTAGATAACTTTGTAGACAATTCGGCGAACGGCGCGGCAAGATTTCCTTTCCCCAAGACGGTGAGGACGGAAAGCAGCGACCTCATAATCGACGACAACTATGCAATCATAAAGACGGCATTTCCTATCTACAAGGTCAACAAAGTAACGCAAGCAAAAATAAACAGAAGCGGTGAGAGCGTCGGCGATATTACGCCGTATATCTTTGAAAAGGGCGAGTATGATAACCTAAGTAAATATAAAGGAGATTTCCCCAATGCAAAGCAATTTGCATTTTTCTATATCCAAGGACAGCCAAATTTGTATGGCTTGGTATTGAAGAAAGAAACTGCAACATCGATTGACGCGGCAATGGCAGATTTTGCGGCAGTGGCGATAGCAGAGAAGCGGAGCGGACAAAAGTACGATTCAACTAATGGCGTAGCGGCGTTTGCATACACGGTAGAGTATACGCCTATGACTAAGCGTAGACTGCGCCAATTCAAGCCTGTGGCAGGTCATCCCAACGGTAACTTACTGTATTATAACCAAAGTGCAAACATAGTCGACGCCAAGAACTATGGCGGCAGGATGAAAGGCGAGCTAGCGCGTATAGGCAATGAAGTAGTAATAGAGACATACAGGTTGTTTAAGCTTGCCGACGTACCTAAGCCAGGGCAAATGAAAGACGGAATGTACATATCTGAGGTAGATTGGGAAATGCAGACGACGTCTATCAAGGTGACGATATATCTTGTCAAGAACTATAACAGGCTTAGCGAGTACGTAGGTATCAACTCAATGCAGAGATTCTACGAGGTGAGCGAGAGACAGGCGACAGACCGCTTGTGTAATTTCTCGTATATCTCGCGTGTAGCTAAAACAGACAGGAAGAATGGGCAAAGGATATTCAGTAGTGACGCAATGGATGTTTTTAAAAAGGTGTTCATGAATATTCCTGACGGAGAGATTGGCAACGACGAAATTGCATTTGTAGTGGCTACGGCATATTCAAAAGACGGCAAGCAGATACAAAGCCCGACTGTACATGAAGTCATATCGAGTGGCTTTGGAAATTCAATGAGCTTTTATTTCAGCTTTGCAGACAACTATTCGGCAGGCGACCAAGCATTGTACCAAGCAGAATCAAGAAAGATACAAAGAGCGGTGCCGTACGGCGATGAGTACGGCGAATTTTACTCGCTTAAAATGGACTTTTATAGGTACAATACAGATCGTAATAGGGATGACTACCCACTGGGATTTAGGTATACTGACCAAGTATCTCAGCCAGGAAAAGCAGCTTGGTGCGACTTATTGCCTGAGGTCAAGAAAGATGACTTTAAGAATGCTAATGTAGAGCCATATATAAGCTATACTGCGGTAATAGACAAGAACAGCGGAGAGAAGATATCCGTTGAGACGCAGATACATTTTCAGGCGACAGACAACGCGTTTGTCGGCTCTGCGCTTAGTGAGGACAATCCGCTTGTATCGAATGAGAAGCATACACATACTTTTGTATGTCTGCCTTATGAGATTAAGCCGTTGCAGGAAACTATACCTGTCGAGGATATAGAGAAGTACAAAGTAGCAACGCCGGAAATAACAAGACACTATACCGATTATGTGGGAATAAAAGAAGTAGTGAACACCACAGGGCAAGAAGCTCAGTCATGGGCATGCGTAAATGAACTTGGCAATATCTTGATAGGACGAAATCAAGAGATAAGCGTAGGCGGAAGTGGCGACGGTACGCGAATTGACTTTGCATTGGCAGTGAGATAAGAATTGTAAAAATAATTACTAATAGGAGGTAAATCATGATAGTAATATATTTCAACGGCGAGGGGACGGCAGAGAAGCTGTCCCCTGAGCACGTTTATCAGGGAAGCAACCAAAGCGGAGTGTTGGTCTTTGCGCCTACGCCGCCGCAGACAGCAATGGGCATAGCTTTTAAGCTGCCCGACGGAACTAGTACGCCGTATTATCCCATGACGTATCAAGGCAATTATGAGGGCTTATCGCAGTATGAGTATACAATGCCGACGAGCATAACTCAACTGTCAGGGCAAGCGGTTATTGCCGTGCAGGCATTATATAGCGACGGACAGCAGAACAGTCAGCAAGTAGACTTTGAAATAGAGCCGAGCGTGGTAGTAGTGCCGCCTGAGCCAACGCCTGACATCTACGATTTGTTAAAACAAGCGATAGTTAAGAACGCAGCAGACATAGCAGGAATACAAGGGCAGATAGACAATATTGAGGACTTAGCAGAAAGAGCGGAGGAAGCATCAAGCAATGCCGTAGCGACCGCCAACGAAGCTAAGGCGACGGCAGACGGCTTAGCGGACAGTATAGCACAGGCGAACGAAACGTCACAGCAAGCAGTAAGCACAGCCAACGGTGCAGTTGAGGATATAGCAAAGTATAAGAGTGATACTGACGCAGACATAGCGCAGTTCAAGCAAAGCGTCAATGAGGAAATAGCAGACATAACCGCGACAGCCAACGGCGCAGTAGATACCGCCAACGAAGCTAAGACGACTGCTGACGGTTTGGCAGAGAGCATAGCGCAGGCGAACACAACCGCAGGCGAAGCCAAAGAGATAGCAGAGGAAGCATTAGAACAATCTAAGGTCACAGGCACAAAGGTCAACGTAGACGGAGCTTTCCAAGCAGACCTAAACTTTGACAGCGACCCACAAGAGCAACTTAACGATTTAAAGTCAGCCGATACTGCTTTGCAAAATGGCAAGGTCAACAAGTCGGGTGATACTATGAGCGGAAATCTAACCGCGCCTGAATTAAAAGGCGTAAGTGGAGTTTACGATGGCAATGCTAGGGTATATTCCGCAAACAATCTGGCAAGCTCTCTATTTATACAAGACACAAGAAACATTGATATCAATAATACAAATACATTTAGGGATAGGACAGTTACGCCATTTGCGACTGATGTTAATATGCCTAACACACCTGACGTTAATTGGTGGGCAGGGCTTGACATAAAAGGTTGGACAAATGACTATATATCAGTACAAATTGTTGGAGCGATAGATAATGATTCGGCAACAAAAGAAATACCTCTATATTACAGGCGTGTAAAAAGAAACCCTCAACAAGTCGGCGGTTGGCAAGCCTTGTTAAGCATAGACCCCTCAAAATTAGAACCTACCACGGCAAACGGTTGGACGGTGGGAGATAAGAATTTGGCATTATCTAGCGACGGCATATATTTAGTTAGTATAAATAATAGCCGCATCGGTATTATAATAATTAACTCTAATATGTTTGGTAGTTTGTTGCAGAGGGGTGGCATAGCTCTTGCTTATAGCCATAGTCCTAAAGCGTTTTACGCGCAGTATAACCAAGCAGGGAATGTGATTAGTTGGTTCGCGCGTAAATGTTCGGATGATTCCATTATTGAGATAAATAGTGTAGCCTACAAAAAAATCGCATAAAGGAGGAGAAAAATGGGATATTGGAATAGTGAAATCAACGGCTTTGTGCCGTATCAGAACAAAGAGAAAACGCTCATAGAATACACAGACGAGCAAATCAAAGAAATCATGCAGCAAGTTGCGCAAGGCGGTATGCTGACGACGGGCGAAGACGGACACGTCAAGGTAATGCCAAGACCGGAGCCGACAGCAGAGGAAAAGCAGGCGAAGTATGAAAGCCGAGTGGACGAGCTTATCCGCGAGAGATATACAACGTCGCAAGAGCTTGCAATATTGCGTCAACAGACTACTAAGGCAGACGAGTATCGGGAATACTTTGCGTACTGCGAAGAGTGCAAGGCAAAAGCCAGAGCGGAGGTGTACGGCAATGAGATTTAAAGTAGCAGGCGCAACGGCGCAACCGCTTGAAGCGCAAGTAGTATTCTTGGAAAACGGAGGCTTGGAGCTTGAATTTGACGGGTTGAGAACGCCAAACAACATACTTTACGCTAGGGTGAAAGGCAAGACCTACGAGACAACTATAAAAGAAAACAAAGCAAAGATACCTCGCTCTCGATTGGACAGCGGGGTTTTGTTTTGCGAAATCGTGGGGTATACGGCTGACGGCAAAGCGGCTAACAAGGTTGTTTGCACGCCTATCGAAGTGGCATCGGCGCACAGTCAAGCAAGCGAGCCGCTATGCGCTTATCCGCGAATCAATCAAGTGCTAGCAGATATGGCAAGATTGACGGAGGAAGTCGCAGAGCTTAAAGAAGTATATGCAGCAAAATATAACAAAGTAATTGAAGAGCAAGAGGTGATACTTGCAGAATTAAAGAAGATAGCAAAATCTTACAATTTGGGTATATCCCTATTCAAAGTCAAAGAGGAGGATAAAGAAAATGACGAAGAAGAATAAGACGACAATATTGGTGGCAATCATAGCGCTGGTAGCAGCGCTTGGCATAGCAGCTTTTATAATAGGCTGTATGGAGACGGCAAAGGCAGAGGACGCAGAGATAACGCAAAGCGGCGAGATAGTCAGCGGTGCGGAAGGGCCAAGCGAAGATAAGGGAAATTGGTTTAGCGAGAATTGGAAAGCCGTTGTTGAGATAATCACGTCAAGCGGCGCGCTGGCGGTCATATTAGCAATCATAAAACTATTCAGCAAGATAGGCAAACTTAGAGGAGACCTTGGCAACGCGAATATAGACAGCAAGGCAATCAAGGAAGCTTTTAACACAATGGTGGACGAAGTCGAAAGCTTGAAGAGTGAACTTAAAGAGGTACATAATGCTGAGTTGATATTGAAGAGCGAAGTCGCAACGAGCGCGGAGAAGAGTGCGGCGGTGCTGGCGATATTTGAAAAGCTTATAGGCGCCAGCGATTTGCCAAGCGAGACAAAGCAGTCGATGCAAGCCGTTATAAACAAGGTAATTATCAAGGAGGAGAGCAATGACGAGGAATAAAAAGGGAGCGATCATGTATTATACGGGCGTAATCGTGTCCGTGCTTGCGCCTCTTATAACTGCAATGACGCAATTCCCGATATGGACAGAAAAGGTGCCAAAATCACAACTTGGCGGAATGTTTATATTTACGGCATTGCTCTCTTGCATACCGTTTTTAAAGCATATCCGCATGCAACTCAAAACACCGTCCGCAGTAACGGTGTGGGCATTGCTCTTCTTGGTGTGTTGGGCAATGAATAAGATAGTGGACCAACTATACGTAATCGCGCTGGTTGGACTTGTGGCAAATATTGTGGGAGCAGTGTTGTGCGCGGTGGGCAATAGACTTCGCGCGCGTACGCTTACTAATAATCAATATATAGAGGAGAATAAGGACAATGAACAAGCTGGATAACAACAATAACCATTCAGGCAGTTCGCCAATAGAGCGAAAACTGCCGATAAGGGAAGCCATGGGATATGTGGTCAATGCTTTTCTCATAATCATTCTTGCCTTAGCGTTGTATGCAAAGATAGACAGTTCGTTTGACGTTAATTGGAGCGAAGTGGGCTTTGAGTTGGTACTCATTTATATGATAAGCTCAATAATATACGTCAACTCGCTGTCACTTGGCAAGCTCAACGGACAAAAGAAAGATGAATATAAGGAAGCATACAGAAAATGCAGTGAAGCAACAGCCAAACTATCTGAGAACAAATACATAGCCAATCTTAATGAGTTCTGCATAGAGCGACAGGAAGCCGACCTAGAAGCTAGGAAGAGATTGGTACTTAGTTCCGTATATATCTCATACGAAGACTATACAAGCAAGTATGCCGGCAAGAGTATAAAAGAGCTTAAAGCAATGAAAAGAGATGGGGCAAAGGAAGACGAGAAAGCTCCGCTATTCAACCGTGTGCAGATGAGAGCCTTGGTTAAGGTTATGTATATGCGACCGCATAAGCTATCTTCTCAGTCGTTGACAAAACCGCTCAACGCAAAGTCGGAGGAGTTTATAGAGGACTGCGGCAAAATAGAGAGAAAGATAATCGCAAGGAAGTTGATAAGCTCTCTTGCGGCTACGTTCATAGTAGTCAATTTCAGTATAGAGATAGTGAGCGCGTTCTCATACAAGACAGTCGTCGAGAGCATAGTGCGTTTGATACCTATACTATGGTCATGGCTAAGCGGACAGTTTGCAGGGTATAACGTGTCTGTCAACAACAAAGTAGCCTATTACAATGACAAAGCAAAATACTGTATGCAGGCGGATAATTGGCTTGATGAGCAGTATGGAGTAAACAAATAAAGACTTATTCTCATTTTGTGTTATTATATTTATGAAGAGGAAAGAGGGCAGGGAATACCTTGCCCTCTTTTCTATTTTTATATGAAGAGATATGCAAAAAATAAAGGCTACAAAAGTAGCCTTTTAAACTTACCTCAAAACTAACACTCCGACTGTACCGTTTATAGATATAAACGGTGAGGGGTTCGTATTTGAGGGGTAATGGCAGAGCGGTACGCTTAAAATACGAACCCCATTGCCGTTGTATTCCCCCTTAAATTCTTGCGCTAGTGTCGATTTCACAGCGTTTTCTAGGTCAGCAATGTTTTTGAATGCTACGTCTTGACCGTCTATTAAGTTGAAATACAAAAGGAATTTATCGTCATATAAGTATACTGCTTTTACAAGTCTAGTAATGATTTTGCGGCGGTATTCGATGTTGTTAGGGTCACCGTCAGCAAACATAAGCAAGTGGTTGACGATGTCATCACGGTTATGTGGCAGGGCAAGTGCTAGTTTGAGTTTTGCAAGTTCGCTTTCTAGGAATTCTTTTTGTTGAGTTAAATCGTCGGCTTTTTCGTTAAGTTTTTTGAGTATCGTGGCGTTTTTGTTGTTGGCAATCATAGTATCGACTATATCGTCAAGTTGTTGGTCTATATCCTTTAGTTTGCGTTCTACGTCGCTTACACGGCTAGTAGTAATGTATCGCTTGTATTCGGCTAGTACCAAATCGGCAATTTGATATGCGTTCTCTTTAACACAAAGATAATTCTTGACATGACTTGCAATGGCTATTTCCAAGTTATCCTTGACTTCTGACTTCTTATTGCACGTATGCGTTTTATACTTCTTGGAGCAAGCATAATAGTAGTGCTTTTCGCCGTGTCTACCTCTGCCGGATATACCAACCATATTTGAGCCACAGTAACCACAAAAAGCCTTGCCATAGAGTAAATACTCGACCTTTGCCTTTTGCGTGGCTGGGGCGTGCTTATTTTGGTTTATACGCGCTTGTACTTTATTAAATAATTCTTTGTCTATTATAGCAGGGTAGCCACCGACATTTTCATCATTGAAGTAGTATTCGCCTATGTATTTTTTATTGCGTAGAGCGTTCTGCATACTGTTGATTGTGAATTTACCGCCCTTATTAGTGCGTATGCCTCGCTTGTTCAATTCGTCTACAATAACTTTCATAGCCACTCCGTCAGCGTATTTTTCGAAAACTTCTCGTATAATGGGCACACGTTCCTCGTCAATCACTACTTTGTGATCTACAACTTTGTAACCAATAAGCAGGTTGCCTCCTGTAAAGTTGCCTTTTGCTCTCGTCTCTATAAGCCCGTGCTTGACACGCTTGCTTAATTTCGTGCTGTATTGCTCGGCGAACATTTCCAATAGCCCCTCAATTAGATAGCCCTCGTCGGTGTCGCCGATTTGTTCTTCGGCGTAAAGGACCTTGACGCCGTTACGACGAAGCAGAGCCTTGTATAGTACGCTGTCTTCCTTAGAGCGAGCGAATCTATCCACCATATAAACGATTATGACGGAGAATAGTCCTTTTTCGCTATCGGATATCATATTTTGAAAAGCGGGGCGGTTGGCGTTCGTGCCTGTCTTGCCACGGTCGACATATTCGTTTATGACAGTATATCCGTTGCGCTCGGCAAAAGCGTGGCACTTATGTAATTGCCCCTCGATAGATTGCTCGGTCTGACTGCTCGAAGAGTAGCGAGCGTATATTACAGCGTTTTTATTATTGTTGAGTTTGAATGTTTGTTTATTCATAAGCTATTTATTCAAGAAAATTCGGAAATTCCGCCGTTATGTTGCGCTTGCAAGTAGGGCAGTAGCGTCCTTGATAGAAACTTGCCATATTGTACACCTTTACACAGTAAATAAGTAGAAATGAGCATATAATGGTGTTGTTATTTTGTCCGTACCCCTTTATATATAATGCGCATATACACGTGTGCGTGTAGAGATTTCTCTTTCTTTTATATTTCTTTCTCTTTCTTTTTCTTTCTCATTTCTTTTTTTCTTTCTCTTTAATTTCACCCACGAAAAAATTTTCACCCATGAAAATTTTTTCGTAACCCCATGAAATTTTCTTCATAGGGTCACCTCACATCGCTTTGGAACGCAATAGCCTTTCCTAATATTCGTATTTGGTCTAGCTCTGTGCCTACAAACATAAATGGCGCATAGCTAGGGTTTTCTGCTTGCAACATAAGTTTTTGACTTTCGGGGTAGTAGTACACGCGCTTTAATGTAACGTCGTCGCCTATAAGTACCACAGCAATTTCGCCGTTGTCTACCATTTCTTGTTTGCGAACAAACACTAGGTCGCCGTCGTGAATACGTGCGCCTATCATACTGTCGCCTTGCGCTCTAAGACAAAAATCAGCATTGACATTTGTACCAAGCACAATGTACGATTCTTTGTCTTCGTCTGCGTATATAGGCTCTCCGCATGCCACAGAGCCGAGAAACGGTATTTTTTGAGTTGAGATAGGTAGAATGTTATTTAGTTTGAAGATGTCTACAGAGTTATGTCGGGACTCTTGATTATCCTTTGGAACATCATATCCGCACAGCCACAAATAGTTAATATTTAATAATTGAGCAATAGTAATAATCACAGGGCGTTTTGGAGACCGCGTGCCATTTAAGTAAGCGCTTATTGATTGCTTTGAATATCCTAGTTTATTTGCGAATTGAGTACTGGTCATTCCACGTTCTTCTATAACAATTCTTAAGCGCTCTTGAAAAGTTGAAACTTTTTCTAATTCCATTTTAATTTCCTTTATAGTATTTGACATGTTGATTATAACACTACATTGTCCACAAAATCAACAATTTTCACAAAAATTATGAAAAATTGTCTACAAAGTAGTTGACAGTG
>ERZ777011.2083-NODE-2083-length-17564-cov-3.917128_pt1 | contig 17564 bp, 11 predicted proteins | sample MGYA00374964_ERZ777011 | MGnify/ENA primary metagenome ERZ777011 (study PRJEB29310, sample SAMD00008975) | mouse gut metagenome | study: EMG produced TPA metagenomics assembly of the Metagenome analysis of fecal microbiota from mouse which was promoted...
AACAACCTGGAAGATCCCAGGGCGCTTTGGGAGAGAGGGGAGTGGACCTGGGAGAAGTTTATTGAGTATTGTCAGATCCTGACCCAGGATACCGACGGCGACGGCCAGGTAGACCAGTATGGCTACTGCGGCTATGAGCAGGAGACCTTTGAGCAGCTGATGATGTCCAACGGTGCAGATATTGCTTCGGGCACCACGGAGCATCTTTCGTCTGCGGCAACAGGCGAGGCACTGCAGATGATGTATGATATGTATAATACCTATAAGTCCACTGACGGTTTCAGCATCTGCTATCCTTACGATTATGAGGGAACTCCCTCCGACAGTATGAGAATTCAGTACTGTCAGAACAATGTAGGCTTCTTCCCCATCGCAGTGTGGATTGCAAACGGACAGAACAACTATTCACCCAACGACGGCGTTAATGACTACAGCGCGAAGAATCTGACCTTTGATACCGCTTATGTACGCTGGCCCGTAGGCCCCTCCGGCAACAAGGATACCAACCCCGGCAAGAATGCTGCATCCGGTACCAGCTACTACATCATAGCGGCCGGCAGCAAGAATCCCGGCACCGCATATAATGTGCTGGCTGATTTCTTTAACTGGTATCATGATGATATTTCTTTCCGTGACGATAAGGCGACCCTGAACTGGTGGTACACCGAGAATGCTTATGAGCCTGCCCTGCAGGAGGAGAACTTTAACGTAATGTTTGACGCCGGCTCCCATTCCACGGTTGACTTCTGGAATTCCCTGTCCAAGGATATGTATTCCACCGATGCAGGCAACGGCCTTCAGCTCCTGATGAAGGGGGAGATGACTCCCGCGCAGTTCCAGGAGAGCTTCAAGCAGAAGGTGCAGGATGCACTGGATGCTACTTATAAGTAAGGCGCAGCAGGGCATTTGAAATTTGACAATGGCTGGGGCGGCTGGTGCCGCCCCATAATATTAACGGCGAGAGGTATTTGTATGAGCAATATAAAGATGATTTCACCGGCGGTTCCCAATGTACCCTGGCAGGAGAAGCCTGCAGGGCTTAAGGGGGCGCCGATCTGGAGATATTCGGACAATCCCATTATCGGGCGCAATCCCCTGGAAGGGGTGGCGCGCATTTTCAACAGTGCGGTCATGCCTTATGAGGGCAAATTCATCGGTGTGTTCCGGGGGGAGCAGACCAACGGTATCCCCTATATCTACCTGGGGAGGAGCGGGGATGCGATTCACTGGGAGTTTGATCCGGAAAAGATCCCCTTCGTGGATGAGGCAGGCAGGCCTTTTATGCCGATTTATGCCTATGACCCCAGACTGGTAAAGGTGGAGGACACCTACTATATCATCTGGTGCCAGGACTTTTACGGGGCATCCATCGGTATGGCAAAGACTACGGATTTCAAGACCTTTACCAGGCTGGAAAATCCGTTCCTGCCCTTTAACCGCAACGCGGTGCTGTTCCCCAGGAAGATAAACGGCAATTTCATGCTCTTAAGTCGTCCCTCCGATTCCGGCCACACGCCTTTCGGGGATATATTTATCAGTGAGAGCCCGGACCTGGTCTACTGGGGAAAACACAGGCATGTGATGAGCCGGGGCAGCGAATGGTGGGAATCCTTAAAGATCGGCGGCGGCGCGGCACCCATCGAGACTACGGAGGGCTGGCTTTTATTCTACCACGGTGTCAGCGGCACCTGTAACGGATATGTGTATTCCATCGGAGGCGCCATCCTGGATCTGGAGAATCCGTCTAAGGTGCTGTACCGCTGTGAAAACTTCCTGCTGACTCCCGAGGAGTGGTACGAGGAGAGGGGATTTGTTCCCAATGTTACCTTCCCCTGTGCCACCATCCATGATTCCGAAAGCGGAAAAATCGCCGTTTACTACGGCTGTGCGGACAGCTATGTAGGGCTGGCGTTTACCACACTGGAGGAGATCGTGGGTTATATCAAGGATCACAGCGTAACTAACGATAATGACAGGGAAATCGGGATGCGGTAAAATACGGTTGACATTTCGGGTGACAGAGCATATCCTGATTTCATGCAGGGATGATTTGAGAAATCATACCCCAAAGTGAACCCCCTGGTGCTGCTACACTGGGGGGTTCTTGTTCGTCAGGGCGGACGATAGGAGGAAATACATATGTCAAATGCCATGGAATTCGTAAGCAATATTAAGGTGGGAATCAGTATCGGAAACACGCTGGATTCCACGGATGACAGTTTGCCCAGGGAGGCGGATCCCAGTGCCTTTGAGACGGCCTGGCACAATCCGGTTATTACGAAGCAGCTGGTGGATACGATATTAAATGCAGGGTTTCAGCTGATCCGGATCCCGGTGTCATGGACGGGCCATATGGGGCCGGAACCCGATTTCAGGATTGAAAAGAGCTGGATGGACAGAGTACAGGAGGTAGTGGATTACGCTTATGAGCGGAAGGCGTATGTGATTTTGAACCTTCATCATGAGGATTGGAACTACCCTTATTACGATAACTGCGAGGCGGTCTGCAGGAGAATGAAGGCGGTGTGGAGGCAGATCTGCGGGCGTTTTGCAGAGTATGACGAGCATCTTATCTTTGAAGCCCAGAACGAGCCCAGAAAGGTGGGCACGGAGCTGGAGTGGAACGGCGGCGATGAGGAGGGCTGGGAGGTAGTCAATACCACCAACCGGGCGTTTCTGGAGACGGTAAGGTCTTGCGGTGGACATAATCCTGACCGTTATGTGATGCTTCCGGGATACGGAGCAAACTGTAAGGCAGGAATCAGGCATATCTCGGTGCCTGAGGATGATAAAAGGGTGATCGTATCGGTACACGCATATGAACCCTATGAATTTGCCCTGCAGATTCCCGGCAGGAAGACATGGAACCATGACACGGAAGAGATCGACAGGCTTATGAGGGAATTGAAGGAGCTGTATACGGACAGGGGAATCCCGGTCATTATCGGTGAGTTTGGCGCCATGAATAAGGACGGTAATGAGGACGAGCGGGCAGAGTGGGTAAAGTATTATACGGATGCCGCAGCTGCCGCAGGTGTCCCTTGTGTCTGGTGGGACAATGGACTGTTTGAGGGTAAGGGTGAGCTGTTCGGACTGTTTCACAGGAAGGATTGTTCCTGTGTCTATCCCAAGGTGCTGGGAGCGCTGGTGGGCAGGGCGTGAAGGATTGGCGGCAAAGATATGGCCGAGGCTGTCGGCTTTACGGATTGAGAGGAAACGGAGAAGAGTAAATGAAAAAAACAGAAAAGCTTGCCGGGGAGGCGAAAGAGCATCTGCTGGGAAAGATCATTCCTTTCTGGCGGAGCCTGCGGGACGACGTAAGGGGAGGCTGGTACGGCTATATGTCCTATGACCTGGAAACCGACAGGGATGCAGTGAAGGGCTGTATCTTAAACAGCAGAATCACATGGTTCTTTTCCAATGTATATCTTTGCTGTAAGGACGGGCTGATTACGGAAGAGGATTGCAGAAGACATGGATTTTCTCCGGCAGATATAAGGGCCGAGGCCGAACATGGCTATGCCTTTTTGAAGGAGTGCTGTGTAGATAAGGTAAACGGAGGGATCTACTGGTCCCTGAAGGCGGACGGCACACCGGAAGACACGACCAAGCATACCTATAATCAGGCATTTTGCATATATGCGTTGTCCGCTTACTACGAAGCCATGGGGACGGAAGAAGCGCTGAGGCTTGCTTTTAAGCTGTTTCGGCTGATCGAGGAAAGGTGTACGGATCATGTGGGGTATCTGGAGTCTTTTACCATCGACTTCCAGCCTGAGTCCAACGAGAAGCTGTCAGAGAACGGTGTCATGGCGGCAAAGACCATGAACACACTGCTCCATGTGTTTGAGGCTTATACTCAGCTCTTTAAGGTTTCCGGGGACAAGGAGGTGGAAGGAAAGCTGAAATGGATTCTGGATACCTTTGCGGATAAGGTTTATCATCCCGAAAAACATCGTCTGGAGGTGTTTTTCGACGAAAAGTATCATTCCATCATTGATCTGCATTCCTATGGGCATGACATTGAGACGGCATGGCTCATCGACCTGGGAGTGGAAATCCTGAAGGATCCTGTATATGAGGCAAAGCTGTCTCCCGTCACAAGGGATCTGACGGCGCAGGTCTATAAGCTTGCCTTTGACGGGCATTCTCTGGCCAACGAGTGTGAAAGGGGTGTGGTCAATACCCATCGGATCTGGTGGGTTCAGGCGGAAGGTGTCATCGGCTTTTTAAACGGGTATCAGAAGGACGGCGGCCGTGGGGAATACCTGGAGGCTGCGCTGAAGCAGTGGGAGTTCATAGTCAGGTATGTGGTGGACAGCCGGAAGGGATCCGAATGGTTCTGGGAGGTGGACGAGGAAGGAAAGCCTTATCCTGGCAGGCCTGTTGTGGAGCCCTGGAAATGTCCTTATCATAACGGGCGGATGTGTATTGAGATTTTGCGTCGGCAGACGGTTTTGGAGGAATCGGAGCAGCCGGGCCGGAGCATGGGAAAGAGAGGGGAACATGATACACGAAAAATATTTTGAGATGGCAGATAAGCAGGAGAGGCTGCTGGCCCGGAAGAATCAAAAGGATGCTCATTTTTATAATGGAATATATGACCGATACCTTTATCCTGTCCTGACCAGGGAGCATATTCCCCTGACTTGGCAGTACGACCTGGATCGGGAGGCCAACCCGTATTTCATGGAACGCCTTGGGGTCAATGCGGTCATGAATTCGGGAGCGATCTATTTAAACGGAAAGTATTATCTGGTGGCCCGCATTGAGGGAAATGACCGCAAGTCCTTCTTCGGTGTGGCGGAGAGCGATAACGGGGTGGACGGTTTCCGGTTTTGGGAGTATCCCATCCTTCTGGAGGATACCTGTCCCGAGGAGACCAATGTATATGACATGCGTCTGACTCAGCATGAAGACGGCTATATATACGGTGTCTTCTGCTCCGAGAGCAAGGATAAAACGGTCAAGGACCTGTCTGCTGCCGTGGCGGCGGCAGGGATTGTGCGCACAAAGGACTTAAAGCACTGGGAGAGGCTGGATAACCTTGTAACCCTGCATTCTCCCCAGCAGCGGAATGTGGTGCTGCACCCGGAGTTTGTAAACGGGAAATACGCTTTCTATACCAGGCCCATGGATGATTTCATTGAAACCGGAAGCGGCGGAGGTGTGGGATTCGGGCTTTGCGACGATATTACCCATGGGGTGGTCGATGAGGAGAAGATGACCAGCCTGCGCAAATATCACACCATTACGGAAGCCAAGAACGGTGCGGGTGCCGTGCCCATAAAGACGGATCAGGGATGGATCCACATTGCCCATGGGGTGAGAAATACGGCGGCAGGCCTAAGGTATGTGATTTATGCCTTTGCCACGGCGCTGGACGATCCCTCCAGGGTCATTGCAGAGCCCTCCGGGCTGTTGATCGGCCCCAGGGGAGGGGAGCGGGTGGGCGACGTCTCCAATGTGGTCTTTACCAACGGCGCAATTGTCAACGAAAAGGGAGAGGTATATCTGTATTATGCTTCCTCGGATACCCGGCTGCATGTAGCGGTCACCGATCTGGACAGATTAAAGGACTACGTCTTCCACACCCCTTCCGATCCGGGCAGGAGCGTGGAGTGTGTGGCCCAGAGGTGCAGATTGATTGAGAAAAATCTCCGGCTGCTGGCAGAATGAAGGATATGCCCCTTCGGATGGGGAGGCGCAGGGAAGCTTTTGACTGGCGGTCAGAGAGATTGGAGGCAGGAAGATGCTGGTTTTACCGGATCATGAATTGTTAAGCTACAGCGGACGGATCGACTTTGAAGACAGGAAAGCCCCTGTATTTGTTTATGCGGGAAGCTGCGTGCGGCTCAGGTTCAGCGGGAACTGTCTTGGAGTCATTATTACGAATCACAGAAGCTATGGATCCAATTACGTGGGATATATCCTGGACGGCGTGCAGGGGAAATTCCTGCTGGAGGCCGGAGGGCCCGCGGCGCAGGATGAGGAGCGGCACGGATATTGTCTGGGGCGGAATCTGGGGGCAGGGGAGCATGAACTTTTGCTGTTCAAAAGGATGGATGCCTGTCATTATTTTACCCTCCACGGTTTCGAACTGGAGGATGGGAGCAGGGTCCTGCCGCCTCCCCAAATGTCCGGGCGGCGTATGGAAGTCTTTGGGGACAGCGTGTCCTGCGGCGAGGTGTCTGAAGCGGTGGACTATGTGGGCAGGGAAGATCCCCCCCATGACGGGGAATATTCCAACAGCTGGTATTCTTACTCCTGGATGACAGCCAGAAGGTTAGAAGCAGAGCTGCATATCACCTCCCAGGGGGGAGCTGCCCTGCTGGATCAGACGGGATGGTTCTGCGGGCCGGACTTTGTGGGGATGGAGTCCATTTATGACAAGATACAGTATAATCCCCAGCTGGGAGTCCTGAAACAGTGGGATTTCCAGTGCTGGAAGCCCCATGTGGCGGTTGTGGCTATCGGACAGAATGATGCCAATCCCGTTAATTACATGGCAGAGGAGTATGATCCCCGACAATCCCGGAGCTGGCGCCGCCATTACAGGGTCTTTCTTGAAAGGCTGATGGGGCTGTACCCGGATGCCCATTTCGTGCTGACGACTACCATTCTGGGGCATGACGCTGCCTGGGACCGGGCCATTGAGGAGGTCTGCAGAGAGCTGGACAGTCCCCGGGTACATCACTTTTTATATGAGAAGAACGGCTGCGGAACGCCGGGACATATCCGGATTCCCGAGGCGGAGAAGATGGCGGAGGAGCTGAGTTCGTTCATCGGGTCGCTGGGAGAGGATGTCTGGAAATCATGAAGGAAGTCCTGCTCGATTTCACGGATTGTATGTGCCGTCTCCGACGGCACTGCCGCCGTTGGCGGCATGGCGGGAAGTGCGAAAAGAATTGCGGAGAGCCATGACAGGGAGGGGAAAATGAAGTTAAATTATGAAGCGGCGGTGGCAAACCGCGGCAATCAGGGAAGAATCAAGGAGGTATTTCGGCGGGCAGAGCAGGGGGAGAAGCTGACCATCGGATTCATAGGCGGCTCTATTACCCAGGGTTCCCTTGCATCGGAGCCGAAGCTATGTTATGCTTATCATGTCTATGAGTGGTGGCGCAGGACCTTTCCCAAGGCGGAATTTACGTATATCAACGCCGGTATCGGCGCTACGGACTCCCAGTTTGGCTGTGCCAGGGCAGACAGTGACCTCCTGGCTTACAGGCCGGATTTCGTGATCGTGGAATTCTCGGTAAACGACGGTTCCACCCCTCATTATCTGGAAACCTATGAGGGGCTGGTCCGCAGGATCTTCGGCGCGGAGTGGCAGCCGGCAGTGCTGCTGGTACATAATGTATGCTATGACAACGGCGCCAATGCCCAGCTGATGCACGGCAAGGCGGCCCGGTATTATGAGCTGCCGGCAGTCAGCATGCAGAGCTGTATTTACCCGGAGCTTGCGGCAGGACGGCTGGAGAACCGCGAGATCACGCCGGATGACCTGCATCCCAACGATTACGGACATGAGCTGGTGGCGTCCGTCATCACTTACTTCCTGGAAAAGATACAGGCAGACCTGGGGAACAGGGAAGAGCCGGCGGCGGTAAAGGCGGAACCCCTGACGGCCAATGCGTACCAGGATTCCGTCCGTTACCGGAATGATACTGTGTCTCCCGTTTTGGCAGGGTTTGTTCCTGATAATGAGCCCCAGCAGGGAATTACGGACATTTTCAAAAAGGGCTGGACGGCCTCCGAAAAGGGTGCATCCATTGTATTTGAGGTGGAAGGCAGCTGTATCGGTGTGCAGTACCGCAAGACCATTCAGCTTCCGGCACCGGTGGCGGAGCTGATTCTGGACGGAGACGAGGAACATCCTCATATTCTGGATGCCAATTTTGGCGAGACCTGGGGGGATAAACTGGAACTGGATACGGTGCTGGAGCACGGAGAGGATCGAAAGCACCGGGTGGAGATTCGCATAACAGAATCCCATGAGGCAGATAAGCAGCCCTTTTACCTTGTGTCGGTGATTGCGTCCGGAAAAGGCGTGGAGCGCGTTGACGGAGATTCCGGCATCGAAAATAGAAAACAGTGAAAAACGAAAAGGTGGATGATATGTTTCAAAAAGATTTTGTCTGGGGCGTTGCCAGCAGCGCTTACCAGGTAGAGGGAACCGATCCGGGGGACGGAAGGGGAAAATGTGTGTGGGATACCTTCGTGGAAGCAGGAAGAGTGTTTGAGGGCCAGACGGCCGACGTTTCCTGCGACCATATGCACCGTTACAGGGAAGATTATGCCCTGATGCGTAATCTGGGGATCAAGGCCTATCGTTTTTCTTTAAACTGGGCAAGGCTGATTCCCACAGGGGATGGGGCGGTGAACCCTAAGGCAGTGGAGTTGTACAGAAATATGCTCCTCTCCATGAAGGAGAACGGGATCACCCCGTATATTACGCTGTTTCACTGGGAATTTCCCCAGGCACTTCAGGACAGGGGCGGCTGGCTGAATCCTGATGTGGTGGAATGGTTCGGAAACTATGCAAGGGTGGTGGCGGAGAACTTTTCCGACCTGTGCGACAATTTTATTACCGTCAACGAACCACAGTGTGCTGTGGGACTGGGGCATTTGAGCGGTGTTCACGCTCCCGGCCTTACGCTTTCTTACCGGGAGACCTTTCAGGTCGCCCATAACCTCTTAAAGGCCCACGGGAAGGCTGTGGTCATGCTGCGGAAATACGCCGGACGGCCGGTTCGGATAGGGTATGCTCCCACCGGAGGCGTGGCATATCCTTACACGGATTCACCGGAGGACATTGCGGCGGCAAAGAAGGTTTATTTCGGATTTTACAATCCTATGAGCAACTGGACCTGGAATGTGGCATGGTTTTCCGATCCTGTATTTCTGGGGCAGTATCCGGCAGAGGGACTGGAGAAGTTTCGGCAGTACCTGCCGGAAATTACCGATGAGGACATGGAGCTGATTCATCAACCCCTGGATTTCATGGGACAGAATATCTATAATGGGTATTATGTCAGGGCCGGCCAGGACGGAGAGCCGGAATTTGTCACCAGGGAGCCGGGGTTCCCCAAGACCGGAACGGATTGGCCGGTGACGCCCAGGGCCTTCTATTACGGCATCCGCTTCCTGACGGAGCGATATGCCCTCCCTCTTTACATTACGGAAAACGGCATGGGGTGTCATGACAATGTGGCACCTGACGGCAGAGTGCATGACAGCGACAGGATCACCTTTCTGGACAGCTATATGGGAGCAATGCAGAAGGCCATGGAAGAGGGCGCGGATGTCAGGGGATATTTTCTGTGGACATTCCTGGACAATTTCGAGTGGAGCGACGGGTATAAGCAGCGCTTCGGTATTGTATATGTAAATTATCAGACCCAGAAGAGGATCGTAAAGGATTCCGCCTTCTGGTATCAGGAGGTGATTCAAAGTATGGGGGCAAATCTTTCCTGTAATAATCCCTGCCGGGATATTCTGTTCCTGAATCCCGTGTTTACCCATAATATCTGGGGGGGAAGCAGGCTGCGGGAGGACTTCGGATATGCGGTGGAAGGGACGGACATCGGGGAATGCTGGGGCATTTCTGCCCACCCCAACGGGGAGGGAACGATTCGGGACGGGGTGTATGCCGGTGTAAGGCTGTCGGAGCTTTGGCAGACCCACCCAGAAATATTCGGGAATGTGGAGTATGACCGCTTTCCCCTTCTGGTGAAGATCATTGATGCCAGGGAGGATCTGAGTATTCAGGTACATCCGGATGACGTCTATGCCGGGATCCATGAGAACGGCTCCCTGGGGAAGACGGAGTGCTGGTATGTGCTGGACTGTCCTGAAGGGGCGTCTCTTGTGATCGGCCATAATGCCGGGACAAGGGAAGAGCTGGCGGACATGATTCATCAGGGCCGCTGGGAAGAATTCATCCGGGAGGTTCCCGTGAAGAAGGGGGACTTTATCCAGATCGATCCCGGCACCGTCCATGCCATCAAGGGTGGGCTGCTGATCCTGGAGACCCAGCAGAACAGTGATATAACTTACCGGGTCTATGATTATGACAGGCTTTCGGACGGCAGGCCCAGACAGCTTCATGTAGAGCAGAGCATAGACGTGATCACCGTTCCTGCAAAATCTGCAGAGGACAGTGTAAAGTCTGCGGCGGATCTGCCTGCAAATTGCCTCAATGAGCTTTATTCCTGCAGGTATTACCGGATTTACAAGGTAACTGTAGACGACAGGTTTGTCCTTGCACCTGACGGCCCCTTTATGCTGGCGACAGTATTGTCAGGTGACGGCATTGTCAACAGCCAGCCTTTGAAAAAGGGAGATCATTTCCTGGTGCCAAACGGGGTAAAACAGTTGGAGTTCACGGGGAAGATGGAGCTGATTCTGTCGAGGGTGTAAGGAAAGGAAAAAGGAATGGCCCGGGGAAGGGAATGAGATTTCAGAAAGCAGAGATTCAGAAGAGTCTCTGCTTTTTGCAATTCAATCAGAAAGCGGGTGACCGCAGGCGATCAATTGCTGTGCCTGAATCCGGAGAGCATTGTGCGGATTCTCAGAAAGACTTGAAAAAACTTGACAACCATCCGAAATCGGACTATACTGAATGTAGTCCGATTTCGGATGGTTTACTTTTACAGGAAACTGCGCCGCCAGACGCGTGTATGATACCAGGACAGGAGGTTGTATGGGAGCGGAACGGGAGCATCTTTTGGAATACAATGGGCTTTATAAGGAGAATGATGAACTGTATCGAAACGTGGCAAAAGGGGTAGGTCTTTCGGACTGTGCGTTTTGGATTCTTTATTTCCTGCGGGAAAGAGGGGAGGGGCTTGGCTGCGGGCTCACCCAGAGCGGTATTTGCTCCGCCATCTATGCGCCCAAGCAGACGGTGAATTCTTCCCTGAAAAAACTGGAAGAAGACGGTGCCATTGAACTGGCAGAAGGGGCGGACAGGCGAAGTAAGCTTGTGCGCCTGACGCAAAAAGGAACGATCCTGGCCGGCCGGACCGTTGACCGGGTGCTGGCTGCAGAGCAGAGGGCGATGGGCGGGATGACGGCAGAGGAGCAGACTGCCTTTCTGGGATTGTTTCGCAGGTATACGGATTTGTTGAAAAAGGAAATCGAGGGATTGTTAAATGAGGAATCAGAATGAAACGGTAGAAATGAAAGCGGCGGCAGAGCAGGAGACCACGGACAAGAGTGCTGTGGGCAGTGGCTCGAGGGCCGGCAACGGGATACAGCTTTCGGATCATTTTACTTACGGGAAGCTGTTACGATTTGTCCTGCCATCCATTACCATGATGGTCTTTACTTCCATCTATGGTGTGGTGGACGGTCTGTTTGTGTCCAATTTTGTGGGAAAGACCTCTTTTGCCGCCATTAACCTGATTATGCCGGTGCTGATGATCTTTGGCGGAATCGGCTTTATGCTGGGTACAGGGGGCAGTGCATTGGTGGCGAAGACCCTGGGCGAGCAGAAGCCGGAGAGGGCAAAGCAGTATTTTACCATGATGGTATGGATTACGCTGATCGTGGGAATAACGGTATCCCTGGCGGGCATTGCCGCCATGCGCCCCATAGCGGCAGCCCTGGGGGCGGATGAGGCCATGCTGCCGGAATGCGTGGTTTACGGGCGTATTACCATGATATTTAATGTGACCTTTATGCTGCAGAACGTATTTCAGGGCTTCCTGATTACCGCGGAAAAGCCCAAGCTGGGACTGGCTACAACGGTGGCCGCAGGGCTTACGAACATGGTGCTGGACGCCCTGTTTATCGGCGGCCTTCAGTGGGGTGTGGCCGGGGCAGCCCTGGCTACGGGCTTGAGCCAGAGTGTGGGAGGGCTGATCCCGCTGGTGTATTTCCTGCGTCCTAATACCAGCCTGCTGCGCCTGGTAAAGACAAGGCTGGAGGCAGGGCCGATCCTGAAGGCCTGCGGAAACGGTTCTTCGGAAATGGTATCCAATGTGACCGCTTCCGTGGTGGGAATGCTGTACAACTTTCAACTGTTGAAATATGCGGGGGAAAACGGTGTGGCTTCTTACGGCGTCCTCATGTATGTGCAGTTTATTTTTGTGGCGGTATTTATCGGCTATTCCATTGGCAGTGCCCCGGTGGTGGGCTATCATTTTGGCGCGGGAAACCATGATGAACTGAAGAATCTGCGCCGCAAGAGCATCCTGCTGATGGTTCTGGCCGGGGCTGCCATGGTGGCGGTGGCCCAGCTTCTGGCGGCGCCGCTCTCAAAGGTGTTTGTAGGATATGACCGGGAGCTCTTTGACATGACCTGCCGGGCGCTGCGCATTGCTTCCTCCGCTTTCCTGGTGGTGGGATTTAATATATTTGCTTCCTCCTTTTTCACGGCCTTAAACAACGGCGGCGTGTCGGCAGCAATTTCTTTCCTGCGTACCTTTGGCTTCAAGCTGTCAGCGGTGCTGATTCTGCCGCTGCTGCTGGGGTTGGACGGGATCTGGCTGGCTGACGTGGCCGCAGAGGTTTTTGCCTTTGTGATCTCGTTGGTTTTCCTGCTGGCAAAGCGGAAGAAGTATCAGTATTAAGGGGCGGATTCCTGCTGCCGGGGAGTTTACACCAGTGAATCCGAAGGGTCCTCGGTGATTTCTCTGGAAACCAGTTCACGGAAGGCGGCCAGAGTCATGGTGCAGACAGGGGCATCTCCGGGCATCCCGGCAAGGGACGGCAGGCAGGAGACCAGGCTTTTGTACAGGGCCAGAGCCTCCGGATGTCCTTCGCCGACCAGGCCCGGCAGGTCGCTGGTGCAGACCAGCAGATGCAGGTCCAGATCCTGCAGATAGATTTCATATAGCAGGCCCAGACGATGATTTCGGTAGAAATTATCAATGGTCTGTACAATGGGAACAATATCTGTGCCGTCCAGGATGGTGGAGCGGGAGGCGTTCACAATGGAATGCCACTGGGGCGTGGTATGGCTCTCGCAGGGAAAGCCGGAGAGCGCCTTATGCTCCCTGTGAATCAAAAGTCCCATCGTTCCCACCGGCGGCTCCTTGCCGATATTTAAGGAAATACTGCGGAACATGGCATAACACCAGAAGTCCGTACAGTAGGTTCCCTGGACGGCGGCTTTGTTCTCCCCGGCGGGCAGGAAAAGCAGGCCCGTCCGCCGGCTTCCGGCGAGGGCGGGCAGCTGCTCCAGGGAGCAGGCAACGGCGGCCTTTTGTGAAAGAAGCAGGGACGGAAGCGCCGTCTCCGGCTCCATGGCCGGGTATAGCCATAGCTGATAGCCGTTGTCGATGCCAAGGCCTGTCAGCTCCACAGTGAGGGTCAGCCTGGAGGGTCTCGTAGTCTTTGGCAGTTCCAGGGAGAGAGATTCCAGGGGGAACACACCATATTCGGATTCGGAACGTTTCCCATTCCTTTCCGTCAATTCCGTCACAGGCTTACTGTCACGCCATATGACAGTTCCATCGCCGTCCGCCAGGCAGCAGACAAGCTCGTCGGCAGGCAGAGGGGCTTTCCTGTAATAACTTAAGGAAACCGTAAATTCAAAGAGTGCTCCGGAAAGAATGACATAACTGTCAAATTCCGCCTGAAGCACGGCATCGGAGCAGAATTTCCGCCAGTCTGCGGCGGTAATCAGGCCCTTGCTTTCCATAAAGGGGTTGAGAATGCCTACCAGGGCGGTTCCCTGGCCGGTAAAGTCCTGGAGGTCCAGAAGCTGGAAGCCGGCAAGCTGTGAGGAGCGCAGGGCCGTCTCCAGTTCATCCTTGTAGCAGGCCACGGCAAAGGCACCGGCATTGCGGAAGAAATCTTCGGCAAAGTCAAGCATTCCCGCTCTCTCCAGCTGCCGCCTGAATTCCTCCAGATTGCGGGCTTTGAGAACGCCGGTATATTTGGGGATTTCCCTGAAGTCAGGATAGAAGACGTACTGTCCGACCTCATGGGAAATCACCGGGATTTCCGGGATCAGCTGGGAACGGACTTCCGAGAGCCTGACCCGTTTCACTCCCGTGCCATATTGGATTTCCACAGTGTCGGTACACTCGTCGGCCCCATTGCCCGTGAAGCTGCCGCCGGCGGCGATTTCCGTGGAAAGGGCCGTCTTTACCAGCGGCGGGCCGGCTGTATTCTCTTTATTTCCCGCCGGTGTCCCGGCATCTGCAAGATCAGGATATGCTGTCAGGCAGGACGGACGGATGGCTTCATCGTAACAGAAGCGGGTTCCGGGAACCGCCGTCTGCACATGCCCCAGGGGGGCATCACACATGGCATAGGAGCCCCGGATCTGCCTGTCAATGGTAAAGCGGACCCCGGAGAAAAAGTCGTCGCAGGGCTGGATATTCGGAGTCCAGAAGAAATTGTTGGAGCCCTGGGAGTAGAGTATATCCGGGCGGAAGGCCTTGTACCTGGCCAGAAGGTCGTTGATGGCGGAAGCGTTTCCCCACAGCTCGTTGCCCATGGTCATCATACAGTAGGAGGGATGGCTGCCAAAAGCCTCCAGCATCCGGAAGCCCTCCTGTTCCAGAAAGCTTTGGGCCTCCCCGTCATAGCCCTCATCCTCCGGACCGCAGAATGTGCCCCAGAAGGGAATTTCCGGCTGCATGTAAATGCCCAGCAGGTCGGCGGCGATAAAGGCGGCTTCCGGCGGACAGCAGGTGTGGAAGCGGTAGTGGTTGATGCCGTAGTTCCGGGCGGTTTTCATCACCCGGAGCCAGCTTGTCACATCCGTGGGCGCATAGCCTGTGAGGGGAAAGATCATGCCGTCCTGCCTGCCCCGCAGAAAGGTCTTCCTGCCGTTGATGTAAAAGTGGGTTCTGCCGGCGGTAAAGGAGCGCAGCCCGCACCAGAGGGAAGCAGTATCACAGGAAGGCTGGGGGGCATTTTCGGTTTCGAAAGAGCATCCGGTTTCAGAGGTATTTTCGGTTTCGAAGGAGCATCCGGTTTCGGGGATACGTCCGGTTTCGGGGACATTTCCGCCGCCCCGGATTTCCGGGTCCGTGCAGGGTTCGATTCCTGCGCAGACCTCCCGGCAGGAGAGATGCAGGCGGTAAACATAAGGATCTTCCTCATCCCAGAATCCGGGGCTTTCAGAGAGATCCAGAAAGAGTTCATAATGATTCTCACCGGGCTGCAGGATTACTTCATAAAGACCTTTTTGGCCGGAAAGAGGCGTCCAATCCAGAAGGTCCTTATAATTATCGGTGTCGGGGATATTCTTGTCCTTCCCGGCATATATATCTTTCAGGCGGCAGAGGATCGGCAGCACCTGAATGCGGCCGGGGCAGGACCGCTCCCCGTCATATTGCACCGGTATCCTAAGGGCAAAGCCCTGTCTGGCGTAGTCACACCCGGCCTCAATCCGGCCCAGGCGGATCCGCTCCCGGACAGTGAGGGTAATTCTGCCCAGAATACCGTTCCAGTTGGTCTGGGTATCCGGGGAGGTCAGATGCCCTCCGGGCACCTTATAATCGGTATTGGAAACCATGATGGTGATAACAGGATGCAGTGTCCTGACCAGTCCTGTCAGGTCATAACAATGCCTGGCCACAAAGCTGTCGAAACTGCCGGCAAACCTGCCGTCCACCCAGACATAAGAAATTCTGGTGCGTTCCAGGGTCAGCTCAAAATGCTTATCGGAAAGGCCGGCGGGATTTTCCACAGGCAGATCCACCGTTTTTCTGTACCAGCTGTAACCCTCCATTTCATAGGGGTCTGTGAGGCAGCCGGTATTTGTCCTGAGGTGGGGGATGCCCTTTAAAGCTTCTGAAACAGTGGCGGGAAGGTTGATGGTATCGTCAAAATCCAGCAGTTCATAATGTGCGTGAAGGCCTTGCTTTTCTTTGTCAAGGCGAAATTGCCACTGGCCGCGGAGATCCATTACTATATTCATGTCAGGCAGTCCTTTCTTTATGATTGGTTTTACCAGTAAAGTATAACAGATGGGGGAGGCTTTTTGCATAAAAATTGTAAAAACCTCTGGATTTTTTGATATAAATGTGAGAAAATGGAAAGCGAATGATATTATTTTATCAATGAGAGAATTGAATAAATAATAACTTACATAACTGAAAGGAGATTTCACATGATTTATTCAAAGGAAGTTGAAGAAATGTGCACAGTTCGTCAGGGTGTGCATCATGGCTGCGCGCCTATCCCCGAAGAAGCCAAGTGGGTACAGGCAAAAAAGGTAGAAGACATTTCCGGACTGACACATGGTGTCGGCTGGTGTGCTCCGCAGCAGGGTGCATGTAAGCTGACCCTGAATGTGAAGGAGGGCATCATCCAGGAAGCTCTGGTAGAGACCATCGGATGTTCCGGCATGACCCATTCAGCTGCTATGGCTGCCGAGATCCTGCCCGGTCTGACCGTTATGGAAGCCCTGAATACCGACCTGGTGTGTGACGCGATCAATACCGCTATGAGAGAGCTGTTCCTGCAGATTGTTTATGGACGTACCCAGAGTGCCTTTTCCGAGGAAGGCCTGCCCGTGGGCGCAGGTCTTGAGGATCTGGGCAAGGGCCTGAGAAGCCAGGTGGGAACCATGTATGGCACCCTGAAGAAGGGTCCCCGTTACCTGGAGATGGCAGAAGGCTATGTGACCGGAATTGCTCTTGACAAGGACGATCAGATCATCGGTTATGAATTTGTTAGCCTTGGAAAGATGACTGATTTCATCAAGAAGGGCGATGATCCCAATACTGCGTACGAGAAGGCAAAGGGCCAGTATGGCCGTGTGGCGGATGCTGTGAAGGTTATCGACCCCAGAAAAGAATAGAGCATGGCTGCGGAGCAGTTATGCGATACTTCTCGATGAGCGAAGCGAATTGAGAAGGTTCCTAAATAAGGTTCCGAAACATAAAAGGAGGACAGTAAAATGGCATTATTTGAATCATATGAAAGACGTATTGATAAGATCAATGCTGTGCTGAGCAGCTATGGTATCTCCTCTATCGAAGAAGCTGAGAAGATTACCAAAGACGCAGGTCTTGACGTATATGACCAGGTGAAGAAGATTCAGCCCATCTGCTTTGAAAACGCATGCTGGGCATATACCGTAGGTGCGGCTATCGCTATCAAGAAGGGCTGCCGTAAGGCTTCCGAGGCTGCTGCAGCCATCGGCGAGGGACTTCAGGCATTCTGTATTCCCGGTTCTGTGGCGGATACCCGCAAGGTGGGTCTGGGACACGGTAACCTGGGCAAGATGCTTTTAGAGGAGGATACGGACTGCTTCTGCTTCCTGGCAGGACATGAGTCCTTTGCGGCGGCAGAGGGTGCTATTGGGATTGCCGAGAAGGCAAACAAGGTTCGCCAGAAGCCCCTGCGGGTTATCTTAAATGGTCTTGGTAAGGATGCGGCAAAGATCATTTCCCGTATCAACGGCTTTACCTTTGTGGAGACCGAGTATGACCCGTATACCAACGAGGTGAAGGAAATCGAGAGGATTCCTTATTCCGAGGGACTTCGCTCCAAGGTAAACTGCTACGGCGCAAACAGCGTTCCCGAGGGCGTTGCCATCATGTGGAAGGAGAATGTGGACGTATCCATCACCGGTAACTCCACCAATCCCA
>ERZ777011.2086-NODE-2086-length-17527-cov-16.790923_pt1 | contig 17527 bp, 14 predicted proteins | sample MGYA00374964_ERZ777011 | MGnify/ENA primary metagenome ERZ777011 (study PRJEB29310, sample SAMD00008975) | mouse gut metagenome | study: EMG produced TPA metagenomics assembly of the Metagenome analysis of fecal microbiota from mouse which was promoted...
TTAACAAAAAATCCACCACTCTGCGTTTAACAATGATTTTTAAACAGCCTCTTAACATTCAAGCGTGTCGGATTGTTGAAGAATACAGAGCCGTTGGGCGATGACTCTCCTTTATCACCCTATATTTGAAACTCAAAACTAAATATAAAATGTGGACATTCCTTCCAATACTCAAAAGCACTATCTGGGGCGGTGATTCGATCGCTCCGTTCAAAGGTATAAAAACCGATAAGACAGCCATCGGCGAAAGCTGGGAAATAAGCGGTGTCGAAGGCGACGAGTCCGTGGTGGCCGCAGGTCCGGACAAAGACATGACGCTTACCGCCCTCATAGACAAGTATGGGGAGAAGCTGCTCGGAAAGAAGAATTTCCAAAGATTCGGCAATCGCTTCCCCCTTTTGGTAAAGATTATTGATGCGGCCCAAGACCTTTCGGTCCAGGTGCATCCTGATGACTACATGGCTCGAAGGCTCGGACAGGCCAACGGCAAGACCGAGATGTGGTATGTGCTCAAAGCAAAGAAAGACGCGCGTCTTGCCCTCGGGTTCACAAGAGCCATAGGACGGGAAGAGTTCCGGCCATTGGTGGAGTCGGGTGAAATAGAGAACGTCCTCCGCTTCGTCCCTGTAAGAAAAGGTGAAGCTTACTTCATCCCCGGGCGCACCGTGCATGCCATCGGAAAAGGAATGATGGTGGCAGAGATACAACAGACGTCTGACGTAACCTACCGTCTCTACGACTACCGCCGCAAGGGGCCTGACGGCAAAGAAAGGCAGCTTCACATCGACCTCGCCGAAGAAGCTTCCGATTTGGGTTTCACCGATGGGAGAGCCCAGGAATACAGACCCGTGGCAGACATACCGGTATGTCTGGCCTCTTCACCGTATTTCACCACCAATGTGATGCATCTTGATATGGAAGTGATGCGCGACTACCGTGAATATGACACGTTTGTGATTCTCATAGCCACGGAGGGAAAGGCAGTGGTGGAATGCGGCGAAGAAAAGGTTGAACTTTCCGCCGGGCATTCGATTCTCATTCCGGCTTCGGCAATGGGTGTAACCATATCGCCCGATAAGCGTTTCTCTTGCCTCGAGACGTACATAAAGTGATGATGGTGTGTCATAATCTTGAATCAGGCATTTTCCTGCGTTCTTTCAGCAATTGTCTGGGTTCAGGATTATGACACCGCCTTTTTGAATTTCATCTTTCGGCTTTCACCCACACGGCCAGGTTGCGTCCCCTGACGGTGAATACGGCTTTTCCGTCTTCGTCCACTACGACTTCTTCCTGAATGCTGCCTGTGATTTCATGCCATCTTTCTCCGGCATGGCCGTTGCCTAAGTCTACCGTTTTGTCGCCGTCCTGGTCGTTGCTGATCAGAAGAACCAGCCCCGAGCCGGGATGCCCATCTTCTCCATGGCGTATCAGGCCTACCGTGGACGGATGGTCGAACAAAAGGGTCTGGTCGCCGTAGGCATACCGTTTTCTGGCATCAAGAAGCATGTCTATTATTCCACGGTGGAATGAACCTGCCCGCACTTTGCCATCGACAGTCTCGGTTTCCTTGTCGGACTTTTCTTTTTCGCAACAGTCATGGGATATGGAATAATAATCCCCATAGAATATCACGGGGTAGCCTTCGCGCATAAGAAGTATCAGTGCGTAGGCAAGCGGCTTGAACCAGTCCTGCACCGCAGATTGCAGCGAACTCCCTTCCTGAGAATCGTGGTTATCGACAAATGTAACGGCCAGTCGGCTGTCCTGTTGCACTAAAGTTCCATCCAACAGGCGGCTTAGGTCGTATTCCGCACCCTCTTCCGATGCCTTGAAGAAATTGAAATGCAGAGGCACGTCGAAGAGGTCGGTGGAATTGTCGGTTGCGGCGAGGAAATCAGCCATTGTCTCAAGGTCGTCGCTCCAGTATTCGCTCACCACATAGAAGTCATCTCCGTTGTCTTTGCGGACTTCTGTCAGGAAATCTCGGATGAAGTTGTGGTCTATGTGTTTCACCGCATCCATGCGGAAACCGTCGAAACCGAACTCTTTCACTACCCAGCGTCCCCATCGTTTTAGTTCGTCGGCCACCTCTGGATTGTCCACGTCTATGTCGTTGGCAAGAAGATAATCGTAGTTGCCGTTCTCCTTGTCCACTCCTTGGCTCCAGCCCTTTCCTTCGCCTATGATGCGGAATATGCCGTCGGTTCCGGTTGACGAGTCGCTGCCTACGCCGGAGAAATGATACCAATGCCATTTGAAAGGCGAGTGTCTGTCGCCACGCCCGGGAAAACCGTATCCAGTGTATGATTCGATTTCGTGAGGTTCGCCGGTTTCTTCGTTGCGGTCATCGGGATTGACCTCCACCGCTTGGAATTTTTCCGCATGGTCTCCGCCGGCCTTGTGGTTGAGGACAGCATCAAGAATCACCTGCACGTCGTTGTCATGCAGAGCCTTTATCGCCTCTTCAAGTTCCGTGCGTGTGCCGTATTTGGTCCGTACCGTACCTTTCTGGTCGAATTCTCCGAAGTCGTACAGGTCATACGTCGCATATCCCTCGTCTTGCTGTTCATCGGCCTTATATGCGGGAGGAATCCATACGGCGGAGATGCCGATGTCGGCAAGGTGTCTGGCATCTTCCTTCAGCTGACGCCACAATTGGCCGTCGTTTGGAAGATTCCATTCAAAATACTGAAACAAAACTCCGTTTTTCATAATTTTTACGAATTGCTTATGATAAAAAACAAACATCCGGCATAGGAAATATGTTTCTGAACAATGTTAAAAAACACCTAAAAGCAATTCGTATGGACCATGCTTATGAATGAATAAGAGCGGCGGATCGAATCCGTCGCTCTTGAGGTTTGACATTGGCTGAACTCCCTTGTCAGGGTTTGCCGATTGTCATTCTTTTTCTGTCATGATTTTGAGGACCAGCCGGTCGGTTTCCTGCATGGCTTCGCGTCCGATGGAAGTTAGGTTGCGGATTGTGGTGTCCACACAGTCGCATACGATTCCTTCGGCGGAAGTTGCGCATTTGCCGTTGACAGCCAGCATGGCCGACATCATGGCAGTGGATACACCAGATGAAATCTTCATTGAACAAGAAGGTTTTGCGCCGTCGCAGATCATTCCTGTAAGGTTGGCCACCATATTCTTCACTGCGGCGCATATTTCAGGATAGCCTCCGCCCATAAGATAAACGAGGGCGCTTGATGCGCCGGTTGATGCCACCACGCATCCGCAGAGCGCCGACAGTCGTCCGAGGCTCTGCTTTATGTATATGCTCGTCAGATGGCTGAGAATCAATGCACGTATGGTCTGTTCCTCTGTGGCATTGATGTCTTTTGCGAAACTCACCACAGGCATGGTTGCCGTGATGCCTTGGTTGCCGCTGCCGCTGTTGCTCATCACAGCCACGGGTGCGCCGCCCATGCGCGCATCGCAAGCCGCCGAGGTGTAGGCCACCATGTGTTCCATCGGGGTGTCGCCGAAATACTTTGTCCCGGCTGAACGGATTGTGGATCCGAGCGAATGCCCGTATTTCCCGTCAAATGCCAACTGTGCGGCAGCAAGGTTGAGTTCCTTGGCCTTCAATATGAATGAAATCTTATCGAGCGGAGAGTTCATTGCAAAGTCGTAGACCATCGCAAGGTTCAGCTTGATGTCGTCGGTAGAAGCCGACTCCTCTTTTTGCGGCTTCTCCTCAAGAAGGATTTCATCGTCGTGGCTGATGAATATGAAGTTGGTGTGCGCGCGAGAAATCACGGCACGTGCCGAATGCCCGTCGGCATGGACAGTTACGTCGATATGCAGATTGGAGGGGGCATCCTCGGCCAGCTTCACGGATATGCGCTTTTCGGCTATGTAGCGTTTCCCTTCCTCGACTGCTTCCGGTGTAACGTCGCGGAGCACTTCAAGTCCGTATTCCGATTTGCCGACCGATGCTCCGAGGGCTACCGCTATGGGCAGGCCGATCATTCCTGTGCCTGGAATGCCCACGCCCATGGCGTTTTTGATTATGTTGCCGCTGAGACGAAGTTCTATCTTCTCCGGCAAAGTGCCTAAAACCTCTGTGGCCTTGGCCACGCAGAGCGAAACTGCGGCCGGCTCGGTACAGCCTATTGCCGGAACCACCTCACGGTTGATGAGGTCTATTATGCGTTTTCTGTCTGATTGGTTTATCATGGTGATATTTATGTTTTTTTGAATGTTAGATGTTGATATGCAGAGGGTTGTCATATGAGATGACGGAAGCCGGGTGCCTGAGTCCTAATCCAAAGGCAGGCGGTCGCGGCTTCCGCGTTCGATGCGCTTGTTGCCCCAGCATTTGCGGCAGACTGACATGTAGCGGTCGTTGCCGCCTATTTCCACCTGTGCGCCCTCGGTGATGATTTCTCCTTTGCCGTCTATGCGTGCGTTGACTATGGTCTTGCGTCCGCAAGAGCATGTGGATTTGATTTCGTCGATTGTGTCGGCGATTTCAAACAGCCTTTTCGACCCTTCGAAAAGACGGGTGCGGAAATCGGTGCGGAGGCCGTAACAGATCACGTTCACGCCGTAGTCGTCCACGACACGCGCCAGCTGGTCTACCTGGGCTTCTGTCAGGAACTGGGCTTCGTCGATGAGAATCCATTCCGGAAGGTCGAGCGTCTCCTCGAAAATGTCCTTGACCACGGTGAACATGTCCGTCTCCGGATAGATCCAGCCGCATTCGCGCTCTATGCCGATGCGGCTGCGGATCACGTTCTTTTTGTCGCGTGTGTCCACCACGGGCTTGAAGCACATGTAGGCCATTCCGCGCTCCTCGAAATTGTAGGCAGTGGTGAGAAGCATAGCCGTCTTGGCGCTTCCCATCGTGCCGTATCTGAAATATAGTTTGCCTATCCGGTTCATTGGTATTGCAGATTTTATGCGAAGATACGAAATAATGTGCGGATGGCCAAAATATGTGAGTGAAAATCTGCCAAACGCACCCTCGATTTGAATGCCTTATAAGAGGCTGTTTAAAAATCATTGTTAAACGCAGATTAACGGAAAAGACACCATTCAGACTGAAACATCAAATTCTTTTAAAGAGGCTTTGTGGTAATGCCTGCCGTCATTCCGGAACCTTTGCGCGTCTTTATCCCTTCGGCTCAGTCCCATAGCCCGCCATGCTCCTTCGCTGCAGGGATAAATACATCACAAATCTTCCGGCTCTGCGTCAACAAGCATTTTTAAACAGCCTCTAAGACGGGCCGGCGACAAGTCCCGGTGATGTGGAATGTGCCTTGATTCGTATCAGGGCTTGGAGTTGCGGAATTCCTTGGGCGACATTCCGGTGAATTTCTTGAAGTATTTTCCGAAAAACGACTGAGACTTGAAGTTGAGTTCGTCTGAAATCTGCTGTATGTTGAGGTTGGAGGATTTCAGCATGACCTGGGCCTCAAGCACCACGAGGCGTTCTATCCAGCTTACCGCCGTCATTCCGGTCTGAGCCTTCACGGTGCGGGCGAGATGCTTGGGTGATATTCCGAGTTCAGATGCGTAGAAGCCGAGGAAACGCTCTTTTCTGAAGTTTTCCTGGACGAGCTTGAGGAAATTGTCCGTTATGCGTCCCTGTGATGTCGGGAAGTCGGCTGCTCCGGACTTGAACGGGATGTGCCCATAACGGAAGAAGAATGCGAGAATTGAATGCACCACGCATTCGTAGCCGAACGGATTGGCTGTGTCGGAGATGATGTTTTTCAGATTTATGTGCAGTGCCGAGAAATGTATTGCGTGGTTCGGGTCAAGTGGAACTACAGGTGTGCGGTTTATTGTCGGATATATAGGGAGTTGGTTTATGTAGCGGAATATGGTGTCAGTAAGCCTTTTCGACATCACGATGTAGGATGCGTCGAAATCGGGGCTTGCTGCTTTGGGGGTTAGAATCTGTCCTTGGCGCACCACCACGATGCTCGGTGCCTTTATGTCGTGTTGTATCAGGTTGAGGTCGGCGGTGCAATGCCCTCTCTTGAGGAATATTATGGCCGATGCCGAAAACTTTATCGGACTCATTATGGAAGAGAACATCGAGATGGAGAAACTGTCTCCTACCCAGATGTCGTGCTTTAGTATGTCGGAGACTTTCTCCGGCAACGGTATGTCGTCGTATTTTATTACGGTCTTGTCGTCATTCATCTGAAGTGTGTCGGTTTTATCGGTTTTATTGGTTGAAATGGGATAATAGGTGGTGTTATGTCCAATTTAACGGTGCAAATATAGGGATAAAATTCTCTTTGGGCAAATTCAGACAAGAATAATGAGTTTGGGTGTGTTTTCATTTGTGCGTTTTTTTCGCTATTTTTGCATCATGAAACATGTTTTTCGTCTGATGGCCGTTTTTGCGATGCTTGCCATGGCTTCGTATATTGAAATGACGGCCTGCACTTCGGCCATAGTGTCGGCCAAAGCCAATCCTTATGGACGTCCGATGCTCTGGAAGCATCGCGACACTTCGACCATAGACAACAAAGTGGAGTATGTGGCAGCCAAGAACGGAGACCACGCATACGTCGCTCTTTTCAATGCGGCCGACCGCAGGCTGGAACAGGCCTGGACTGGCATGAACGATGCAGGGTTCGCCATAATGAACACGGCTTCATACAATCTCAAGGACGACAAAGTCAGCGCACGCAAGATGGACAGGGAAGGGTATGTCATGACTATAGCTTTGCGCACGTGCCGGACTGTTGATGATTTCGCGCGCCTGCTTGAGACTTTGCCTCGGCCGATGGGTGTGGAAGCCAATTTCGGCGTGATAGACGCCACGGGCAACGGGGCTTTTTTCGAGACCAACAACCATTCTTTCACCCGATTCAACCTTTCAGACGCTTCCGACGGACTCCTTGTCCGCACCAATTACAGCCATTCAGGGCGGCCTGGCGAAGGATACGGGTTCATCCGTGAAGAGAATGCGGAGCATCTTTTGCGTCCTTATGCCAAGCGCGGGGAAATAACGCCGGAACTGCTTACCGAGACCGCGAGCCGGAGCTATTGGCACTCGTTGATGGGACGGGATTTTGCATTGCCGGACTCGTCGGAGCGTTGGGTGGTGGATCAGGACTTCATACCTCGCTACAAGTCCACCGCCACCATCGTGATTGAGGGATGCAGGCCTCTGGACGACGCTGCGGAAGCCACGCCGTCGTTTGTGGCAGACCAATATTTGATGTGGACAGGCTTGGGTTTCCCTCCGTGTGCGGAAATTGTCCCTGTATGGTGCAGGCCAGACGGCGTTGACCCTGAGCTCCGTGGCACGGCGAGAAACGGACATTCTCCTATGGGAGACAAGGTGAAGGCCCGACGTGCCGAGGTGTTTCCTCTGAAGAAGGGGAGCGGAGACAGATATGTTGACATGCATCGTCTTGTGAACCGGGAAGGCACTGGCTACCTGCAGGTGCTCGTTCCGCAAAACCTTGAAGTGTATGAGCGCATCAGAAGCCGCCGGGATTCAGGACGCTGAAGTGCAGACCGGGCGTTTCGCGATGGGGCGCGGAGAGTTTGCGCGTGCCATGATGACGCGTTTCGGAATGCGCTGGTGGGGGCTTCTCTTTTTTCTTGTCGTTGCAGGGGCGGTTGCCGCAGCTGTTGTGGCCGACTTGCGCTGGCTTGTAGTGGCTCTGATGCTGGCTTTTATTGTGGCTCCGATGGTTGCCGCGTTCCTTTATTTCTCTTTCGGATTGCGCGAGGAATGCTATGCCAATGTCCTCCCGCATACCGTGAATGTGTCGCCCGGAGGTTTCCGCATAGTAATAGACGTAATGCCGCCGAAGGACTATGATTCGGATCTTGTCAAGGAAGAAGAATCAGAGCCAAAGCCTTTGCGGCGTTACAGCGTGGATTTCAGTGCAGAGGAAATAGGAAGATACACAGTCGATTCCAATGGGATCACCGTGGCGGTAAATGCATCGTCGAAAGGATTCGTGAGATTGCCGTTCGGGTCTTTCGGTTCGGAGGAAGAGTTCCGTAAAGCGGTTGAAATCATCGGTTCTTATCATAGAGGGAATGAAGAGCGTGTTTGAACAAAAAAACTCCCGACACGCTCCGAAATCCGTAAAGTTTTCGTAATTTTGTCTCAAAGAAAACCATTTCTGCAATGAGAATATTAAAGGACAGCCGCCGCAAATACTGCTTCATAATGGATATGGAGGTGCGCGACTATGAACTTGACTGCGAACAGATAGTCAACAATGCCAATTATCTTCATTACATAGAGCATACGCGCCATAAGTTCTGCGCCGATGCCGGTCTGTCGTTCATTGACATGCACAATGCGGGAATAGATGCAGTAGTGCGCAAGATTGAAATCGAATACAAGACATCGCTGCGCGGAGGGGACAGCTTCATAAGCTGCCTGCGTCTTGAGCGCAAGGGGCCGCGATTCATTTTCCATCAGGACATACTGAAGCCCGGAGGCGAGGTGGTGGCCGAAGCTTTGGTAACCGTCGTTGTATTGAAGGACGGCCGCCTTTCTCGCGGCGACGAATTGGCTGCGGTTTTCAAGAAATATCTGTGAATTGACAAGCTATGGCCGATTCAAGGTTGCTGCCTCTCGCCTTTTCTATGATGAAAGGCACGGGAATGCCTCTTTTCCGCCTTATGCAGGAGCGGGGGATGTCTGTGGCAGACTTCTTTGCGACGGATTCGGTGGATATTGCCGGGCGGCTCGGGCTTCGCGATGTCTCAGCGGTCGATTCCTACATCCGGGAAGAGGCGGTGGCGGCTGCCCGCGAAGAGCTCGCCTTCTGCGACCGCCATTCCATACGGGTTCTTTCACCTGCCGATGAGGCATATCCGCTCAGGCTTCTTGAACTTCCCGATGCTCCTACTTCTCTTTTCGTGCTTGGCGATTGCGACCTGAATGCCTCAAGAGTCATATCTGTAGTCGGTACACGCACACCGACGCCATACGGCACTAATTTCGTCCGCGCGGCGGTGGAGGAGCTTTCTGCCGTAGCATCTCCGGTAACTGTAGTGAGCGGACTTGCCTACGGAATTGATGTGGCCGCCCATTCTGCCGCCCTTGCCTGCGGCTTACCCACGGTTGCAGTCGTGGCCCACGGTCTGGACACGCTTTATCCGGCGGCGCATCGCGACATCGCGCGGCGTATGATACGCGGTGGCGGTGCCATCGTTTCTGAATATCCTCACGGCACCACTCCCTTCCGTGGACGCTTTCTTGAGCGAAACCGCATAGTTGCCGCCCTTTCTGATGCGTGTCTCGTTGCCGAGAGCGACATAAAAGGCGGAGCCATGTCGACTGCGTCCATAGCGTTCGGGATTGACCGCGAAGTCATGGCTCTTCCCGGACGTATTTCAGACCGTTTCAGTTCAGGATGCAACCATCTGATACGAAAGAACAAGGCTTGGCTTGTCTCCAGACCTGGAGACATTGTTGACATTATGGACTGGCAATCGGTGGCGTCGAATGCGGATGCCGTTGACCGTTCGCTTTTTCCTGAACTCGATGAGCCGCAACGAAGCATCTTCGAATGCCTTAGCGGTTCATCCGAGCCGCTGGGCATCGATGAGATGCACGTTCGTCTCGGTTTTCCGGTCTCCGTGTTGATGTCGCAGCTCGGCGAGATGGAATTTGACGGACTCGTGATCAAATATCCCGGCAACCGTTATCACCCGGCCTGATGCATATGCCGGGATAATGGGGGCGGACAATAGAATGCATAATGGCATTGGATTGAAAAAACGACCCAATGCCATTATTGTCTTTGCTTTAAATTTCAGATGCGGTCGAGGACTGTCTCTATCAGGCGGCGCACGTGTGGTTTGTAGTCTGTGTTGGCTGTCGTGGCCCGACGTTCGGCTATGATGCAGCAGACGGTCATTGCTTTGTGTCCGAGCATTTTCGCCATCCCTTGCAGACATGCCGATTCCATCTCAAAGTTTGTTATGGGACGACCCTTGTAGCGGAAGCTTTCGATTTTTTTGTTGAGTTCGGGGTCGGCAAGCTTAAGCCTCACCATCCGTCCTTGCGGGGCATAGAATCCCACTGCGGCGATTGTGTAGCCTCGACGCATGTCATCGCGGCCTATTTCATCTATAAGTCCGGGGTCGGCATCGACGGTGTATGGGGCGGCCCATGACGCGTCCCAGTTGACATGCTCACAGAATTCCCGTTCGAAATCCAGGTCGCACACGCGGTCTCTGTCGGCATAGAAATTCAGAATGCCGTCAAATCCCATCCCTTTTTCAGCCATCACGAAGTCGCCTATGCGGAGGTCTTCCTGCAGCGAGCCGGAAGTGCCTACGCGCACCATCCGGAGAGTGCGGTGTTCCGGCTTGACCTCACGTGTTTTGAAGTCCACGTTGGCAAGGGCGTCGAGTTCGGTTACGACGATTTCGATGTTGTCGGGGCCGATGCCATGCGAGATGCACATAAGCTCTTTCCCTTTGTATGTTCCGGCTATGGCATGGAATTCACGGGAATGCACGTCATAGTCGATTTTGTCGAAATACGATGCCACCATATCGACGCGTCCGGGGTCTCCGACGAGTATGATGTTGTCGCGGAGCTGGTCGGGGCGGAGATGGATATGGAATGCCGAGCCGTCATCGTTGATGATAAGCTCGGAAGCTGGGATTACACGTGGTTTGTCCATATTATTGTTTTTTGAGTGGTAAATGTCTCTTTCGGATATTACGCTTTCAATGACACGAAGGTTCATTTACGCTTCACGAGCGCGACGGTTCCGATTGCGGTGCACACAAGGAGCATTCCGACTCCGATGAAGAAGATGAAATGGAACGAGGTCGCATCCACAATCAGTCCCCAGCCGCCGGAAGCGATCGCTCCTCCGGCAGCAAGAGCCATGGACATTATGGAATATATGCGGGCGTAGTCCACGCTTCCGAACACTGTGCGGGTGAGCATGGCAGTCTGCACCGTCACTCCGGCGTATGCCCATCCGAAGAGGAACGCACCTGAGATGATGATGGCGAGTCCCCAGTTTCCGGCAATCATCAGAAGAAGTCCGGATATTCCGCCGAGGGTGGTTACCAGTACTCCTGCCAGACAGTTGCGGTCGTTGATGTGTCCGAGGGCGAGTTTGCCGATCATGACTCCGGCCATGACCGCAGAGGCGGCGAGGGAGGCCTGCTCGAGAGTGAAATGAAGCGACGTTACGTAATTCGGTATGAAGAGGTTGAGGGTTGACATGGCCATCATCAGGAAAGAGAAGACCACCACGCCGTAAAATACAGGCATGCGCACGGCTTTGGCGAAGCTGATTCCTCCGGCAGCCGCAGCCTTGTCGGGAGACGGGGCATCTTCCTGGGATTTTTCGCCGTAGGGGAGAAGGCCTTTGTCGGAAGGACGGTCGCGGAGAAGCAATGCCAGCAAAGGAGAATTGACGAGGAGCACAAACAGGCCGAAAGATATGTAGGCCGTCTGCCAACCGTATGAGGTGATGATTGATGCACCTATGGGGTTGAATATCATACCGCCCACGCCTGAGGCCGCGCTGCATATTCCCATCAGAAGCCCGACCTTCACGCGGAACCAGCGGTTGATCAGGGTGGGGAAGCTGAGGTAAAGAAGGAAAGCCACCGTGATTCCGAGCACGGCACCTGCCACGTAGAATTCCCAAAGTCGAGTGCACATGCCCATTGCGCATAGGGTCAGACCCATGAGCGCGGAATTTCCGGCAAGGAGCCAGCGTGCGCTGAAACGCTCTATCATCTTGCCGCCGATGGGAAGTATAAGCGTGGAGGCGATGTACATTATCGACATGTAAAGCCCGAACTCGCCTACGCTGACTCCAAGCGAGGAACTGACGGGTTTGTAGAATATTCCGGCACAACTGAAAGTTATGCCGATGTTCACGCCCATCATCAGGCAGCAGCAGGCCACGATTATGAAGCCGTAGTGGCGTCCGGCTTTGATGGAGTTTGCCATTCAGGTGTCGTTTTTGCTTTGGGATGCAAAGTTAGTGAAAAAACGGTTGCCGACGAAAGTTATATCACGGCATTTTTGAAGAAAAGCATTTTTCGTCGGACAAATGCAGCCGGGATGGAATTACGGATTGTTCCATCCCGGCTGTGTCTATGAAGAGCCGTGTCTTGGGGCTCGGCTTCTGTTTGAGGTTCAGTTGCGGCCTGATGCGCATATGTGTTGGCGCATTGCGGAATTGAAAGCGTCGGCGGCAAGAAGCTCGTCGAGCGTCAGGTGCATCCGGTAACACCAGTAATGCGCCGGATTGCTCGGGTCGTTTATCTGTTCTTCACGAGGGTCGTTCCTGCGCATGCTTCCGTCGGCTGAAAGCCAGTCCTGAAGCGGATTGATGCAAAGCATCGAAGGGCTTTTGAGGAGAATGTCGAGAATCTTGCCGCATATCCATGGCTCGGCGAAGAAAGGTGCCGTGCCGCTCTCCTGCAGGATTTCGTTGAAATAGCGTTGCGAGCGTTGATGGTCGCTTTCCCACCATCCGCGTATCCCCGCCATATCGTGGGTGGATGATGTGCAGACTGAATGGTAGGGATAATGCCACGTGTCCCCGAACTCCGTTGCAGGTTCTTTCGGCATACGAGGGATTTCGAGCGAAAGTATCTGAAGCCTGTGCATCACTTCCGGCACGCAGCCGGGAATCATGCCGAGGTCTTCGGCGCATGTGAGCATCCGCGTGGAGAAGATTATGGGCGGAAGTTTCCATAAAGCCTTTTCTGCCCAGAACTCGTTGTGGCGATGATAGAAGAAGTCGTTGTAGAGACGGTCGAAACGACTCTTCTCGTAGTCGGAGAGGATGCGGTATTGGTGAGTGGACTGTGCGGCTATCCGTGGATGGTAATGCCCTTTTTGTGCGGGGTCTTCGATGAACAGCACGTCGTCGAGCAGTCTGAGAAGCGCGTTCTCAAAAAGCGAATTCCTCTCGTCTCTTTCCTTATCGGCGAAAAAGCCGGCCACCTTCCGCTGCGTGTCGAATTCCGGACGCAGACGGTAGCGTCCTTCTCCCGAAGCCGTAAGGAAAGATAGCTTTGCCTCCTCGGCATGGTCGCCGAAAAAGTCGGGGAGCATGCATTCGAGTATTAGCGGACGCGCCTGTTCCTCCGGGTTGAGCCAGAAGTCATAGGTGTGTCGCAGCTCCTCGGGGGAATACGGTAGCGCAGGGCTGAAATGCCCCAGAAGGCCGTGGACGGCGTCGAGCGGAATCTGCCATATCCTGAAGAAGCCGAGGATGTGGTCGATGCGGTATGCGTCGAAATATTCCGACATCTTTCCGAAACGCTCTTTCCACCAGCTGAATCCGTCGGCCGACATTCCTTCCCAGTTGTAGGTTGGGAAGCCCCAGTTCTGACCCAGCACGGAAAAGTCGTCGGGCGGCGCGCCGGCCTGCGAGTCCATGTTGAACAGGTGGGGATTCTTCCATGTGTCAACGCTTTCGCGCCCTACGCCGATGGGAATGTCTCCTTTGAGCACGACTCCGTGCTGATGGGCGAAATCGCGCACTTCGCGCAACTGCCTGTCGAGGTGGAACTGCTCGAAAAAGAAGAACCCCGTCTCTTCTGCGTTGTCGGTGCAGAAACGCAGGATGGCCTCTTCGTCATAGACGGCATATTCTCCCCATTGTGAATGGTCTGGCGTGTCGAAGCGGTCGCGCAGCGCACGCCAGGCGGCATACGGACGCAGCCAGTTTTCGTTGGCCGACGCGAATGCCTTGAATTCCTCTGTCTTCATCTGGCGTTGGCCGGACTGGGCGTAAAGTTCGCGCATGTACTGCTCTTTCAGGGCCGTGGCGGCTTCGTAGTCCACTTGTGGCAGTGCATTTAGGCGTGCACGCTCTTCGGCGAAATGCTTGCGGCGTGAAGCGTCTTTCAGTGTGCCTGCGGCCTGAGGGCGGACATACATCGGATGAAGGGCGAACGAAGAGTTTGCGCTGTATGGATATGAGTCGGCACGGGTCTTGGTCTTGGTGGTGTCGTTGACCGGAAGCGTCTGCAGGAAACGCTGGCCGGTCTTTTCGCACCATTCCACCATTTTCTTGAGGTCGAAGAAGTCGCCGCAGCCGAAATCGTCGTCGGAACGCAGCGAAAACACTGGGACGGCAGTCCCTGCGCCTCGCCAGTCGTTGCGCGGATTGGCAAACCTCAGCCCGTTGACGGCGATGTGTTCTTTCGGCGAAGCCGCCGGTGTGTTGAAGATGCGGTTGGCGCGATTCTCCCATACCACAGGCTCTGCCGTGTCTTTCTTAATTATCAGGAACTTGTACTCGCAGGGAAGCTCAAGGTCGGCGATGTTTATGTTGGCGTTCCAGAAAGGGAACTCCGCGTCGTTGAGCCTTACGGCCTGGGTCGGGTCCCACTTGCCTAAGGCCTTGCAGCTGCCTGCCACGGCAAGGATTTCATCGGGTTTTACCATCGGTGCGGCCACCCTCAGCCTCAGCGATTCCGGGCGGGCTTTGAGCGGCTGGTCTGGGCATTGCCTCATCATGATTCCGTCGGCGAATGCCGAGGAATAGAAAGGGAAATCGGCAGGCATGTCTTCCCAGGCATCGAAAATCCTGTAGGACTTTATTGCCTGCCCCGGCACGAAAGTGCGAGGCTCGCCCCATTCGAGCCTTATGGAGCCGTTGTCGCGCTTTACGAAGTAGTGATATCTGAAGCAGCCGGGACTTCTGTCAAGGTCAACGGTAAGCTCCCATGTCTCACCGCCGATCAGCCGCATGGCCACGGCCTTGTCGGGCTGTCCGGAACCGAGGGCGGGGATCGAGCCGCTTATGTAGAGCGTCTCGCCCCATTCGGTCCGGTAGTTTATGCTGAAGGAAATTTTCATGTAAGAATCTACGGAAAAACAGGGACTATCCGCATTTGGACGTGCCGCACGACGTGCATATCAGGCATCCTTCCTGATATATCAGGGTCTCGCATCCGCAATGCGGGCACTTCTGGCCCGAAGCTTCCGTGCCGTTTGGTATGTACTTCTTCAATGCGCGTTCCACGCCGTTCTTCCACGTGTTGATGTTGGTGGAATCAAGCTCGAGGCCTCCGACGAGTTTAAGCACCTGGTCGATGGGCATTCCGTAGCGGAGCACGCCGGAAATCAGTTTGGCGTAGTTCCAGAATTCGGGGTTGAACTTCTCGCTGAGGCCTTCGATGGTGGTCTTGTAGCCCCGCTTGTTGATGAACTGGAAGTCGTATCGTTTGCGTCCGTTTGCGTCCGTGGCCTTTATTATCTTGCCGTGGTTGACGCTTTTCGGGCAGAAGATGCCGTCTTCGTCATCGGCCAGGCCGGTGAATATCTCGTATGGTTTCCCTTCGGCGAGACCGACGAAAGCGATCCATTTCTCTTTGTTGTTCTGGAAACGCACCACGTCGGCTTCAAGTTCCTGCGGCCGCTTGACGAGGTGTTCCGTGTTGGCTATCAGCTTGGGGGCTTCCTCCTTCTTGACGGCCTCGAGCACATTGTTGCGCGAACCGTCGCGGTAGACCGTGCATCCTTTGCAGCCCTGCTTCCAGGCTTCCATGTAGAGTTGTCCCACAAGCTCTTCGCTCACGTTGTTTGGCAGGTTGATGGTAACGCTTATGGAATGGTCCACCCATTTCTGCACCGCTCCCTGCATACGCACCTTTTCCATCCAGTCAACGTCGTTTGAAGTGGCTTTGTAATATGGCGATTTCTTCACAAGCTCGTCAAGCTCTTCCGCGCTCATGTTCTTTTTGGGTTCGATGCCGTTGACGCGCATCCATTCGAGGAATTTGTGGTGGTACACGATGTATTCCTCGAATGCGTCGCCCACCTCGTCGGTGAAGTCGATGGATACGTTTGCGTCGTTTGGGTTCACCTTCCTGCGGCGTTTGTAGACCGGAAGGAACACCGGCTCTATGCCCGATGTTGTCTGTGTCATGAGCGACGTGGTGCCGGTCGGGGCTATTGTGAGGCATGCTATGTTGCGCCGCCCATGCTTCTTCATGCGCTCGTAAAGTTCGGGATCGGCTTCACGCAGGCGGTTTATGAAAGGATTGTCTTTCTCGCGTTCATGGTCGTAGACTTCAAACGCGCCTCTCTCGGCGGCCATGTCGACCGACGCTGAATAATATGCGAGTGCGAGCTGTTTGTGCACTTCCGTGGAGAATCCGGTGGCTTCGGGCGTGCCGTAGCGCAGGCCGAGGGCTGCGAGCATGTCGCCCTCTCCGGTGATGCCGCATCCTGTGCGGCGTCCTTTGAGCGTCTTTTCGCGTATCTTGTTCCAGAGGTTCAGTTCCGTCTGTTTCACTTCCCCCGTTTCCGGATCGGCCTGTATCTTCTCTATGATGCGGTCGATTTTCTCCATTTCGAGGTCGATGATGTCGTCCATGATGCGCTGGGCCTTGCCGATGTGCACGCGGAATAGGTCGAAGTCGAACTCGGCCTGCGGCGTGAACGGATTCTTTACGTAGCTGTAGAGGTTGACGGCCACGAGGCGGCAGCTGTCGTATGGGCAGAGCGGAATTTCTCCGCATGGATTGGTGGAGATGGTCTGGAAACCGAGGTCGGCGTAGCAGTCAGGCACGGATTCGCGTATGACGGTGTCCCAGAAGAGCACGCCAGGCTCGGCGCTTTTCCACGCGTTGTGGACTATCTTTCCCCAAAGCCTGCGGGCGTCGGTCTCTTGGGTGTATTTAGGGTTTTCCGCATCTGTCGGATAGGTCTGGACATAGGCGGCTCCTGACTCTGCGGCCTGCATGAAGGCATCGTCGATGCGCACCGACACGTTTGCTCCCGTCACTTTCCCTTCGGTCATCTTGGCGTCGATGAAGCGTTCGGAGTCCGGATGCTTGATGCTCACCGAGAGCATCAGCGCGCCGCGCCGTCCGTCCTGTGCCACTTCGCGGGTAGAATTGCTGTAACGCTCCATGAAAGGCACGAGTCCTGTGGAGGTCAGGGCGGAATTCTTCACCGGGCTTCCCTTTGGGCGGATGTGGGACAGGTCGTGGCCCACGCCTCCCCGGCGTTTCATCAGCTGCACCTGTTCTTCGTCGATTTTGATGATGCCGCCGTAGGAGTCGGGCTTCCCGTCGATGCCTATGACGAAGCAGTTGGACAGCGAACCTACCTGGAAGTCGTTGCCTATTCCGGCCATCGGGCTTCCCTGGGGGACGATGTAGCGGAAATCCTTGAGCAGGGAGAACACTTCGTCGGCCGGCATCGGGTTGGGGTATTTCGATTCGATGCGGGCTATTTCCCTGGAGATGCGGCGATGCATGTCGTCGGGCGTGAGCTCATAAATGTTGCCGAAAGAATCCTTCAAGGCATACTTGCTTGCCCACACTCGAGCGGCGAGTTCATCGCCTTTGAAATATGTCAAAGAGGCTTCGTAGGCCTCGTCGTAAGTGAATTTTTCAGGTTGCATTTCTTTTGGGTGGAATGTTTGTGGCGAGATTAAGAGGCTGTTTAAAAATGCTTGTTAACGCAGAGCCGGAAGATTTGTGATGTATTTATCCCTTCAGCGAAGGAGCATAGCGGGCTATGAGACTGAGCCGAAGGGATAAAGACGCGCAAAGATTCCGGAATGAC
>ERZ777011.2087-NODE-2087-length-17526-cov-5.892221_pt1 | contig 17526 bp, 18 predicted proteins | sample MGYA00374964_ERZ777011 | MGnify/ENA primary metagenome ERZ777011 (study PRJEB29310, sample SAMD00008975) | mouse gut metagenome | study: EMG produced TPA metagenomics assembly of the Metagenome analysis of fecal microbiota from mouse which was promoted...
GGACGGCGTCTCCCCGCCGCTCTCCGTATCCCGGGGCGGCGCCTCCTCACAGCCCTCCTTGTCCACCTGGACGCAGATCCTGCCCTGGACGCCGTTGGGGTACTTCTCCCGGATCCGCTCCGCCACATTGCGGACAATGATGCCGGCCTGATCCACCGCGTCCCTGGTCTGGCTGACGGTCTCCCGGACCACGTCCTCCAGCCCCCGCAGCAGCTCGTTGGTGAACTCCCTCACAGAGCCCTCCCGGTCCGGCAGCGCCTCCTCCGGGCCCAGACCGGCCAGGTAGGCCAGCAGCTCGTCCACATTGCCCAGATCCTCCAAGGCCTTGGCATAGGCCTCCTCCTCCGGCACGCCGGAGGCAATCAGATCCTGCCAGCGGCTGTACAGATTGTCGCTGAGCTCCTCAATGAGCTCCACCTTGGCGGTGGTCTCCTCCGCCTGGGCCAGACGGCCGGTGACAGCGATAATGAACCTTGTCTTCATTTTGTCCATGACGTTCACTCCTCCAAAGAAATCAGGGCGTCCAGCAGGGCCCTTGTGTTCTGCCACTCCCGGCAGTTCTCCTCCCATTGACGGCGGCCCTCCTCCGTGATGGCGTAGTACCGCCGCCGGGCCCCGGGGCCCTCCTCCCCCCAGTAGGAGGTAATCAGTCCGCCGCTCTCCAGGCGCTTGAAGGCGGTGTAGAGGGTGGCCTCCTTGAAGCCGTACTGCCCTCCCGTCCTCTGCTGGATGGTCTTGTTGATCTCGTAGCCGTAGTTATCCCCCCGCATGAGCTGGGTAAGGATGATGGTATCCGTGTGCCCCCGCAGGGTGTCCGATGAAATGGACAATCCAAACACTCCTTTCCGGCGGCCCCTCCGGGCCGCGTTTGTGTGGTGGGATAATCATAGCAGGATATACATCATCTGTCAAGGTATTTCTCAAAGAAAAGTATTAAGATTTTATGAAGACGGGCTCTGCCTGTCCAGGGACAGGACGGTAAGCCGCTCCCCTGCCACGGTGAAGCGGACCTCCAGGCCCGCGAAGGCCATGCCGTACACCCGGTCCGGATCCCCCTGGTAGGCGGGCCGGGGGTCCTCCGCCAGCACCCCCAGCAGGGCGGCCCGCTTCTCCTCCGGCGCCCGCTCCAGCAGGTCCGGCGGGCAGTCCACCTCCAGCCGCCGCCGGGCCACCTGATCCACAAAGCCCCCCCGGGCCTCCGGGCGGGCGTCGGCGTAGGGGACGTAGGGCTTGATATCATAGATGGGCGTGCCGTCCATGAGGTCCGCGCCGGACACGTGGAGCACCGGCCCCAAGGTTCCGTCCAGATCCACGCCCTCCAGGCGCACGCAGGACAACCCCAGGGCGTTGGGCCGGAAGGGGGACCGGGAGGCGAACACCCCCAGCCGCCGGTTGCCCCCCAGCCGGGGCGGCCGGACCGTGGGGGACCAGTCCTCCCGCAGGGCCTGGGAGAACTGCCAGATGAGCCAGATGTGGGAGAAGTCCTCCAGCCCCCGCACCGCCTCGGGGCTGCGGTAGGCCGGCTCAAAGACCACCCGGGCCCGCAGCTCCGATACCAGCCCGCTCTGGCGGGGAATGCCGAACTTGGTGGGGAAGTCGCTGCGGATGCGGGCGACGGCCTGGATGGTGTGCTGGTCAGACATGGAACGCCTCCTTTTAGTAGTACGCAGTCAGCAGGTCCACCACCGTGCCGTAGCTCTGGATACCGTCGGCCTGGCCGTAGGACTTCAGGGCGCTGTCGTAGACCGCTTTACTCACCGTGGCGGTGAGGCCCTCGAACTGGTCCCAGTAGGCGCTGTGGTAGCGCAGGTCCGCCCGCACCGTCTCCGGCAGGTCCCCGCATGTCCGCTCCCACCGGGCCGGGTCCGCCCGGTAGAGGGCGTTGGACAGGTGGATGTACCCCATGAGATAGCCGGAGTACTGATAGACCGGGTCCTCCGAGGACGTGGCGGCGGCGATGGCCAGGAAGTTGCACTCCTGCTCCGAGGCAATGCCCCGCTGGTGGGCCAGCTCGTGGGCGATGTTGGCCGGCAGCAGGCAGGCGGGGCTGTCCACGTTCAGGCTGGACTCCCCGGTGTAGGGGCTGTAGAAGCCGGTGAAGTTCATGGCCGAGAACAGCCGGGAGAAGAACATCTTCTTGGGTATCCGGTCCCGCCGGGCCAGAAAGGGGAACTCCCGGGAGAGGTTCTCATAGATCCCCGGGCTGGCCTCGAAGATGTCCTCCCGGTCCACGGCGAACAGGCCGTCCCCGTCCCGGGCCACCTGGTCCGCCGTCTCCTCCAGCCCCCGGACAAAGCGGGCCGTCACCTGCTCCAGCTCCTCCACCGCCACCGGCCGGGCGTACACGCCGCTCTTGACCTGGAAGCCGTCGGCGTAGTAGTTGACCCCCCACATGACGCAGTAGAACCCGTAGGCGGTGAGAAACAGGCAGGCCAGACCCAGCAGGCCGCCGTAGGCGGCATGGCCCCGGCCCTCCCGCCGGACCCGCAGGCGGCGGAGGAGAATCGCCAGCCACGCCAGGGAGCCCAGGATAAAGGCGGCGTAGAACCACTCCACCACCGAGAAGGGGAACAGGTACCACAGCCCCGCGCAGCCGTCCTTGAGGCGCTGGGTGACAGCGCAGACCGCGTTGGCCGCCGCCGGGCTGCTGACGCCCGCCCAGTACAGGGCGAACAGGGCCAGTACGCCCAGAAGCCAGATATGCACCCCCAGATGTCGCTTGAAAAATGCCCTCATGGCCTGTCCTCCCACTCCGCCGTCACGTCCTGATAAATCTGTTCTGCGGCCTCCTCCGGCCCCACGTCCGCTGTCAATGGTCCCCCTGCGAGAAATTTTCTGACATACAGTATACACGCCCTGCAAGGGTTTGCCAAGAGAGCATTGGGGGAGTCCCTTGTAAGGAAAGTGTTGCTGGGATATAACTTCGGTAGTCTCTACAAAAGCACATTGATATTGTAGAAACTATCCGCTATAATCAATTCGGCAAATTGGGATTTAAGGAGAAAGAATATGAAAAACTTTTCTATGCCAGAGCAAGTTTCACCGACATTAGAAATAGATGAATTGATGAGGTTGAAACATAGTTTGGAAAAGAATATATCAAGTGAAGTTGCAGAAAGCATACTAAAAGAAATTCCATTATCTGTAAATTCAACGCCGGACATTCGAGCTGAGTGGGTAGAAAAGCTATCTGCTATTCTTGAAAATAGATTTGATAAGGAAACGGTAAAAAACATTCGCCGAGAGTGCTATTGTAATGAAAATGGCAGGTTAGAAGATACAGCAAATAGCTTGAAACAGCTCTATCTCTCTATAGATAAGGATTTGCATAGATTTGTCAATGTTTTGAATGAAAATGGTGCCGGTTGGTTTATTAAAGATAATCAATTGTATACAAAAATGTTTTCTTGTGAATGTCCTATGTTAGAAAAAGCAAAAAATTCAAATTCATTAACATGGTGTCACTGCACTGCTGGATATAACAAAAAATTATTTGAGATTGTTTTTGAAAAACCTGTCTATGTAGAAATTGTGCAAAGCATACGGCAAGGATTTGATTTTTGCCTTTTAAGAATTACAGTTCAATAAATTCCGATTTGTCGGACAGTCATCCATCAACAGGGGATTGCCCGCTTTGGATATTTTGACGCGCGGTTTGACGAAGCGGCTTTTCGTAACACCAATCTGAAAAGGGATTTGGGGGATCTCACCCAGAGATGAAATCTCCCCGACAAACCGGAATCAACCCATCCGCGAGGCAAACACCTCACAGTTAACACGCCATGTTCCATCCTCCAAGACGCGAATATTCTGCCAATGAAACGCAGTCTCTGTCACCTTCAAAAACACCCACTTTTCTGTGGGATCCTCTTGAACCGTACAGACAATTTTCCCCTGTTCCTTCCGAACCTCCAGCCGCTTTGTATACTTGGTGCAGACATCGGTCATGTCATAGCAGCGTTTTGCTGGATGATACATTCTGACCGCCACGCCGTATTCTCCATCCGGCTGCGGATGCAGCGTCTTTGTCTCTCTGGAGGGGCAGATAAAAATATCCTCAATGGCCGTACCCTCCAAAATCCGTCTGAAAAACCACTCGCCCTTCAATTTTCTGCCGTCAGGTTCGGAATAATCAAACTGCCAGTCGCCAAGCAGCGGGGCATACCAGTCATCCTCCGCAGGAATGATGGGGCTCTTATCTGCGCACAACAGCGCCTACCAAACGCATCCATCGGTTTTCCCCCCTTATCAAAACCCAATTTTCAGTTTACTGCAAGCAAAGTATACAGCCGGCAGCTTTCAGGGAAAGGAGCGCCCAGGTCCTCCCCAGACGCTCCCGCTTCGATTCCTCCTGCCGGGCGGTTACTGCCCGTCCGCCGGGGGCTGCTCGGTCCGGTCCTCCGGCCACACCGGCTGATGGGTGGCGTAGCTGGCCGTGGACACCGGCAGACCCTTCCTGCTCAGCCGGTAGGCGGAGTAGGACTTCACCCCCGCGTAGATGCAGGCGAAAATGGGCACGCCCAGGAACATGCCGGCCACGCCCCACAGGCCGCCGCCCACCAGAATGGCCACAATGACCCAGAACCCGGAGATGCCCGTGCTGTCCCCCAGGATCTTGGGCCCCAGGATGTTGCCGTCAAACTGCTGGAGAGCCAGAATGAATACGATGAAATACAGGCACTTGATGGGGCTGTCCAGCAGGATGAGGAACGCGCTGGGGATGGCCCCCAGGAAGGGCCCGAAGAAGGGGATGATGTTGGTCACGCCCACCACCACGCTGACCAGCGGCGCGTAGGGGAATTTGAAGAGACTGGAGAAAAAGAAGCAGAGAATGCCGATAATCAGGGAGTCCAGCAGCTTGCCCCGGACAAAGCCGGAGAAGATCCGGTCCGTGGCCTTCACGCCCCGGATGAACCAGGAGGCCCGGTCCTCGCTGAGCAGGGTGTAGCACAGCCGGCAGCTGATGGCGGAGAAGTTCTCCTTGGCCCCCAGCAGGTACAGGGAGACCATCACGCCGATGAACAGGTTCTTGAAGAAGGTCAGCACCCCCAGCACGCCGCCGGTGACGGCCTGGACCGCCACCTGGAGCTGGGGCACTACGTTCCGGTTGATCCACAGCAGCGCGTCCTGGTAGTACTGGTTGAACAGCTCCTGGGCCTGCTGGGCCAGCTCCGGGTTGTTGTTGAGCAGGCGGATGCTCCACTCCTCAATGGTGTCGTAGTAGCCTTTGGCGTTGGCGGCCAGCTGCTTGATGCTGCCCACCAGCTCCGGCAGCAGGATGCTCATCAGGCCGTAGAGCAGCGTCAGCACCACCAGCCACGTCAGCAGGATGGACAAAAAGCGCAGGGCCGTAGGCGTGGCCTTGCTGCCGCCCCGGCGGAAGATGGCCCGCTCAAACCAGTTGACAATAGGGGCCAGCAGGTAGGCCATGGCGAAGCCGTAGAGAATAGGGGCCAGAATGGAGATCATCTTCTTGGTATAGGCCATGACGATGCTGTCCCGAAAGACCAGATCGTAGATGAGCATCACCGCGCACACCACGGCCACCGCCGTCAGTCCCCAGGCAAAATAGTGGTTGTCCTTCTTCATAGTCGTTTGTATGCCTCCTCGACTTGTTTCGTTCTCATCCCATAATACTCAACTTTTTCCGAGATTGCAATACTCTCTTGAGTATGTTATACTGGAGCGTGGAAAGATTTAACAAAAACTTCATGTTTTGGTTTGGAAAGGCAGTTTCGCTATGGCAAAGACGCTCTTGCTCATTGTCAACCCCCGGGCCGGCCGCACCCGGTCCATGGGCCCCCTGTTCGAGGCGGTGGCCCACTTCGGCCAGGAGGGCTATCTGGTCTCCGTGCGCCAGACCACCCACCCGGGCCACGCCGCGGAGCTGGCGGAGGCGGAGGGGGCCCAGTTTGACCGCATTGTCTGCTGCGGCGGGGACGGCACCCTCAACGAGACGGTCAGCGGCCTCATGCGCCTCCCCGATCCCCCGCCCCTGGGGTACATCCCCGGCGGCAGCACCAACGACTTCGCCGCCAGCCTGGAGCTCTCCCCGGACCCGGCCCAGACCGCCCGGCGCATCACCGCCAGCCAGGGCCGCGCCCTGGACGTGGGGTCCTTCAACGGCCGCCCCTTTGTCTACGTGGCCTCCTTCGGGGCCTTTACCCGGGCCTCCTACAGCGCGCCCCAGTCCATCAAGAACGATCTGGGACACCTGGCCTACCTGCTGGAGGGTGTGAAGGATCTCTCCACCCTGCGGCCCTACCGGGCCACGGTGACCACGGAGGAGGAGATCTTCGACGGCAGCTTCCTCTTCGGCGCGGTCACCAATGCTACCAGCGTGGGCGGGCTCATGAAGCTGCAAAAGGAGAAGGTGGTGCTGGACGACGGCCTCTTTGAGATGCTCCTCATCCCCAACCCCACCAGCGCCGCGGAGCTCCAGGCCCTTGTCCGCAGTCTGGTGCTCCAGGACTTCGGCGGCGGGGGCGTGGTGTTCCGCCACGTGTCCTCCGTCACCGTGGCCACCCCCGAGGGCTTCCCCTGGACCCTGGACGGGGAGTACGGGGCCGGGGCGGAGGAGGTGGAGATCCGGAACATCCCCCGGCGGCTCACCTTTCTGTTATAATTACACGAGGAGGTCATGACAATAAAGGGGAAGGATGTGCGCGCCGGCGTCGGTCTGCTGGCCGGGAACATGGAGAACATGGTCCGATTCTACAGAGACGTCCTGGGCCTTCACACCCAGTGGGACGGCGGCGCATTTGCGGACTTTGAAACGGCAAGCGGCGAATTGTCTCTGTTTATGTACAGCCGGGAGGAATTTGTCAAGTCAATCGGCGTGGCGTATGTTCCGCCGGCGGGGATCAACCAGACCTTTGAAATCGCGCTCTGGCTGCCCAGCTTTGCCGATGTGGACGCGGAGTATGAGCGGCTGTCCAGGCTGGACGTGGCGTTTCCAACAGGGGCGCCCATCACCTACCCCTTTGGCATTCGCAACTTTTATGTGGCGGACCCGGAGGGCAATCTGCTGGAAATCGGAAGCGCCAACCCAATATAGTTCCATGAAAACGGCAGGAATTGCCCGCTCTGGGCAGACGCCTCCCCAAAAGGGGCGTGATACCTGCGGAAAAAGCGCCCGTCCGGGCGCTTTTTCTTATGCTCATTTCCCTCGGACAATGCACTCCAGGGTCTGGCCGTCCACAGTGGCGGTGACGGTGGTGGTGCCCTTGCCGGCCCACTTGACCACGCCGCTCTCGCTGACCGTGGCCACGGCGGTGTTGGCGCTGGACCAGACGGCGGGGCTGTCGGTGCCCTTGACCTTCAGCTGCACGGTCTCCGAGGAGCCGAAGGTGAAGTCGGTCTTGTTCAGGCTCAGCTTGGCGCTGCTGACCCAGGGATCGCCGGTGATGGTGACCGTGCAGGCCGCGCTCTCCTCCCCGGCCGCGGCGGTGATGGTGACCGTGCCGCCGGCCTTGCCGGTGACGGAGCCCCCCTCCACGGTTGCGATGTTCTCATTGGAGGAGGACCAGCTCACCTCGCCTGTGCCGCCGCTGGTGGTGAGCAGGGCGGTCTCCCCGGCGGCAATGGAGAAGGAGGACTGGGAGAGAGTCAGGGGACCGGCGGGCTCCGGCGGGACATCCGGCTGAGCGGGTGCGTCCTCGCCGGACGGATTGGTCTGGTCCCCCTCTGCGGGGGCCGGGGGCTGGTCCGTGCTGTCGGGGGCTGACTGGGCGGGCTCGTCCTCCGTGGGGCCGGCGGGGTCCGGGTCTGCGGCCGGGTCCTCGTCCACCTGGACCGGGTCCGAGCGGATGCCCATGGCGTCCGCCACCTGCTCGCCGAAAAAGACGTAGCCCACCACGCCCAGGATGATGACCCCGGTGAGCAGCAGCATGACCCCGCCCGCGCCGCCGCTGCTGTCCCGCTGGCGCTTCTCCACCCGCTTGCCGCTCCGGCGGCGCAGGGGCTTGCCCTTCTGAATGGCCGCCTCCTCCTCACAGAAGGGGCAGGTCCGGTATGTATCCGAATATTCTTCGCCGCACTTGGGGCACTGGCGATTGCTCATAGAGTGGTTCCTCCTTATGTATATGCTGGCATTTTACATAATACCCAGTTTTTCGGCGGTAGTCAACCGCCATTTTTCAGTTTTGACGGGATTTGGGAAAAAATGTTCCCCTGCCGCCTTGCTTTTCCCTGCCGCTGACTCTATAATAAAGGAGAAACCCGGTCGAAATCCCGGGAATTTAGGGGAGGACGCGCTATGACAGACACAATTTTTATCGGCATCGCCGGCGGCACCGGCAGCGGCAAGACCACGCTGACCGAGCACATCAAAAAGCGGTTCGGTGACGCGGTGGGCGTCATCTACCACGACAACTACTACAAGGACCAGAGCGGAATGCCCTTCGAGGTCCGCTGCCGCCAGAACTATGACCACCCGGACGCCTTTGAAACCGATCTGATGGTCCGCCACCTGAAGGCCCTGAGGGCCGGGGTGAGCATCCAGTGCCCGGTCTACTCCTACACGGACCACAACCGCACGGACAAAACCGTGGAGATCAAGCCCGCCAGCGTCATCATCGTGGAGGGGCTGCTGATCTTCCAGAACCCGGAGCTGCGGGATCTGATGGATATCAAGATCTTCGTGGACACGGACGCGGATGTGCGCATTCTCCGCCGCATCCTCCGGGACGTGAAGGAACGCGGCCGGAATCTGGATTCGGTGGTGGAGCAGTACCTCACCACGGTCAAGCCCATGCACGAGCAGTTCATCGAGCCCTCCAAGCGCTTCGCGGACATCATCGTCCTGGAGGGCGGCCACAATCTGGTGGCCCTGGACATGATTATGCAGCGCATCGCGGGCCATATCGGCCGGCAGGGGGCGTAGCGGGAAATCCCGCCGCCGGGAAATCGATTTTGCGAAAAACGCAGCCTCCTGTAGGGGCGAGCATCGCTCGCCCGCTCTAACGATGCCCTCCAGCGGCCCGAAAGAAGCGGGCGAGCAGTGCTCGCCCCTACACAAATTCCGCAAAGATCCATCTGCCGCTGTAAAAATGGATTTCCCTGATCCTGCCGCCGGCGGGCTTGACAGACCGGGCTTTTTCTGTTATACTTCATAACATACCGTAAGAATGTATTCGATCCCCACGCTGGAAGGAGGTGGGCTATGGCCCGAAACAAGTACCCGGAGGAGACGGTGGAGAGGATCCTCCAGGTGTCCGGACGCCTGTTTCTGGAGAAGGGCTATGAGCAGACCACCATCCAGGACATTGTGGACCAGCTGGGGGGCCTGACCAAGGGGGCCATCTACCACCACTTCAAGTCCAAGGAGGACATCATGGACGCCCTGGGGAACCGGATGTTCGCAGACCACAACCCCTTCGAGGCGGTGCGAAACCGGCGGGATCTGACGGGCCTGGAGAAGATGCGGGAGGTGGTCCGGATCACCCAGTCCCCGGACTGGTCCCAGCTGAGCCGCCAGTCCGTGCCCCTGCTGCGCAATCCCCGGATTCTGGCGGAGAACATCCAGAACAACCAGAAGCTGGCCACGCCCCTGTTCATGGAGCTGATGGAGGAGGGGCTGGCGGACGGCTCCATCACCACCCGGTATCCCCGGGAGCTGGCGGAGCTGCTGACGCTGCTGCCCAACCTGTGGCTGGCCCCGTCGGTGTACCCCGGGACCCGTGAGGACATCCTGCGCCGGTTCCGGTGCCTGGGGGAGATGCTGGCCCACATGGGACTGCCCCTGGTTGACGACGAGATCCTGGCTCTGGCGGAGGACTTTTTCCTGAAGCTGGAGCAGATGCAAGCGGAATAGAGCCGCCCAAAGGGACGGCTTTTTTCCGGAGAGGATACATTCGTGCATTATGTATGATAAGCGGCTCTGGCGGCCGCTTATCATGCCCTCAATTACATACCAACCAAATGTATCAAAGGAGGCCCACCATGTCCCAGAAGCTTTTCAACCGCGATTTCACCCTGGTTGCCATCGGGCAGCTCATCTCCCTGTTCGGAAACGCCATTCTCCGCTTCGCCCTGGCCCTGTACGTCCTGGACGCCACCGGGTCTGCGGCGGTCTTCGGCTCTGTGACGGCCATTGCCGTGATCCCCACCATCCTCCTCTCCCCCTTCGGCGGAATCCTCTCGGACCGGGTGAACCGCAGAAACATCATGGTTGCCCTGGACTTCGCCACGGCCGCCCTGGCGCTGGGCCTCAGCCTGCTGCTCTCGGAGGAGAACGCCGTGGCCCTCATCACGGTCACGCTGCTCCTGCTCTCGGTCATCCAGGCCTGCTACACCCCCTCCGTCAACTCCAGCGTCCCCCTGCTCCAGACAGAGGGGAACCTGGTGAAGGCAAACGCGGTGGTCAGTCAGGTGGCCATGCTGGCCAATCTCATCGGCCCGGTGCTGGGCGGCGTGCTCTACGGCCTTTTCGGGGCTATGCCCATCATCCTGGTCAGCGGTGTGTGCTTTTTCCTGTCCGCCGTGCTGGAGCTGTTCATCCACATCCCCTTCCAGCCCCTGGACGCAAAGACCAGTATCCTTCAGATCGTAAAGGATGACCTCCGGGAGAGCATCCGGTTCATGACCAGGGAACAGCCGGACATTCTGCGCATCACCCTAATGATCGCCGTGTACAGCCTATTTATCGTCTCCACCATTATGGTGGGCCTGCCCTACATGATCCGGACCGTGCTGGGGCTGAGCAGTCAGCTCTACGGAGCCGCCCAGGGGCTCATGGCCGCCGCAGGCATTGCCGGCGGCATCGCCAGCGGCTTTCTGGCGGACCGGCTGAAAACCAGCCGGCTGTACTGGCTGCTGGTTCTGTCGGGGGCGGCCCTTGTTCCGGTGGGGGCGGCGTTTCTGCTGGACTGCGGCCCCATGACCTGCTATATTGTGATTACAATTTGTATTATGGCAATGCAGTTACTCATTGCGTTATTTTCCATCTTCATGCTCTCCCTGGCCCAGAGCCGGACTCCCAGCCATCTGCTGGGGAAGATGACCGCCTACATCATGACCCTGACCATGTGCGCCCAGCCGGTGGGGCAGGCGCTCTACGGCGTTCTGTTTGACCGGTTTGCCGGGAGCCTGTATGTGCCTCTCATCGCCACCGCCCTCATCGCCGCCGCCATCGGTCTGGCCTCCAGGGGTCTGTTCGTCAGACTGGAGCAGTAGGCAAAGAGGAAGGCCCCCGCGCCGAAGCGCGGGGGGCCTTATGTGCGCCAGGATCCTTAGCAGCAGCTGTCATTGCAGCCACAGCTGCAATTGCAGTTGTTGTTGCAGCCGCAGTTGCAGTTGCAACCACAGTTGTTGCCGCAGCCGCAGTTGTTGTTATTGCAGCCACAGTTGCAGCCGCACCCGCAGCTGGAGCCGCACCCGCCGCCGTTGCCGCAGCAGCAGAACAGGATGATAATCAGAATGATTATCCAGCAGCAACCGCCGCCAAAACCGTTGTTGTTCCACATAAAGCAATTACCTCCTGTGAGATGTGAGGCAATGTCGCGCCTCAGTTCATCATATGCGGGAGGTTCCAGGAGGTGTCAGCGGAGGCGGGGAGAGTTTATCTGGGGCAGCTGGGCCTGGGGCAGCGCGCCGGCCTCCTCCAGGCGCTGGGCCAGAGTCTGCCGGCTGCCGCTGAGGGGCATCTCCAGGCTGTAGAAGGACACGTAGGCCACCTGGGCCCGGAGAAAGGGTTCGGACCGGAGCATCTCGTACTCCCGGCTGGTCAGGGCCCCGCAATCCAGGGCCCGCTCCAGGGCCGTGGCGTAGTCATGCACCCCGGCCACGCTGTAGCCCAGCGCCCGGAGGAGAAACTCCTGATACTCCGGCGCGGACAGGGCCTGCTCCGTGCCGAAGAGGGTGGGGGCCACGCCGTTGGTGTAGCCCCGCTGGTAGGCCCAGGCGGCGTACCGATCCAGCCAGGGGGGCACATCGGTAAAGGGGTGGGCGTAGGTGCAGCCCAGGGCGCTGTCCTCCTCCCCCAGAAGGCGCAGGAACATCACCAGCCCCTGGCCCCGGTTGGGGGCCAGATGGAGGTCAAAGCCCTCCCCGATGGAGGACCCTGTGCCCCGCATCAAGCCCAGGTCCCGCAGGGCCCGGGCGATAGCGAAGTAGTCCGGGTCCCCGTAGGAGGGGGAGAGGGCGTAGCCGCCCTCGTAGGACACCACGGCAGTGGGAGAGACCACGGTAAAGGAGGCCAGGGCGTCCTCGGCGGCCAGATAGCGGTGCCGGAGGGCCAGGGTCTGGCCGGAGGGGACCTCCCGGCCCTCGGTGACATCCACCACCGCGCCGCTGGTGATGGTCAGCCGGACCTCGCCGGCCAGGGGGATCACGGAAAGGCCCGTGGAGCCTGTGAGCACGTCTCCGGTCTTCAAATCCGCCTCCGTGGGCTGGGGGGCGAAGCTCTGGCCGGAGGAGGCCAGCAGATTGTCCCCCATGGCGTCCAGCCGGGCCTGGGCCGCAGCCTGGACGGACTGCTCCATGGCCTCCAGACGGCCCTCCACCGCCACGTCCAGGGACTGAGAGAAGGCGCCCTGGAGATGGGAGAGGGAGAGAAGCGCCCCGTCTCCGCCGGACGCCAGGGCGGCGGTGAGACACAGCCCCAGGGTCAGCAGAAGCGCGGCGGCAATGCGGGTCTTTTTCATAGAAACTCCTTCATCGGCTTATCGCTCGGTAATTCGGTAGCTGAGGGTGAGCAGGCTGTCGGCAAAGTGGACGTCCTCGAAGCGGACGCCGGGCGCACCGCTGGAGAGCTCCACATTAGTGAAATTCCAGAACCCCCGGACGCCCAGGTCAATGAGCCGGTTGGCGGTGGCCTGGGCCGCGGACTGGGGCACCGTGAGCACCGCCACGTCCGGCCGGTGGGCAATGACGAAGCGGTCCAGCTCCGTCATGTTCAGAATCGGCGTGCCGCCCACCTTGGAGCCCGCCAGGGCCGGGTTTACGTCAAAGGCCGCCTCCAGGAGGAAGCCGGTGTCGTTGAAGTGGAAGTTCTGCATGAGGGCCCGGCCCAGGTTGCCCACCCCAACGATGATGATGCTGTGCTGATTGTCCACCCCCAGAATATGCCCGATCTCCGTGCGCAGCTCCTCCACGTTGTAGCCGTAGCCCTGCTGGCCGAACTCGCCGAAGCAGCTCAGGTCCTGCCGGATCTGGGAGGCCGTGATTCCCATCTTCTCGCCCAGGGTGCTGGAGGAGATGCGGACCGTGCCCCGGATGTGCAGATCATCCAGATAGCGGTAATAGCGGGGCAGCCGCCGGATTACTGCGTCAGATACATTTTGTCTCTTCATGGGGGCATATCCTCCAGGTTCATTATCTTTTTCGATATATCTTACTACATGGAATACAACTTGTCAATTGAAGTTGTTGACTTTTTTAACGAACTTTCCCCTGGGAGCCGGTCCGGAAATTCCCCCACAAAGCGGTTGACAGGGGCAGAGGTTTCCTCTATTCTATAGAGGAGACAGGCAGTCCCCGGCGGATGCGTCCTGGGGACTGCCGCAAAAAAACAAGGGAGGGGATACTGGTGCGGGAGCAGGTGGAATTTGTTGACCGGCGTGGATCGGCCAGCCTGAAGTGGGACGCGCTGGAGGAGATCTACGGACAGAAGGACATGCTGGGGATGTGGGTGGCGGACATGGATTTTCGCTGCCCGGCGTGTGTGCAGGAGGCGCTGGGGGACTACATGGCCTGCGGGGCCTATGGCTACGCCACCCTCAGCGGCCGGTTTCAGGACGCGTTCATCCGCTGGCAGCGGGAGCGCCACGGGTACGAGGTGGAGCGGGAGTGGCTGCGCTACTCCCCGGGCGTGGTGCCGGCCATCAACTGGTGCGTGGCCTCCATGACCCAGCCCGGGGACGGGGTGTTGGTGCTGCCGCCGGTGTACTTCCCCTTCTTCCAGGCGGTGGAGGACAACGGCCGGCGTCTGGTGGAGAGCCCCCTGGTCTGGGGGGAGGACGGCTTCCGCATCGACTTTGCGGATCTGGAGCAAAAGCTGGAGCAGGTAAAGATGCTCATCTTCTGCTCCCCCCACAACCCGGTGGGCCGGGTGTGGCGGCAGGAGGAGCTGGAGCGGGTGGCGGCCCTGTGCGAGGCCCATGGGGTGCTCATCGTCTGCGACGAGATCCACCAGGACTTCGTCTACGCCGGCGCGCGCCACATCCCTATGGGTACGGTGACGCGGGCCGTGACCCTCACCGCGCCCAGCAAGAGCTTCAATCTGGCGGGCCTGCAAAACGCCGTGGCCATCATTCCGGACGGGGAGCTGCGGGAGAAGTGGGACCGCTTCACCAAGCCCCTCCACCTCGCCTCCGGCAGCTCCTTCGGCTATCTGGCCGGGGAGGCGGCCTACCTGCGGGGCGGGCCGTGGCTGGATCAGGTCCGGGAGATTATCTACGGCAACTACCAGTACCTCCGCACCAGTCTGCTGGAGCGGTGGCCCCTGCTGCGCATCGCGCCCCTGGAGGGGACGTATTTGATGTGGACGGACTTCAGCCCCTACCTGGCCCGGGAGGAGATGAAGGACTTCTTTGAAAAGGAATGCCGTCTGGCGCTGAACTACGGCGGCCAGTTCCGGGGCGGCGGGGAGAGCTGCGTGCGGTGGAATCTGGCCACCAGCCGCGAGCTGGTCCAGCAGGCGGCGGAGGCGGTCCACAGGGCCATGGAGGCCCGGCAGGCGGGGATGTAGCGGGGAGTGTCCCATTCGAAGATTTTATATAGAGGTCCTGTCTAGGTCTCCGTTCCGGGAACCCGGATGAATGGGTAATTACAGGGAACTGCCTCTGTAAATCGTTCCTGTTATAAAATGCGCGAAAGGACACTCCCCGGCCGGAGGCCCCCTTGACATCCCCTGCAAACTATGATAAGCTGATGAAGAAAAGAGCGCAAGCGTATCATCAAATACGTTTGCGCTCTTTTTGTTATGCGCATAATTATTGGAAACGGAGGTTAAAAAATGAGAAGATACTTTTCACTGTTGAACGCGAAAAAACTGGCGGTTAATCTGCTGTGGGAATTGGCTGGAAGCCTCTTTATCGCGGCAGGCATCTATAACTTTGCCGTGCAGGCGGCGTTCCCTATGACGGGCTTTTCCGGCATTGCGCTGATCCTGTACCGGCTGACCAACATCCCCATTGGCCTCTCGACGGTTTTGCTGAACATTCCGGTGGCCATTCTGAGCTGCCGCCTGCTGGGCAGAAAATTCTTTATAAGCTCTGTCCGGTGTATGATCCTCTCCTCAATCCTGATTGACTATGTGGCTCCGCTGTTTCCAACCTACCAGGGGAGCAGGCTTTTGGCAGCCCTCTGTACCGGCGTGTTCGGCGGGATCGGATATGCTCTGATCTACACAAGAAATTCGTCAACCGGGGGTTCTGACTTTATTATTATGGCGGTTAAGGCCGTCAAGCCCCACCTTTCTCTGGGGAAAATCGCCTTCTGGTCCGATGTAGGCATTATTCTGGCAGGCGGCGTCCTCTTTCGTGATGTGGACGGCGTCATCTATGGAATGATTGTCAATTATATTTTCGCTGTTGTGGTGGATAAAGTTATGTATGGCATGAATGCCGGAAAGCTGTCCCTTATTGTCACTGAACAGGGAAAAAAGATCTGCCAGGTAATAGACGACTGCTGTCAGCGGGGAAGTACGATCCTCAGCGCAAGCGGAGGATACTGCGGCGTTGAGAAGCAGGTGGTTATGTGCGCTTGCAGCACAAAGGAGATGTATCAGGTTCAAAAGGCGGTAAAGGAGGCGGATCCCCAGTCCTTTCTGGTGGTGCTGGAATGCAGCGAGGTGCACGGGGAGGGGTTCCATACTGTGCAGATCGGAAATCCCTCCTGACCCCGGTTCGACAGATATTGACGTGAAACGGGCGGTATGCTGGAGAAGCATGCCGCCCGTCAGGCTGACAGAAAACCTCGCCAGAGGCGAGGCTTTTTGTCACGCTGAATAGATCTCTTTGTACCTGATCGCCACATAATAAGTCTGCGCCCCCAGAGCCTCCGTGCTATTGTTGTTATTAAGAGTGTGAATCAATAGTTAAACGAAGAAAAAGGAAGACAAATGATGCAGCAAGGATGAGAATGACTTTGTGGAAGAAAAACTCATCGAATTATACTGCACCATTTGCCAATGCAATGATAGCAGATTTCTGGAAGGAAAGCAACGCCTAAGCAATAATAACTGTCCCAAATTCAGTGACGAGGAGTTGATCACAGTTTATCTCTGGGGAAAAGCACAGCAGTTATTAACACGCAAGGCCATCTACAACTACACCAAAAGCCATCTTTGGGCGTGGTTTCCAGCGCTGCCCAGTTACCAGGCTTTTTGCAGACGGCTAAACCGTCTTACGCCTGCTTTCCAGGCGTTGGCGGAAATCTGGGCGGAGGATGCGGCGGGAAAGAGTGGCGATACCCATTACTATGCCGTGGATTCCTGCCCCGTCATGGCTGCCAGGCGTTCTTACAGTACAGGTGCAAGAGTCGGAACCGGGTTCTGTGACAAATGCTACAATGCTGCACGGCAGGAGTGGTATTATGGCGTGAAGCTCCATGTCTTTGTTATGCTCAGACCCGGCCGGCTCCCTCTTCTCAGGGCCGCACAGATTTCTCCTGCGTCCTGCCCTGACTTGACGGCTGCAAAACAGATTGACAGAGACTGCGCTCCTGTTTCTTTTGGCCACCTGTTCGCTGACCGGGCTTATTGTGATGCTGATTGGGCAGATTCTCTGAAGAAATGCCGGGAAATTCAGATCATTACGCCAAGAAAAAGAAAGCGCTATGACGTCCTGCGTTCCGGCGACTGCTCCCATTTCCGCGTCAGTTCTGCACGCCAGCCCATTGAATCCTTTTTCCATTGGGCTAATCTCAAATCTGCCTTCCAGGATGCCTCTCGCGCCCGCTCTCTCCAGGGCATCTTTTTTCTCGTCTTCTCCGCTCTCGCTTTTATCGCCTTTTTAGCTCGTTTCTACTATTGATTCGCATTTTGAAGTAGTATTTAACTTCGCTATCCTTGATGAATGGTCTTAAAAGAGGTAGAATAAGCACCAGAGCAGAAAGACCGCAAGAATAATGAAAAGTATTTTGTTCCATTCTGCTATAATGAAAGCCGAAAGGGGGGAAACCATGAACGGCCATAAGATTGAGAATATAGTGACAGTGATTTCCTACATTGAAGCGCATCTCAATGAAAAATTGGATTTAGACACTGCTGCAAATGCGGTTTGCTATTCCAAGTACCGCCTACACCGAATGTTTACAGACACGGTTGGTATCATGCTCCACGACTATATACAGCGCCGCCAACTGACCGAGGCGGCAAAACTGCTGGCCTTTTCAGAAAAGCCGATTATTGAAATTGCGCTGATTGCTGGCTATGAAAGCCAACAGGCTTTTACGTCCATTTTCAAAACGATGTATAAGCAAACGCCGCTGGAGTACCGGCAAAACGAGGTCTTTTATCCTCTACAACTGGAGTTTACATTGAACAAAAATCCAACTGCTCCTGATACGATGATGCAGGAAATT
>ERZ777011.2088-NODE-2088-length-17522-cov-21.899296_pt1 | contig 17522 bp, 16 predicted proteins | sample MGYA00374964_ERZ777011 | MGnify/ENA primary metagenome ERZ777011 (study PRJEB29310, sample SAMD00008975) | mouse gut metagenome | study: EMG produced TPA metagenomics assembly of the Metagenome analysis of fecal microbiota from mouse which was promoted...
AACATTAACGGGTTTAATCTCCAAAAAAATCGCCTAAAGTGGATATAGACATCATGCCCCGGCATTTATCTGATTTGATATATGCCGGGGGTGTTATGGATTCTTTTAAGCGGAAAATTCCTTATTCTGAAATATCAGAAATAGAAGTTGAGGGTGCGGGGGTAGAAAAGCATGGCGGAACCTACTTCCTGGGCCACGCTCTCTCCCATTGAATTAGCCACTATGGCAAGTGCGAAACGGAGTGCTGCCGACGGGCCGTTGGCGGTTATAAGACGGTCGAGGGCGATTACCTGGGCGTCGCGGTGGATTGCATTGGTCATCTGTTTCTCAAACCCGGGGTAGCATGTGGCCTCTTTGCCGTCGAGCAATCCCAAGGGGGCGAGCACAACTGCCGGTGAGGCGCATATGGCCGCGATTTTCCCTGACTGTGCCTGGTTTAGCAGCAGGCTGTTGAGCGGAGCGAATTTCGACAGATGCTCGGCTCCGGGCATCCCGCCCGGCAGAATCAGCCATTCAGGGGTTATGAAGTCGGTTTTGCCATAAATGAGATCGGCTTTTACTGTGAGCCCGTGGGCGCCGACAACAGTGTGGTCTTCTGCGATTGACACGGTTTTGACATCCATTCCGGCGCGGCGCATCACATCTAACACGGTGAGGGCTTCAATTTCCTCGAAACCTGTAGCAAGGAAGATGTAAGAAGTGTTCATAACGGTCGGGTTGATAGGTTTTTAAGGGGTTAATTTCAGATAGAGCAAAGGGATTGGCTGGTGTTAGCCGGCAATCACCTGGTATGTTAATTAAGTTAATTGTGTCTAATGTGACTCTATGTAAACGCAAATATGGCATTATTTGTTCAGACCGCCAAATAATTTGTTGAAATATTTTTACGATTTCTTTTATTTAAGGCTTGTGGAGTTGATATGCGTCGTCTTTTTTCTGTGTGCTTTTACGATTTGGGATGCCTGGGGATGTTTTTGCTGATGGTGTCAGAGTTGGGCCTTTCTGCTCATGTCGGATAGTTGTTTGATTAATGCGCCTACATATGGGGTGGGGCGGGATGCGTAGGCGCGTTTAAGGTATTCGAGGGCTTTTACCGGTTGGCCGTTTTGCGCATACCAGTTGCCTAAGGCTGTGATAGCCTCATAGTCGTCGGGATGGGCTGAAAGGATTCTGTGGTATGTGTCGATTCCTGGGGATTCATTGCCAGAGAGGAGGTAGCCTGATGCTAAAGAGTGGAGGAAATCGAGGTTGTCGGGTGCCCCTTCGAGCATTATGAGGCTATAAGTGACCATTTCGGCTCCGTTGCGCCTGAAGGTGTAGTATTTGAGCAGGTTGCCGTTGATGGTGCGGCGCATCCAGGGATAGGCGTTACGGGTTTCTTTGAGGAAACTTTCGTAAAGGTGTGATTTGCCAAGGTGGAAACTCCATTGTTTCACCTGGGAGAATATGGAATCAAATGGGATGTGGTGGTCTAATGCCCCCTGCATCAGGCGCATCTGTGATGTGGTGTCATTGCGCATGGCGTTTGAAACTATTGCCATTCCGTAGGTTGAGGGTATGTCGGGTTTTTCCTCGAGCATAAGGTCGAGTATGGCTGCTGCCGACGCCCATTCGTTGTGGGTGAAGAAACGGTGGGCTTTCTCTTCAAGCTGTGGGTAAGGGTTTACCGCCTGGCAACATGCCGATGCTGCGCAAAACAGAATTATGATGGTTGTCAATCTGGATATCCGCATATTTCTGAGATTATGATGGCCACTGGTTTAAAAACGCTTTATCAGGTCAAATAGTGCATGGTAAAGGGGTTTTATCGTGGAAAATCATTAAATTTGCAATGAGAGCCGGGGATAGTGTTGTTGATTGTGCAAATGACACTGTCACAATAGCCTGGTGACAAGATTGATTATGTGGGGGCTTGTTGACTGCGATAATTTTTTCTGTTCGTGTGAGCGGGTGTTCAGGCCTGGTCTTGCGGGGCGTCCGGTTGTTGTGCTGAGCAATAACGACGGGTGTGTCATTGCCCGTTCATCCGAGGCTAAGGCTATGGGCGTGAAGATGGGGATGCCTTATTATCAGATGCGTCAACAGTTCGGGGAAGAGGGGATTGAGGTCTGTTCAGGCAATCATGCTTTGTATGGCGACATGTCGGCACGTGTCATGTCGGTGTTGCGCAGCGAGGCTCCGATACTTTATCAGTATTCGGTTGATGAGGCGTTTGTGGATTTCGAGGGGATGGATATGTTCAATTTGAAGGAGTGGGGCGAAAGGGTGGTGAAGAAGGTGGCGCAGTGGACGGGTATCCCTGTGAGCATCGGCATTGCTCCTACGAAAACATTGGCTAAGTTGGCTGCTAATTTTGCCAAAAAGTATGCGGGGTATAATAAATGCTGCATGATTTCGTCTGACAGCCAGCGGCAGGAAGCTCTCAGGCTGACTGAAATACGTGATGTGTGGGGCATTGGCCGCAGGCTGGCAAAGTCGCTCATGGATTCGGGGGTTTCGACGGCGATGGATTTCGCTTCATGTCCCCGTGGGCTTGTGGCCGGTAGATACCATCTCCCCGGAGAGCGAATGTGGCTTGAACTGCATGGCATTGAGGCGGTGCCGACGGAACACACGGGGGCTCCCAGGAAAAGCATAATGGTGAGTCGTACGCTTCACGATATGGTGGCGGATTTCACTGAACTTTCGGCATATGTGGCCGATTTTGCGGCGGCGTGTGCCGTGAAGTTGCGGCGTCAGGGCAGCGCGTGCGGTTTGTTGACTGTGTTTGTTGATTCAAACCGTTTCCGCACAGATTTGCCGCAGTATCATAACAGTGCAAATACGGCGTTTGCAACTCCGACCTCGGCAACCACTGATATTGTCTCCGCTGCCACAGGGTTGCTGGCGGAGCTGTTCCGGGAGGGTGTATTGTTTAAGCGGGCCGGGGTTATGGTTTCGTATCTGTGCGACGATGAAGCCCGGCAGCCCGACCTGTTTGATTTCAATCCGGAACTTGACTGCAAGCGCCGGAACGTATCTGATGCTATCGACCGGCTGAATTGTGCATATGGCCGAGGGTCGGTGGTTCTTGCCTCTCAGGAGAGATGTTATGTCGCGGTCAGGGATGGAGGCGGATATGTACCCTGATTGCGGCGATGGCTACCAAATTCAGCGGTAGGGATTGGTGTTTGGGAAATAAAAGGTAACTTAGCGGTATGAAGATGGAAACTATTAAGCTCGACTCGGTTGATAAATATAACAAGCTGTTTGGCCTGCCCACGTTGCATCCTCTTGCTGCGGTGGTGGATCTGAAGCGGTCAACCAAAAGATTGGGCCAAGCAAGGATGACCTATGGCCTTTATGCCCTTTTCTTGAAAAACGGGTTGCATTGCACTCTCAGGTATGGGCGCAAGCCATATGATTACCAGGAAGGGTCGGTTGTGAGCTTTGCCCCGGGACAGGTGGTTGATGTGGCTCCGATGGATGAGGATGCGGCGCCCGATGTGGTGGGGTTGCTTTTCCATCCCGATCTGATATGCGGAACTCCGCTTGCCGCGAAGATGCCGCAGTTCGGATTTTTCGATTATTCCCAATGCGAGTCTTTACATCTTTCCATGCCGGAAAGGTCGCTGTTTCTGGATTCACTCGATAAAATCGACAGTGAGCTGAAGCACCCGGTCGACAAGCATTCCGCCGACCTGCTGTCGGCCAATATTCAGCTTCTTCTGGAGTATCTTCATCGATTCTATGACCGCCAGTTTATAACGCGCCATCATGTCAATTCATCCGTGGTGGCTAATTTCGAGAAATCGTTGAAAGACTGTTTTGCAGGTGGGAGGTTGCTCGAAGAGGTTCCGAAAGTTGCCGATTTCGCCGACATGGCCAATCTTTCGCCGGGTTACTTCGGCGATCTTATCAAGCGGGAGACCGGCAGCACTCCCCAGGATCTTATCACGCTGCGCCTTGTTGCTGAGGCGAAGCACCGGCTTGCTGCGACTGATGCCGATATCAGTGAAATCGCATATGGACTCGGTTTCCAGTATCCGCAGCATTTCTCAAGGCTGTTTAAACGCGCCACGGGAAAAAGTCCGAGTATTTTCCGGACGGAACTGGAGTTGTTGAACTGACGGCATGCAGGCCTGTCGCTGGGCTATTCCTCCGGAAGGTCGACCCATTTGAAATCGTGGCCTGTGGCAGGGAGTATCCTTTCAAGCAGGTCGTCCAGGGATATGGCTATGCTTGCGGTGTTAACACAGGGATGGCAGGCGTAGCGACCTGAGCGGGAGGCGAGGTCGCGGTCGATTATGAGCTTGACATGATGGCTGGTATCGAAAATCAGGCCCATGGGCGACACTGCCCCGGGTTTTATATGGAGGTATTCTTCCATCGCCTCGGCAGAGGCAAACGACAGACGTGCGCATCCGAGTTGCGACGACAGGTGTTTTGTTTTGAATGGCTTGTCAGCCGGAAGGATCAGCAGGAAAAACACAGTCTGTTGCCTATTGGTCAAGAAGAGGTTTTTGAACACAGGCACACCTAAGCCGTTGCGCACGGCTGCGCATTCTTCCATGGTAAATGCGGCCCGGTGGCAATATGTCACATAGTCAATGCCTAAACGGTCGAGGAAGTCATACACGCCCTGTTCCGCTGCTGAGCGGCAGTTATTGCCGTCGGTGGGCCGGCCGTGATATTTTACGGCCTGGATGTTGTCGGAGGTTTCTGTCATCGGGGGATAATAGCTATCGATTAGGAGCTTTATTTAACGGAGCTGCTGGCTATGAAGCCTCCCTATGCCACGGCGTGGTTGTCCTCAGTCAGTTGTGGTCTGTTGTCAGTCAACGTAGTAAACATAGTTGCTTTTTCGTGGAGCGGGTGTTGGCGTTTCTTGTGCGCTATAGCCGAGGATGCAGTTGCCTATACCCTCATAATCCCCGTCTATGCCCCATTGGCGCAGGAGAGCTTTCCCTTCTTCGGTGTCAAACACTTCTTTAGCCCGGTGTATCCAGCAGCTTCCCAACCCGGCAGCGTGGGCGGCGTTAAGCAGGTTGCCCATTACCAGGGAGCCGTCGTAGATATATGTGGGGCAGTTTCTGTCGGCCAGAACCACCAAAACCACCGGGGCGCCGTAGAACGGGTCGCTTTCCGTTCCGGCAATGTCGGCATTGAGTTTTGAAATGCGGTCGCGTACGGTCTTGTCTGTTATGGCTACAATGATGGGCGACTGCTTGCCCATGCCGGTAGGAGCATACGTGCCAGCTTCCACCACTTGGTCGATCAGGTCTTTTTCCGGCATCCTTTCTTCATATGCCCGGATTGATCGGCGTGTTTTCAGAACTTCGATGGCAGGATTCATCTCAACGGAGTTTTCGTTTTGTTTTTGTGAGCAGGCCGCCGTCAGTATCATAAAGGCTGCCGATATCACTATGCTTATTTTCATTGCTGTTCTCATTTCCGGGAATGTTGCCTTGCAACGTCTTGTTTCATTGTGCAAATTTAATCATATTTTTGCAGAATAAGAAACGGTTTTGTGTTCATGTGTGGAGGATAAAATGATAAGCATCCATCGCAGGGCAAAGGGCTTATGAGTATTCCAACCCGAAGTTGCAGTTGCCAAACCTGCGTTGCTGTTTTCTCATCGAAGTCGCGATTCAGAAACTGGAGTTGCGGATTTCATATCGAAGTCGCGATTCCCAATATGAGTGAAAAAAATCTCACTTTTGGCTTGTGAAATTCTCCCGAGCTATTGCTCAGTTCAAAAAAAACACCTACCTTTGCATCGCATTTCGAGGAATGACGCATTTAGACAACCTGATTGCCTGAAAATCCGCATTCCCACCACCATGACTCCGTAGCTCAGTTGGTAGAGCAACTGACTCTTAATCAGTGGGTCGAGAGTTCGAGCCTCTCCGGGGTCACAATCAAAAATGGCAAAACGCCGCAAAGCACTGAAATCACTTGATTTTCAGTGCTTTTTCTTTTTGCCAAAATTTCAGAATGGCGCAGAATACAGAGGTGGTGAGTGAGTCATTAGTGAGTACTCACGTTTGTGAGTAATTCGACTCACGGTTGGCAAAAATCATCAATGAGTCGGCTGAAACACCGAAAGTTAAGCCGGTGTCAAGCCTCACAAAGTGGGGTTTTGAGCATGGGAACGAACCTTTGACCCGATTGGGGTCGTAATTTTCAAAGTTTCTAAATACTATTTAACTTTTGAAGTATTCTTTAACTATAATTCCCCGCTCAAACCGCTTTTTGAAGCCGATTTCTGCGATTTGCACCATCTTGCACCGTGAGCCGGACTCACGGTTTTGGTGGAATACAGGCGTGAGCCGTCCAATCAGTCATATCCGTGATATTTGATGTTCTTTCTCGTTTGGTGATGTCGGCGAAAATGATTATATTTATATAACCATTAAACCCACAGAGAAATGACACCAGATTCTTATTTTACCCTGACTTTCTACGCAAGGAAGCCAAAGACAGAAAAGAGCGAATATCCGCTCTACGCCCGTATCTCGGTCGGAGGCCAGATGACGGAGTTTACTATCGGTCGATCAGTGAACCCCAAGCACTGGAACCAGAAACGCAACCAGAGCGACGGCACATCGCGCCGCGACAAGGAGTTGAACAAATTCCTTGAAATGGTGCGCGCCCGTTTCTGCGAAATTCACAACATGCTCATACGTGAGAACAAGCTGATAAATCCGGCTATCCTCAAAGCACATTACATGGGTACCATGGAGAAGCCCAAGATGATGTGCGAGGTGTTCCGCGAGGCAAATGAGAAACGTAAGGAAGAACTTGATCGTGGTGACATCGTGAAGCCCACCTATCAGCGCTGGACTCGTTGCGTTGACTATCTGGAGGACTTCTTCAAACTCCACTACAAGACCGACGATATTCCTATAAAAGAGGTTACATCGGGGATGCTTGACGACTTCGAGCATTTCCTTCGCATGAAGAAATCCTGCGCCAACAACGCTGCCGTGCGCTATCTTCGTTGCGTGAAAAACGTGTTGCAGTACGCTCTCGCCCACAAGTGGATAGACCACGACCCGTTTATCGGCAAGAAATATCAGCGTACATACAGTGAGCGTCAGTTCTTGACCGAGGCTGAAATAAAGGCCATCATGGAGCTTGACCTGAAAGAGTTGCCACGATTGGAAGTAGTGCGTGACACCTTCGTGTTCTGCTGCTTCACCGGACTGGCATTCTGTGACATCAAGTCGCTCAAACGTTCCGACATCACAACCGATGCCGAGGGTAACACATGGATTCGGAAAGCTCGTGAGAAAACCGGCGAGATGAGTGTAATCCCCATGCTCGCCGTCCCACGCAGAATCAGCGAGAAATATGCAGCAAATCCCGTCGTCCTTCAAAAGAATGTGGTTCTGCCGGTAATCACCAACCAGAAGATGAACGCCTACCTCAAAGAGATTGCAGACCTCGCTCGGATTGACAAGCATCTGACAACACATCTGGCGCGACACACTTTCGCGTCGCTATCGCTGAGCAATCATGTACCGATTGAAAGCATCTCAAAGATGCTCGGTCACTCAGACATACGCACAACTCAAATCTATGCAAAAATGCAGGAAGAGACCATATATGAGGATATGGCATCCATGCGTCAGAAATTTGATTGCGCGATGATGAACTGACATCAGGCAGTGAAAAACAATAATAACGGCAACCGGGCGTAGATCTTGGTTGCCGTTATTGTTTCAGTCGAACTTAGGTCGGTAGTTGGATTGCAGGAAGATTTCTATGTCTTCCTCGGCATAGAGGATTTTGCCGTCAAGCCGATAATAAGGGATTAGTCCCCGGTCGCGGTAGTCCTGCGTGGTGCGTCGGCTAACTCCGAGTAGCTCCGACAGCATGGCATCGGTGACGAACCGCTTGCCGTGAAGTAAGGGGTGATACTCGTCTTTTAGCCGCTGGCACATGGCGGTTATGTCTTTGGTCTGGGCTGTCAGACGCTGTATGCGCGGGTCGGTGGAGGTGATTGTTTCTTTCATTGCCCCGCTCTTTTCTATTTGACGATAAGTTGTACGATGTCACTACCCTTGAACTGCGATAGTCTTCCGAGATGAGAGAACCCGATTTTGCCGCGCTCTTTCATTGAGCGCAATTTCCGTTCGGATATGTGGAGATAGTCGCAGGTCTGTTTGGTTGTGAGCCAGTCCGACAATTTCTTGTCGCGCAACTGCTCGTAAAGAGCCTTGACGGTTTTGTGGAGAAAATCGACACGTTCAATCAAAGCGTCGAATACTTCACGTTCAACTTCAATGGTGTCCATAAATTTGTGTGGATTAAGTGGATTTGGATAGTGGTGTTTGGGATAACGTTGAAAAAAGTAGGCGGGATCCCTCCCGCCTACTCACCACTAAATCCACAATCAAAATAAATTTATGACTGCGATTCAGTGGCAAAGTTACGGAATAATTCTGACATTCACACTATTGTGCGAATAATCAGTTAAAAGTCAATGGTTGAAATCTGTGGCATAATTGTGTGGATTAAGTGGTGTAACCGCATTGCGGTAGCAAAAGCCGGCGCAGCCCATCGTATAGATTTACGACTTCGGAGTAAATCTTCCCAATGTTTACATTGCAAGTGTTTCGCGGCACAATCTTCGATTCGTGTGCCGGGAAACATAACTTGCAATGTTCATGTGAACATCTATCCTAATATGAAATAAGGTAATATCCGTATCGGGTATGCCCGGTGATGCCCCGACGGCGTGATTACCGTGATTTCAATGACGCGGCGGCGTTATGTTGCCATAATGCTTCCATAAATTTACGAAAATAATCGCGTAAATCCTAACACCGGCAGAAAAATATCCGAGAAAAAAACAGCATATTGTGCCTCCTGAGCGGTTGCTATGACTTTGGCCGATTTTTTTGAATTTGAAATGTTAAAAATTGGGGCAAAAAATTCGGACATAGCCGGACATACTTGGACATAGCCGGACAAACCGCTAAATCTTAGAGAATTGGGATATTTTTTGATTTGACAAATTGGAAATTTATTTGTTCCTTTGTGTAGAGATTGACAGTTAAACCAGCCTTCAAGGAGTTCAACTTACAGACTTTATTATAGAACTATCCATTGAATTGCAAGTATGATTCTCAATCAGTCTTGAGAACATTAATTTTATTGACAGATATATTTGGTTTTAGACAAATCTGTATCCTTCCTTACAGTTCAACTTATAGATATGGAATTGGAACTGTTTAATGAACGATAAAGATACAGTCTTATAGATTTATGTATCTGCAATATTATTTACTGTTTGATTGACAAATTTATTTATCTATAATTCATAGCTTGATGGCTTCAAGGCTTGACAGCTGTGAGCGATAGACACCACTAAGTTCCACATCCAAACCAGAACCAGAGATGACTGACGAATCCAACCCTTTCCGGCTCACTTAGCCGATGCCCTCCCGACAGCGGAGGAAGGTCGCCACGAGCGACGAAGATAGCTGTAACCCATTCCGCATAGCCTGTGCCGGCACTGCTTCGCGCCGATAGAAGCCCGGTCTGTCCGTGTCAGAAGATACGCTGACGGCCTCCGCTATGCCGTATTCACTATTAATAAAACTGCTCTATGGCAAAAAAATATGAATCTGAAATAGACCCCGATGAATTTATCCGGTCGTTCCGTGAGGAGCCTTCCGGACTATCATCGCTTAAGCGTAGCACCACTGAACCAAAAGGCGGCAATTCCCAGTCAGCAACTGATTCTGCAAAAGCGCAGTCGGAATCACGCCCAACGCCCTCTGCCGTTTCCAATGATTCTATTAAAGATTACAAGGAACGGTTCGTGTATGACAGCACCTATCTTCGCCCGCGACAACGTTTTCTCATGGTTGAGATAGACCCTGATTTCATCCGAAAAATCAAGCGTATCATTTCCTATGAGTGCGATTCGCCATGTTCAATCAAATCCTACGTCAACAATGTGATGGCAGACCATTTCGAGCGGCATAAAGCTATAATAGAGAAACTGCTGTAACAGGATTATACCACATCAATACATAACGGTTTCATTGCTATGAGCGACACCCATGGCGCCTGCATGAACTTCGTTAACGCTCTGGAAAAGATACCCGGCATCATCGCCCAGTATGAGGAACGCACGGCCAAATTGAAAGCCGACGTCCCGCTACTCGAAGCCATCATCGCAAAACCGTGGGGCAAAGAGGACGAATTAAAGCAGCTCAAATCCGACCTCGCCGCCCTCGACCGCAAAATCACCGCCGAACTTGCTCCCCAAAAAGAGGAACAAGATGGCGAGGAAAACAAGCAGGTCAACACTGTGGAAGCTCCCGCCACCGACAACAAAAAGTCAATGGTGGCAGAACCAGCCGACCACTACCAACAGCGAGAGCCGCTGAGTTCCCGCATAATAATTGGAGGTTGCGGTGCCACACCACCCGGAGGCTTCTTTGTCGGGACAAAGCGGCAAGCCGATAACCGCATCGCCGGCCCCAAACTATAATCGAAAACAGCCGACTATGGTAGTGTTCGCTACTATGGTCGGCAATTATTGATTTTATACATCAAGCCGGTTTAACCGTCTAAATATCAGCAGTTCCATTGTGTAATATAACTATATTTGCCAATAATTCTCTCTGAATTCTTAATATAGCCCCCAATAAATCTTATTAATTATAATGCTAATGCAGAAGCCTTAGGAAAGAGTGTTAGAAAAATTTGAGAAAAAGATAGTCATTCACAACCAGACAGATATATACATATCCAATAATTATTGTTAACTTTGCAATATCATGGATGGTTATACACTGTCAGTAATCAATGACAATAAATATAGGCTGTTTATTTCAATAGCTGTTATAGCTCTTCTGTTTCTTTCACAGGAAAGCCATGGCGCTCAATATGCCAATTCAGAAGTCCTGCGCATAGATAACACAACCGGACTCAGCAGTCAAAAGGTATATTCGTTTGCTGAAGATGAAAATGGTGCAATATGGATAAGTACCAAATCCGGAGTTGACCGTTTTAACGGTCGAGTTCTTAAAAACTATTCTCTGGAGAATAACTCTTCCTATGGGGATAGAGCAGGACGTATTATTCGGCTGTATCTTAATGGTAGGGATTTGTATGCATACGAAAGTACGGGTAAAGTTCACAAATATTCATCTATACATGACGCGTTTATTCTGACAAGCAACCTATCTGATTTAAGTCATGGCGATGTCGTGTTGAACAAAATTCTTGAGAATGGAGATGGCTGTACTTTGTATGCTACTAATAACGGTCTTTTCAAACAATTGTCCGATAATGATCTCAGGCCAATTCTTCCAGGAGTTGAGGTTAACGACATAATTGTAGCCAATGACTTCTTGTTCGTTGCTTTATCGTCAGGACTTAAAATTATGCGTGGCGACCATACAATCAAAGATGTCGGTCTTCTTAATGATGCCGATATTCAAAGTTTGTATTACGATGAAGATAATAATTCTCTATACATAGGCGCATTCAACGAAGGTTTATATAAATTGAATTTATCGGATTTCAGTGTTAGTCAGATTCACGCGACAAACAGTCTTCTGCATAAGCCAATCCGCTCAATCATCAAACTTGAGTCTGATAAAATCGCTATAGGAGTAGATGGTAGCGGTGTACTATCATATAATTTACAGGAAAATACACTAAATCCCCTTGTAAATACGGAACTCGCACCTGAATTTTCATTTACGGGGAATGGTATATATGCCCTTAAAAAAGACAGTCACGGCAATTTATGGATTGGCAGTTATACCGGAGGCGTAACAATGGTCAATCTATCACCCTCGCCGGTCCATGTTATAACCCATATTAAAAATGAACATAATTCACTTAAAAATAACAATGTAAATTATATAATTGAATCTGCAGACGGGAATATATGGTACGCGACAGATTGCGGTATAAGCATATGCAATCCTCGCACAGGCAGATGGAATCATTCTTTGTCAGACATTGTTGTTGTATCATTATGTCAAGATGACAAGGGCAATATCCTGGCTGGCAGCTATGGTGACGGAATCTATCGACTTGACTTATCTGGAAAAATAAAAGGACATTGGGTTCAAAGTGACGGAGCATTGTCTTCAAACTATATTTTTGCTATTAAAAATGATACCAATGGTAAAATATGGGTTGGATCACCACACGGCCCACTGGTTGTCTTAAACAGTGATGGTTCATTATTTCATAAGTTTGAGATAAACGGCGTAATGTCAATATCTGTCATAAATGACAAATCCATTGCTGTTGCCACCGGTAACGGTTTTTACATAATAAACACTGAAACGAACAGTTATAATTGGTTCGCAAGTTTTCAGGAGCAATCCGAGCATAATGTCAGTGCATATATAATTCCAATGGTATTCAATCCGGACAGTACTGTTTGGATCGGTACAGAAGGCGGCGGGATCAATCTGTATGACCTTAAAAGCAGAGAAATCATAAGAGAAATCAAAGTCAAAAATGGATTGCCGTCAAATGATGTATATGGCCTTGTGCGCGATGTTAAAGGCCGCCTATGGGCAACCACAGGCAATGGTCTTGCAATTATAGGTGATTCAACAATTTCCAGCCTAAACTTCATCAATGGAATTGTCAGAGAATACAATAAGTCGTCAATTTTACGAACTACTGACGAAGAATTGATTTTTGGCAGTACGGCAGGTGCTGTCAGACTGTCCCCCGATAAAATTAGCTTGGCAGAATATTCCGCACAATTGAGAATAACAAGTTTTTTGATTGAAGGTGTCAGCGACGAAGAATTAAATGAAATTCAGCCCAAACTCTTTGAGATGCTGCAAAGGCGGGAATTGATACTAAGTTCCAATCATAATTCTTTTGACGTTGATTTTGAAGCAATAAACATTGGCTATCGAAACGACATCGCATATCAGTATACTCTTGACGGATACGACCATGACTGGAGTGAAATGTCGATGGATGGTACTGCGCGATTCCGAAATGTCCCCCCCGGCAATTATACCCTTAAAATAAAAGCACTACGCAAAAGTGACGGTCATATAATAGATGAGACGAGTATTGGCATTACGGTGAAAGAACCGTGGTGGAATACAATATGGGCTAAGATATGTTATCTGGCAATAATTACTCTATTTATATACTTCATAGTCAGATACAAATGGTATCAGCTGAGAAAGGAACACGATGAGGACAAAATCAGATTCTTTATCAACACAGCTCATGACATTCGCACACCGCTTTCGTTGGTGATGTCGCCAATTGAAGAATTGAAAGGAGAGTCGGGTCTTTCAAAGAAGGCTCAATATCTCCTTGATGTCGCTGGGGCGAATATACGCAAACTCAATGCGGTAACCGCTCAGCTGTTGGACTTTGAGAAGATTGATTCGCGAAAAGCCAAAGTGAATGCAGTTCCTATCAATCTGAATTATCTTCTGTCAGAAGAAGTAAGTTGCTTCCGCAATGTTGCTGACAAGCGTGGGGTTTCTCTCAATCTTAATGTGCCAGATGAGCAGGTGGTTATCTCGGCCGACAGACACCTAATTGAACTCATGCTCGACAATCTCATGTCAAACGCTTGCAAATATACCAATAATGGAGGAAAAGTAGAGGTTTCCCTATCAGCCAACAAGTCAAAAGCTATTATATCGATTGCAGATACCGGTATTGGTATCCCGGTAAAAGAACAAAAAAATATATTCTTCAACGTCTACAGAGCTGAGAATGCCAGAGCATCACAAGAAACGGGCAACGGGTTTGGGTTGCTTCAGGTCAAGCGAATTGTGGAAATGTTAAACGGCAATATAGGGTTTACATCGAAAGAACAGTTTGGAACAACTTTTACTGTTTCATTCAAAAGGATATACGACGAACCTGTCATTCACTGGAATCCAAACAATCTGAATGAGGCCCTTAATGAGATACACTTGCCGTCACCTGTAATATCAAATATTTCTGAAAACAAAGATGAAACATTATTGATTATTGAGGATAATGACGATCTTCGTAACTATCTTACAGCTACTTTTTCGGCGGAGTATAATGTAGTCTCAACAGTTTCCGCAGAAGATGCCCTTAAATTTTTGGATAATCATTATCCTGACATTATTATATCAGATGTGATGATGCCCGGTATTCAAGGAGACGAACTATGTAGTATGATTAAGAGTAACCCGGATACCTCTGGAATTCCTGTTATTCTTCTGACTGCGAAGACTACCCATGACGCAATAGTGAATGGTATTGAAAAAGGTGCCGATGATTATATTGCAAAGCCTTTTAGTCTTGATATACTAAAAAGCAAGGTTCGAGGGATGCTTCATAACCGCAAGCGTGTCCGTGAATATATGTTGAGACTTGCTTTGTCGAGAGCCGAGGGTGAAGTAAGCAGTCCAGAAACAAAATCCAACAATGCCAACGAAGTTCTTGAAGAAGTCCATCCCAATGTAATGTCGGAATCGGATAAGGCATTTATTGATAAGACTGTCGACATTATTATTACAAATATGTCTGATTCGGAATTTGACATTGACCAATTGTGCAGCGAGATGGCAATGAGCAGAACTCTATTTTTCGGGCGTCTGAAATCATTGACCGGGAAAGCTCCACAAGAATTTATCCGAATCCTTAGACTTGAACGCGCATCAGAGTTACTCAAACAAAATCTCTCAGTAGCAGAAGTTGCATTAAAAACCGGATTTACCAATTCCAAGTATTTTGCAACTGTATTTAAGAAGCATTTTGGAGTATCACCGAGTAAATTCGGAGAAGAGTCTGCATCGTGATTGCTGTACTGCGTAGGAATATTTAGCGGCTCCCGATCCAATAAACCCACCTGATTTTCAATTGTAAAAGGATATATTGTCAGTAATCAAACTGTAAATTGTCGGTAATCAAACTATAAAATGTCAGTAAACAAACCCGACCGAATGTGTATGTGAGTAATTTTGCATCACCCGTATAATGTCTTATGGGCGCAAATAACCAAACATTATGTTCACATTCCATATCAAACACTTGTTCATTTCTGCTGTAGCAATGGCAGTCTTGGCTGGTTGCGACGATTCAAAAGAAGATCCGACAACAACGCCTCCGGTAGTTGAACCGGGTGATAATGTAGTATTCTTTGACGATTTTGATTCCTTTAATTCAGCTTATTGGTCAAAAGAAACCCATGAGGCTGGCTGGACGAATCAAGAGTTGCAATCCTATAGCACCAGTCAGGTCAAAGTAGGAAAAGACGACGGCAAGACGGTGTTGATTCTAACTGCCAAACGTACCGGGAATAAGATCGTATCGGGTCGTGTGAACTCAAAAGGGAAGAAGTATTTTAAGTACGGAAAAATAGAGGCGAGTATAAAACTGCCCGAAACAGCTAATGGCTTGTGGCCTGCTTTCTGGATGATGGGCAACAATAAACAGGAGTGGCCTGCCTGTGGAGAAATCGACATAATGGAAATGGGCGATGCCCAAGGCATCGCCGATGGGACAAGCAATAAGCGAGTGAATACGGCTCTCCATTATGGGCCGGACGTTGCCGGTCATGAACAACAGTATTTTGCGGGGAATGCTTCTGTAAATCTTCAAGATGGTAATTATCACACATATACATTGGCTTGGGATGAAGCCAAGATTGAAGTCTCTATAGATGACATTAAGTTTCATACATTTAATATCTCTGATAACTCATATTTCCATAGTGACTTCTATATATTGCTGAATCTTGCTGTTGGAGGGGCGTTTACAAATATCTATAACGTAGAGGACATAACCGCCTTAAAAGATGGTCAGACGACTTCAATGTACATAGACTGGATTAAAGTAACAGAAATAAACTAATCAATACACATGAAACAGAGAACTTTCACAAACAAGCTCTTGTGCGGTTTCTTGCTTGTAGGAGCGGTTTCTTTAGCAACACCGTTTCAAGCATTTGCAGAACCCAGCACAACAGAGACATCGCCATCACAAAAAATCAAGGTGACAGGTGTCGTTGAAGATGCTGAAGGTCCAGTAATTGGTGCCTCAGTAATGGAAAAAGGAACAAACAACGGAACAGTTACCGATCTTGACGGCAACTTTACTCTGATGGTGTCGCCTGGTGCAACCCTGAAAATCAGCTATGTCGGGAGTGAACCAATCGAAGTCAAAGCGACTGAGGCACCCATGAAAATCACATTGGAGCAGAGTACGCAGATGCTTAGCGAAGTAGTTGTTACTGCTCTTGGTATCAAAAGAGATCGCAAAGCTCTTGGATACGGACTTGATGAAGTAAAAGGAGATGCTTTTGAAAAAGCCAAAGAAACTAATGTCATTAACTCAATGGCAGGTCGTGTGGCAGGTCTTGTTGTAAGCCAGACTGCGGGTGGCCCCTCAGGCTCTACCCGCGTAATTCTGCGTGGTAGCACCGAGATGACCGGCAATAATCAGCCGCTATATGTTGTTGACGGCGTACCTTTGGATAATACAAACTTCGGTAGTGCCGGCACATCGGGTGGATACGATCTTGGTGACGGAATATCAAGTATCAACCCCGACGACATTGAAAGCATGTCAGTTCTGAAAGGTCCGGCAGCATCTGCTCTTTACGGTAGCCGCGCCAGCCACGGTGTGATTCTCATCACCACTAAAAAAGCAGGCAAGGAAAAATATTCAGTAGAGTATAACGGTACATTGACCTTTGACAAGCAGCTATCAAAATGGGATAACGTGCAGCAGATTTACGGTATGGGCAGTAATGGCACATACAGCATAGATGCTGTATCAAACACCAACAAAAGCTGGGGCCCGAAGGCAGATGGCAGCAATATGCTACGCTATTTTGACGGTGAGGAACGCCCCTATCTGATTGTACCCGATAATACCTCTGGTTTCTTCAGAACCGGACTCACCGCCAACAACACTGTTACAGTTTCCTCAAACTCCGGAAGCACGGGCATCCGCTTCACTCTAACTGACATGCGCAACAAGGATATTATTCCAAAGACTCACATGAGCCGTGACATATTCAATTTGCGCGCAAATACTTCAATGGGCAAGGTGGATCTCGATTTCACAGTGAATTACACACATGAAAATGTAAAGAATCGTCCCGCTCTTGGCGATAGCAAGTCGAACGTCGGTAAGAATCTTATGACGCTTGCCACCACTTATGATCAGCGCTGGCTCCGTACATATCAAGATGCCAACGGGGAATACTCCAACTGGAACGGCATGGATCCCTACAATGTAAATCCTTACTGGGATGTATACAAAAACTCCAACGATTCCAAGAAAGATCTCTTCCGCCTTCATGCATCGGCTATCTACAATATCACTTCTCATTTGAAGATTAAAGGCACAGCAGGCGCTGAACTCAACTGGTTTAATTTCAATGATTTTAAAGCTCCGACAACTCCCGGCTATGAATCCGGCTTCTTACAGCAGAGCCAATTCAAAAATCAGATGTATAACTTTGAACTCATAGCTCACTACTGTCCACTAAAAATGGACGGGGTTAAAAATTAAATAAATTCGGTTCA
>ERZ777011.2089-NODE-2089-length-17512-cov-54.498940_pt1 | contig 17512 bp, 11 predicted proteins | sample MGYA00374964_ERZ777011 | MGnify/ENA primary metagenome ERZ777011 (study PRJEB29310, sample SAMD00008975) | mouse gut metagenome | study: EMG produced TPA metagenomics assembly of the Metagenome analysis of fecal microbiota from mouse which was promoted...
AGACCGCTCTACAAGCCGAAATTCGATGTCTTCAAATTTTTGTCATGTACTTAGACATAGTCCTTAGCATTGGTATAAACACCGGTAGCCTTGTTGAGTTCCATGAAGACGCTGAGACCTGCGTAAGAAAGATCCTTGTACTTGTCATCAGCAAACTTCTTCCAGTTTGCGTCTGTATCATCAGCTGCAGGAACTGTGGTGTACTTAACGAATGTATCGCTGGTGAACTTGTCCCATGCGGTGAGGGGATAAGCTACGCCGAGTTCGGTTTTCTGCTTGTTAAGGTTGGTAGTAACATCCTTAACTTCCTTCTTTTGAGTATCACCAACGAGCTTGTTGAATGCCTTGATAGCTTCAGTATATGTCTTGTTGGCAGCTGCCAAAGCTGTTACAGCTTCCTGAACGGGCTTGTATGCGGGGTCAGCAGCCTGATCGTAGGTGCCGTCAACGATATTACCACCGGCGGTCATGAAAGCGAGGTCTGCGGCATCGATTGCGTTGCGACGAGCATTTTCGGCAGCAAGGTTGAGCAGAGATGCGTTGTCCTGTGCTTTCTGAGCTGCTTCCTGTGCCTTCTGCATAGCAGTTGCATTGTCAGAAACAAGCTTGTTCTGAGCTGTGATGGCATTGTTCCAAGCGGTCAAAGCGGCAGATTGTGCGGCAACGTTTGCAGCGGTAGGATTAGCCAATGCAGTTTCAGTAGCGAGGTTGTACTGACGTTCAGCAGCATCAACACGGTTCTGGGCTGCCTTTTCAGAAAGTTCCTGAGATTTAGCAAGCTCATCAACAGCAGCCTGAGCAGCGTCAGCGGCTTTATTATTCTCCTTTACGGCATCATTGTAAGCCTTATTGGCTGCAGCTTTTGCATTTTCCCATGTAGTTTTGGCATTGGTAGCAGCTACTGTGGCAGAACCTTCGGTGTAAGCCTTGTCAGCGTCGGTATAAGCTTTCTGTGCCTTGGCAACTGCGGTGTGAGCTGCAACTACAGCGTCCTTAGAGGTCTGAAGTTTAGCACCGGCACCGTTTAATGCAGTAACAGCTGCTTCAATCTCGGTAACCTGAGGCATATCGGCAGAAGTGATGTCGGGTACACCACCCTTGTTGTAGATAGTCTGAGCGAGATTCCAATCTGCCTGAGCATCTTCGTAAGCCTTTGTTGCAGCTACCTGTGAACGTTCGAGTTCGGCAAGTTCAGCTGAAGTCCAAGCTGAGCCGTTAGGAGTGCTCAACTGAGCCTTGATCTGCTCGATATTGCGCTTGTAGGCGTTTGTATACAGAGTATAGTTGGTAAGGTCGTCCAATTTGAAAGTCTTACCATCGGGTACGATTTCAAATTTTTCTTCGAATCCGGGGATTGCGGTGTTGCCGGGATATTCGTAAGGAGCAATTGCAACTTCCTCAGCATTGAGAGCATCAATTTGAGCTTGAAGGTCGGGAACTGAATCGTAGAGAGCCTGATTCTTGTAACAAAGTTCAGACAAAGCGATCTTGATCTGCTCCTGAGCGTCCTTATTATCCTTAAGCTTAGCCTGATAGTCAGTAAGAAGGGTGTAAAGTTCAGATGCCTGAATGCCTTCGAGCTTCTGGATAGCCTCTTCGAACTCAGCGTTTGACTCGTTGAGAGCATCAACATCAGCCTGTGCGGTAGCAACGTTTCTTTCGAGAGTTGCCTTCTTGTCCCAAGCGGGAGATTCGAAAGAAGAACCATTCCATTCGAGGTCAAGTTCGCTTTCAGCAAGTTTCTTCTGAGCTTCAAGGAGGTTAGCGTTTGCTGTGTTGTAAGCAGAAAGCTGCTGGATGTAAGCGTCGTAAGCAGCAACTACAGCGTTGAAAAGGTCGCTATCGAGCTTGTCAGCGTTGAGCTTCTTAAGCTGTTCGAATTCATAGCGAGCTTTTTCTTCTGCAACCTTAGCTTCTTCGATTTTCTGTGCGTTCTGAGCGATTAGAAGTTCGAGGTTAGCTTTTGCCTCAGCAATATATGCTTCGGTTTCAGCCTTCACCTGATCTGCCTTAGCCTGTTCGCCGGCAGCCATAGCTTGTTTGTAAGCTGCTTCAGCCTCTTCTCTCTTGGCTTGTGCATTCTTGATAGCAGCCTCAGCAGCAGCGATGAGTTTTGAGTTCTCAGCTGCAACTTTTTCAGATTCAGCTTGAGCCAACAGGACGGCTTTCTTTGCTTCAAGAAGGTTAGCGGTAGCCACGCGGATCGCTTCGATGCCGGCGGGCTCATCGTTGTCGATACAGGAGGTCATGAGACTGCCTGCGGAAAGAGTCAGCAAAGTAGCGACTAAAAAGGTCCACTTTTTCATTTGCTTTGATTTAAATTAGTGATTTTAAATTGATTATAGTTAAAGTTATTTTCTTGAACTGTGTGAATTAGCACTTTCTGCTTTATGATTAAGCATTTATGGATACAAAGGTATATATATATATATAGTGTTAAAATTCGTAAAAATGTTAGTCTGATATTGTTAATATTTGTGAATGAAAATTTATACACCTTTATATATTATGCGTATGTGCGTGTAGTAATTGAGGACGGGTTTGCAAGTTTTTTAGTATATTTAACATACTTCTTTATATGAAATTAACGAACAGCCCGGCAATAGCGTATTGGTTATAGGGATGCTCCCCCGGAGCATCCGAATGGAACAGGCGGGAAAGATGCTATATGCGCTCGGATGGAATAGGCGGGAAATAGGCTATATGGGCTCGGATGCTCCGGGGGAGCATCCCTACTATGAGCATCCCAAGGGTGAGCATCCCAAGGGTGAGCATCCCAACGATGAGCATTCCAATGGGGTGCATACCAACGATGAGAACAACAACGATGAGGTCAAAACCGCATTTTGTGACGGCTTCATGATACTATTTTGACTATTTGTTGATGTTAGGGTATAAATTGTTGATTGTGTGTTGGTAATGTTGGGAAAATGGGGTAACTTTGTGGCATTACAAATGCTAAATATCATGAATCCAGTGAAAATTTTAATACCTGTAGCCACCTTATTATTAATAGGTGGTGGCGAAATGAGGGGGGAGATTGTGAATATCTCCACGCCCAACACATCGCTTGTGCTTGATGCCGAAAAGGGTGGAGGCTTGAAGATACTCCACTATGGCGACAAGATGAATGACTCTGACATAGCCAACCTGAAAGACGCAGGAGCTATCAACCGTGACGCATACCCCGTGTATGGTATCCAGCCTCAGGGGGAGGCGGCTTTGAGCGTGACTCATGCCGACGGCAACATGACCACCGATGTGGAGGTGGTGGATGTCAAGACCTCGACGGTTGACGGAGCCACGGTGACTACCATAGCGATGCGTGACAAGGTGTATCCCTTTGATCTCAATGTTAACTACAAGACTTATCCCGGCGAGGATGTGATAGAGACATGGGTGGATGTGACCAACAACGAGAAGGGTACTGTGAAGCTCAATCGTTTCATGTCGGGCTATCTCCCTGTGCGTTATGGCGACGTATGGCTCTCGCAGCTTTACGGCTCATGGGCAAACGAGGGTAAGGTTGACGAAGCGCCCCTGACCCATGGCGTGAAGATGATAAAAAACAAGGACGGTGTGCGCAACAGCCACACTTCACATGCCGAGGTGATGCTTTCGCTCGACGGCAAGGCGCAGGAGAACTCCGGTCGTGTGATAGGTGCGGCTCTCTGCTATCCCGGTAATTATAAGGTGTTTATAGACACTGACGACAGCAACTATCATCATCTGTTCGCCGGTATCAACGAAGAAAATTCAACTTATAACCTCAAAAAGGGTGAAAATTTCAAGACACCCGAACTTGCGTTGACCTACAGCGACGAGGGTCTGTCGGGTGTGAGCCGTAATTTCCACCGCTGGGGCAGAAATCACCGTCTCCATGCCGGCGACAAGGAAAGAAAAATATTGCTCAACTCATGGGAAGGTGTATATTTCTCAATCAATGAGGAGGTTATGGCTGGCATGATGGAGGATATCGCATCGATGGGTGGCGAGCTGTTTGTGATGGACGACGGATGGTTTGGCGACAAGTATCCCCGTGATGTTGACAATTCATCGCTCGGCGATTGGGTGGTAGACACCCGCAAGCTCCCTAACGGCATCAACGGACTCCTTGAGACAGCGAAGAAAAACGGTGTGAAGTTCGGTATCTGGATTGAGCCGGAGATGACCAACGCCGTGAGCGAGCTTTACGAGAAGCATCCCGAATATGTGATCAAAGCCCCCAACCGTGAGGTGACAAAGGGTAGGGGTGGCACACAGCTCGTGCTTGACATGGCGAATCCGAAGGTGCAGGATATAGTGTTTACCGTGGTGGACACTCTTATGAGGAAATATCCAGAAATAGACTATATAAAGTGGGATGCCAACGCTCCCATAATGGATCACGGGTCACAGTATCTGACCGCCGACAATCAGAGCCACCTTTACATCGACTATCACCGAGGATTTGAAAAAACACTCGACCGCATACGCAAGGCGCACCCTGACGTGACTATTCAGGCTTGTGCGAGCGGTGGCGGTAGGGCTAACTGGGGTGTGTTGCCTTGGTTTGACGAATTTTGGGTGAGCGATAACAATGACGCCCTCCAAAGAGTGTATATGCAGTGGGGCACAAGCTACTTCTTCCCTGCCATAGCGATGGCATCGCATATCTCGGCATCGCCCAATCATCAGACATTCAGGAGAATACCTACGAAGTTCCGTGCCGATGTGGCTATGAGCGGACGTCTCGGATTAGAGATGCAGCCCAAGGATATGAGCGAGGAGGATAAGGCTATATGCCGTCAGGCTATAACCGATTATAAGAAAATACGCCCGATAGTGCAGTTTGGCGACATTTACCGCCTTGTGTCACCCTACGACGGGAAGGGTATCGCATCGCTGATGTATGTGACACCGGAGAAGGATGACGCTGTGTTCTATTGGTGGAAGATAGAAACATTCATGAACCAGCAGCTTCCGAGAGTGGCTATGGCTGGTCTTGACCCCGACAAGATGTATAAGGTTACAGAACTTAACAGAATAGACAATGAGCCTCTCCCCTACGAAGGGAAAGTGTTTAGCGGTAAGTATCTGATGAACAATGGCTTGGAAATGCCGTTGACTTATAAGGTAGATTACCATAAAAATACCGACTTCGCATCGAGAGTGTTGAGGCTGACAGAAGCTAAGTAAGGCTCGTTGAGTCTGACTAAGGCTCGTTGAGTCTCACTGATGCTCATTAAGGCTCGCTGAGCTCACTAAGGTAAAATAGGTAATTGTAATCAAGTTTCAATAGGGTAATTTGTAAGGATAATCCGGGCTGTGGGTGACCATCGCCCGGATTTTTTTATTCTTTTGATCAGTCCGATTACTCCGATCAAATCACCCTCACTGCTCTATTAAACGCTCTGCGTAGCAGCAGGGCTGCTACTATCAGTGCGCCGGAGAAGCTGTAGTATACTCCGACATTGCCCATGTTAAGCGTTTGGGCGAGGAATAGCAGGAAGGGGACTCCCACTATCAGATAACTTATTATTGAAATCCAAAGCAGCGGCTTGACGTGCGAGGTGCCTCGGAGGGCATTGGCGTAGGTGAGCTGTATGGCATCGCCGTACTGGTAGAGGATCAGCGGTATCACCAACAGCATCGCTGCTGAGGTCACCTCAGGGTCGGGAGTGAAGGCATGTATGAGCCATTCCGACTTGAAGAGGAACACGAGTGAGGCTATGGTGCATAGCACGAGATTAAGATGTATACCCGCTGTGGCTATTCGGCGCACTCCGTTGACATCACGGAGACCGGTGTAATTAGCCACACGTATGGAAGTGGCTACGCCGAAACTCATATAGGTCATGAAGCCGAGCTGCGCTATTGTGTTGACCACCTGATAGGATGCGAGCTGTATCTTCCCGAACCATCCCGACACTATAGCTCCAAATGACCATAGGAAGCACTCCACGCCACTCTGTATCATCACCGGATAGGAGGTGACCCACACCTTCCGGCGTATCTCTCCGTTGTTACCCGATGAGCGTAGACCTTCGCGATAAGGGCGGTAGCGCTTGCCGAGAAGCATCACCGTCAGAATACCTGCCATGGCTATGTAGCGGGCTGTCATGGTGCTTAAACCGGCTCCCACAAGCCCTAATTCGGGGACTCCGAATTTTCCGAAAATCAGGACATAGTTACCGATGATGTTTATCACATTGGCTCCGAGTATCATCCACATGGGTGTGGCGGTGTCGGTGGTGCCGTTGGCTGTCTGCTGGCAGCAGTTGAACACCGACATCGGGAGAAGTGTGGCGAGGATGATGAGGTAATATGAGCGTATCAGCGGGAGCAGCTCTTCAGGCTGCCCGAAACGGTCGAGCAGGAAGTAAAGTCCGCCCATTATCAGGGTGAATGAGAGCGACAGGATTATGTTTATCTGCAATCCGGCACGAAGAGTGCGTCCCGCTTCATGGTGCTCGCCACGGCTGTAGAGCGCACCGATGAGAGGTGTTATGCCTGAGGCGAAACCTATCTGCATCACGGTGGCGATTATGAATAGACTGTTGACAAAGGCTGCAGCCGCAAGTTCTTCTGTGCCATAGGTGCCTACCATCATGGTGTCGGCGAAATTGACCACAATTATGCCGACTTGCGTCACAAGCACGGGCAGACCGAGGCGTATAAGGTTCTTATACTCTTCTTTGTATGATTTCAGATAGCTGGTATTCATATATCAGATTGGGTTTGGGAGTACAAAGGTACGAAAAATAATCGAGGGGAGCATGGAATATGGATTTTGGAGTTTCGTTAATGTAATTTAACATGGATATGCCGTATTTTTGCCCATGTTAGTGATTAATTTTGTATCGAAACAGTTAAAATCAGTTCTATCGGTAATTATTATGACGGAAGCGACTCTTGAAAAGCTGAAAATATTGACGGCGGCAGCGAAGTATGACGTCTCATGCTCATCGAGTGGGACGGTGAGACGAAATGACGGCAAAGGTGTGGGTAATACCGTAGGCGGGATAGGTATATGCCACAGTTTTGCAGCCGACGGCAGATGTATATCGCTTTTGAAGGTCATGCTGACTAATTACTGCAAGTATGATTGCGCCTATTGTATAAACCGGAGGAGCAATGACATACCGAGAGCCTCACTTTCGGTGTCGGAGGTGGTGAATATCACGATGGAGTTTTACAGGCGCAACTACATCGAAGGGCTTTTCCTCAGTTCGGGGGTGGTGCGTAACCCGGATTATACCATGGAGCGGCTTGTGAGGATAGCGAAGGAGCTGCGTGTGACTCACAGGTTCAACGGTTACATTCATCTTAAAAGCATACCGGGGGCTTCAAGGGAGCTTGTGAATGAAGCCGGACTGTATGCCGACCGAATGAGTGTGAATATCGAGATCCCTCACGAGGCTTCCTTGAAATACCTTGCTCCGGAGAAGGATTTCAAGAGCATATATGAGCCGATGGGGTATATCAAGCAGGGATCGCTGGAGTGTGCGGAGGATAGGAAGCACATGGTGAAAGTGCCGAGATTTGTCCCGGCGGGTCAGAGTACGCAGATGATTGTGGGTGCGTCAGCCGATACCGACAGGGACATACTTTTCAGGTCGTCGGCGCTTTACAGTATGCCGACCATGCGGCGTGTGTATTATTCCGGGTATGTGTCAGTCAACACTTACGACACTCGTCTGCCGGCTTTGAAGCAGCCTCCGTTGGTGAGGGAAAACAGGCTGTATCAGGCTGACTGGCTGATGAGGTTCTATCAGTTCAAGGCTGATGAGATTACCGATTCCGACAATCCGAATCTCGACTTGGAGGTAGACCCTAAGCTCGGCTGGGCGTTAAGGCATCCTGAGGCTTTCCCGGTGGATGTCAACCGTGCTCCCTACGAGATGATATTGCGTGTGCCGGGAGTGGGTGTCAAGTCGGCGGCGTTGATAGTTAATGCCCGCAAATTCCGGCATCTTAATTCTGACCACCTGAAGAAGATCGGAGTGGCTATGAACCGTGCCAAGTATTTTATAACGTGCGGTGAGTTGGCGGTATGTTCTATTGCTGACACATCGCCGGAGTATGTCAGGCATCAGTTATTGGCACGCGAGCAGCGGAAGGAAAATACGCTGCAATTGTCGTTTGATTTCGGTTGAGAGCGGATGGTGTTATGGTGATATATAGGTTTGACGGTACGTTTGAAGGTCTTCTGACCGTAGTGTTCGACTCTTTTTTGCGAAAAGAAGAGCCGGATTTGGTGTGTCTGTACGACACTGCGTTGCCACTCTTCTATGACAGTCTGTGCGATGTGGCTACCGATGAGGAAAAAGCCGGACGCGTCTGGCAAAAGCTGCGCAAAGTGATTTCGAGTAGTGCTGTCTCGGCGTTCACGGCTGCATTCCTGACGGACAATGAGGAATTTCCAACACTTGCGGTGAGATTTGTGCGCAGAGCAGTGGTGTCGGCGCAATCTATTGAAAACGATTTCTCGGATCCGGCAGTGCTTGCTGTGCTTAATGAGTGCCGGAGGGTGAGGTGCGAGTCCCGCAGGCTGATACAGTTTGTGCGGTTCCAAAAAGCTGTGGATGGCACTTATTTCTCGCTCGTGGAGCCGTTGTTTGATGTCCTCCCTATGGCTATATCCCATTTCCATGACCGTTTCAGTGACCAGCCGTTCATAATCTATGACAAAGCCCGTGACTATGGCTATCATTTCGATGGCGAGGAGCTTCGGCGCATCAACCTGAAGTCCGACGGACGGCATCTCTCTTCCGGGAAACTCGCTCCGGAGCTGATGGATGAGTCAGAGCCGCTATATCAGGAGTTATGGAGGGCTTACGTCAAGTCTATAGCCATAGTCGAGAGGTCGAATCCCCGCAAGCAGCGTCAGGATATGCCCGTGAGGTTCTGGAAATACCTCACGGAGATGAACGGAACCGAATTGGAGTGACCGCACAGATACTACGATATACTATATGAAAAGCATACTCCCTGTCATGGTTCAAAACCATGACAGGGAGTATGCTTTATCATCGAGATGTAATCACGTTCTGATTACATCTTTGAGGTCTGTTTATGCTTCCTGAGCGATCTTCTTGAATTCGTCAAGGCTGACAGTCTTCTTGTCGAGAGTGACAGCGTTTTCGATAGCTTCGTAAAGCTTGGAAGTGAGAACCTGCTGAGTCATCTGCTGGCGAATCTCAGGCTTTTCGAGCTGCTCCTTAGCGTAGCGGGTTACGATTTCATCGTCAAGACCTGTCATGCCATACTGGGCAAACTGACGGGCAGTGAGGAATTTTGCCATCTGAAGAACTTCATCAGGAGTAACCTCGATGTTAAGTGTCTTAAGAAGGTTGTTTTCGATGATTTCGTGTTTGATACCCTTCTCCTGTGCGTTGAATGCTTCGTCAGCGTTTTCAGCGTCAGCGAAGAAAAGTTTCTTGATAGTCTCGGCGGGGAGCTGCATATCGCCATACTTTTCAAACATAGCTTTGTCAAACTGGTTGCGGAAAAGTATGTGGCTGTTCTGGCTGAGTTCGTTAGAGATGAGTTCCTTAACTGCGTTGCGGTATTCCTCTTCGTTATGAACTTTGTCTTCGCCGAATACCATCTTGTAGTATTCTTCGTTAAGTTCTGCGGGGATGTTTACGATGATCTCTGAAATATTCATTTCGAAATCGCTCTTAATGTCACCTGCGATTGCCTTGTCGATGTGAAGCATTGATGCAAGTTCGCCTGCATCGCCGCCTGCAGCCTTCCAAGGATTGAACACAACCTTGTCGCCGGGCTTCTTGCCGTTGAATTTGGCTGTCTCTTCTTTGTCCTTGAAGTAGAGCGGGAACACGATACCGTCGTTAACCTGAATGGCACCTTCGTTCTGATTTACAGTTCCGTCCTCGTTGAGCTGCATGAGTGTGCCCTTTACGACGCCATCCTCAGTCATCTCTTCGCCGGGCTTCTGAGTGCCGAAACGCTTGCGCATGTTCTTGTCCTGCTCGTCGATCATCTCGTCGGTTACTTCAATCTCGTAGTAGGGATAGGTTGAGTCATTGTCAACCTTAATGTCAAGCTGGGGAACGAGTGCGAGGTCATATTTGAATTCCTGAGGACCTTCTTCAACAGCTTCCTTAACTTCTACGGGAACGGGATGACCCATTACAGGGAGTTTGTTTTCTGTGATATAGTCAACCACTGCGCGGTAAACAACGTCGTTGATTACATCGCTGGTAACTTGCTTGCCGAAACGGCGTTTGAGTTCGCCGAAGGGAACATGGCCCTTACGGAAACCGGGTATTACGTGTGTGCGGCCAATCTCTTTGATACGTTTGGTCACATCATCTTTATAATCAGTTTCGTCAATCGCTACCGTCAGACGCACGTCTACGGGAGAAATCTCATCCTTTGTAATCTTCATTTTGTTTGGACAATTATCTTATTTGTGAATATTTGCTTGCTCTTTACACTGGTATTAACACCTGACGAAGGCGCATTTTCCCAATGAACGTGCAAAATTAACAAAAAAATTGCAAAGAGCAAAATGGTTAGGCATTTGATTTACCTCACAGCCACTTTCACAGGCGTTTTGTCAACGGTGACTATGTATATTCCGGGTGTCAGGATGGCATCGGCAGCTAACGCTGTGCCGGAGACGGAATGAATGGTCAGGGTAGTGTATGGTGTGAGTACTTTAATCTGCCCGTTTTCCACCGTTACCTGTGGAGTGTTCTCTTCGGAGTCGGTGATTATATCATCTATCCCGGAGGTTATAGAGGCTCCATATACTGCGAATGATCCTGCGGGTAGACGTAAACCGTTCGATTCAAGCGATGGGGTTATGCCATGGCTGCATGACAATAACGTGTACTTGGAGTCCGCAAGGTTAACACTTGCATTGTTTTTAGGGTTCTTCGGGAAAGGTACTGTCGCGGCAGAGGTGCCGGGGTTTACTACAAGGTATAGTTCCTTGTTAGCGTCTGCGATGGCGATTGATCGACCGCTCCAGCTTGACAGGTTGACGGCGGTCGATACTTCCTCCTTGAATAGCTCGGGGTTGCTGGTACGTATGTCATTAAGCTGAGCGTATGTGTCATACAGACCCATGCGGTTTGCGTCGTTAAGATAGCTCCACATCACTTTCTTGGGACTCGTATTGTTTGAACCGTCGGTATTTTTGGTGGTCTGGTCATCGCCAAGCTCCTCAAACTGCCATATCATGTGTGAGCCGGGAGTAAGTATCATCTGTGCGGCAAGTGAGCCGAGTCGGCGCATGGTATTCACAGCATTGCCTTTGACCCCGGCTGCACCATATTGTTTCACCTTGTAAGCCACACGTTCTTCGTCATGGCTTTCAGCATAACTTACTGTCGAGCCCCATTTGCGGTTGTCGTCTTTTGGTGCATAAAAGCGGTCAAGCGATGAGTCATCGCTATAGCCCATGGCGAACTGACAGGCCGAGTGGTTGACATTTGCCCAGTTTATCTCTCCGTCGGCTGCCATCTCATTCTCCTCCTTTGCTCCGGCAAGGTTCTCGTTTATGAAATAAGCGTCGGGCTTTATTGTCTTCATGTGAGCGTGAAGCTCCTTCATCCGGGCTACACGTGTGGCATTAAACCGGTTGGTATGTTCTTCCGTCACATTGCTCCAGCTGTTGGTGGCGGCATCGTAAGTGCTGCCGTAGCTGTCGTTATTACCAAGACCCTTCACCAAGTCAAAGCGGAATCCGTCAACATTATAAGCTGTCATCCAATATGCTATAGCGTCATGCCATTGCTGCTGTACCATGGCGCAATCTTGATTCCAGTCATTAAGAACACTGTAGGAATGTGGGGCTGAGCCGTTATAAAATGGTGTATTGGTCTGTGTGTACATGTTGTACCACGGATGCTGACTGTCGCTTTGGTTGAACACTATGTCAAGGATTACTGCCAGACCTCTTGCGTGACACTCGTCAATGAACCGGTGATAGTCATTCGGTGTGCCGTATGCTTTGTCGGGAGCCATATAAAAATTGGTATTGTAACCCCATGAATTGTTACCGTTAAACTCCATGATCGGGAGCAACTCCACAGCATTTACACCTAAGCCTTTGATGTAGTCAAGCTTGTTCTTGCCATTCTTGTCTTCTGCAAGTATGGCATTGATGGTGCCGCTCCCTTTGGCTTGGTTCTCAGTGCCTGTGAAGTCTCTGACTAACAACTCATATATTATAAGGTCGCTTTGGTCTGCCCCCTTGAAGTTTGATACTTTCCAGTCGTAATCATTGATTGAAGAGTTGAAAACAGCTACCGGTATTTTATTGACATTGGCTGACGGATACTTAGGAAGATTGGGGAATACCGTTGTCGGGATATACTTGTCATCCTCAGAATCGAGCACAAGATTAGCGTATGGGTCACCTGCGTAGGTGCATCCCTCGACTATATAGTAATATAAATAATCCTTGGCATCAGCGATGTTTGCAATGGTGGTCCAGAAATAGCGGAACCCATTGTAATCCTGATATTTCATAAGCTGCTTGTGGTCGAGCTTGTAATCATTCCACGAACCCACTATCAGAGCTGATGACTTGTCAGGGGCACCGAGACAGAAGGTCACAGAGCCGTCCGGATTTATTGTTGTCCCCATTTTGGGAACTCCTCCGGGGTAATTTTCAGCTGTAGATGCCGCAGGGAAGTTGTCGGGATATATAGGCACAAAAATGTCGCCACCTGTCGCTGTTTTCCCTTCTTTACTTTTGTCGGCAGTTCGGAACACGAAACATAGCCTTTCAACGGTTTCCTGCTGATCGGTTATGCCATAGTAGTCCCTTATATCTTTAATGGTCAGTGACCATGTGTTTGGACTGACGTATGTAAGCTTATATTTAGCGGAATTGTCGCCCCACTGGGTGTTATATTTCCAACTTCCGTTACTCTTGTTGGTGATAACGCCGGTATGGGCATATACACCGGTGCTTGCCGGCACTCCCATAATACCCTTGTTGCCGCCGTCGGCATGAAACGTTATGACTATCTCTTTCGTGTCATTGGTAATGACCGCCGGAGTAGTGGTTACCACTTGCCCTGTTACAGAAGCCGAAACCGACAGCAGGACACAGATGAAAATAAAGCGTAAAAATAATCTCATAAATAAACGTTAAGAATGAATATCGAATCAAAAAAACATTAAAGGCAATCGTAAAAATCATAATATAGGGTCGAAGTCGTCAGGTGGGATTTCATCTGAACTCTTCAACGCCTGAATTATATTTTTTAATATGGCGAGATAGCCTGTTATGATAGAGTTTGTAGTTGTCGGAGAGTATTTTATCGCCGTGCGCATTGGTGCTTTGTTGTCGTAGTGCTCTCGAAATTCGCTCCCTCTCTTGTAAGCTTCTGTAGCTGCCGAAAGAGCTTTTTGACGATTGCCGGTTCTGACGAGCGCCATCACATACGGATATGTTATGCTCGGTAAGGGCGATTCGGTGAGTTCTCGATATACATGGTTTTCATATAGATCGATAATGTCATCGTATCTCTCGGCATAATAAAACGTTTCAAGTGCGAATTCAAATCCGAACAGGAATCCGCGGATATTTTGGTATGCCATCAGTATTACTGATGCGGCGGTATACTGCTCTCTGTCAACATGCTCTTTTGCCCAGTCAAGAGCCTCGTTCTCATTCATCGCTGTGTCATGGATCACATTGTTCACGTACTGCGTGGCGCTTTCAATGTCAAGTACCATTAACACATTTATGGCTGTGCGAGGGTTGTAATGGGTGGGTATGTATTCTTTGAGCAATTTTATGGCTTCGTCCTGTCGGTTAAGCTCTACAAGTGCGGCAGCTAAGGTTGAAGCGTCGCTGTCTTCAGCCTCCGGGCTTTTAAGTACCTGTGTGTAGAGGTCAGCCACAGTCTTCATGTCTCGTTCTAATCGGTAGAGGGCTGCACCTTTTATTCTCGCAGCCATTACGGCGGTGGGGTCTATAGCTAAGGCATAATCAGCCGATGAAAGTGCTGACTCATAGTCTTCCATGTTGATCTGCACTGTTGCGAGACGTTGCCAGAAGTCAAGTGTGAATGGTTCGAGCATCGTAAGCTCCTCAAAAAGGGTAGCCGCCTGCTTGAGATTGCTTTGTTCCTCGCATCTGTCGGCAAATTCATATATGAATGTCTGCGGATAGGAACATTTTGACTGTATAAGCTCCTTATTCTCTGTCAGCCATTCCTCTTTGCCCGACTCCATGCAGAAATCCACGAGCTGTATTATACCTTCGTCATCGAAATCAGTGGTTTCTGACAGTATGCGGTTCAGTCGTGTTTCTATCTCGGGTGAATCTGCTGGCAATGACACTCTGAGGTCAAGCACTTGGTTGAGCACGCCTCCGTTGGTCACTCGGTTGTTGATTTCCGTTGCGGTCTCAAAGTCACCGAACGATGAATAGAACCAAGCTCTGCGGGTGGCGAGAGCTTCACTTTTAGGATAATGGACAGCACCGTAAATCAGCACCTCCATTTTTACGATATTATTGTCTAAATCCGAAGCATAGTCGAATATCTCAACGAGATCGCTTTCGTCAAAAAAAGCTTCTTGGTTGCCATGCTTGACCACCTCCGATTCAAATTCATCGTAGAGATCCTGACGGTCGTCGTTGTTTTCGTCCATGCTTCGAATTTACAATAATATGTTTATACTGGTTTGGTTGTCGGTTTTGCCAACCCGGATTATTTGTTGGCTTTTTCCCAACTGTCTTTCAGTGCGATTGTGCGGTTGAATATCAGGTTACCTTCGGTTGAGTCAGGGTCAAGCGTGAAATAACCTATGCGCTGGAATTGGATAGGAAGTCCGGGACGGGCTATCTTGGCTAGATAAGGCTCGACCTTGATATTCTCAACCACTTTCAGTGAGTCGGGATTAAGCATTTCACGGAAGTCACGTTCTGTCTCGGCTGCCGGATTCTCAACGTTGAACAGGCGGTCGTATATGCGGGCTGTGGCGTTGATGGCTTTCTCTGCCGATACCCAATGGAGTGTGCCTTTGACCTTTCGCTGGCTTCCGGGAAGCCCGCTGCGGGTTTCAGGATCGTAAGTGCAGTAGATTTCCTCGATGTTTCCATCAGCGTCTTTCTTCACACCGGTGCATTTGATGATATATGCGCCTTTGAGACGCACTTCCCCTTCAGGTGCGAGACGGAAGAATTTCTTCGGAGGATTTTCCATGAAGTCTTCACGTTCGATGTATATCTCGCGTGTGAATGGCATTTCATGTGTCCCTGCTGTGGGATCTTCGGGGTTATTCTCCATCTCAACGGTTTCAACCTGACCTTTGGGATAGTTGGTTATCACGAGTTTGACGGGATTTACCACTGCCATGCCTCGTGTGGCAACTTTGTTGAGGTCATCTCGCACAGCATGTTCGAGCAGGGAGATGCTGTTGAGAGCTTCATATTTGGTATAGCCGATGGCATCTATGAAGTTACGGACGGAGCGTGGAGTGAAACCTCTGCGGCGCAGACCTGAGATGGTCGGCATACGGGGATCGTCCCATCCGGCAACAAGCCCTTCCTTCACAAGCTGCAGGAGCTTGCGTTTGGACATGACTGTGTATGTGAGGTTGAGGCGGTTGAACTCTATCTGTCGTGGGCAATAGCTCTCATCGGCAAGTTCCTTTACAAAATATTCGTAAAGAGGACGGTGAGGAACGAATTCCAATGTGCAGATGGAGTGGGTGACACCCTCGAAGTAGTCGCTCTGTCCGTGGGCGAAGTCATACATAGGATAAACTTTCCAAGTAGTGCCGGTGCGATGATGCGGGTGCTTGATTATGCGGTACATTATCGGGTCACGGAAGTGCATGTTAGGACTTGCCATGTCGATTTTCGCACGAAGCACTCTTGCGCCTTCTTCAAATTCACCTGCGTTCATGCGCTGGAAGAGGTCGAGATTTTCCTCCACCGAGCGGTTGCGGTAAGGACTTTCGGTACCAGCCTGTGTCGGAGTGCCTTTCTGTGCGGCAATCTCTTCCGAGGTCTGGTCGTCAACGTATGCCTTGCCTTCCTTTATAAGACGTATGGCAAGGTCGTAAAGCTGTGGGAAATAATCTGATGCGTAATATTCACGGTCTCCCCAGTCGAAGCCGAGCCAGTGTATGTCATCACGGATCGAATCAACATACTCCACATCCTCTTTCACCGGATTGGTGTCGTCAAAACGTAGATTACATGTGCCGCCGAATTTCTCAGCGATTCCAAAGTCCATGCAGATGGCTTTGGCGTGTCCTATATGGAGGTAGCCGTTCGGTTCGGGTGGGAAACGGGTGTTGAGACGTCCGCCGTTCTTTCCGGCTTGGAGATCCTCAAGCACCAGTTGTTCAACGAAATTCAAGCCTTTAGGCTCCTGAGGTGTTGTTTGATTGTTTTCCATAACTTGCAAGTTTGAAAAAAGCGATGCTAAACTGATTTTATAGAAAGTTTAGTTGGATTCTTTAACTAAATTGCAAAGTTAATCAGAATTTTTGGAAAACTCACCCCTTGGATGAAAAAATCATTATTTGCAACCTCCTATATATGCATATCAATGCCTCCTTTTGCATCAATCAAGTTGAAAACCTCTCAATCGTTAACTTGGATTATCCTCGTCAAAAGCCTAATTGCCAATATAATATATCCTCATAGAACATAAACTTGCATAAAGAATTTATGGAAGTTTAAAATAATATTTGGAAGAATGGGAAAAGAATACTAACTTTGTACCCGCAAAAGCCCCGATAGCAAAAGCTAAAAGGCAATAGCAAAAATAAAAAAGCCTATTTAGCAAAGGCTAAGTAGACGACAGTAAAAGCCCAGGTGGCGGAATGGTAGACGCGCTCGTTTCAGGTGCGAGTGCTGCGAGGCGTGCAGGTTCGAGTCCTGTTCTGGGCACCATAACCCTTTGATAATCAATTGATTTTCAAAGGGTTTCTTATTTCCGAGGTGTACTAAAAGTGTACTCAATGCGAAAGTGTACTGCAATAGTCAGCTACAAAAAGAAAGAAACGACGAAACCTTTTACGCTTGATATTTTATCAACCGGAATAACTTTTCATATCGGGATATGTCAACATTCTTAGCCCGATGCCGAACCATGCATCACTCGAAAGCTCATTAAGAAGATTGTGTAGTTTCATATCAGATATGAATTTAATGCGGCAACCACATAGTTTGATTGCTCACAACAAATATTGATGTCGTTATTCTATTATCCCAACATCGTAGAAGCTCGTCGTCTAAAATCCGGTGTTGTCTGCAAATTCTGATGTGTCAATTAAAATCCCCTAATTATAATCGGTCTTTTCAGATAACGGAACTTGGTTTTCTTTTCTGAGTTTCGCATCAGATAGCCAAACATCATATAGCCTTTATAACCAAATAGCGATTCCGGGCTTTTGGTATGTTGCCAAGCCCGGTCATTGCCAAATTAGACTGCCGAATGCCATAGCCGGATAAGAGAGCCATGCTATTGGCTAACCTAATTTTGAATAAACCCAGCAAATATAGCCGTCGCTTTGCCTA
>ERZ777011.2090-NODE-2090-length-17508-cov-3.619206_pt1 | contig 17508 bp, 12 predicted proteins | sample MGYA00374964_ERZ777011 | MGnify/ENA primary metagenome ERZ777011 (study PRJEB29310, sample SAMD00008975) | mouse gut metagenome | study: EMG produced TPA metagenomics assembly of the Metagenome analysis of fecal microbiota from mouse which was promoted...
ATATCAGATTTTGAGTTTACACAAAACTTGAAACGCTCTCATACTATGTGGTCGCAGAACTCATTTTTCCTAATGGCAGATTTTAATTTTTCCTCCGCCTCTCCCCCTCCCCCACATCCTCTCCCCCCTTTCCACCCTCTTTTCCCCTCCGCTTCCCAAATTATTTCCACAGAAAAAGGTTGGAAAAACTCTCCGAAAGGTTCCTGAAACCTCAAAAGAATCTCCCTGAAAAACCTCCCCGAAAAGACTTCCCGCCTCTCCCTCTCCCCGAAAAGAGAAGAGAGACAGTCCCCGAAAATCCTTTATTTCTGGGCTTTCTAAAGGGGGCAGGGGAGGAAGATAAGAAAAGAAATCCTGAAAAGAGAGAAAAGACCGAGATGCCTTCAATGACTAGGAACGGTTTTAAGCGGAAGGGGATGAGGACGGGAGGGGGAAGAAAAGCGCCTTGCGGGGAGGAAGACACCCACAAGGCTCTGATTTTTACTCTTTTTTTGTTGCCCCACAGGAAAAATTAAAATCTGCGGGGAGGAAAATCTTGTTTTGCAAGAACATCAGCACCCAGTGTATCACTTGCTGTTAATAGCCGCCTGGGCCGCTGCCAGCCTTGCGATAGGCACGCGGAAAGGAGAACAGGAAACGTAGTCCAACCCGATCTTATGGCAGAACTCCACGGAAGAAGGATCTCCGCCATGCTCGCCGCAGATGCCGACGTGCAGCTTGGGATTTACCGGCTTGCCCAACTTGATGGACAGCTCCATCAGCTTGCCGACACCAGTCTGATCCAGCTTTGCAAAAGGATCGTTCTCAAAAATCTTAGAGTCATAGTAAGCATTCAGGAACTTACCCGCGTCGTCACGGGAGAAGCCGAAAGTCATCTGGGTCAGGTCATTTGTACCGAAGCAGAAGAAGTCAGCTTCCTTCGCGATCTCATCCGCAGTAAGTGCAGCACGGGGGATCTCGATCATGGTGCCTACTTCATATTCCATATTGATGCCTGCCGCAGCGATCTCGGCGTCAGCCGTTTCTACAACGATCTTCTTGACCACCTTAAGCTCCTTGACCTCACAAACCAGCGGGATCATGATCTCCGGCTTGATCGCCCAGTCGGGATGAGCCTTCTTTACATTGATTGCCGCACGGATTACTGCCTTGGTCTGCATCTTTGCAATTTCAGGATAGGTAACCGCAAGACGGCATCCTCTGTGTCCCATCATGGGGTTGAACTCATGCAGGGATGCAATGAAAGTCTTGATCTCTTCCACAGACCTGCCCTGTGCCTCAGCCAGCTTCTCAATGTCAGCTTCCTCAGTGGGTACAAACTCATGAAGAGGAGGATCCAGGAAACGAATGGTAACAGGGCATCCCTCAAGAGCCTCATACAGTTTTTCAAAATCGCCCTGCTGATAAGGAAGAATCTTATCCAGCGCAGCTTCTCTCTCTTCAACGGTATCGGAGCAAATCATTTCACGGAACGCTGCAATTCTGCTCTCTTCGAAGAACATATGCTCCGTACGGCACAGACCGATGCCTTCAGCACCCAGTTCACGAGCCTTCTTCGCATCCTCGGGAGTATCTGCATTGGTGCGGACCTTAAGCTTGCGGTACTTGTCTGCCCATGCCATAACGCGGCCAAACTCACCTGCGATGGTTGCATCAACAGTCTTGATCTGCCCTGCATAGATATTACCGGTAGTACCGTCGATAGAGATATAATCTCCCTCGTGGAACTCCTGTCCTGCAAGGGTAAACTTCTTGTTAGCCTCGTCCATGGCAATGTCGCCACAGCCGGATACACAGCAGGTACCCATACCACGGGCCACAACTGCCGCATGGGAAGTCATTCCGCCACGGACGGTAAGAATACCCTGGGATACCTTCATACCGGTGATGTCCTCGGGAGAGGTCTCCAGACGTACCAGAACCACCTTCTCGCCCTTTGCCGCCCAGGTCTCAGCATCCTCTGCCGTAAATACGATCTTGCCGCATGCTGCGCCGGGGGAAGCACCGAGGCCCTTGCCCATGGGTGTAGCAGCCTTCAGGGCAGCAGCATCAAACTGAGGATGCAGCAGGGTATCAAGGTTACGGGGATCGATCATGGCAACTGCCTCAGCCTCGGTCTTGTGTCCCTCATCCACCAGGTCACATGCAATCTTCAAAGCCGCCTGAGCGGTTCTCTTGCCGTTACGGCACTGCAGCATATACAGCTTCTTGTTCTCTACGGTAAACTCCATATCCTGCATGTCATGGTAATGATTCTCCAGAATCTCACATACCTTAATAAACTCTGCATATGCCTCCGGGAACTCCTGCTCCATCTGTGCAATAGGCATGGGAGTGCGGACACCTGCCACCACATCCTCGCCCTGAGCGTTCTTCAGGAACTCACCCATCAGTTTCTTCTCGCCGGTAGCAGGATCACGGGTAAATGCAACGCCTGTTCCGGACTGGTCATTCAGATTACCGAATACCATGGGCATTACGTTTACTGCAGTACCCCAGGAATAAGGAATATCGTTATCACGGCGATATACGTTAGCACGAGGGTTGTCCCAGGAACGGAACACGGCTTCAATTGCCAGCTTCAGCTGCTCCACAGGATCGGAAGGGAAATCCTTGCCAAGCTGCTTCTTATACTCAGCCTTAAACTGCTCTGCCAGAGTCTTTAAATCAGCAGCAGTGAGCTCAACGTCATACTTAACGCCCTTCTCTTCCTTCATCTTATCGATCAGCTGCTCAAAATACTTCTTGCCCACTTCCATGACCACATCCGAGAACATCTGGATGAAACGTCTGTAAGAGTCATATACAAAACGCTCAAATGCGGGATCGGGGTTGCCGGCGATCATAGCGGCAACAACCTCGTCGTTCAGGCCCAGGTTCAGGATAGTATCCATCATGCCGGGCATGGAAGCACGGGCACCGGAACGAACGGAAACCAGCAGGGGATTCTTCAGATCGCCAAACTTCTTGCCGTTGATCTTTTCCATCTCCGCCACGTAGTCCATGGTCTGGCCCATAATCTCATCATTAATCTTGCGGCCGTCCTCATAATACTGAGTACAAGCCTCTGTGGTAATCGTGAAACCCTGGGGAACAGGCAGACCAATGCTGGTCATCTCTGCCAGGTTTGCACCCTTACCACCAAGAAGGTTACGCATGCTCATGTCACCTTCACTGAACAAATAAACCCATTTTTTCATTCTTGTGTTTCTCCCTTTCAAATTAGATTTTAAACAGCCGAAAACAGTTCGACCCTCTGAAAATTGTAATATCGGCCGAACCACTATTCAGTACTTACTTATTTTATCAAGTCTGTCCTGAAATAGCAAGATGAAATTGACAAATTATTGACATACTGGAGATTTTTGTAAAAATTAGCATATTTTGCATAACACATCCCCGCACATTTCACACTAAAATAACAAATGCCGGCCAAATTAATTGTAAGCAGTTACATATCCTGCCCCCCGTCTGCCTTCTTCAAAACTGATTTCATACCCCTTCCTGTCCTTCTGCCCCACTCTTTTTTTCCGGCACAAAGCTGTCGAAAATAAATATGTCAAAATGACTTCCGGCCGCCTCCAGCTGCTCTTTACTTTTAATGGTCCAGGCCGCTGCCATATTGTGATAAAGCCCCCGGCACAGCCTGCGGGATAACATATCATAATGCCTGTGGTTATAAGCAATAAAATCCGGCTTTGTCAGAAAGTTAAACAAAAGATTCTGGAGCAGGAAGTAGAGCACGCCTTTGTATTCTCCCACCCTTAAAAAACCTTCCGCCAACTGTCCCCGGACCACATTCTTCCTGTGCCGCCTGTACCAGAAAAGCCCCAGGGGATTAAAGGATTCAATGCAGTACTGTCCCTGGTACTCCGCAAGCAGCGCATCTGCCGCCGGGCAGACGGAAAGATCCGTGGCTTCGATCTTCAATTCCACGATCAGGGGCACGCTTCCGTCCACACATTTTAAAACATCCTCAAATTTCGGAATTCTCTGGTCAGATCCGCAGAGAGGGAACTGCTGCAGCTCTTCATAGGTGTAGTCCGATACCTTTCCCTCCTGTCCGCAGATACGCTTTAACGTAAAATCATGGAACACCACGGGAATATGATCCTTTGTCATCTGAACATCCAGTTCAATGCCAAATCCCGCTTTCACCGCTTTCCGAAAAGCCCGCAGGGAATTCTCCGGCGCAATTTCATCTGCGCCGTGAGCAATTTCTTCTGCTCCATGAACGAATTTTTCTGAACCGTGAGAGATTTCTTCTGCTCCATGAACGGATTTTTCTGAACCGTGAGCAATTTCTTCTGCGCCGTGAACGGATTTTTTCGCCTCCGGCCCGTTATCATGCAGCCCCCGGTGTGCATACAGCCACTGACGAAACGGCGCCGTGTCCGGCCTCCCCGCCATTCGGGGCATTATCATCAGCAGATAAAGCACCGCCAGCGCCAACAGACAAATCATTACAATCATCATTACCTTTAACAAAATTCTCTTCTCCTTCGTCCTATCATGATACCTTCTCAATACTGCTTCACAGGATGAGAAACTACTGCTTCCAGGGTCGCAAACAATCTCGAAAGCCTGGTGTACTGTACCCCTGGCATTCAGCTAACCCTCCTTGCCTGATTTTCCATCGGGCTGCAATGTTTTCGGTCTATGATACGCCGCATTGCTGAGTGAAGCCAACGCAACAGATGGAAATTCTGGCAAGTCATTTGGCAAAGCAGGAACAGGTCAGTACACTGATACTCCGTACCGAAAACCCTTGTGCAAATATTTGGGTCTATTTCCCCGATTGCACAGGCTCAGAATACTCAGCGCAGCCCGCTGCGCCTCCGTTTCTGAACTTGCACACTTCCAGACATGCCGCCAACGGCGGCAATGCCGCTGATGGCGGTACAAACAATCCGTAAAACCGCGCAGGAAGAATCGCCGTTCCTGCGATTCTTCGAGGAATGACTTAGATTTCCTTAGGTCAGGTCTTAAAGAGGGGTGTTTACACACCCTCTTATGACCTTAGAAAATCTTCATTCCTTGCACACTTGACAAAATATCCTCGAAAATTAACACAGGGACTTCAAGTACAAAGTACTAGTCCTCCACATCAAAATTCTCCAGCAGACTCTTCCTTTTCACCGGCTTCACATCCCCGTGCCGCACCTGGGTCATGGTACAGAAGGATGCCAGGGCAAAGAACAGCGCATAGGGAAACAGGGTTCTGTAGGATACATTTTCCAGCAGGAATCCTGAAAAGACCGGGGTAAAGATCTGGGCCGCCATGGAAAATGTGTAATAAGTCCCCGTAAACTTTCCGATGTCACTGCCCTGGCTCATGGCCACGATCATGGGATAGGAATTCACGTTGATAGCCGCCCAGCCCACACCGATTAAAGCAAAGGCAATATTGATCACCGGATGATACGCCCCCACAAAGACCGCCGCCAGATAACATACCGCCATAATCAGAATACCGCCCAAAATGGTTTTCTTCCTGCCGAATCTGGCGGAAATATTACCGATGGGAATGTAGCTGACGATAGCCGCCACCGTGGCCACCATCAGGCAGTTGGCAAAGCTGCCGCCCTCCATTTTCCACACCACCCGGGTATACCTGGAAAAGGCGGTGGTCACCGCATTATAGGCCGTAAACCAGAAGAAAATCGACAGCAGCAGGAAAATCATGCTGCGCTTCACATCCCGGGGCAGAATCGTCTTCCTGACCGAAGCGGCACTGCTTCCCTTCGAAGCCCCGCTGCTTTCCGCCGAAGCGGCACTGCTTCCCTTCGAAGCCCCGCTGCCTTCCGCCGAAGCGGCATTGCTTCCCTTCGAAGCCCCGCTGCCTTCCGCCGAAGCGGCATTGTCATCCGCCCCCTTAACGGTTCCGGTGCCGCTCTCCTTTTCCGTCCGGGACGCCGCATTGCCTCCTGCACCGCCCTCCGCCACAGACTTTCCTCCCTCTTCGCTTTCCGGTGCGGCGGCCTGCACGCCCGTTTCCCTTTCCGCCTCTTCTATCTCCCTGCGCAGCTTATTCTCCCGGATTGTAATCAGCAGAATGCCCACTGCCACCACCATCAGGGCCGCCACACTGGCAAACAGGGGGGCATAATCGGGCCTGTCCCCCGCTCCCACCAGAAGCTTTATCATAATCAGGGCATAGACACCGCCCACGGCTCCCATCAGGTTGATAACCGCGTTGGCCCTGCTGCGCAGATGGTTCGGCGTCAGATCCGGCATCAGCGCCACTGCAGGCGAACGGTACAGGCCCATGGAAAGCAGGGTTGCAAACAGTGCCGCCAGAAACAGCACCAGGCTCTGACGTCTGTCCGCAAAGGGAAGCAGCAGCATAAAGACCACCGCCAGAACCGTGCCGGTAAGAATAAAGGGAGTACGCTTTCCCAAAGGTGTATTTACCTTATCCGAAAGAGACCCGAACACCGGCAGCAGAATCAGCGCCAGTACATTATCCATGGCCATCAGCACCCCCGTCACCGTCTCCCCCAGCCCAAAGGTATTCGACAGCATCAGGGGAATGATGTTATCGTACATCTGCCAGAACGCGGAAATGCTTAAAAAAGCCAGCCCTACAAAAAAGGTTCTCTTATAATTCAGTTTTGATCCCATGCAATACCTCCTACCGTTATATCAATCCTAAGTTACAGCATACCCATATTCTACCAGACTTTGCATCCGGCCGCAATGAAACTCCACAAAAGTCCTTGAAAATTACGTTTTCTCGTGTATAATGGAAGAAGTGTGTCCTTAATATTATGTGAAAATGCCGATGGCAGCGGCTGCCGGCGTCCTGAAAGCAGACGCCCTGAAGATACGGAAGCTGCCCTTCCCGGCGGAATGGGAGGAAAAATGATAAGCGCAAACAATGTAACATACAGAGTGGGCAAAAAAGCCCTGTTTGAAGACGTAAATATCAAGTTTACCGAGGGAAACTGCTACGGGTTGATCGGCGCCAACGGAGCCGGGAAATCCACCTTTTTAAAGATTCTTTCCGGCAGCCTGGATACCACCCGGGGCGATATTGTCGTCACTCCCGGCCAGCGCCTCTCCGTGCTGGAACAGGATCATTTCAAATACGATGACTGTGTCGTCATGGATACGGTCATCATGGGAAATGAGCGCCTGTACCAGATTATGAAGGAAAAGGATGCCATCTATGCCAAGGAAGATTTTTCCGACGAGGACGGGATCCGCGCCAGTGAGCTGGAAGCCGAATTTGCCGAAATGGACGGCTGGGAAGCGGAGTCCAACGCTGCCATGCTGTTAAACGGCCTGGGCGTGGGCACGGAGTACCATTATTCCGCCATGAAGGATCTGGAAGGCAGTCTGAAGGTGAAGGTACTGCTGGCAAAGGCGCTGTTTGGCAATCCGGACATCCTGCTCTTAGACGAGCCCACCAACCACCTGGACCTGGACGCCATTGCCTGGCTGGAAGACTTCCTGATCGACTTTGAAAATACGGTGATCGTGGTTTCCCACGACCGCTACTTCTTAAATAAAGTATGTACCCATACCGCCGACATCGACTACGGCAAGATCCAGCTCTATGCCGGCAATTATGATTTCTGGTATGAGTCCAGCCAGCTGCTGGTAAAGCAAATGAAGGAAGCCAACAAGAAAAAGGAAGAAAAGATCAAGGAACTGCAGGAATTCATTTCCCGCTTCTCTGCCAACGCTTCCAAATCCAAACAGGCTACCTCCAGAAAGCGTGCCCTGGAAAAGATTGAACTGGACGAAATCAAGCCCTCCAGCAGGAAATATCCTTATATCGACTTCCGGCCTGACCGGGAAATCGGCAACGAGGTCCTGACCGTGGAGCATCTTTCCAAGACCATAAACGGGGAAAAGGTGCTGGACGACGTCTCCTTTATCATGGGACATGAGGACAAAATCGCCCTTGTAGGCGGCCAGGAGCTTGCCAAGACCACCCTGTTCCAGATCCTCATGGGAGAAATGGAGCCCGACGAGGGGAGCTTTAAATGGGGCGTCACTACCTCCCAGGCCTATTTCCCCAAGGATAGCACGGAAGAATTTGACAACGACCTGACTATCACCGACTGGCTTACCGGTTATTCCCCGGTGAAGGATGTGACCTATGTGAGAGGCTTCCTGGGACGGATGCTGTTTGCCGGCGATGACGGCGTCAAAAAGGTTAAGATCCTCTCCGGCGGCGAAAAGGTGCGCTGCCTGCTTTCCAAGATGATGATCAGCGGTGCAAACTGCCTGCTCTTCGATGAGCCTACCAACCACCTGGATATGGAATCCATCACCGCCTTAAACAACGGACTGATTAAATTCCCCGGTGTGGCGCTGTTTGCCTGCCACGACCACCAGTTTGTACAGACCACGGCAAACCGTATCATTGAAATCCTGCCGGGAGGGCAGATCGTGGATAAAATCACTACCTACGACGAGTATCTGGAGAGCGATGAAATGGCCCGGAAGAGAACTGTCTTTACCGCTCAAAAGGAAGAGGAAGAGAACTAACTATGCTGCCTGTCGACTTACACGTACATTCCAACCGCTCCGACGGGACCTATACTCCCGGCCAGCTGGTAGATTATGCCATGGAAAAGGGGCTTGCGGCCTTTGCCCTCACCGATCACGACACGGTGGACGGTCTGGACGAGGCCATTTCCCATGGGGAAAAACTCCGTCGGGAGCTATCCTTATCATCGGAGGGGGACTTACACCCGAATCCTCCGGAACCGGCTGCCCGGGGAACCGCTTTCTGGGAAGAAAAACAGTCCCCGAAAGCGCCTTCCGTCCCCGAGGTCATTCCCGGCATCGAATTTTCCACAGAGTATCAGGGCCAGGACGTGCATATTGTAGGCCTCTACATTGACTACCACAGTCAGCCCTTTGTGAAACAGCTGCAGGAATTTGTAGATTCCCGCATCACCCGCAACCGGAAAATGTGCCGCCTGTTGCAGGAAGCAGGCATCGACATTACTTATGAAGCCCTGCTGGAGGAGTTTCCGGACGCCGTGGTCACCCGGGCCCATTACGCGAAGTATCTGTTAAACCACGGCTATATCCAAAGCATGAAAGAAGCCTTCGACCGCTATGTAGGCGACCACTGTCCCTGCTACGTGCCCCGGGAGAAGGTGACGCCGGTACAGGCGGTGAAGCTGATCTTGGAGGCAGAAGGTATCCCCGTCCTCGCCCATCCCATTCTCTACCACATGAGCGACGAACGGCTGGATACCCTCACCGCAGAGCTGAAGGCGGCCGGCCTTGCGGCCCTGGAAGCCATCTACAGCACTTATAAACCCCATGAGGAGCGGCAGGTCCGGGCCCTGGCCAAAAAGTATGACCTTCTCTTAAGCGGCGGCAGCGACTTCCACGGCAGCAACAAGCCCGGACTGGATCTGGGAACCGGCTGCGGAAACCTTTATGTCCCTTACGAGATCCTGGAGAATTTAAAGGAGGCCTTCAGGAAATAGGCCGCATTCCTTTCCCGCTTCCTCAGAAGCAGATCTCCAGAACGCTGGCATATTCCGTGGGCAGCTTATCGGGCATATCCACTGTCAGCACGCCAAAGCTCTGCGTAAACCCTACCTGGCCATGGCCCAGCAGCCGCACACTTTTTACCTTCTCCTGCGGGCTCAGGCTGGTGATCGCCGTCTTTTTCCTGTTGACGGACTTCATCACATAGACATACAGCTTATCGTTCTTCTGCACAAAGCGGAAGTCGTCATCATCCCAATCCACCTGTTCTTCCCGGAAACCGTCTATGACCACGGAGGCGTGACCTTCTCCTGCTACTCTCCAGGGCCTGCTGCCGTATACCGCCTCCCCGTTGATCGCAAACCATCCCGCCAGTTCCTCCAGAATCCATTCCGCTTCCTCATCTATGGTACCGTCAGGCCGCTGCAGGATATTGACCAGCAGTGTGCCGTTTTTGCTGATGGTATCCACCAGAATATCCAGTATGTGATGGGGCGTCTTGTATCTGGCCTTTCTGTCATAGAACCATCCTCCGATGCAGGTCTCGGACATCCAGGGAACCGGCGAAATGTCCTTCAGCTGGCTCCTCTCTATATCCAGGGCTCCCACCCGATAGATACTCTCGGAACGGTTCTTCTGGGTATAAACGGCCCTGTTCTCCCCATACAGTTTCTCGGAAGTGTTGTACAGATGTGCCACGGCCTCCAGGCCATACCGGTAATCTTCCTCCCCCGCATCGTTCCCTTCTCCAAAAGGCAGCCAGCTGTCCGAATAAAGCAGATCCGGCTGAAATTTATCAATGATCTCCTTTGCCACCTTCAGCCAATATTCCCGGAAATTCTGATTGCGGGTAAGCCATACCCACTTGTCCGGCTCTCCCGGCGCAGGCACATGCTCATAATTGTCATGGTAAAACTGCCGGTACGCGGGATCATTGCCGTCATAGGGAACTCCCTTATATGGTCCGTAGGTATCCGCTCCCTTATTGGAACGCCACCAGGCAAAGGAAGCCCCCAAATGCTCCGTCAGGCCAAAGGGCATATGCCAGTTCTTACTGGCTGCCTTCCACAGGGCACAGATGTCCTTGCCGGGTCCCACCTCCACCGAGTTAAAATGGTTGTACTGAGACCCAAAGTTAAAGAAATGGTCATGATGGGTGGCCTGGGCCACGAAGAATCTGGCTCCCGCCCTGTAATACTTCTCCATCAGGGCATCCGGATCGAAATTTTCCGCTTTCCACAAAGCGCAAATGTCTTTATATCCGAATTTTGACGGATGACCGTAAGTACGCAGGTGATACTCATACTGTTCCGTACCCTGAATATACATGTTTCTGGCGTACCAGTCACCGCACATGGGAACGGACTGAGGCCCCCAGTGACTCCAGATACCGAACTTGACATCCCGAAACCAGTCAGGACACTGAAAATTCTTCAGCGATTCAAATGAAGCCTGAAACATAATTTTTCCTCCTTAATGAAATAAAAACTTGATTTATTTCCGGCCGGTGTATATGCTTTCAGTATAGGAAACCTGTCTGCGACAGTCCATGCACATTCAGTTCAAAAAAATGGAGATTTTTATATGAAAGGCGAATATCATCAGGAACTTATCAGAAATATCAACCACTGGCATATGGAGATTGATGACAGTGGATTTGTGCTGCTGGATCATGACAGCTGGCAGGCAAGGGACATCTGCTCTCCCTACTCACGGCTGTACCTGGTCTGCGGAGGCGCAGGGGAACTGAAGGTGTCAGGCCGAAAGATTCCGCTGCTTCCGGGACATGTCTATTTCATCCCCGCCGGCCTGACCTTCGACTACGGCTGTGCGGATACCCTGGAAAAAATGTTCTTTCACCTTCGGCTGGTGAAACCGGACGGATACGATCTGGCCGACGGCCTGAGCTCTGTGGCAGTATCCCCTCTGGAGGAAGATCGGTTTTCATGGATGCTGGACCGATACCGCGGGCACTGCTGGAAAGATATGCTGCTGCTGGAACAGGAAATCCGCAGCCTGGTATTGCATCTGCTGGAGCAGTATTCCGTTCTGCGGACCCCCCTGGTCTCCTATTCCGACCTGACACAACAGACCATAGGCTATATCCATACCCATCTCCGGGCCGGGCTCACTGCCAAACAGGTGGCAGACGCAGTGTTCACTTCCACCGTTACCTTGTCCCGGCGCTTCCGCCAGGAAACGGGAAAGACAATTCACCAGTATCTGGAGGACATGGTATTTCAGTCGGCCTGTAAGCAGCTGGCGGTCGGCGACCAGCCCCTGGCACAAATCAGCGAAAATCTGGGATTCTGCGACCCCTTTTACTTCTCCCGGCGTTTCCGGCAGCGGTACGGAGAAACCCCCAGCCAATACCGCCGGCGGCTGAAACTGTAACAGGCAGCCGGACTTAAGTCCGGCTGCCTGTAATCATCCCTCTACAATTAAATATCTGCCGTCGCCAATTTCAAAGACTTCTTTGGCTTCCAGAATCTCATTTTCGTCGGCGTCTTCCATGTCAATGCCTTCCTCTTCGAAATACTCCCTCACTTCATCCGCCGAATCGACTACAACTGCCATACAGTCCTCCAGAAATTCCTCTGCTTCGTCCAGAGTCTCTGCCACCTTTTCGGGGAAAAGCTGAAGCTGATTATCCAGGAAGCACTCCAGAACATCATCATCAAATTCGCGCATCTTCCACCCTCCTTTGCTACTGGTATGCCCACATACTACAATGTTATGCACTCCATGTCAATATGTCACAGGCAAATCCTTAAAAATTTTACCAAATTTTATTAAGTCCGGAGTACCGAAAGAAAGCCTAATCGTTCAATTATGGCTGCACTCCATACTGTTGCAAGCTTCAATTATGGCAGTGGGTGCTTGTTAAGACTGCCCCGGCCGTTTTTTTGTCAATGATACCCGCCTTGATTCCGGTGCTGTCAGGATCCCCCGGCCTGATGCCCTTTTGCATGATTGTGATTCTTTTTGCTGCCTTTTATAAAGATGTAACCGACACAATCCCTATCATGAAAAACAAATCAGCCTAATAAATCCAGCAGTTCCAAAGGCCTTTCGATGATGGCATCGGCATGGCTCTCCTCCAGCTCCTTCCTGTCCCGAAAGCCCCATAACGCCCCCACCGTAAACGCCCCGGCGGCCTTTCCCGTCTTCATGTCCGTGGCCGTATCTCCCAGATACAGAATGTCCCCGGCTTCCAGCCCGAATTCCCGTAATATTGCAAAGACCCCGCCGGGATCCGGCTTGATGGGCACGCCTTCCTTCTGCCCCTGAATCAGGTCAAAATATCCCTGCCCAAACAGGCTCTCCACCACATCCACTGACTGTTCATGGGGCTTATTGGAAAGTACCGCAATGCGGACTCCCCTGCTTTTGAGTGCCGCCAGCAGCTCCGGTACCCCCTCATAGGGCTTTACCTGGTACATGCAGTCTGCGGCAAAATACTCCTTATAAAGGGCAAACGCCTGGTCAAAGTGGACCAGCTCCCGATCCCCGGATTGAATCAGCGCACGCTTAATCAGATTGGCTGCGCCGTCCCCCACGAAGTATTTATAATCCGACTCAGGGTACGGACCGTAGCCGAAGGGCGCCAGCGCCCTGTCTCCGCAGTATTTCAAACTGGCGATGGAATCGGACAGGGTTCCGTCCAAATCAAAAATAACAGCCTTTTTCATTCTTTCCTCCATGATTCCGCCTCCCGGGATCTCTCAACCTTCCAGCCACTCTTTGGCCTCCTGGTAAAGCCTTCCTGCCGGAAGGCCCACTACATTATTATAATCACCCTTGATTTCCCGAATATATCTGGCACAGAAGCCCTGTATTCCATAAGCGCCGGCCTTGTCCATGCAGTCTCCCGTAGATACATAATCCCCGATTTCTTTCCCGGACATGGCGTAAAAGCTTACCTCCGTCCGCTCATGGAAGGTTTTGCTGAATACCTGCCCGCAGGCATCCCGGCAGATCAAAGTGACTCCGGTAAATACCTCATGTGTTCGCCCGGAAAGCAGTTCCAGCATCTCCACCGCCTCTTCCCGGCCTGCCGGCTTGCCCAGAATCCTGCCGTCCGCCGCCACCACGGTATCCGCACCTATGACAAGGAGATGTCCTGCCGCCAGCTCTTCGAATACCGCCCGGGCCTTCTGCCGGGACAGCTCCTCCACCACCTTCGCCGGATCGGAGGCAGAGGCCTTCTCCTGCACATTACTGACCTTCACCTCAAACTGCAGGCCGATCTGCGCTAAAAGTTCTCTCCTTCTGGGAGATGCGGATGCCAGATATATCTTCACTGGTGCACCTCCGGAATAAAGGTCCTGGTCACAAGGGTCTCCTCCTCCGCCGCGGCTTCGGCCTTTTCTATGGCCTCCCGGCAGAAGATCTCCTGGGACTGGAACCGGGCTTTGCCTCTCTTGTCCACCTTCTCATAGCTGCCGTCCTCCCGGAGGACAGAGGCTTTCACATTGTCCTTTAACTGGCTCTGCAGAATATGGAGCAGCTCCTCCTTCAGCTTATGGCTGTCAACGGGGAACAGGATTTCCACCCGCCGCTCCAGGTTTCTGGGCATCCAGTCGGCGCTGCCGCAGTAGATTTCATAGTTTTCGTCGTTTTCAAAATAGAAGATCCGGCTGTGCTCCAGGAAATTACCCACGATGGAACGCACGGAAATATTGTCGCTGACTCCCGGGATTCCGGTTCTTAAGCAGCAGATTCCCCTGACAATCAGGCGGATCTTCACGCCTGCCGCGCCGGCCTCGTAGAGGGCAGCAATAATGTCCTTGTCACAGAGGGAATTCATCTTGGCAATAATCCCTGCGGGACGCCCGTCCAGGGCATGGTCCTTCTCCCGCTCTATCAGGGAAAGGAATTTGTCCTTCAGCCACAGGGGCGCAAGGCTCAGCTTATTCCACACCAGGGGCTCGGAATAGCCGGACAGCATGTTAAATACCGCCGTGGCATCCTCTCCCACCGGCTCGGCGCAGGTCAACAGCCCTATATCCGTGTACAGCTTGGCCGTGGCATCATTGTAATTGCCGGTCCCCAAATGCACATACCTGCGGATGCCGTCCTCCTCCTTGCGTACTACCAGCGCAATCTTGCTGTGGGTCTTTAATCCCACCAGCCCGTAAATCACGTGACAGCCGGCTTTTTCCAGCATCTTGGCCCAGACGATATTATTCTCCTCGTCAAAGCGGGCCTTCAGCTCCACCAGCACCGACACCTGCTTGCCGTTCTCCGCGGCCTGGGCCAGGGCGGCGATAATAGGGGAATTCCCGCTGACCCGGTACAGGGTCTGCTTGATGGCCAGCACCTCCGGATCCCTGGCCGCCTGCCGTATGAAATTCACCACCGGCTCAAAGGTCTGGTAGGGATGGTGCAGGAGGATGTCTCCCTTCCTGATTTCGTCAAAAATGCTGCATCCCGCGGGCAGCTCCGGCACCGGCTGGGGCACATGCTTCGGCGTTTTCAGCTGTTCAAAGCCGTCCAGGGCATAAAGCTTCATCAGCACCGTAAGGTCCAGCGGTCCCGTGATCTTGTAAATATTCTGCCCCAGGTGCAGCTCACTCTTTAAGATTTTCAGCAGCCGCTTATCCATGCCCTCCTCCACCTCCAGGCGGATTGCCTCCCCCCACTGGCGCTTTTTCAGCTGCTTCTGTATCTCCTTTAAGAGATCCGCCGCCTCGTCCTCCTCAATGGTCAGATCGGCGTTACGCATAATCCGGAAAGGATGGGCGCACACAATATCGTAATTCAGGAAAAGCTTATGCACATTGCGCTCAATGATTTCCTCCAGCAGAATGACCTTTTTCGCCTTGCCGGAACCCGGGATCTCCACGATGCGGTCCAGCACGGAAGGCACCTGCACCGTGGCAAACTCCAGCTCCTCCTTACTGTTTTTCTTGCGCACCAGGAGCGCAATATTCAGCGTCTTGTTCCGCACCAGGGGAAAGGGCCTGGAAGAATCCACCGCCATGGGCGTCAGCACGGGATATACATTCTCTTCAAAATACGCGTCGATAAACGCCGCTTCCTCCCCCGTAAGATCCTCATGCCGGCCGATGATCTTCAGCCCGTTCTTCTCCAGCTGGGGCACAAGGGAGCGGTTCCAGGTGGAATACTGCAGATCCACCAGATTATGGATCGCCGTGTCCAAAGCGGCAAGCTGCTCCTTGGGCGTCATACCCGCAATGTCCTTCTTCTCATATCCGGCATTAACCATATCTTTTAGTGACGCCACCCGGATCATGAAAAATTCATCCAGATTGGAAGCCGTGATACTCAGGAATTTCAGCCGCTCAAACAGCGGAATGCTCTTGTCCCTGGCCTCGTTCAGCACCCTGTGATCAAACAGGATCCAGGAAAGCTCCCGATTGGTATAATACTTCGGATTGCGAAAATCGATTTCTCCCATCTTGACCTCATTTCTGCACTGTCTGCGTCTGCAGCGCCTTTTTCTGCTTCAGAATCGGTTCCACGCTGAAAACCTCCCTGAAAAACTCTGTCCTCTCCTTAAAGAAGCCCTTCTCCAGGGTAATATCCTCGGAAGCGTCCACAGTCAGAAGAAGCTGATTATCCGTCAGCACCGCCTTGATCCCCTTCACCTTCTGCCGGTAGCTCCTGTCCAGGCCGTTTGACAGCCTTAAGATCGCTGTCAGCTTGGCCACCTTGAGATATGTTTCCCTGTCCATCCCCGGCTGTCCGTGATACACGTAACTGCCGTGGCTGAACCGCACGATATTGGCAACAATTTCTCGCTCCCCATGGGACAGTCCGATGATTTCCGTGGCCATGATAATATCATAAGAGGTCTCTCCTGTATTTACCATGCTGATATATCTGCCGCAGTCATGGAGAATTGCCGCCAGCCGCAGATACAAAAGCTCTCTCTTGCCCAGGCCGTGGACCTTTTTCATACTGTCAAAGACTGCCGTGGTAATCTCCTCCAGGGTCTCGGAATGCTTCTTGCTGCCCATGTAGCGCTTACTGATATTGACGGCGCAGGCTATGATGTCCTTCTCAAAATCATGCTCTCCCCGGAACATCTTGATTTTCTCCGCATATTCATAGGCTATGCCGTCACACAGGGTAGCCCCGGGCGCCCAGATCTGCCTTACTCCCATGAGATCCGCAATCCGCCCGGTAAGCACGGCGCTGATAAACGCCAGGGGCATCTTCTCCTCCGGCATTCCCAGGGATTTGGCTGCCTGGGCCGGATTCTCCCCCCGCAGCCGGGTGGAAAACTTCTCAAAGGCTTCCCGGTCCAGCATGACCCTGCCGGAATTTCCCCCGTGGAGCTTTACCGCCAGGGGAGAAATATAATCGTCCAGCACGATCAGATTCTGGATCTCCCGGTCCTTCAGATACAGCTTTTTATAATCCGCAAGCTGGGCCATTGCCATCTCGTCAATAAAAGACTCCAGACGCGAATGCTTCACCTCAAAGCGGGATGTATACTCCTGGATGCGCAGAACACCCAGGCGGAGATTCTGGGTGGACACCAGCATATCGTTGTCAAAGAGGGAAATCTGAATGCTTCCGCCCCCGATGTCCAGAATCGCAGTCCTTTCCTCAATGATCCTGCGGAAGCTCTCCCCTCTGGACGCAACGGATTTGTAATTCAGAAAGCGCTGCTCGGAATTGCTCAGGGCTCTGATTTCTATTCCGGTTCTCTGGGTAATCTGGTCCTGGATAATAACGGAATTCTCCGCCTCCCTGATGGCACTGGTGCCGTATGCCCGATACGCTTCCGCCTTGTATGACCGCATGACCCCGCCAAACTCTTTCAGGGTGCGGCAGATTTCATCCAGCTTCTCATTGCTGATCCTGCCATAAGCATAAGTATCACTGCCCAGGGCCAGCCTCCGGCTGAGGCAGTCAATCTCTTTCATGCCGTTCTTGCCCGAAAATTCAAAAATCTTCATTGTCAGTTCAAAGCTGCCCACCACAATGGCAGCAAAGATCCTGGTACTCATCTCCCCGCCTCCTTTACTATCTTCTGTACCCGGCGATTTCCCTTATATTGCAGTCCGC
>ERZ777011.2091-NODE-2091-length-17505-cov-8.356504_pt1 | contig 17505 bp, 11 predicted proteins | sample MGYA00374964_ERZ777011 | MGnify/ENA primary metagenome ERZ777011 (study PRJEB29310, sample SAMD00008975) | mouse gut metagenome | study: EMG produced TPA metagenomics assembly of the Metagenome analysis of fecal microbiota from mouse which was promoted...
TTCAGGGGTCAATTCAACCTTGGTCTAAGGGGTCATCCGAGCCTGGGTTTTCCATTGACCTCTGATACCTTATTAATTCTTTCGAGTTAATGTTATTAAACTGTGATTTGGAAGATATGCTTCCATTTCTATAAGATTATCGGAATGCTTTAATACTTTATAGTCACCATTGAATGCGCCTTTTAAGTAAAAGATGCCTCCTTCAATCTTATAATGAATAGGGAAGTTCTGTATCGGCACTCCGGCGGAATTTAAGAAAGTCACCCCGCCCTCTTTAGCTGTAGTAAAGAGTATTATGAAATTTATCGTTTGTACGTCACCGTTCTCCATAGTTTCTGCTTGTTGGCCGTTCCATGAGGAATACAATAAATCGTCGATCGTCAGTTCATTGGCAGGTTCATCTGACTTGCAGCCTGTAAGGATGAAAATGAGGATTCCCATCATTAGCAAATACTTCTTCATATCAATATTTATTTACATGATTTAGTTTAGAATGTTCAACATCAAATTTACCAAGGTTACTTGTTTTCGTTATCTATGTGGAAAACCCAGGCTCCCTACGTTGTTTGAAGCAATTGAAAAGTAGGGCGGCGAAGGGAGTGTTGAAGGTTCGCGCATTGTGCGGACATTGCTTTACACAGGCGCAACACCTGATGCACTTACTGCTGTCGGTGTTGCATTCGTTGCCTTTTGCTATGGCGCCTGACGGACATATTGTGGCACAGTAGCCGCAATTTGTGCACAGCTGTAAGTCAACTTCCGGTGTGCGCGGCTTGGCTACTGTACTCCTGCTCAATTTTATTACATTATACACAAAGCGCAGCTGCGGAATCAATGGCTGGCGCTGACGAGGTATACGGGCAACATTCACGCTGTCGAGCCCGTCTATGCTGTCTGCGGCATCGATTTTCTTACGTATTTCTTCGCCAAAACTGCGTGCCCGCGCCAGGTCTGAGGCGTCGGGTCGTCCGGCGGCTATGGGCTTGTCGGCGGTGCTGTATGAATGTTCGCCTATAAATGTGGCGGCGGCTATGAGTCTGAAGCCTCGCTCTGTAAGAAAATCGCCCAATTCAATCAATGCTTTTTCGTAATCGCGGTTTCCGTAAACCACTACGGGCACTGCGGCCCCACCCTTGGAACGCAGTTCTGCCAGACGCTGCATAGCCAGCGGGGCTACATGCCCGGCATATACTGGTACTGTCACTATGGTGAGTGTGTCGGCTGATATTTCGGGCATAGGGCTGCCACCCAGTGTCAGTTCGGTAATTTCGAAGGTCGGAATAGCAGTCCCGACGGCAATTGCCTCGCCTACTTTCCGCGAGGTTGAGGTAGGCGAAAAAGTTATGAGTCTAATCTGACTTATGTTCATACGTTTAATAGATACTAAAGTCCGGATTGGCTTCAGAGCAGGCCGGAGATTATATTCCGGCCTGACTCTGTTGCCTCATAAAATGCATATAACTTGAAAAGGACTTGCGCGGTGTACTTCCGGCCTGAGCGGGCCTTGATGTATTTTGTGCGGTTTTATATCAAAAATTCAGAAACAGGCTTTCGAGCCATATCATGGCTATGCCGCATAGGTAGCCTACGAATGCCAGCCAGGTGATGCGTTTGACATACCACATAAACTGTATTTTTTCGATACCCATGGCCACTACACCTGCCGCACTGCCGATTATAAGCAGGCTGCCCCCTACTCCGGCACAGAATGTGAGCAGATGCCAGAACAGACCGTCCTCGATAAACATCATGGTGTAGGCCGGATCGACCGAAGCGGCTATCATGGCGTCGGTGGCCACCGGATACATGTTCATGCAAGCGGCTACAAGTGGCACATTGTCGACTATAGACGAAAGCATACCTATTATCATGTTGATGATGTAGACATCGTGGAATGTTTCGTTGAGCCATACAGCCAGTGAGCCAAGTATACCGGCCTGGCTGAGTGCTGCCACAGCCATAAGAATACCCAGAAAGAAGAGTATGGTGCTCATATCGATGTTTTTCACCACTTGGCTTACACGCCCTTCCATTTTGCCGTCGAGTTTGTAATAGCGCACTAAAATTTCGGTAATCAGCCACAGTACGCCAAGCGACAGCAGTATGCCCATATATGGGGCCAGATGGGTAGTGGCCTTGAATACCGGCACGAAAAGCAGACCTGCCACTCCGCATATGAGTATAAATATCGACAGACCTTTGTGATGCTCCGACAGCTGGTAGCCCACGCGGGTATCGTGGTCGTTAAGGGGTTCGACAGCTGTGGCCGGAATCATGTGGCTGGCTATGAACACGGGAACTATCACCGATACTATTGAAGGGAGCAACAGATTGACAATCAGGTCGACCGACGACACATAGTTTTTCATCCACAGCATTATGGTGGTGATGTCGCCAATTGGCGACCATGCACCGCCGGCATTGGCAGCCAGCACGATAACGCAGGCGAATATCCAGCGTTCTTTCTGGTCGCTGAGCAGCCGGCGCAGCATCATAACCATAATTATGGTGGTGGTCATGTTGTCGAGCACGCTCGACAGGAAGAAGGCTACAAAGGCCAGAACCCACATGAGCTTTCGCTTGTTCGAGGCATGCAGGTTCTCCACTATTATGTGGAAGCCGCCATAGCGGTCTATCAGTTCCACTATAGTCATGGCTCCGATAAGGAATACTACAATTTCACATGTGTCGCCGAGGGCCTCGACCATGTCGGCCGAGATATTCGGGTCGTGGCCGTTGACGGCATAGACGGCCCACAGCAGGCCGCACATAATCAAAGCGAATACGGCCTTGTTGATGTGCAGTACATGCTCCGACGCTATCATCAGATAGCCCAGAACGAAGATTATTAAAAGGGCAGGTATCAAGGTAAGGAAGTTGTTAGAGTGATGAACGTAGACTGTTGGAACAGGACTCCGGATTTGCCCGTCCGAAATCGTTCGCGAAGTTACTAATTATTTCCTCGCCGAACACCCTTGAAAAACATGCTTTACAGCATAATTAAGGAAATTTTTCCATAATACATACCCTCTTTAACAATTCTTTTGAATCAGGCTGTCAGAACAGCAGGTTCAGGCACCCCATAATGAAGCCCAGCAGGGCGCCGAGCCATATTATTGCTTTGAGTTCCTTGCGCATCACCTGCAGTATCAGCTGCTCGGTCTGTTGCACATCCATTTCGTTGATTCGCTGCTCTATCATATTGCTTATGTCCACGGCTTCCATAGCTTTTGGCAGCTGCTTGGCCACAGCGCGGCGATAGACCGACAGTAGCCGGCCGCGCACAAAGGCAATATGCCTTTGATGTCTGTCGACGAGGCTGTTCACGGGCATATCCATAAAGGCTGCTGTCTGCTCGTCGATAAGCGAGGCGGCCATCTGCCTTGAGTTGGCCTCCACCATCTCGCTTATGTGTTTTGCCAGCAGCTTTTCAATCGGTCCTATAAGCGTGGCCACAAGTTTGTCTGCACCGAGTATTCCCGGCACTCCTCCACGCAGTTTGTCTGCTACATGCCCTATGGCCATCGAGGCGATTTCCGGCCCGAGGTCGGCGGCGACCACTGCGTGGTTAATGCGGTCGGCGAGGCTGCTGACAATTTCGGAGCGCAACGCTTCGGTGTCGGCAGGCGCCAGATACCGAGCCAGCAACTGCCCTACCGGCTCGGTATTGGTTTTCAGCCCGGCCACAAAGTCGTCGAAGGCAGCGGCAAGCTTGCCTGTGATGTCGTCGGAGAGCAGAGTTTTTTCCAGCACTTCGCGGTTCATCAGATTTTTGCTTACTGCCTCGCCTATCGAGGCTGCTATGCGGGCTTTCTCCTTGGGTATGAGTCCGGGCGTAAACGGCAATCTGAAGCCGAATATGTATTTTGCCCGTCGCGGTCTGAACAGCATGCGTATTGCAATATCGTTGGTGATGTAGCCGATTACGGCGCCGATGAGTGGTCGTGCTATATATGTGAGTTCTATCATAGGCTTGAGTGTCTTATTCTGCCAGTATGGCTTCAATTTCGTTAAGTTCGTCGGTTGAGAAGTCGAGTTTGCCGTCGATAGTGGCGAGGTTGTCGGTGAGCTGCTTTACCGACGAAGCGCCTACTATCACCGAAGTCACCCTGCTGTCGGCGAGAATCCAGGCCAGGGCCATCTGTGCCAGCGACTGTCCTCGCCGCGAGGCAAGTCCGTTGAGGCGCCGCGCCATGGCTACCTTGTCGGGACTTACCTGCGACAGTTTCAGATATCCCGTCGACTTTGCGGCACGGCTGTCGGCCGGAACTCCGTCGAGATACTTGTCGGTGAGCAAGCCCTGTGCCAGCGGCGAGAAAACAATGATGCCGCTTCCGGCTTCTGCGGCGATGCCGAAGTTGTCGGCGGCTGCCACGCGGTCGAACATCGAATATCGGTACTGGCTGAGCAGGCATGGCACTTTCGCCTCGGCCAGTATGCGGCAGGCGTACTCCTGGAGTTCGGGCGGATACTTCGATATTCCGGCATATAGCGCCTTGCCGCTCCGCACTATGTCTATCAGGGCCTGCATGGTTTCCTCTACCGGAGTCACGCCGTCGTAACGGTGGCTGTAGAAGACATCGAAATACTCCAGGCCTGTACGTCGCAGGCTGGCATCGCACGAAGCTATAAGATTTTTGCGCGACGAGTTGCCGCCGTACACGCCCGGCCACATCTCGTGTCCGGCCTTTGATGATATGAACATTTCGTCGCGATGCGTTGCCAGGTCGGCACTCAGCACCTTGCCGAAAGTAATTTCGGCGCTTCCGGGCGAGGGACCGTAGTTGTTGGCGAGGTCGAAATGGCATACACCGCTTTCAAAAGCAGTAAGCAACATGTCGCGGGCGGTGCCGAAGTCGTCGACATCGCCGAAGTTATGCCATAAACCAAGCGAAATTACAGGCAGTTCAATGCCGCTGTGTCCGCATCTTCTGTATATCATAGTGCAGTGAATTTGTGATTAGTAATTTACAAAGGTACATATAAAACACAACAAAAGGGCCATACGTTGCGTTAAAGATGTAAAAAATCAAATTCATCGCAGTTATGATAATGGACATAGTATGGCTCGTAGCGGGTCTTGTACTTATACTTGCCGGTGCCAACGCGCTCACCGACGGCGCATCGGCAATTGCCAAGCGCATGGGCATAAGCGAACTGGTTGTCGGTCTTACCGTGGTGGCGTTCGGCACCTCGACCCCGGAACTGGTAATATCGGTTGTGTCAGCCATCAACGGCAACTCCCAGCTGGCCATAGGCAACGTGGTGGGCAGCAACATCATGAACATACTTGTGATTATCGGCGTCACGGCCATGGTACGCCCCATCACTGTTACACGCAGCGTGATGTCGCTCGAGATTCCTATGGTGATTCTGTCGTCGGCAGTGCTGCTTGTGTTGGGCAACAGCGGCAGTATCGATGGCGGAGGAGTCAATGAGGTATCGCGCGTGTCGGGTATATTCCTGTTGATATTCTTCCTGCTTTTCATGCGCTACACTTTCGCCAGCGCCAAGCAACCCGACCTCAGCCCGGCCGCCCCGGCCGAAGCTCGAACAGAGTCCGCGCCGATGCCGATGTGGAAATCGGCCATTTACGTGGTGCTTGGTCTTGCGGCCCTGGTATGGGGCGGTGACCGCTTCGTCGACGGCGCATCGGGCATTGCCGCCGGACTGGGAGTGAGCGAGGCCGTGATAGGCCTCACCATTGTGGCTGTGGGCACATCACTGCCCGAACTGGCCACATCGGTAGTGGCTGCTACCAAAGGGCGCGCCGGACTGGCAGTCGGCAATGTAATAGGCAGCAATATATTCAATGTACTCATGGTACTGGGCGTATCGGCTACCATAAAACCGCTGCCTTTCGACTCCATAGGTAATTTCGACCTGCTGACACTGCTTACCGCCTCGATACTCTTCTACCTCTTTGGCTGGCTTTTCAAGGAGCGTACAATCACCCGCATCGAGGGAGCCCTGCTCACCTCAATATATATTGCCTATGTGGCGATACTGCTGATACGATTATAATATACAAGATTACGATATAAATGTAATTATGACCGACCTTAAACCATCATTATCGACCAAACCTCGCTTTGAAATTCTCGACGGCCTGCGCGGTATCGCAGCCCTCATTGTAGTAGCCTTTCATATTTTCGAAATCCACTCCGGTGGTCCGGCCCTGCAGATTATCAACCACGGTTACCTGGCGGTTGACTTCTTTTTCGCGCTATCTGGCTTTGTACTTGGCTATGCCTACGACGACCGCTGGGGCCACGGGCTCAGCTTCAAAGCCTTTGTAAAACGCCGTCTTATCCGCCTGCAGCCCATGTTGCTCATGGGCGCCACACTGGGCATGCTGGCCTACTACTTCGGGCTGGCACAAATCGAGTCTACCACAGTAGGCACCCTGTTGCTGATATGGCTGCTCGCCTGCCTGATGATACCCACCACCAAGGCTCTCGACATCCGTGGCTGGAGCGAAGGCTACACGCTCAACGGTCCGCAGTGGTCGCTTGCATTCGAGTACATAGCCAACCTGCTGTATGCCCTGTTCATACGTCGTTTTCCGCTGTGGCTGCTGGGAGTGTTCGTGGCCCTTGCCGCCTGCCTGTCGGTTGATATAACACTCAATATCGACACATTCGGTATCCTGGCCGGACGCAGTGCCGAACGCTTTACCATTATCGGCGGCTGGTCGCTTGCGCCCACACAGCTCTATGTAGGCTTCACCCGCCTGCTGTACCCGTTCTTTGCCGGCCTGCTTGTGTACCGCCTTGGCCTGCGCATAAAAGTACGCGGAGCCTTCCTGCTGAGTTCGCTGATTATAGCCGCCGTGATGCTGATGCCGCGTGTGGGTCTTTCCGACTACCACTGGTCGAACGGCCTGTACGAACTGCTGTGCGTGCTTCTGGTATTTCCGGCAGTCCTGATGATAGGAGCCGGCAGCAACGACATGGGTCGGCGCACCACCTCGCTCTGCCAGAGTCTGGGCCGTATATCCTATCCGCTGTACATTACCCACTATCCGCTCATCTACATACTCTTCGACTGGACCTACAAGCACCCCGACATGCCTCAGTCGGTACACATCTTCAATGGAGTGGCAGTGTTCCTGCTGACCCTTGGCGTGGCATACGCCTGCGAACGCCTCTACGATATGCCTGTGCGCACATGGCTCGCAAACCGCTTTCTCAAGAGCAGGCACAGGTGATACCGTCGTCACGGCCAACCGTTAACACATATTTTGGGGTGAACGGAGTATAATAAAGCAGTGACATTACAGCATGGCGGCGGGAACTTTCTGAATCTTTCGATGTTGTAAATGTAGTTAAACTTAGTTTCAATTGCTTTACTACTCGACATGAGAAAATCCGCTACCCTGCTGTCGCTTGCAGTCACAGCAACCGCCCTGGCACACGAGCCGGCCAATCTTGCCGACACTACCTTTACTTTGCCGGAATTCGTTACCATCGCACCAAAAGTGCAGCACCTCAACGAAGCTGTAAATCTCGATCTAAAGGTCAATCCCGTAAAATCATCGCAGGAAGTGCTGCGCATCGTGCCAGGCCTGTTTATAGCCCAGCACGCCGGCGGAGGCAAAGCCGAACAACTGTTTCTGCGCGGCTTCGACCTTGACCACGGCACCGACATCAACATTGCCGTCGACGGCATGCCAGTCAACATGGTCAGCCATGCCCACGGCCAGGGCTATGCCGACCTGCACTTCCTGATGCCGGAGGTCATAGAAGAAGTAGACTTCGACAAAGGCCCATACAACGTGTCCAAAGGCGACCTCGCAAACGCCGGATATGTCGAATTCAAAACCGCCGACCGCATGCGTACCGGAGCCGCTATCGAAATAGGCATGCACAACTACCAGCGCTACCGTGCCACAGCATCGCTTATCGACGACCCTACACAAAGCCTTTACGTGACTTCATCGTTTCTTACCGACGACGGATTCTTCGACGCAGACCAGAATTTCAAGCGCTTCAACGGCATGGCCAAATACACCAAGTGGAGCGAAAACGCCAAATTCTCGCTGATTGCCTCGCACTTCAACAGCAGCTGGAACGCATCGGGCCAGATTCCCGACCGCGCCGTCGACAAGGGCATGATAGGATGGTTCGGCTCGCTCGACCCCAGCGAAGGCGGCAGCACCTCCCGCACCAGTGTGCAGGCTCTGCACCATCTGCACGTAGCCGACGGACACGGCACATTCAACACCAGCCTATACGCCTCGTACTACACCTTCAACCTATTCAGCAACTTCACCTTCTTTCTGCACGACCCCGTCAACGGCGACGAAATCAATCAGCACGAACGCCGATGGCTCGGCGGCGGAAACTCGGAGTACACCCACACATTCAACGTAGGCAACAACTTTTGGAAAGCAACCGCAGGCGCAGGATTCCGATACGACCAGGTGAAAGACCTGTGGCTATATCATACCGTCGACCGCAACAAAATCGGCACCTACTCGCTGGGCGACGTAGGCGAATCGTCGCTCTGGGCATACGCCGGAGCCGAAATGAATTTCGGCCCCGTGATGGTGAACCCCGGAGTACGCGTCGACTGGTTCAAGATGGACTACATCGACAAAACAGCCCAAGAATACACCAACCCTCACAACTCACAGGCAACTGTATCGCCGAAACTCAACATCACCTGGGACGCCACCCGCAACTTCCGGCTACTGCTCAAAGCCGGCAAAGGCTTCCACAGCAACGACGCCCGCGTGGTGGTAATAGAAAAAGACCTCCCCACCCTGCCGTCGAGCTGGGGCGTGGACTTCGGCTTCAAATGGAAACCCCTCAAAGGCCTTACATTCGCAGCCATGGGCTGGTTTCTGCACTCCAACCAGGAAATGGTGTATGTGGGCGACGAAGCCGTGGTTGAACCGGGCGGACGCACCCGCCGCCTTGGCCTTGACCTTGGCCTACGATACGAATTCCTCAAAGACTTCTACTTCCAGTGCGACTACACCTACTCGCACGCCCGCAGCATCGATGACCCCAAAGGCCAAAACTACGTGCCCCTCGCCCCGGTCAACACCCTTGTGGCAGCCCTTACATGGAACCACAACGGCTTTGCCGCCAGCGCCAAAACACGCTGGCTAAGCAACCGTCCGGCCAACGAAGACTACTCGCTCACCGCCGACGGATACTGCATCGTCGACCTCACCGCCGCATACACCTGGAAGAAATTCACATTCGGTATGGCCATCGACAACCTCTTCGACACCAAGTGGAAAGAGGCCCAGTTCGAAACCGAAACAATGATTCCGGGCGACACCGAGCCGGTTACCGAAATATGCTTCACCCCCGGCACCCCATTCAGTCTTCGCGGCTACATAGCCGTAACGTTCTGATTCCGGCCACAGCCAATTGTCAGAAAACGCAAAAAAACTGCTCGAAAAGTACCAGAACATACCCCAAAATTTGGCAGCAATCGAATATTAAGCTAATTTTGTGACGTAATTAACTAAAAATTCACAAAATTTCGTTAACATGAAGAAATTAGCTACACTGGCAATCATGCTTATTGCCGCCATCAGCGCTTCTGCACAGCTTTACATCGGAGGCAGTTTCGGACTGAACCGCGATATGAGCGAGAACCAGACTGAGTTTTCAATCCTGCCCGAAATAGGATGCAATCTCAACAAAACATGGGCTGTAGGTGCAGCCTTCGGCTACCAGCACATGTACAACGACGGCATAAGCTCCAACATAGGCGTAATAAACCCCTACGCCCGCTATACCTGGTTCCGAACCGGCAACAAACTCATAAGCCTCTTTGTTGACGGCGGTGTCGACATGAGTTTCGGCGCCACCAAGTACCGCAAAATCAGCAGCGACACCCTGTTTGCGTTCGGCATCGGATTCAAGCCAGGCATCTCCATTAACCCCACCGACAAATTCTCAATTGTGGCCCACATAGGCGAACTCGGCTACTGGGGCGCCAACGATGCCGGCAAAGCAGCCGGCCTCACCTCGCACTGGGGTCTGAATTTCAGCACTCTAAACCTCAATATCGGTTTCTACTACAACTTCTGAACCTGAGAGCTGTAATAATTAAAGAGGGGGTTGCTTAATTGCAACCCCCTCTTTAATTATTACGTATCAACGAAGCATCACTTTCGTACGGTTCACTATATACACGCCTTTATCCAGACCGAGTTCATATCTGCCGCAGAAGCCATCTTTGGCAAAAAGAATTCTACCGGCAGCATCTGTGATTACCACGTCCACTGCCTCGTCGGAACTCAGCACCAACGCATGTCCGTCGGAATAAATCCGTAGTGCCGGATAGCCTACAATATCGAATACTGAAGTTTTGTTATTAACCAATATTATATTATGTTCAGCCTCCGGTTCGTTGAAATCAAGATACTCCTCGCCTATGTACGGCAAATAGTCGGCATGCGAAGCACTCAGCCTGTATTCCTTTTCGCTCTGCAGCACCTCAATCGAGAAGCAGCCGTCGGCATCGGTCAACGCGGTATAATACACATCGTCGTCTGATGCGACGCGTACTTCAACTCCTTCGATGGCAGTTTCGTCAGCACTGTCGGTAACTTTTCCTCTGACAACAGCGATTTCATGTACCAGTCCAAGGCCTACAGTAATGTCGTAGTACACACTCGAGGCGCTGCCGAATGCACTATCATACGTCTTCCAGGCCGCAGTAGCCACTCGAACATCGCCGTAATTCGACTCGCTCCAGAAAGAGAGCGACTTATAGGAGTATTCGTTGAATACAGTCATCAGCACATCAAGACCATTGCCTGTATAAACCAGCGGTTCATCAAAGTCGATGGTAAACAGCAGACCGTTGTCAGCAGGGTCTACGGTGGTTATTCCTTCATAAACATGACAGAAACCGACAGCGGTGGAATCTGAAATCTCAGCATAATACCCACCCTCAAGAGCCTTTATCTCTGTGTTGCGCACATACACCGATGCATGAACAGGCATCGGGTCGACGCCGCTGTAGCTACCATAGAAACTGAGCGAACTGATTTTATCGCCGGCCTTAAGAGCAGGCTGGTACTTCTGCAGACGTTCTTCTGTCAGAATCATTTCACACAGTGTACCGCTGTTGTATATGTTCACAGGCGCCGAACTACAACTGCCGCTCTCCGGACCTATCAACATTGTTTCCTCAGCGCTTTCCTCGGAAATCACAACCTCTACAGGCTGTGTGATGTATGACTTGGAGTCGACAGTAAATTCAATGTATGCGTCGAATACTCCAGCATGGTGCGTATTGCCTGAGAATTCAAACACTACTTCATCTCCGCCGGCAAAGGCAATGCCATCGGTCTGTGCCACTACTTCATCTCCTACATATAATTTGCCGCTATACACCCCGGACTCGATATCTTTACCAAGATTCACAACCCTTGCTGTGGCTGTCAGCGGAGCGTTTACTCTGCCTTTTGGAGCTATCAACGCTTCGCGAATATACAGTTCATAATCAAGGTCCACAGCCTGATAGCCGAATATTTCATCGATATTCAGGCAGCTGGCCTCGATTCTCAGATACCAGTCGCCGGCAGGTATAGCCGACGTAGTGACCGCGCACATGGTATAGTTGCCATCGGTAGTTTCGTCTTTTGAAAATACATTCGTTGCCGGATTCGACTGTGAAGAAGTATTGAGAATCTCAAACCATTCATTTCTGTCGGCCGAGTAGGATATTCTTAGTTCCGGCCCGCTGCCATATGCATACGAATTGCCTATTACGACAAGCGACTGGCCATCGTCGACATGCATCAGTCCGGTGCTTATTCTGCCTGTACCGTTCTCGAACGACAGTGTATATTCATGGCCTTCACGCTCATACGGAGCACCGAGTTTCTTGAAATAAAAATATGTATTCTCGGCAAAGAATCCTGCCGGCAATTTTTGGTTTTCAAAGCCTTCGTGCCACACTTCGGGATTATCAACGGCTGCCGACAGATAGCAAAGCTGTTCGCCGAGCTCCTCAGTGACGAACTTAAGTTCGCCTGTAGTCACGCCCATTGCTTCTCCCTTGAATATCACTTGTACTTCGGCAGCTTCACCGGATGCGATAGTTACCGGGCCGTCGAAAACAGCCTCAAAGTCGCCGTCGGCCTTGGCGGATAGTAATGTCATAGGAGCTTTGGGCGCGATATTTTTGACCTTTACGGTCTTCTTACGCATTTCGGGTGTATATACAGAGCCAAAATGCAAAAGGGGTACATAAGGGGCATTGTATGTTTTCAGACATGATGTATACAGTTTGCCTGACTCTACGCTTTCCATACCGAATTCGGGTATATATGGCACGTAGGTTAGTGCCGACGGGCAGGTCCGGGAGCCGGTAATGCCTTCGCACACATAGAGGTCGTAAGCGGTAAATGGTACCTGAGGTACGGCAAGAGTAACCGTAATCTCCATAGTTTTCTTCTCACCCGGAGCCAACGGCTCGCCAATAGGATATTCCCCTACCGAATCCTCGATATACGGAGTGCTTGCCGACTGATAGATATAATGCGACAGACAATAGCCGTCGTCGCCGGGGTTGAGGGTTACGTCGCTGAGATTTTCCATCGTCAGACTGTATGTGACATCGAAGCGGCCTTCGGCGTCGCCGGCTACTTTCCAGTCGCTGATAAGTTTGCTTTCGGTCAGCGCAAGTTCCATATAGGCCTGTACATCGGCCGATTCTGCCTTAAACTCGTCTATACCTGCCTGATGCGCCAATATGCCTAATCGCTGTGATTCTACAGCAGGAATCTCTACCTTTACCCACTCGCCCTTAACAAGCTCCGGCAGCGATATTTCCATTTTTGTAACTTCATAGGTATTGGTGCCGGTCTTGTCGCCAACGGCATAGATTTCGAACATTGCGTCGGAGCCATTGGCCTTCACCCATACCGACGAAGTTCCGGTCACAGGCGGTGTTATCAGTATGTCGAGATAATACGGCATCGAACCAAACCAGTTTTTGGAGAGTTCACATTCGTAATAACCGCCACTATAGCCTCCTTCGTTGTAATACCGGTATGTGCCGTAAGAATACGACGACTCAAGATGATGCAGCCATCCGAACGGACGGAAATCTTTTTTGGTTACATCGAGGTTCTCGAAACTTTCGGTATAGCCCGTAACCACCTCGGCTTCGGCAAGCTGAGATATGCCTGCCAGGAGCAATACGCCACCAAATAACATGTATCGCTTTTTCATAAGTATAATGTGTGATTTGTTTCGGAAATGACTCTATGCTTGTGGTTGAAGCTGTTGCAGAACTTGCCGGTTAAGAATTCCGGCCGGCTCTGCAACAGCTTTAGCTACACTACTTTATTATAATCTTGTCGACTCCGGCCCGAGTCTTTACCAGATAAAGACCGGCAGCAAGTTCTAAACGGTACATTGTATGTCCTGCTGCGCTGTACACTTTCTTGCCATCGGCACTATATACAGCGATTTCGGTGTCGGTTGAAGACATTACAGTAAGCATACGTCCGTTAACAGTCAGACTTACATCCGAAACTACCGCATCGCTGACACCGGTCATATTCACCGATACACTGTTCGAACCTGCCGATTCGCCCTCGGCATATACAGCCGTAACATTGTAGATATGGTCTGCCCCGGCTGAGGCGACATCGCTGTAGTCTGTTGCGGCAAGAGGCTCGGCATTGAGTCTTAATCCGTCGCGATACACATTATAGCCCTTCAGTTCCAGTTCTTTTGTCTTGGTCAGGTCTGTTACAAAGCAAAGATTATCCACAAGAAGTGCGAAGCAGTCGCTGGATGTACAGCGGATAGCAAAGTGCTCGCTACCCTCGGGCAACATAGCAGCGTATTCGGTCCATTGAACCGGCACGGCCGCAGCATTTACATCGCTGACTTTGACAAAGTCGCAGCGTTCGGCACCTCCAAGAGAATAATAGAGTTCGAAACTTTCCGCCCCGTACTGATCGGTAATACTGCGGGCGAAGAACGATATTATCTGGCTATGGCCTGTAAGCAGAGGCGAAATCAGCCAGTCGTCGTTCGGACCGTTTACGGCACTCCAGCTTGCGAACATCTGCTCGCCGCTGTAAGGCTGTGACATTGCGAGTTCCGATGCTGTAAGTCCTATTTTCGACGGATTCAGCACCTGAAAAGCCATTGGCAATGTTGCATTCGGATAGTCATAGGCGTAACCGTTGCCCTGCGAGTATGCATAGGTGTCGGATTTGTCGGCATCAATCATAGTCCAGTCGCCTACATTGCTAACAGCAAAGGACTGATAGTCTTCAACATCGTCGACAGTATAGTCCGGCATAGATGTGGGTGCCGCACTCCAGTTCAGTGTTACGTTGCCGCTGTCGTCAACCTCTGCTGCCAGGTCGTCAATTACCGGCAGTGTCGCGTTTTCCGCGAAGCTGAAGGCTGTCATTGAATCATTGGCCGGATTGATGTCCGCGCTGTATCTTATACGGGCTTCCCACTCGCTACGGACAGGGTCGGCAGCCGACGGAACAACCGCATGTATATACGATGTCGATGCTCCCGGTTCGAGGCGGAAGCCCTGCATGGTATGCTGTAACTGACCGTTCCGGTATATGTCCACACTGTAGTCTTCGGCCACATTCATGCCGCGGTTGTACACCTCGGCGGTAAGCGGTGCGGGCTGTCCGACAATCGGCCGCGATGCAATGCTCAGCGAAGTAAGCGCGAGGTCATGCGACGGACAATCTGTCAAACGTATATTATCAATGCACATCGAGAACTGCGGGTCTTTGCATCCGGCAGTAAAGCTCAGACGTATATACGCTGATGAAGCAAAATCGCCAAGGGGTATTTTCGCGGAATTCCATCCGTCGGTGTGATTAATCGTGTAGAAATCGAGAGTACACACTGTAACTTTTTCGCCATCGGCAGTTTCGACTTCCACTTTCAACACATCATCACATAAATTTAAATTGTAGTAATAATCGAATTCGAGTATCGGATTCACACATCCGGCCATTGATATTTTGCCGCTGGTGAGCGATGCATTCTCGCCTGCTGCCGTGGAATAAAACACTGCCATGCCGCCATCGCGGTCCGAGGCCGTAACAGGCGGATTATCACATACTCCTGAAATATCCCAATATGCACCGCTGCCCTCTGGACGCTGTATAATCCATGTGGAATATGTAAGCGACGGGCCGGGGAACGACTCCACAAATGGCAGCTCATAAGGCGTGCCCACCGGAATTTTAAGTGTGAAAACTCCCTGGCCATAGCCTACCTTATTGTGCGCCAGAACATAGTACGACACGTTGTCCTGATGAAGGTCGGCGAACGGTATGTCGGTAAACGTACACTCCTTTATTCCCTCGGCAACAACTTCCTCGTCGTTGGTACGCACTATGGAATACTGCACCGACGACGGGTCGAGCGCTCCTCCGTGAGCACCGGCAAGCGGTGCCTTCCAACTCAGGCGCACTTTGCCATCGGCAATTTCCTTGATAGTAAGGTCGACCGGTGCTGCCGGAGCATCAAAGCCGGCATAAGCCTCGACTGTGCCGGTTGCGCCGACGCCTTCGCTATTGTATGCCTTGGCACTGTATGTAATAGAGCCGAACAGAGCTTTTGAGTCGACGAAAGTCAGAGTCGAGCCCGGAGCCGGAGTGTCGAAAGTTTCGAGCAATTGTTTTCCACGGTACAATTCTATTTTTTCAATGTCTGTGAGCGCTTCGCCTCCAATAGTTTTATCAGGAGCCGTTATGCTTAGTGTCACTATCATTTCGCCTTGCGGGTCGGACACGGCGCTGAGTTGCGGAGCCGCAGGCGAACCCATTGTCGAACCAGGAACCACACTTATGTCATCCACGTTGAGATTGAACTGATTGGCGCTGCTGACACCATGAATGCCGAAATAGTATATACCGCTTTCCGATGGCACTACATCTCCGCTGAGAGTTTCATATTCCTTGATGTATTCGAGCCTGGTCACTGGCACAACCTCGGTAGTCATGGCCTGCGGTGCAGGGGCATTGCCTAAGCAGGCCCGGACCTGTTCGACCCACATGCCGCCTTCGCCGGTGGCCTTGAAACTGAAATGATAGGTACGATTGGCTTCGAGATACATGGGCGGTGTAATAAGCCAGTCATCCATTGCCGACGAAACTTCAAATCGCACCGACGCACATGGATTATCATCGTGTGACGAGTAACTCCACGTATTGCCGCCGTTAAGATTAAACACCGTAAACACGTCGAAACCGAATTTACGGTCAAAATTTTCGTTGTATGGAGGTACTATATAACCAAGCGACACTGCATTCGACGTACCCTCCTCGCCCGGATTGCCATTGTACATCGGGGTCACAACATAATAATATATTGTGTATTTGTCGGGGACTTCCACCTTATCGTTCAGCGATGTTTCCCTGATACCGTCGGCAACCTTATAAGCCCCCGGATAACGGACCACCGAGTAGCTGATGTCATCGGTGTTCAATGCTTCGCCGTGCATGCCTTTGGAATCGAGAGTCCACGACAGGCTGAAATCACCCTCGGCGCTGCCCTTGACAAGTGTGAGATTCTCCACCGCCTTGGGCACATCGGGACCAATCCACCTCTCGACCACCGACACCGGGCCTTCGCCGGCATCGTTGAATGCCAGTACCTCGAAACGGCACTGAGCTGAACGTTCAAGACTGAATTGAACAGTCACGCCGGACCCGGCCGTAGCCGAGCCTTCTTCAAGTATTTTATCACCTAAGCTCACACGATAACCCAATTCACCGGCAAGGGGCTCGCCGACATAGTTTTCCGTGGGCATTGTAAACGAAATCGAGCCGTCGAGCGACAGTGGCTCCGTCTTCAGGCTGATTCCGCTGACTGCATCGGGTGCGCCGGCCTCTGCCTTAGGCGGAAATATAAACAGGCCTGTAAACTGCTCGTTGAGCGCCGGACGGCAGACCTCGCGCAAAGTGGCATCGGCAGTATTCACCTCGTAGAGATAACTCCATACATCGTTGTTCACAGGAGCGTCGACCGAAACATTCCAGTACAATTTGTCGGTAGCAGGGTCGAAACACGCCGACGACATATAATCAGTTGAAACTCCAGTATTTCCGATAAGTGTCGCACTGCCATCGGAAGTATCAATCCGATAAAGAGCGCCGCTGTCGCCTATAGCGAACACACGGCCTTGGGTATCGGAAGCCACGCCCACGTAGTAGCTTTCGCCGGGAGTGATATTTCCCAACACCTCCGAAGCCCCGGTATCGAGGTCAAATGTGCCGAAATAATATGTCAGCATATCGTCTTTGGTATGGAAACATCCATACACTTTATCGCTGACTGCATCGTAAGTCATATCTGTGGCCATGGCCCCCGAAGATATATTGGCTTCGTCGACCACGAGCTTCCAGCCATCTTCGGTATCAGCGGCCGAAAGGTATGGAAATTTTATCCCCCATAGTGAATTATATACCCTTATCAGGGCTGGCGCATGAGATTTAACTCAAATTCAGTCAAAAATTCACCTGAT
>ERZ777011.2093-NODE-2093-length-17467-cov-8.859292_pt1 | contig 17467 bp, 13 predicted proteins | sample MGYA00374964_ERZ777011 | MGnify/ENA primary metagenome ERZ777011 (study PRJEB29310, sample SAMD00008975) | mouse gut metagenome | study: EMG produced TPA metagenomics assembly of the Metagenome analysis of fecal microbiota from mouse which was promoted...
GACTTATACCCCAAAATTCGATGTTTTCAAATTTTTGTCATGTACTTAAATCTTTGCGATATATTTAGTGACAGTGCAAACCTTTCTATTTAATTCAGATATATGACACGTGTTTTTCGAAGTACGGCTGGTGTACACACACTGATTATTTCAAGTCTATTGGTTTTTATTGCATTATTCGTTCATTCATGCTCAGACAAAGGCAATGAGCCGAACGGAAATGGCGACGATAAAAACATCTACTATCTCCAGAATGATGACTGGGCTTATATGGCTACCACAGCCCGTAATTTAGATTTGGCAAAGGATGTGAACAGCAATCTGAACTTTGCCTGCCGCGAACTTCCTTTCGGATATTACAGAGCTATGATAACTGAAAGCGGAGTCGCCAATGGCGGAGGCTATGTGAAGTCATACTGCGTTTTCACTCTCGACCAGCAATTCAATGTCGTGGGCATGATGACTCCCGATGACTATTATGTAACTGAACGGCAGTCCGGCGGTTACAATTTTTACAATGCTAAAAACAATGCCGAACATGTCAAAGCAAATTCGGCGGAGCATCCGATGTCGCTGTCGCGTTCCGAGACGGATTTTCATTTAAACATCGCCGAGTCGTTGATAAATTTCAGCAAATATGCCGAGAAATATTCTACAATCAGTACAAGTAATTGGGCAGCGATGCTCGAACGGGTAAAGCGCGGCGATACTAAGTCGGCATCAGAATGTGCCGATCAGGTAAATTTTGTATTTCCTGCTCTCGAATTATATGAGATTGACCGCAATACCCGGGAAAAGCTACAGCCGGTAGTCAGCGCCCGGAACTATGGTATATCTCCTTTCATCGAAAGTTTCGAAACCGTCGGCAAAAAGTTGCGTGTACGTTTAGCATTTCATACCGACAACACGTCGGCCGATGACTTCGCCAAGGTGGCCTGCGGAATTATAATTTATGACAAATACGATACTACCGACCTGCTATGGTTGCCGGCAAGAGATGTAAAGCCGTTAGAAACTGAAATAGAATATGACTACCCATCATTGGAATTCTCGGATTGTAAAGTGGCGGCATATATAATAAACAAGGAGTTCATATCATCGTCCGACCCTATAATCATGCATTCCGACATGGTTGAAACGGGCAAGCCTATTTTCTACACATCCATATTGCCCCCAAACAGTATCACCATAACAGAAATCAGCTCGGAGGAAATAATCCGCGACGACCCCAACAGCGGCAACCGCTTGATAAGAGTCAAGGGTCATGCTTCGTGTGATTTCCGGGACGGTAGCTACCCGGCAATTTACTATGCGTGGATTTCTGCTACCGATTACGCGAATCCTGATTTTTCACCTTCTGATGTGTGGGAACAGGCGAGATTCTACGGCACAGCTTTATCGGAAACGGCAAAGGACTCCGACTTTGACTTTTGTATCCATATCGACGATAACGGCCTTGAAAAAGATTACACCAACTACATAGCCAAAGGCCACCTGATATTTTTCATATCCGACGGCGGTGCTGCCATAGGAGCCTCCGACAGATGTATATGGACATATACAAGAAAGCCTATGGTGGAATTTACACAGGCAAGCATCGTCGATGACCATATCTTCTTCAAATTCAGATGCGACGGCAGCTTATGGTTCGACCACGAAATGTTGTTGGACAACAATGTGAAATTCAGCGGAAACATCAAATGGGTTCTCCAGCAGTCGCATAACCTGTTGCCAAGCGCTTGCGTAGTCGACACTGAATATGAGGTAAGCAATCCATTCCGTACGGCTTTGAAGTTCCTGTTCCTTGACAAAACTTTCGAGGATGCAGCAAGCGTACCCGACTATGCTTATATAAGATATGACATTTGCGGTGACAAACATCGCTCGACAAATGCATTGAAACTCAAAGTCGAGTCGGTTGTGACCGGATATGAGTCGCCCGGACCGTTCCAGGATCCGGAAGAAGTAAGGGAGCTGAAGATAACCGACGTATTTATAGTTCCTTAGAACTACACCTAAAACACGGACAGAGTGTACCTCCAGCTCACCCTGTCCGTGTTGCTTTCGCAGGTAGCTTTGCGGCCTTTTGCATGCCAAAACTTGTGTGAATGTCACCTTTTTATTAATTTTGCATGTAATAACAAGCCCAAAGATACCTGATGTTACGATTTATCATATCAGCTGTGCTGGCGCTGGTGGCCATGACGCTGCCGGCAGCCACGGCTGTGCAGGTTTCGCCGGGCACGCTCGAGTCGCAGTTGGCCGAGCCGGATTTGGTTACCGACCTGGCCCTGAGTGGCTCGGTCGACGCCCGCGACCTTTTCTTCATTGCCGATAAAATGCCGGCACTGAAGTCGCTCGACCTCACCTCGGCCTCCATCGAGGCTTATGAAGGGCCGGCATTGAGGTCGCTCGTACGGTATAACGAAAATGAACTGCCGGCCGGAGTTTTTGCCGGCAGTCCTCTTGAGTCTGTGTCATTCGGTACAGGCAGACTGACCATTGGCGCCGCCGCTTTCGCAGGCTCGCGGTTGCGTAGCATATCCGTGCCTGCCGAATGTGAGCTTGGCATGGGCGCTTTTGCCGGCTGTGGCAATCTGACATCAGCCACGATCGGTGCGGCCACGGTGCCCGACGGCGCCTTCGCCGGATGTGGCAGTCTGAAGGAAGTCAGTGCTCCCGTAGCTGTGGAAATAGGGGCATCGGCATTCCGCAATTGCGCCGTGCTTGGCAAGTTCGAGGCCTCGCCCGGGCTGCGGACTATCGGTGCCGACGCCTTTTCGGGCTGTGCGGCTCTTGCTTCATTCGACTTCCCTGCCACACTCACCGCTATATGCAGTTCGGCCTTCAGCGGCAGCGGTCTGTCGGAGGTCGACCTCGGCGGCTGCCGGGCGCTTACTGCCATAGGCGGCTATGCTTTCAGCAAATGTGCGGCGTTGCGCAGTGTAATACTGCCGGCTTCGCTTGAACGGCTGGAAAGCGGCCTGTTTTTTGACTGCAGCTCTCTGAGAACAGTGGAGCTGCCCGCCTCATGTGCAGCCATAGGCAACTATGCACTCAAGGGCTGTGGCACCTCGTGGCTTGACTTGCCCGAAGCCACCGCATATATAGGCGACTACGCAATGGCCGGTATGAACCGTCTGTCCGACATCTATGCCCACCGGGTAGCTTCGGTGCCCGAACTTGGCGAAAACGTATGGGCCTGCGTCGACTCACCGTCGGTGTCGCTTCACGTACTCGATATATTATACTCCGATTTCAGCGCCGCCGACCAGTGGCAGGAATTCGCTCTGGTGAAGGTGGCCTCGGCCGACAGCATAGAGTTGTCGCCTCGCAGGCAGCTGCGCGGTCGCTTTGCGGGCAATATGCTCGAACTCGATTTCGGTGGCCTCGTCGCCTGCGAGGCCGCGGTGTACGATGTGTCGGGCATAAGGCTCGCAGCCGTCGGCACCCGAGGCATGAACGGCTTGTCGGTCGACAGCTCGGCATGGCCCGGCAAGGTGTTTATTGTAAGCGTGACCCTCGCCGACGGCAAAACTGTATCATTAAAACTGGGTAGAAACTAATGGGAAAAAACAAACTGCGCAAATTCGCCGATATGAAGCAGATAGGCTTCGTGTATGAATATCCGTTCGCCAGGCTTGAGGCCGAGGGCTTTCCGCTGCGTGGGAAGTGGGGCGACGAAGTGTTCGGCAACTCCAATCCGATAACTCTTGAACTGGGCTGCGGCAAAGGCGAATACACCGTTGGTCTGGCGCGCCGCTTCCCGGAGCGCAATTTCATAGGCATCGATATAAAGGGTGCCCGCATGTGGTCGGGGGCTACACAGGCACAGCGCGAAGGGCTTGCCAACGTGGCGTTCCTGCGCACAAGCATAGAGCTGCTCGACAGCTTCTTCGCGCCAGGCGAAGTGTCCGAGATATGGATTACCTTTCCCGACCCGCAGATGAAGAAGGTGCGCAAGCGCCTCACTTCTACCCGCTTCATGGAGCTGTACCGCAAAGTTCTCAGGAACGGAGGAAAAATAAATCTGAAGACCGACAGCCCCTTCCTCTACACATATACCAGCGAGATGGTGGCGCTGAACAAACTGCCGTTGCTCAATGGCAGCGCCGACCTCTATTCCGAGGTAGGTCTGCAGGGACCTCTTACCGAAATCCGCACCCACTACGAGCGTCAGTGGCTCGACCGCGGACTCACAATCAAATATCTCAGCTTCGTACTCCCCGCCGAAGGCAGTCTGGCCGAGCCGGAGATTGAAATCGAACACGATACTTACCGCAGTTATTCGCGCGGATACATCGAATGTCCACAACTTTTAACAGAAATCCACAAGAACGATGAAACAAGAACTATATCCGGCGCTGATAACTGACGCGCTCAAAACCGTGCGCTACCCCGGCACGGGCAAGAATATTGTAGAAAACGGCATGCTTGCCGACGATATCCGCATCGACGGCAACAAGGTTAGCTTCTCGATTGTGTTCGACCGCAAGACCGACCCCTTTATGAAGTCGGTGGTCAAGTCGGCCGAGGCGGCTGTCAAGACTTTCGCCTCGGAAGAGGCCGAGGTGACCGTGAACGTGGAGTTCCGCCAGGCAGCTCCGGCTCCTAAACCAAAGGCGTTGCCTCAGGTAAAGAATATAGTGGGCGTGTCATCGGGCAAAGGCGGTGTGGGCAAGAGCACCGTGGCCGCCAATCTGGCCGTGGCGTTGGCCCGCGAAGGCTATAAAGTAGGCCTGCTCGACGCCGATATATTCGGCCCGTCGGTGCCCAAGATGTTCGGCATCGAAGGCGCCGAGGTGTATATGCACGAAGTCGATGGCCGCAACCTTATAATACCTATAGAGAAGTACGGCGTCAAACTGCTGTCAATAGGTTTGCTTGTCGACCCGGCCAGCGCCGTGGTATGGCGCGGAGCCATGGCTTCGAACGCTATAAAGCAGCTGATAGAGCAGGCCGACTGGGGCGAGCTCGACTACTTCCTTATCGACATGCCCCCCGGCACAAGCGATATCCACCTTACTCTGGTGCAGACACTGGGTATTACCGGAGTGGTGATTGTGTCGACTCCGCAGGAGGTGGCGCTGGCCGATGCCCGCAAGGGTCTGGCCATGTTTGCCGACAGCAAAATCAATGTGCCGGTGCTCGGCATAGTCGAGAACATGGCCTGGTTTACCCCCGAGGCGCATCCCGACGAACGTTACTACATATTCGGCAACGGGGGCGCGCAGCGCCTGGCCGAGGAGTGCAATGTGCCCCTTCTGGCCTGTATACCGCTTGTGGCCGCCGTGGGCGAGCGCAGCGACAACGGCGAACCTATTGCCTTGGGCGACAGCATAGCCGCGCACTCGTTCCTGCATCTGGCCCACGAAGTGCCCGATGCCGTAGAGCGCCGCAACAATGAGCTGCCACCCACAACCAGAGTGGAACTGAAATGAAAATAGCCATAGTAAACGGGCCCAACATGAATCTGCTGGGGCGTCGGCAACCGGAAATTTACGGTAGCCGGACTCTGCACGACATTGAACTGTCGCTGCGCGAGGAATTTCCCGGTGTTGACTTCCTGTTCTTTCAGAGCAACAGCGAAGGAGCCATTGTGAGCGAGCTTCAGCGGCTGGGCTACGACGAACCCGGAGTGGACGGTATTGTGCTCAACGCAGCCGCCTATACCCACACATCGCTTGCCATAGCTGATGCCATATCGGCTATACCGCAGCCGGTGGTTGAAGTGCATCTGAGCAACGTGTACGCCCGCGAGGAAATCCGTCGCCGCTCGCTTATAGCCCCGGTGTGTGCCGGCAGCATCAGCGGCTTCGGCGCCGCGGTATATTCTCTGGCTGTCCGCACGTTTATGTAACACCCCCTCCCCCGTAGTGGAGGCAGTGATGCCTCCACTACGGGGATAATAAATTGTTAAATTAACATTTGAGTGTTAAAAAAGTGCATTTCTTGTATTTTTTTTGTATAAAAAACTTCAACTATAGTTTTTTTACTTAAATTTGCGCAGCAGATAAGGATAGACCCACAGGATGGGAGCGCCCTTTGACGCAGGACATATATCATACTACTTGCTTACTATAGATTAATTACTTACTGAACTTACGGAAGATCTGATGCCACAAGGATGTTTCAACAATGTGCATTGCTGCTTTTCTGCCGCAGCGAATCATCATGTAAGTTTCGCGCAACCTTAAAACATATTAGGAAAATAATTAACAAAAATACGTCAAACTTAAAACAAAACTTGCATGAAGAACATTTGTTGCCAAATGAACCGGAAAGCCTGGCTCGCCATAGTCATGGTGCTGTGCCTAAGCTTTCCCGCTTTAGCGCAAAAAATCACGGTCAGTGGCGTTGTATATGACGCCGAAGGCGAACCTGCAATCGGTGCCACCGTGGCTCTTGAGGGCCAGCCTACCGCCGGTGTCACCACTGATTTCGACGGTAACTATGAAATCAAGGTAGCCCCGAACGCCAAGCTCGTGTATTCGCTGGTGGGCTGTACACCGCAGACTATAGCCGTCGACGGTCGCACCCACATCGATGTTAACCTTAAATCGGATACCGAAGTCCTCGATGAATTCGTGGTGGTAGGTTACGGTCGTGTAAAAAAATCCGACGCCACCGGCTCGGTAGCCACCGTAAAGCCCGGCGACATCGAGGCCGGTCTGGCCTCCTCTGCCCAGGACCTGCTGGTAGGTGCCAGCCCCGGTGTGGTAGTTACCACCGACGGCGGCAGCCCTCAGGGCGGCGCCTCTATCCAGATTCGCGGCGGTGCCTCGCTGTCGGCCTCCAACGAGCCTCTGATAGTAATCGACGGTGTGCCCATGAACGCCCAGGGCGTGACCGGCTCGTCGAACCCCCTGTCGCTGGTAAGCCCGGAAAGTATCGAGTCGATGACCATCCTCAAGGACGCCTCGGCAACTGCCATCTACGGTAGCCGCGCGTCGAACGGTGTAATCATCATCACTACCAAGAAAGGCAAGAGCGGCAAACCCCAGGTTAGCTTTGCTGCCAACTTCTTTGTGAACACCCCTCGCAACTATATGAACATGATGGACGGCAACGAGTTTGCCGATTTCATCCTCAGCCAGTACGGCTCCGACTCCGCTCAGGCTACCGCTTTGGGCCAAATGGTCAACGGCGAACGTGTAGTCTATAACACCGACTGGCAGAAGGAAGTGCTCCGCACCTCGTTCTCGCAGGACTACAGCCTCAGCATCGGCGGTACCGCCGGCGTTGTGCCTTACCACGCATCGATTGGCTATACCAACAACCAGGGTATCATACGCAAATCGGCTATGGAACGCGTGAGCGGTTCATTCAGCATCAACCCCACCTTCTTTGACGATCTGCTGATGGTCAACGCCAACATCAAGGGCGCATACGTACGCAACAACTACGACCAGGGCCCCCTGGGAGCAGCTGTTTCATTCAACCCCACACTGCCCGTCAAGAACCCCGAGGGCAACGTGTTCAACAACTGGACAACATACGTCAACGCAGGCAATGTCGCCGGTCCGAATACTGCCGGCAACGACATCAACACCCTGCAGGCCGTGAATCCGGTGTCGCTCATCGACAACTACTATAACAAGTCGAACGTATGGCAGTCGATCGGCAACCTGCAGCTCGACCTGAAGATGCCTTTCCTGCGCGACCTCCGCGCCAACCTCAACCTCGGTTATGACTACGCCCACGGCGAAGACACCAATTACAATACCGCATTCTCGCCCAAGGCATGGCTGGGCGGCTTCTCGGTAAAAGACGCCGACGGCAACGTAACCAACTATAAGGAAGGCTACGGCAATGTAAACTGGGATAACAGCCGCAGCTACAACCTGCTGCTGGACTTCTACCTCAACTACAGCAAGGATTTCAAGGACGCACACTCATTTGTTGATGTCACCGCAGGTTATTCCTGGCAGAAATTCAAAAAAGTGAAACATGCCCGCAGCTATGTCGACCCCACTATCGCATGGGCCGAAAACACCGAGTTGCGCCAGTTTGCCAACTACCAGTACGCCGCCAAGACCACCGATACCGCACCTTACCAGCTGGTATCGTTCTTCGCCCGTCTGAACTACACCTTTATGGACCGCTACATGCTTACAGCCACCGTGCGTCGCGACGGTACCAGCCGCTTCGGCAAGGACCATCGCTGGGGTACCTTCCCCGCCTTTGCTCTGGGCTGGAAGATACTCGACGAAGCATGGATGGAAGGCGCCCGCAGCGTGCTGAGCGAACTCAAGATTCGCGGCGGCTATGGTGTTACCGGCCAGCAGGATTTGGGCGACGACTACTTCCCCTACATGAGCACATACTACCTGAGCAACAATCTTACTCAGCGTTATCCCATCAACGGCACTTACATCGAGTCGCTTACCCCCAACAAATATAACGAAGACCTCAAGTGGGAGGAAACCCACACCTGGAACGCCGGTATCGACTTCGGCTTCCTCAACGGCCGCATCAGCGGTAGCATCGACTACTACCAGCGCAAAACCAAAGACCTGCTGGTAAGCGCCAACTATCCCGCCGGCTCCAACCTCTCGAACGTGGGTAACATCAATATGGGCGACCTCAAGAACTACGGTATAGAGTTCAACCTGGTGGCACGCCCCGTACAGACCAAAGACTTTACCTGGACCTCGAGCATAAACTTAGCCTGGAACCAGAACAAAATCACCCGTCTGGCCGACGGCTACAGCGGCACCACAGGCTCAATCGGCAACGGTGTGGACATTCAGAAACATGAGGTCGGACATCCCGCCTACAGCTTCTATGTGTACGAGCAGGTATATGACGCCGACGGAACTCCTCTCGAAGGTGTGTTCGTAGACCAGAACGGCGACGGTGTCATCACCCCCGAAGACCGTATCTTCTACCACAACATCTATCCCACCATCACCGCTACCTGGAGCAACAACTTCAACTGGAAGAACTGGGACCTGGGTATTGTGCTCCGCGGTAACTTCAACAACTGGGTATATAACAAGAACCAGGCAAACAACGTGTTTGTGAGCGCCACCAGCGCTACTCCGCTGTCGAACCTCATGTCCGACACCTATCTGTTCCAGCAGGCACGCAGCACCGAGTTGCTTAGCTCGAACTACTTCGTGCAGGACGCTTCGTTCGTGCGTTGCGACAACATCACCTTAGGTTATACCTGGCAGAACCTGCTGAACAACAAGCTGCGCCTGCGTCTGTTCGGTGCCGTTCAGAATCCATTCGTCATCACCAAGTACAAAGGTCTTGACCCCGAAGTGACTTACGCAAAGGGTATCGACAACAGTGTATATCCGCGCCCGATCACTGCTTCGCTGGGCATCGTGGCCACTTTCTAATCAATATTTTCAATAACGAATAACAGACAATATATGAAAATTTCGAAATATATGGCTTTCGGAGCCGTGGCCATCTCGGCGATGTTCACCTCATGTGTTGGCGACCTCGACGTAAAGCCCGACGATCCCGATCTGACTCTCGAGCCTTCGTCGAAAGTCGAAATGGACGGTATGCTCGCCGGCCTCTACTATGACCTGATTACCGGCGACGGCCTGTCGGTTTCCGACGGCGGTGCAGGCTCGTTCACCCGCTGCCACTTCAACCTTCAGGAAATTGTGGCCGACGAATGTTTCATCTCCGACAAGTGGAACGACCCCGGTTACACTGTGCTGAATTTCAACACCTGGGCGAACGACAACGAATGGATTTACGCCGCCTTCTCCCGTGAGAACCATCTGGCTAAACTCGCATCGGTATATATCCGCGACCTTCATAAATTCGGTCCGGCTTTCTACTCCGAGCAGGAAATCGCCACTTACGATGCCGAAGCCCGCGTGCTGCGCGCTTTCGCCAACTACAATATGATTGACCTCTTTGGCCGTGGCCCATGGATCGACGAGAACTCGCCCACAGGTGCCGTGCCTCCGACCTACGACCGCAGGCAGCTGTTCGACGCCACTGTGGCTGACCTTGTAGCCCATGTCGACAACATGCTGCCGGCCGCACAGCAGGAGTATGGCCGTCTGTCGCGCGAGGCCGGCTACATGCTCCTTGCCAAACTTTACCTCAATGCCGAGGTATATACCGGCACCGCCATGTGGCAGGAGTGTGCCGACGCTCTCAAGCATGTGGTCGAAACAGGCCTCGAACTGGCTCCTGAATACAAATACCTCTTCTGCCGCTCGAACGACAAGTACGTGGGCAACGGCGAAATTATCTGGGGTGTGCCCCTGCGTATCGGCTATACCGAGGGTTACGGCGCCACCACCTACCTTACCGCAGGTGCGTGGATGGAACCCGACGATGACGACAGCCCTCTGGCACAGCAGCTGAAAAAACTCAACAACAACGGTACTCCCTGGTCGGGTCTGCGTCTGCGTCCCGAACTCTCGAAGGTGCTTAAGGGCGACCCCCGTCGTCTGATTTATGAAGGTTCATACCAGGAAGAAATTCCCGACCTGGCATCCTACGACGAAGCATCTTGCGGCTATATGCTCATCAAGTACACCAATACTGATGAAACCGACTACTACAACGAAGCCGGCGAAACCAACAACGGTACACAGATGAGCGAAACCGACTACCCTGTGTTCCGTCTGGCCGACGCCTACCTGATGCTGGCAGAGTGCCAGCTGCACGGCGTGAACTGCAACGGCTACGACTACCTGAACAAGGTACGTGCCCGTGTAGACCTTGCACCTCTGAGTAATCCGGCCGCGAGCGAAGTTCTGGCCGAGCGTCAGCGTGAACTCTATATGGAAGGCCACCGTCGCAGCGACCTTATCCGCTTTGGCCTCTATACCGGCTCGAACTACCTGTGGTCATGGAAGGGCGGTGTCTACACCGGAGCCTCTATTCCTGAGTACCGCGCACTCTTCCCCATCCCCTACCAGTATGTAGCCACTGTGGGCCAGAACCCCGGCTATTAACGGCATGATTGTTTAATCATTCAAAACAATGACAGCAACAATGAAAAAATTCATATATCTTCTGACCGGGGTGGCTGTGGCATCGGCTATGCAGAGCTGCGTGGATACCGAAAAGCCGGTATTTCAGGAACCCACCTCGTTCACAATCAATGCTCCCGCTCTGCAGAACGAGTATTTAGCCACTACATCGGATATGGACAACAAGTCCACATTCACCCTCTACGCTTCGCAGCCCGACTACGGTTTTGCCGCACAGGCAAACTATAACGTACAGGTATGTCTTGGCACCGATTTCGTTGATGCCACCGACACTCAGGACGCCAACTACGTTGTAATCACCAACCAGAACATAACCAGTGGCGAAATGACCTTCAAGACCTACGACCTGGCCGTGGCTATGACCAAGCTGTTAGGTTTCGACGAAGGGTCCACCGAGGATGACTATCAGAAATACCTCGACGAGGGCGGCAAAACCGTAATGCCCGTTTACTTCCGCGCAGTATGTGAAATTCCCGGTGTGCCTGCAAGTTATATTGTCAGCAGCAATGTCGTAAGCTACAATCAGGTGCAATTCAGCTTTGCAATTCCAAAGGCCGGATTCATCTACTATGTTGGTGATACAGTAGAAGTCGGATCAACCTGGAAGGAACCCAGCAGCGGCAATGCCGACTTCTATCAGAACTGGATGCTCGTAGAGCCTGAAATCGGTAGCAAAATCTATGCCGCCACATTCACTCTGCCCGGTACTGCGTCAATCAAGACTCTCGACCCCGCCAAGCCGCAGGACTATACCACCCAGTTCCGTTTCTTTACCGAACTCAGCGGCTGGAACGACGGTACCAAGATGGTAGGCTCGAACGAGGCCGACTTCTACGTACAGGTAATCACCGAAGACTTTGAGGACGGCCAGTATAAAGGCGATGCCGCTTACGGCAAGGGCAACTGGGGTGTATTCCTTGACGAAGACACCGAAATGACTCTGGCGGTAAGCCTTGTCGATGTGAAGAAACCCAAAGTATGGTTCCGCTACGGCAAGTGGGATGTTTCGGTAGCTCCCGGCGCCGACGGTATAAACGAACCCGTATTCACCGCACCTGCAGAGTAATCTCTCAGAATAAAAGTAATTATCCCGGTTTCCGCCGGGGGCAAACCGGCGGAAACCTCAACGATAAAATTCATACACTACAATGAAAAAATTTGCATTATTTTGCGGGATTGCACTGAGCCTGGGCCTGACTGCTTGCGACGACATGCTGCCCAATCCTCCGGCACAGGAATATCCTCAGCCCGAAATATTCGACGCCGCAGGCCTCACCCTCTCGCAGGGCGACTATGGCGTCACCAACCCCATCAACCTCAACGAATATGCTGAAAAAGGCGAGCTGGCTCCGATAATGAATATTACCGAGCTGACAAACTTCCCCGACACATATCAGCTGCAGATACCCATGGAAGTTGGCTCCGATGAGAATTTCACCAAGTATGAGGTTGTAGAAACTACCATCACCGACAACGTAATCAGCGTGGCTCCGGGTTCGTTTACCGATGCTATCCGCGAGCTGATAAGCAAGTCGCCCGACGTGCAGACCGTGAACGTACGTTTCCCGGCATACGCCGTCAACGGCAACTCCACCATGCGCCTGGGCGGTCTTGATGTGTACTATGCCACCGTACAGTATAAGGTGCTGCCTTACCAGACATATACCATCGAGAACGAATACTTCCTTGTGGGCAATTTCTGCGACTGGAACCTCAACCGTGGCATAAAGCTCAGCCGTGTGAACAATGACGTCAGCGTTTACGACGACGCCAACTTCACCGTGAAGTTCGATGTTACCGCCGAGCAGGCAGCTGAAGGCTACCTCTATAAGATTGTGCCGGCATCGGCAGTGGCAAACGGCGACTGGACCGGAGCCATCGGCTTTGTCCCCACCATCACTACCGACGAAGATGGAGTGGAAACCGTGCAGATGTATGGCACAGTAGTCGACGCTCCCGAGGCACAGTCCGAGGCAGGTGTAATCAGCCAGGAAGGCCCCTATCTGCTCAAAGTTAATTTCGAGGCAAAGACTTACGAACTGAACTTCGCCCTCGACTATCTGTGGGTTCCCGGTATAGGTACTTCGACCTCAAACTTCAATAAAGTTCCGCGTCTGTACACCAACGACTATGTCACCTTCCAGGGTGCCGCTCACCTCAACAAGCAGTGGTGGCTCACCGGCCAGGATGGCATCACCGGCCTGAACTATAAGACAGCCGAAGGTACAGAGCAAACCGTAGATGGCCTTGTTACCAGCGGAGAAATCCAGAACTTCGGCGACAACGGCGGCGCACGCATGACCATAGCCGAAAACGGCCTCTACTGGCTGAACGTAAATCTGGCTACCCTGCGCTATTCGGCAACCCATCTGAAGCGTGTGAGCCTTGTAGGAGCCTTCAACGGCTGGGATGCCGAGGCAGCCGAAGACCTCAAGCCCGATAGCAAGTTCCAGGTCTGGACCGGCACCTTCGACCTTGAAGGCGAATTCAAAGTCAATACCAACGGCGCCTGGGACATCGACTTCGGTTCGAACACCGCCGCCATAGGCACTGCAAACACCCTCGATTACAAGGGAGCAAACATCAACGTGCCCGCAGGCAAATACCAAGTCAAGGTCGATTTCAGTACTCTGCCCTATACTATTACACTCACTCAGGAGTAATCATCTATCCTTAATATAAATCTTCCCCAAGTCGGGCACATCCGCGAGAGCAGGTGTGCCCGACGTATTTATTATTAAACACCCTCTAAGTGATTTTACAAAAAAATCGGCTTATATGTTGTGAAATCCAAAATATTGCTGTATATTTGCAGCACGATTGCCTCCCTTGATAATAGGGTTTATAGAGAAAGCATACTTACTAAAAATACCATAATAACTAATTCAAAAACTTTTTACATGAAGAAATTTTACGCTTTTGCAGCTGCTGCCATCGCTACAGTTTCGATGAACGCACAGCTTTATGTTGTCGGTGCCGGTCAGGGTCTGGCCTGGGAACCCGCTACCCCGTTTGTTGTTGAACTCGCCGACGGTGCTTATACTTTCGAGGTAAAAGATCTGACCCAGCTCAAGATTTCGACCGCCATGGGTTCGTGGGAGGATTTCAATGCAGCCGCATACACCTGCACTTATACTGCCGATGATATGGGCAATCCTGTGGGACTCACTCAGGGCGACGGCAACATAGGCACTCCCTGGAAAGGTGACTACACTATTGTAGTGGCCGGCGACTGCAGCACCATCACCATGACCACCACAACCCCCGCACCCTCGGGCCCCACTCCTATCTATATGCGCGGCGGTATGAACGATTGGCTTAATGGCGCTACCGACGAGGTAATGGAAGCATGGCAGTTCAAACAGGTCGGCGAAACCAATGTATATACCCTTGAATGTACAATAGCCATGGGCACTGAATTCAAGATTGCCGATGCCGACTGGGACAAGTATAACTACAGTCTTGGCGACACCGTTTTCGACGGCAGCGACGACATGTGGAACTACAACAACTCCAACAACACCGTTATGGGCGAGGACTTCACCGGTATTGTTACTCTGACTCTCGGCGATGCCAGCACCGATCCCGTGAATGTTAAGTTCTCGAGCGAAGAATCCGGCGTTGACAACATCGCCGCCGACAACGCTCCCGCCGAGTACTTCAACCTCCAGGGTGTTCGCGTTGCAAACCCCGAAAACGGCCTGTACATCGTACGTCAGGGCGGCAAGGTAAGCAAGCAGCTTGTAAAGTAATAATCTGAATATCATCTACAGCGCCGCTCCGGATTTGCCGGGGCGGCGTTTTTTTGCTAATTTTGCAGCATGGCAGACAATTATCTCGAACGCAAAATGGAAGACTACCGGCGCGGTGTTTCGGCAACGCACCGCCTTACTCATACCGGCGATGCTCCGGGGGTGCTGCGCGTAAGGCTGCAGCCTTGCCCCGTGCTGATATACAACGCTGTGGGCAGCGGCGACGAAACCCTCATATCGATGCTCACCGGAGCCGGCTTCAAAGTGGCATTTACAGCTGCCGACACGGCTTGGGCCCGTGCTCTGGCACAGCGGGTGGGAGCCTTGTACCTGCCCTCGGCCGATGGGGCCGTTGACCTGCTCAGGCAGCGCTGGCGTGCGGACAATATAGTCGAATTGGAAGCAGGAGTGGAGGCTTCCGGCCACCACAGCGCAGACTTATCAGCCGTGCCGTCCGGGCACAGTGTAGGCAGAGATGCCTCTGCTCCGCAGGCATATGCCCTGCGCGCAATCGCGGCGATAATCGATGCAGCAAGCCGATAGGGTAGCGGCATGCCGCTGCCGCACCCAAATAAACATTATCCCTGACAAGCAAAAACAATGCTGATGATGAAAGGACGTTTCGCGCCGTCGCCCAGCGGCAGGATGCATCTGGGCAATGTGTACACAGCTCTGCTGAGCTGGCTGTCGGTACGCCGTCAGGGTGGCAAGTGGATACTGCGCATTGAAGACCTCGACCCGCAGCGGTCCAAACTTGAGCACGCCCGCATGATTGAGGACGACCTGCGCTGGCTGGGTCTGGAATGGGACGAAGGCGGCCTCGATGACCCGGGTCCGGACGGTCCGTACCGCCAGAGCCTCCGAAGCAGCTTTTACGAAGCCTTCTTAGCGCGTCTGAAGGCCACAGGCTACACTTATCAGTGCTACTGCACCCGCGCCGAAATAATGGCCACACAGGCCCCGCATCAGAGCGACGGACGCATTATCTACGCCGGTACCTGCCGCCCCGCCCGTATCGGCCCCGGAGTGGAGGCTTCGGGCCATCACAGCGCAGACGTATCAGCCATGCCATCCGTGGATTGTGGAGGCGGGGATGCCTCCACTCCGGGGGCTACGCGACTGTGGGTCCCCGACCGCAATATTGAGTTCGACGATATGGTGTGTGGCCACTGCAGCTTCAACCTGGCGCGCGAGGTGGGCGACTTTGTACTGCGGCGGGCCGACGGCGCCTGGGCATACCAGCTGGCGGTAGTGGTCGACGATGCCCTGATGGGTGTGACCGAGGTGCTGCGCGGCGACGACCTGCTGCTGTCGGCGGCACAGCAAATCTACCTGTATGAACTGCTGGGCTTCGAGCCTCCGCGCTTTGCCCATGTGCCGCTGGTCAGAAACGAAGAAGGGCGCCGGCTTAGTAAGCGCGACGCCTCTCTGAGTATGGCCTTCCTGCGCGGGCATTTCAGCCCCGAGGAGGTAATTGGTATGGCGGCTTTCCGTGCCGGGCTGATTCCCGAGGAAGCTCCTGTAAAGCTGCATGAACTGCAGTTGTGACGGCATTATGCCGCCTCAACTTATCAGCACTGTCCCGACAGCAGGCAGGCATTGCCCGATACCTTAATCTGCGACAGCTCGGCTGGCAGCAGCACTGTGTGGCCTGCCTTGAGAACCATCTCGCCTGCAGGATAGCTCAGCACAGCCTCGCCTTCGATGCCTATGAGCACTGTAAAGGAGTCGGGGTTGAACTTGAACTCGCTTTCGCCGTTCACCAGCAGGCGGCGCACGTCGAAGTGGTCGCACTTCACAATCTCGGCATCCGGATTGCTGTCGGCGGGGCGGGGCGACTTCAGTTCGTCGTACAGAGTGAAGTCAATGGCATCTTTGGCCAGCTCGGTGTGCAGTTCGCGGGTGTTGCCCTGAGCATCGCGGCGGTCATAGTCGTAGATACGGTAGGTAACGTCGCTCGACTCCTGGATTTCGGCCAGCAGGTTGCCTGCGCCTATGGCATGTACACGTCCGGCGGGCAGGAAGAATACATCGCCGGGGTGCGAGTCGTGTACGGCCAGAGTTTCGGCAAAGCTGCCTTCGGCCACACGGCGTACATAGTCGTCGGGAGTCATGGCGGTATTGAGTCCGGCGTAAATCTTGGCATCTTTATCGCTCTGGATTACGTACCACATTTCGGTTTTGCCCAGCGAGTTGTGGCGCTTGCGTGCCAGTTCGTCGTCGGGGTGTACCTGAACCGACAGATTCTGGTTGGCATCGATAATCTTAATCAGCAGCGGAAACGCCTTGCCGTATCGCTCCGCTACCTTGGAGCCGAGCAGCTGCACGCCGAAGCGGTCGATGAGTTCGGGCAGGGTCATGCCTTTGTATTCGCCGGCGTCGACTACCGATTCATGGCCTGGCACGGCGCTGATTTCCCAGCTTTCGCCTACTTTGTCGGAGCTTGCGGGCAGTTGTTTGTATTTGCAGATTTTGGAGCCACCCCAGATTACGTCTTTCAGATAGGGTGCGAAACTTATAGGTGCAAGGATCATATTATTATAATTATTAAGTGTCTGATATACTGTGCTCAGAAGTAATTTGAACAGCCTCTTGAGTGTCGCGGCCACACAGCTGCGGCACCGGACCACAATAGCTTAAACGAAAAAATGGCTTGTGAATTACACACGCCATTTACTTTTTTTATTTAAGTTTCGCAAGTACTGATTTCCAGAGGTAAAGTCATAAAAAAAACGA
>ERZ777011.2094-NODE-2094-length-17419-cov-7.412290_pt1 | contig 17419 bp, 17 predicted proteins | sample MGYA00374964_ERZ777011 | MGnify/ENA primary metagenome ERZ777011 (study PRJEB29310, sample SAMD00008975) | mouse gut metagenome | study: EMG produced TPA metagenomics assembly of the Metagenome analysis of fecal microbiota from mouse which was promoted...
CAGGGGTCAGATCAATCTTGGCCGCAGGGGGCATCCGCGACTGGGTTTTCCACTCAACCGACGATTCCACAACCGGCTATGATGGGCACAAATATTTCTTACATATACGATTGAATGTAGCCAAGACTCCATTACTGTGTCAGTCAACCCATAGAAACGTGCCACTTTTCGCCGTGCGTGACCTGCGTTAAGCCATTTATACATCATAGACAATGTTCCGAATGAACTTATCTCAAATCTCATCCAGCTTGGTGGGAAGTTATTGGAATAACGTTGTTGGAAGCCTACAATGGCATCATCATCGCTCCTGCGTAATTCGGTCTGTAAATTTGTCAATAGGGTGGCGTGACGGTTTGCATTACGAAAATTAGCCGGATTTTCAAACCAGTATATACCAGCTTCGTCACCCATTATCAATGACAGTTGTGTACAGATTGACACCTCAATTTTTTCCAACTCCGAGCAAATCATCTTTCGCAATGCCGAGTCAAATTTATATAGCGAGTAGGCATCTTCAAAACTTGCTTCCTCCTTGAACTGACGCGAATGAGACTGGCGTAATGGCATGAGGTAGCTTTTCATTCGGAAAAGACTGATATTTTCCAAGATGTGCTGTGCCTTGTTTTCATCGGAGAAAGTCAATCCCTCCGATTTTAGAAGTTTTATCTGTTCTGCAACCGAAATCTGCGGTTGGCTATAATGTGGAAGTGGCATATAAAAAGAAAAACTTACCCTGAGCGCGCTGTTCTTACGGGAAGCGGGGTAAGTATGTTACTGCAAATTTAGTGCTTTTATTCTGAATAACAAAATCCAAGTCAAAGATTACGCAGTTTTGAAGGATTTTGTTGAGGTTTTCGGCAGGTTGGACATTTGGGTAAAAATAAAGAACGCTGAAATCACTTGATTTCAGCGTTCTTTAACATTTAGACATTTAGTCTTGTGACCCATAGAAGTCGGGGCTATATCATTTAATAACGCTTATGGTCAAAGAGTTATAATTGGAGATGCAAGTGTCATTCACCAATCATTCACTCCCCAAAATCAATGTTCTGCATCGATTTCTCAATCGATCCTACTCTCAACCGATTCAATGCAAATTGAGCTATAAATCTTCGATATTCAATGGCATCACGCGTTAAAAATCCTTTGAGATAACTTAGACGACTTAGTCTAAATTTGGTCTAAACGTCTTTTCAATTTACACAATGCAATATCAAATTACGATAGCACCTTTGGAGCCTTATGGCTGGAGCAAAAATTTCCATGCCGGGATAACTTCTATCCTTACGCCCTCTATTTCTACAATTCCTTCATCATCGTAAGTCACAATTATATTGCGACAGCACGACAATCGTGACTGAAATTTTAGCAATGCTTTCGTTTCACGTTCAAAAGTGCCTTCGGCATCATTCATCGTATAGCATACCTGAATGGCAGTCTCGGTCTGGGGAATATAGAAATCCACTTCAACCCCATGATTGTAGAAATAGACGGCATCTTTTGATCCATAACTCGAAATCAATTTCAGAGCCACCATATTTTCAAGCAGCGATGTGCGGATGTCAAGAGCCAGCAGGGAGATTATACCGTTGTCGATAAAATAGTATTTCGGATTGGATACCTTATCCTCAAGACTGTCCGCGATATTGGTGACCGGCAGTATAAGATACGCTTCAGAAGCGTAGCCCAGATAGTTTATCACCGTGCTTTTGCCTATCTTCGTTCCGGTCGAGGCCACAATATTTGTCGCGCGTGTAAATGACAGCGGTTGCTTTACACTTTCCGCCAGTTTACGGAAAAGAATACGAAGGGCAAAAACATTCTCAATCCTGTGGCGGGCGGCGATGTCGCCAAGAAATATCTTCTGATATAGGCTCATGAGATAATCGCGCTTCACCGGCAGCGTGGCACATTCAGGGAAGCCGCCGAACTGGAAATATTCCTCGAACAGCCCCATGAATTCTCCACGGGCTGCTGTTGTCGCAGTCAGCAATTTGTCGGCAGGATTTTTACCATTGGCTTTAAGATACTCGTCGAACTGCATGGGAAACACTTCACGGGTCATATATCTGCCACCGAGAGCCGCATTCACATCCGTAGAAAGCATCTTCGCATTGCTTCCTGTTATGAATACAGTAAATTTGTTGTCGGCTATCCTGCGCGCGAAACGCTCCCAGCCATCGACATTCTGAATCTCATCAAGGAACAGCATCGGGCGTTTTTCACTCAATCCGGAGTGGACTTCAAGTATCATATTAAGATCATCGACCGTCATTCCGGCAAGACGCTCATCCTCAAAATTGATATATACTATCTCATTCCAAGTGTATCCCGCTGCAATCAATTCCTGAATCTTTCCATAAAGAATATAGGATTTGCCGGCGCGACGAGCGCCAACCAACACCTGACGGTCAAACCCGTCAAGCGATATTCTTCGTTTGATAACCTCATGACGCATAACCTCTTCACGGTTTTCAAGCATCACCTCGCGTAGAATCTCAGATTTTATCATTGTGTTTTTGTCTTGTAAACAAGACAAAATTAGATATTTTCTGTCTTGTATGCAAGACAAGGATTAATATTTAACCCTTTTGTAAAGTCTTTTATCGCTTTTTCCTTATAAGGAGCAAAATGCAGAAATACCGCGTAAGGTGAATTTTAAGTCGCTTTGTTACAATTCACTCACCGCACTCTTTATGAGTTGGTGAATGATTTCATTCACTGTGGCGACCATTCACCAAGCATTCACTCCTGACCGTGCTATTCTGCTGTTTGTGTAGAAAGAAAAAACGCTGAAATCAAGTGATTTCAGCGTTTTGCCGTTTGGCTTTGTAACCCCGGAGAAGCCGAGGTTTATCGTTGTAACTAAATAGTATTCAGAATATTGCAATGCCGCATATCCGTTTGTTCACGAATTGCACACGGCATTATTTCAATGTTCTTACCCATTATTCCATTTGGGCAATACAAAGTTAATGCTTTTCTCCCGATTTTCAAGTATCTATGGCGTTATAAATGCCTACTAATCGTGTTCAAAGCATGGCGGCAATCTGCTTTTCGACTGCCGTGCGTATGAATGAGTTTATGGACACTCCGGCTTGTTTGGCGAGATATGCGACACGGGTATGGATGTCGGGCGTAAGACGCACGTTCAATGAGCCGGAATAGCTCTTATGAGGTTCTATGCCTTCTTCTGCGCAGTATGCAAGATAATCATCGACCGCTTCGTGAAAGGCGTTGGTGAGTTCGGCAACACTCTCGCCCTCGAAATTTACAAGACCGTCTATGCCTTCAATCTTGCCGAAAAACACGTTATCTGCCTCGCTGAAAGCAACCGAGCCGATAAAATCCTTATATTTCAATGTATTCATATCAGTCCTTCATTTTTAAGATAATCATAAACCTGTTTCATCACATATCCCTTTATGATATTGCCGGGATGTGGCTTGTGGAGCATTATCGGCTTCAAGCCCTCACCCTTGAATATTACGCGGGAGCCGGATGTCTTGCCCTTGTTGCCCGGAACATATCCCAAAGCAACGAGCAAACGCCTCATTTCCTCCCATGTGAAATCACTTGGAAGCGTTGTGAATCGGGCTATCAATTTTTCTTTTGTTCCCATTAATTATATTTTGGCACAAAAGTAACTATTTTTTAGTTGCAAAACAAATCTATGATATGGAAAGTTCTGATATGAACGACAAAAGAAATTCACGAATATGTTTACCATTATTCCGGCTTACTCCTGTGAAATCAGTTATCGAACCGATACATTCGCAAATTTAGTGAAAGTTTCGCAATTGACAATGAAATACGGTAATAAACAACTTATGGTGCGATCCTTTCGTTATAATGAAAGAACTCAATATACAAGCTCTTGACAGATGCATTTTACATTTAAACATCATCGATTGCCGGTGATTTTGCTGGCAATGGCTATTGCTTTGATTATGACAGCACAGGAAAGAAAACTGCCGGCACCTTCCGTAAGAGGAGGAATGCCGATGAATGAGGTGGTGGCCAAGCGCCACAGTATCCGTGAATTTGACCGGTCGCGCGAGATCGCCGACTCCACTTTGGGTCAGCTCCTTTGGATGACCGCCGGCGTGAACCGCCCTGATGCGGCTCCGGGACGTTTCGGAGTGGCCGCCAACCGTTGCAATCCCACCGCCCTTAACAGACAGGAGATCCGCCTCTACGTTTTCGATAAGGATGGAGTATGGGAGTATCAGCCCGCGTCACATTCCCTCTCTCTCGCCAAAGAGGGTGACCACAGGAAACTCATAGCCGGAGCGGAAGTGTTCACTCAGGACTTTGTGCTCGATGCGCCGGTATCGGTCGTCTTCGTCGCCGATATGACGGATCTCCCGGAGGGAGAGCAGACAACAGCCATGGCTTTGGTAGATGCTGGCATAGCCTGTGAGAACCTGAATCTGGCATGCGTATCGGAAGGATTAGCCACCGTTCCCCGTGCCACCATGGACTCTGCCGCAATCGCCACCCTTTTAGGCCTGACAGCCCGCCAGCTCCCGGTGATGAATAACCCGATAGGCTATGGGCGATAACGGTATTCTTATTTCTGAATCGTCTTAAGTCAATATGTATAGGGGCCAGCCATGCCGGTCATCCTTCTTCTTCAGATATCTCTTCATATTGACCGCGTTGCTCAAGGTTATATGACTGCTGTCGAAACTGGGCCGGACTCAAATTGGTCTTTTGCTTAAACAGCCTGTAGAATGTTGACTGGTTATAGAATCCCACTGCATTAGCCACCGATTTTACAACTTCCGGCGAAGAAGAGGAGGAAAGTATTCGTATTGATTCGTTGAGACGCAATTCATTGATAAAGGCTGAATAAGACATGCCTGTCTTTAATCTTATCGCCTTGGAGAGATATGTGCGGTTGGTGGATAGAATCGATGAGAGTTTTTCAAGAGTAAGCGAAGAATCTCTGTATATATGTTGTTCCTCCATAATCTGGATAAGCTGAAGATACAATCGGTCAAGCTTATCCGGCACTTGTTCTGTATCCTGACTTGAGAATTGTTCCTGTTGTTGCAGAGTCTCGGCAAGCTGAAGACGTAACTGCCGTTCATTTGATGCGGCTTTTATGTTTAAATCAGCCATCTGTCGTGAATAGCGGACACGCCTGATATATAATATGAAAAACGCCACCAAGCAGACAAACAACAATACGCATATCGAGAGGGTTAGCGTGAGATCCTGTTTCCTGCGCATAAGTTCCACCGCCTGTCGGGAATTGACACTCCTCTGTTCAGCGATCTTATTGCGGACTTCCAGACTCGCCATTTCCCTTTCTCTTTCGGCTGATATTGCTTCAGTGAGAAGGCGGTTGTATCCTTTGTAAGCCTGCAGTGCATCCGAAAAACTGCCGAGCGCCTCCAGTGCTTCTGATTTAGCGAGATACATATAATATTCCTGTGCGTAAGGTTTGTGGCCAATGGATATTTTTTCAGCCTCTTCAAATAATTTGAGAGCTTCGCGGTAGCGCTGGCTCGAGTTCAGAAAACTACCGTATGATAAACATGCATACCAGCGGTCCCTGGGAACGATGGACTCAGAGTAGAGGAGAGCTTTCTTAAAAAAATGCTCAGCTTTGTCATATTGCTTCATGCGCACCAGTATCTCTGCTCTGAAAGTATCGAGAAAGGAATATTCCCCCCTCATCCCGGTCTGATGGGCGATGCTGTCGGCTTGTGCGAACAGTGATGAAGCCTGTTGGTAATCTCCCTGTTTGAGGAGGTAGGAACTCATATTGATTGCAGCCAGATACCGGCTGGACGGGGAGTCACTTTTTTCTGCCAGCCGCATACACTCCCGCGCCCATCTGATTCCTGATTCATCTTCCTTGTTGTTGTATATTCGGGCTAACTGTCCTAATGCCATTATGACAAGATCCTTGTAACGCAGTTCGTTAGCGGCTTCTATGGCATCAAATGCGTAGAATGCGGCCTTGGAATAATCTATTTCGGTAATGCTATATTCCGCCAGAGCCATGTTGAGCCATGCTGTGGCACGTTTTGATGCTTTGTCAGGGCCCGCTACCCTTTTGGATGCTTCAATTCCCATTTGGTCCACCATTGAGTCTGTTTCCAACATCACAGCACTATAGAGACTGAAAGCCAGTGCTATATCGGAATATTCCTGGTTTCGGTTTATTCGAGATGATTCAGAAAGTATTCTTGAAACATCAATCAGCAGTTCGAAACGGCGATAAGACAATGCCTCTTCGCATTTATTGACCATAGTTGCTTCTTCGGCAGTCCATGCCGTGCCGGCTAAAGCGACCGGAATGCAGAAAAATGTAAAAATGACAATATAGTAAAGCCGCGTCGATTTCATAGTATGGTCTGATTTGTTAAATATGAGAATATTTCTTTAATATTCAGCGTGTTAATTTAATTGCAAATATAATTATTTATTGTGGTTAAAACAAATCTGCTCTCCTTGATTCGCAGAGGCACCTTAAATGTCGCGAATATCAAGGTATATTGTGTTAATATCAATTGTGGGAAGGGGCTGGATCAACAGCCTGTATTTACATACCGCGGCTGAAGACCGGAGAAACGCACTATGTCATGATAAGATTTAAGAGGCTGTGTCAATATGCAAGCTTTGACACAGCCTCCCGCTCATAACTTTAAAACAGAAATTTATCTAATTATTTTCATAGATTTATGACTGCCGTCAGCCATGCGGTCAAGGCGAATGCACATTCCTTTGAAATCATCATCTATCCTGCGGCCCATCATGTCATAATACTCAGTGGCAACTATATCGCAATGGTCAGTCAATGTATTGACTCCGCTTACTATAGGATAGCCGGATGAGAAGCAGTTGACAGGTTTGCCTAAGGGGTCGAGCAGTATACCGATTACTCTTGTCTTGTCGAAGTCTTCAACTATTGGCTCGCCGAGGATGTTGACTACATCGGCTGTGTTTACTTTCCATGTGTAGTTATATGTCTCACCTTCATTGAAAATGGTGGGGAGGGAACCCTTTATCCCATTGACATCGGGATAATACACCACCACATCATTGAAAGTAAGGCCATAGATAGTGCCTGTTCCGTTGATGAATATGTCCCATAGCTTTCCGGGATATTCCTCAGCCGATTTCCCTTTGTAATAATTTGTCTGCCCCCATTTTGGATTGCTGAGACCATCGGCAACCAAGGCAAAAGAGAGGCGATAACCAGCATTATCCATGTCATAGATAAAACGGGTGGAACTTTCAGCCACCAGGCAGGAGCGATCGTCATCGTCCCATCTGAACGTGACTTTGATATCACCTTCAGGTACAGGTTGTGTGTAGCTGTTCCAGACGTAAGGAAACATCCCTGGATCCATTTCATCGCCGCGGTTTATGCATCCCGAGGGTAATCCTTCCACCTTGATGGGAAAACCGCTGTCGGGCAATGCAACCATGCATCCCCTTTCATAGAGTTGTGAATGGTATGCCATTGCTACAAAGAGGTCGCCGTACTTTGCGCCCATTTCTTCAAGGGCTATATATCCGCGCGGACAATATCCGCATCCCAGGCTTGTGAACTCTTCGACAAGCGGACGGTTTACAGGTATAAATGGAAGGACTTTGACCTTGGCTTTTATTATGCGACTGGATTCAGGGTTATCCTGCCCGTTAACTCGATCTATAGTAAAGGAAAGGTTATATACTCCCGTTTTCGGCACGGCGGGCAACTGAATTTCAAGTGGTCGCCATGCGCCGTAGCGAGCCGCGATGGGCGCGGTGAAGGTATGGTTTCCCTTTAGTGTCTGGCCGGCGAGATTCACGGTATAGTCAATCGATTGCAATTCCCTGGTACCATGGTTTAGGATTCGGGCCACGGCATTTCCCTCAACTGATTTTTCCACATAGATATCGGTAAATGAGGCACTGGCCGCGTCAGAGCGGAAGTCTCCTTCCATTGTTACGGTCATAGTGCTTACCGCATCCAGTTCCTCGCTGAGAGACACCCATTTAAGCTTCGACTTAGAAGTGTGAATCCACAGTCCGTCTTTGGCTTGCCCTCGCGCCACAATGACAGGATTGGCGAGTTGCTGGGTTCCTGTGGCCTTTATGTCGAACGAATAGCCGACAAATACACCCTCTGCCGGAATTGCGTAAGGTTCCGGAAATTCTGCCGTCAATATCATGTTGTCGCAATATGCTTCCACAGTGCAGATATCGGCCACATTCTGTTGCTTGCCGTCGACCTTGCCTATTTTTAGTTCGGATGAGATCCAGCCTTTCAGGTTTGCGACATCTGCATTCTCTACCGGAAGCATGACGGAGAGTTTGGTAATCTTTGCTCCGGTAAGACCGGCATCTTTAATCCTGATGGCTACATCGTAAGTCTCTTTACGGTCAAAACCATAACACAAGTGCTCTTCCCCGTTTGCATTATAGGAGAAGTCTAAAGTCGAGGCGGTAGCGCCGGAAAGAGCCAGCGCCGCCACACTCGAAACCAATAATCTAAGATTAATCATCTCGATAACAGAATTAACGTACCACTATTTTCCGGGTACTCATCGTACCGTCCTTATACTGAGTTTTTTCTATCAGAATGCCTTTTGCGTTATCCGAGGCTTTCAATCCGTCAAGCGTGTATCGACAGACATTCATTAACGGATTGTAGTCGGGCGCGATAGAAATATCCCCGACTGTTTCGACATTAGTTACCGGCGATGCTATCACTCTTTCTCCCTGACGGTAGAAATACTGTACTCCGAGGGTGTCGAATCCTTCCGCACTGAATTCTATGCTGTGTTCCGTGTCACCGAGCCAATAAAGGAAATATTCTCCGGAGTATGTGCCTGTATATGGTATGTCGGTCATGTCTTCTTCCATTCCGTACTCATCGGCGGAAAACTCCCATGGTTCTCCATTAATCAGAAGATTGTAGTATATATCCTCGATTTTCAGAATGTTCCCTTCAGCATCCAACATAGGAATATTCACATACATGGAAGCCGGATAACCCCATTCAGGCTGTGCAGGATAGTATTCGCTGATGATAGGGGGAAGGAGTTCCTTGACTTCCACATTGAAATCAGGATATTTCATGGTCGGTTTATTTACATAGCCGAGATATGCCGGGGCATCAAGAGTCTGAGCCAATACAAAGCAGTCTTCCGTGTGCATAAAACGCTTGTCCTTATCATAATCAAACACAAGCGCATCCTTTTTCTCTATCTTATAGGCGGTCCCTTCTTCGGTCTGTACAGGCACTGCTGTGCCTGCGACAAACCAGGACTCGCATCTGATATCCTTGTATATGCCCATGAACTGATCCGTGGGGAAGGAAATAGTGCCGGCATCATCATCCATGGTGCCGATTATTGCCGTATCAGCCAGCCCCTCTACTGATACCAAGCCCTTGATGTACACCTTGTCTCCATCAAATCCTATCTGCACCGGACGGGCGGCGATGCTGCCTACCTGATACCATTCCTCGAATCTTACGCTTTCAGGAATTTCAGCGACTTTGTTGTTCTCTTCACGCAGAGTGGTGAAATTGTCACCGGTATACTGCCATGACCAGTAGGGATCAACCACCGTTCCGTCCTTAAGGGTATCCATCCATGCGCAGTATCCGAAAAGCACGTCACTGTCCACGGCCTCGAGGCTTCCGTCTTCTCTTATCTTGAATCGGAACGTCTGGTCTTCCAGCGGGTAGTACCAACCTTGCCCGGATCCGTCTTCATCTTCCTTAAAGCCCAGAACGAGGCAATGCTCGTCATACGCCACTGTTTCGCCGAACTCGCCGGGATATTCATAATGATTTGCGACCTGTGGAAATTTGAATATAATCTCATCGCCTTGTGTATCGCCGACTATCCAACAGTTATTGTTGACCAGAGAATATATGGGCCGCATATATACCTTTCCGTCATTACCGAAGACGAAATCGATTATGCAACCGTGGCTCGGAGCATCCATCTGTCCGATCATCCAGTTGTACGCGTAGGCCCAGCATGGTCCCTTGACCATTTGCTTGAAAGTTCCCTCCGGCGTATCCTGAATGTACTGAGGCGCATCATCGGGTGTAGGTGTCCTGAATGAAGGATTCTGCTGCATTCGTCGTGGAGCGGTCATAAGTTTTCCAGTTGGTGATGTACGCTGACAGTACCTTGTGCGCGGAAGATCGTTTTTTTGGGTCAATTCCGAATCAGCCGTAACGACATTCTCTGAATCCGTGTTTAGTCTCATTGCTCCAGCTGCAGTACATGGCTTCTGTGCCATGGCTGTTCCGCATAGAAGCATTCCAGCAATTAAGAAGTTTAGTTTCTTCATATAAAATGATGTTTAAAAAGATAACTTTTTTCGTCGGATTCTTTATAAATGGTGCACCTGAAAGAACATCCAACGATATGTCGACCGCGTAAAGTTATGGATTTTGAATTAGGTTCATTAAGTTTTCTGTTTGCAATATCACAAATTGTAAATCCATCCCGCAAATTGTAAATATCAGAATATAATCATTGCAGAAACTTGCAAAACCCGGCATAAAATCAGGCGATTGGCAGCCGGGTGCCTGATTTATGCATAATGTAATTAAAAATAGAATATCATGACACCTCCAATGGCTGCATCCCTGTTTTTGGCAAGCGTTGAGGCTGTTCGTTTTGACAAACTCTGTATTTGAAATAATGCGATACGGGTAAGTTTTTCGAGGATATTGGTAACGATGGTAAGGTGGTTTTTTTACTAAATTCGCAGCAAACAAATCTCTAATCAAATGAAACCATACATTATTTGCCACATGATATCGTCGGTGGATGGTCGCATCGACTGCGCGATGACTGCTGAAATCGACAAAACCGATGCGTATTACGATGCTCTTGACCGACTGCAGTTCGATGCTGTGCTCGAAGGGCGCGTAAGCCGCCAGATGCACTATGCGTTGCCCGAACCTTTCAAGGCCAACAACTCTTCTCCCATCGAGGAGGAGAAGTATCATATCGCCCATCCTGCGGATCGTTATGGCATCGCGGTAGATACCCAAGGATTGTTGACATGGCCGTAGAACGCATCGGCCGACAATCTACTTGTCATTGCAGTGTCTTAAGGAGTATCATCAGTATCTAACTGAGAACGGTATCTCATGGATCGCCTGTGGAAAGAATGGCATAGACCTGCCAAGGGCGGTGGAGATTCTTGCCGATAAATTCGGAGTTAAAAGGCTCGGGGTTGTCGGTGGAGGACATATCAACAGCGCGTTTCTTCAGGCCAGACTTCTCGATGAGGTAAGCCTCATGATAGGTGGTTGTATCGATGGCCGCGCCGGAATGGGCGCCGTTTTCGATGGCATAAAGCAAGCCGACTAACCACCCACGCTTCTGACACTCAACGAAGTGAATCGGATGGGCAACACCGTCTGGCTGAGATACACCGTCAACAAATAAAACGATATCAAGACTTCCGGCCATGATGGATTCCGGTCCGCTCCGGTTGAGAAATAGTTCGATGGGGGATGTCTTTCAGGATTATGTCTTTCAGCAGTTCTGACTTTCAAGTTTGAGGAGATATTCCTTCACGGCGAGTCCGCCTCCGTAGCCGGTAAGGGAATGGTCGCTGCCTATCACGCGGTGGCAGGGTACGAGCAGGGATATGGAATTGGCCCCATTCGCGTTTGCAACAGCGCGGACCGCTTTTGGCAATCCAATCCATCGCGCCATCTCGCCGTATGAAACGGTCTTTCCGTACGGTATGGCGAGGAGTGTGTGCCATACTTTCTTCTGGAATTCTGTCCCTACAAACAGCAGCGGAATGTCGAACTCCCGCCGGTTGCCCTTGAAGTATTCATCAAGCTGATTGATTGTCCTGTCTAAAACTTCAGAAGAGCCTTCCTCGAATTCTGCATCAAGCAGCCGGCAAAGTCTGTTGCCCACACGCTTCTGGTGCTTCTCCGTCTGCCAGTCGCAAAGGCACAGCCTGTCCCCGAAAGAACCGAGCAAAAGCGATCCGCAAGGAGCCTCATACTTCCTCGTTATAATCCAGTTCTTCCTTTCTTGCATCTCAGGGCCTACTTGATATAAGACTCGTTAAAAATTGATACAGTCACTTTGGTATAACTTGAAACCGGCTTTAGTGATGGGTTGGAATTTAAGTTCTACCGGTCCAGCCAACAACGTATGGATTGTACCGAAACTGTCAGCAATACCTTTGCCTGACATATTCTGTGGTGTAGATGCGAATTTCTGTCTACAGGAGAAGATACATTCTTTGTCCGGAATGGCTACAACGTCTTTCCATATCAAGGACCTTTTCAATAATTGCACCAGATGGTTCATTTGGTAGATTGCATCCGATTTCTTAGACTTCGGATTTCCTGTGCTTAATTCATTGATGACGATTTTAGTCGCATCATTGTCGATAGCAATAAAATCAGGTCTCCTTTCATTCTTCTGTAGGATTGGGTGTAGATTGTTGACAAAGTTCTCGTAGTCAAATATACTTATCTTACGTCCATTTGCGTTTTGATATGTCACGGCTCCCTTGCCGACATCTTGGATGATTGAGAGCTTTTTGTCCATTATATCGAATTCCGATATGGTTGTGAATTCGATTCTCAAAGTGGGGAAGACGGGTGTCGTGCCATTTAGGGCCGCCGACTTCTCAGCTGAGAGTAAGTCGTGGATGGAGTGTGCTATAGTCGTCAACATTCGAGCCTTCTGTCAAAGAGAATTAAACTCAGTGTAAATGCTGTCGATTGGTTCGGATAGCAACGAGGTATCGAATATTCCACGCTCCGTTACAGCCAGATCATTCAGATAGCCATCGATAATCTCATAGACAGCCATTCTTTCGAATGCGAGTTTCGTTCCGGCAGAATCCGTGTGATATCGTTTAGCCAATAAATTCATGTGATTTATAAGATATGGGCTATGTGTAGCGATCGCAAAACTTACGGTATAATCGCGCTCATTATGATTCAAGGCATCAATCATGAATTCGAGGAGCTGGACCTGACTTTCGGGGTATAGACTCAATTCCGGCTCTTCGATATGGAAGTTGACGCGTCGATTGGGAAGGTCTCCGATATTTCGGCTGCCGTTGAAATGCGCGAGATTGTCAGATTCCCCCAAAGCTTTGACGATTGATTGATTGAATACTTTAACGAAATCATAACGGCGTGAATAGTACTCCACAATCACGCTCAAAGGAACAACAGTCTGAGTGCCGGAAGATGCGTCCTGAAGCTTGATTCGGTATTCTCCGTCGGCATCATGTCCCGAAATCATATACCTTCGGGCCTTAGGTGCCGATGGATTAACGCTGAAATCGATGTCCAGATAGGAAAGTTGCATGTGGTTCACTTTCTCAACCGAGTCAAGATAATCTTTTACAAGTTCCCTGAGATAGAAGTTCGCTATAGAGATTGTGGTTCCGCCACTGGTCAGATCTGGCAGGATGTTCCGTTTGTCGGTTATGAAGCATATTTTCTCAAGGCTTATCCCTTCCCAAGATGGAATGGCACCTACAGAGAGTCCGGATGCCGGAGAGTAGGATATGATACAGTCTCCCATACGGTAGATTATTTCGGTACTTTGCTTGAGGTAACCTTCCATTCCTCCGTTTTTGAGATATTCCCTGAAATCGAACTTGAATGGAGAAACCGTGATGTTGGACAATTTGAGATAAGCTCTCAATGATGCGCGTTTGAAAATCCAGCGGAAAAGGGCAATCACCTTTATTACGGTGCTTTTGCCGATACCGGATTTTCCTACAAATACTGTGAATGGCTTAATGTCGGATATTTCAATTTCGTTGACGGGACCGAAATTCCTTATGATAATACTCTCTGTCATATCTATATCTACCCATGGAACTGTTGGTTACACCAAAGGTTTCACAAAGATAAGTAAAAAAAACATATCTCCCAAATTATCCCCTTTCCCACAAAAAATGTTAACGCAGGGGCGGCCTTAGTATCAGTCGGTCAAAGGATAGTTCTTGACTATGCCCTCTACTTCGTGGAGAGTCTTGTTGAAAAACCGTTTCTCCTTGTTGAGCGAGCGCATTGTCTGCATCTCGGCATCTGTTAGTTCGAAATCAAAGATCTGTGTTCTCCTTGATGTAGTCAGGATTAGTGGCTCCCAGAATCGCCGAGAGGCTCTCCTGGATATTCCATATCTTTCCAGTCTGCTACGAAATCGGCTATGGGCTGATGGACATAAAGCAGGTCGATGTAATCGGTGTTTAGACGCTCCAGCATTTGTCGATTGCGGCAAGGGTCTTTCGCGGCCCGGAGCCAGCCCCAGCGAAAGGATAAGTTTATTTCATCTGATAATTCAGGTGCATGATTTTCGATAACGGAAAGATTTTGCTAATTTTGCGGAAACCTTTGGAAGGAGACGCCGAGAATCAAGCCGATAACCGGAAGCCGATTACTTGCAGCCCTCGATTAGGATAACCAAAACCCTTTCTTTGTGGGGCAGGGATTAATAACAGTCATCGATGAACTGGATTATTCTTATCTTGGCCGGGCTTATGGAGGTCGGCTTTACATTCTGTCTCGGGAAGACCAAGACGGTGACCGGACACGAACAGTTATGGTGGTGGGCAGGATTCCTTGTCGCGTTGTCGCTGAGCATGTTCCTCATGGCAAAGGCTGCCGAGAAACTGCCTATCGGCACGGTATATCCCGTATGGACAGGAATCGGAGCGGTTGGAGCCGTTGTCGTCGGAATCGTGTTCCTCAACGAACTGGCGACATTCTGGCGCATCTTTTTCATCTCAACCCTTATCCTCTCAATTATCGGCCTAAAGGTACTGTCATGAAGGCCCGCGCATATTCAGGGGAGCCGTCTTAGCGCCAGCCCATGAACATCATCACGACCTCCGGGTCGTGATGGTCGAAGAAAAGACTCTTGCCGGTGTCGAGGCCGGCGATTTCCTTCATGTCTTCCTCGCTCAGCTCGAAATCGAAGATGTCGAAATTCTGCTCCATGCGCTCCACATGCACGGACTTCGGTATGATGATCACACCGCGCTGGATGAGCCAGCGCAGAGCAACCTGTGCCGCCGATTTGCCATATTTCTTTCCGATGCCAACAAGAACAGGGTTTGTGAAGAAATTGTTGCGGCCCTCGGCAAACGGTCCCCACGACATTATGTGGCAGCCGTACTCCTCCATGTACATCCGGGCGCTGACCTGCTGGTCGAACACATGGGTCTCCACCTGGTTGACCATAGGCGGAATCTCCACGTTGCTTGCGAGGTCAATCAGATGATCAGGGTAGAAATTGCTGACGCCGATGGCGCGTAACTTACCTTCCCTGTAAGCATTCTCGAGAGCGCGGTACGCTCCGTAACGGTCGCAGAAAGGCTGGTGGAGCAGCATCAGGTCGATATAGTCCGTCTGCAACTTACGCAGGCTCTCGTCGATGGAAGCCTTTGCCTTTTCGTAGCCGTAGTTGGAAATCCATACTTTCGACACAAGGAAAATTTCCTTGCGGCCGATGCCGCTTTTGCGCACGGCATTGCCCACGCCCTCCTCGTTATGGTAGGCTTGCGCCGTATCAATCATACGATAGCCCACGCTGAGGGCATCCGCTACACAACGCTCGCACTCGGCGGGCGATACCTGATAGACGCCATAGCCCATCTGGGGCATTTCGACGCCGTTGTTCAATTTTACTGTATTCATATTCATCATTGTGATTGATTATTCCCGGCAGCAAAATTACATGTTTGCTTTTTGGGAGTTGTTATACAAATTTCGGTTCATATTGCTGTTTTTACGGATAGAGGCAACCCGATATTCAAAAACCGAAATAATTGTAATTCAAGCCGTATTTCCCGTAAGTCCGTTGTGCGTAAGTCCGGTTAATTTTATGCCGGAAATCATTAAAACGGATAAGAAATATGGAATACCGGGTATTGGGATTGAGCGGATTGAGAGTCTCCGCCGTAGGTCTGGGCTGTATGGGCATGAGCCATGCCTATGGTGCGCCGGCCGACAAGGAAGAAATGACGGAGTTGCTGGCCGATGCCGTGGAGATGGGCTATACCTTTTTCGATACGGCCGAAATGTACGGGACTTCCGACCGGCCTCACGATAACGAGGAATTGTTGGGAAAAGCCCTGCAACGGTTCCGTGACCGTGTCGTCATCGCTACCAAATTCGGAATATCGTTCGACCGTTCCGAAGCAGGCGGCACACATGCGGTAATTCCCGATTCACGTCCGGCGACCATCCGCTGCTCGGTCGAGGAATCGCTCCACCGCCTGCATACCGACCGCATCGACCTCTATTACCAGCACCGTATCGACCCGAAGGTTGCGCCGGAAGAAGTGGCAGGTGTGATGGCCGACCTGATTCGTGAGGGCAAAATCCTCCACTGGGGTATTTCGGAAGCTACGGAGGAATATCTGCGCCGCGCCCACAAAGTCTGTCCCGTCACGGCCGTACAGAACCGCTATTCGATGATGGCGCGGCAACATGAAGAGCTGTTCCCCGTGCTCGAAGAGCTGGGAAGCGGTTTTGTGGCATTCTCTCCACTGGCCAACGGGCTACTGACCGACTGCTATACGGCAGACACGACATTCGACCCTGCAACAGATTACCGAGCGTCGATGCCCCAGTTCCGACCGGAGAGCTTCGAGCAGAACCGTCCGCTTTTTGCCCTTATCGGAAGTCTGGCGGAAGAGCATCACGCCACTACGTCGCAGATTGCGTTGGCGTGGATGATGAACAAAAAGCCGTGGATTGTTCCTATTCCGGGCACGCGACATTTGTGCCGGTTGAAAGAGAACATCGGGGCTGCCGATATTCATTTGACAGCAGAACAGGTGGAAAACATCGATGCGGCACTCGGTGCGATGCGGATGAGCGAAGTATTCGGAGGATCACCCATAAAGCAGTAAATCATGAACCCGAAAGTAATCCGCCATATCATGAATTCCGTTGACGGACGGTTGCCCAACGGCCGATTGTTTCGCAAGAACTGGTCTAAGGAAATGCGTGCAACCGTTAAAAATGCAGTAATTCAATGGTTTCAGGGGTGCGATTACAGAGCGAATCCGTATTTTCGCTATTTTTGCACTCGAAAACAAGATGAGGTTATGAAGGAGCAAAAAGATATTGTCGTTGTTGATTGGGGCGGTCGGATTCCGACTGACTCCGAGGAGGAATATCTGGCTCATTTGCTCTGCTTGGGCGGAACTTGCCGCTACCGTTTCAACGAACGGGATTTCGAGTTGCATGCGGGGGATTTGTCCATTATCCGCAAGCGGAAACTTATCGAAAGGATAGAACCTTCGGATGATTTCCGATGCAAAATCATCTATGTGACACCCGGGTTCGTTGAGCTGTGTACGCCGCAAAGCAATTACGGCACCTTAGATTTGCAGCGGCAAACCGAAACTGAAATAGAAATGATAAATTTGC